>ERZ773075.632-NODE-632-length-25241-cov-25.1728_pt1 | contig 25241 bp, 22 predicted proteins | sample MGYA00580614_ERZ773075 | MGnify/ENA primary metagenome ERZ773075 (study PRJEB29015, sample SAMEA2738021) | human oral metagenome | biome: human oral; feature: human-associated habitat; material: dental | place: China | collected 2043 ... | reverse complement strand
GACTGGACGCCGAGGAGATGGAGGTCGCCTTCAGCCCGACCAGGCGCACCGTCACAGCCCAGATCACGGTGGAGCCGGACTTCACCCCAGATGACGTGCTTACCCAGGGTATGCGCGGGGAGCTCATGATCGAGGAGACCGGCCAGGGAGCACAGCTCCAGCTCGAGGGCGCTCCCACCACCGGCAGCCTGACTGACGAGCACGCCCGCCAGCTGCTCTCACACGCCGTCGGGGACGCGAGACGGGACCCTGGAATCACCGCCTGGAGGCAGGTACATCCCCGCACGGCAGCGTTCCGGGACCAGGGGCTAGTAGTCGAGGATCCCATCGTCAACCGGACTGGCTCTGCCAGCGTCCTGGTCCGCACACAGAGAGCAGCTCTGGAACCGATGAGCATCTACGGCGAGCAGGCCGTGGCCTTCTCACTGGACGGAGACGAGCTCGTGATCCGCGCCGGCGGGTCGACCGTGCAGCAGCTGCGCAGCGGAGAGCTGGAGCCAGCTGAGGAGGACCTGCCGTGGACACGGATGACCGATGCTCAGGCGGCCGCAGCGCTTCTCGGGATGCCCCAGGTGGCGTTCGACGCCGCCGCGAGCAGCGTCCGTGAGGGCCTGGTAGCTGCCCGTGACGCGGCAGCTCCGCGCCGACCGGCCACCAACATCTTCAACGACCTGCGCACGCACCTGATCCGGGTCGACTCTCTGCTGCCGGACGCCGCCCGCGAGGCCGAGACCACGTCCACCAGCTTCGACCTGGACCGGGGCGTGGCCTGGGTCAGGGCCCAGGCCATGGACGCCTCACACCGCCCCATCACGATCGGCTTCCCCGTCGACCCGGACAGCCCCCTGCTGGAGGTTGTCGACCGGCAGACTGTGGAGCCCGGCACCGTAGGCCCGTGGGTAGACCCCACACCGCTGAGCGACGCCGAGCGCTACGAGGCCGCCACCTCGGTCAGCGAGGAGCAGGCCGGGTGGGACATCGACTCCGCGGTCCTGCGCGACGCCGACGAGTACACCGCCCAGGCCTGGGCCACCGCACGGGCCGCCGGCGCTCAGGGCTGGGCCAACGAGGAGGCCTCCGCCCTGGAGCGCTGGGCGCAAGCCCAGGCGACCCTGGCCGGCGGCGACGTCCGCGTCTCGGTCTTCGAGACCAGCCCGGGTGACTCTCTCGAGGCCGGCGCCTTTGGGCGGCTGCTCGAGATGCGGGGAGGCGGTATGGACTGCCGTGTCACCACTACCAGCCCGGGGCAGGTCACGGTAACCACCCCCGCAGGCAAGTCCACGATGACGACCACCGAGATGATGAACCAGGTCAGGGATGCTTGGCCCGACACGGCCACGCAGGCACTGGACCAGAGGACCGAGACGGTGGAGCGGGAGCAGGCCGACGAGCCGGAACTGACCGTGTACACGACACCGAACTGCCCCGGGTGCAAGATGACGAGGCGTGAGCTGGACAAGGCCGGTGCCGCCTACCAGGAAGTCGACCTGACGACTCGGCCGGACCTTGTTGAGCAGTTCAGGGCCGAGGGGCTGCGCAGCGCCCCGGTGGTCGAGTTCGGCGACGAGCGTATTGCGGGCTTCAACCCGGCCAAGATCCGTGCGATCGCGGCCCAGGCGATGTCACCGACACCGCCGACGGCGCCGGCCCCCACAGGGGCCAGCCAACCGCCAGCGTCCAGGCCCTCCGAGAGCAGGATCGATCAGCAGCTCCAGGCACGGGGTGAGACACGGTGAAGCACAAGTCGCTTGTCATCCTACTGATCCCCGTACTGCTGGTGGCGATGCCGCTGATGATGAGCGGTGACAATGACAGCGACAAGAAGGACAAGGTCAAGGGTGCCGCCCAGGGAGTGGCGAACGTGCCTGGCGAGTACCAAGGCGTTGTGCTCAAGGCCGGCTCGATCTGCCCGGAGATCACCCCACCGCTGATCGCCGCTCAGATCGAGGCGGAGTCCAACTGGAACCCGAACGCAGCGTCCGAGGCAGGTGCTCAAGGCATGACCCAGTTCATGCCAGCGACGTGGGCCAGCGCCGGTAAGGACGGAGACGGGGACGGCAAGGCCGAGATCAACAACCCCCAGGACGCGATCTACTCCCAGGGCGTCTACATGTGCTCCCTGGCCAGCGAGGTCAAGGAGCGCATCAGCGCCGGCAAGCTCACCGGTGACGTGGCCCAGCTGGCCCTGGCCGCGTACAACGCTGGTATGGGCGCTGTCGACGCCGCCGGCGGTATCCCGCCGTACAAGGAGACCCAGAACTACGTGCCCAAGATCATGGAGCTGGCGGCGAAGTACACGGCCGCGAAATCGGTGGGTGGGGGCGGTGGCAGTGCGGGTGGTCAGGCAGCTATCGCGGCGGCGCGCCAGTACCTTGGGGTGCCCTACGTGTGGGGAGGCGAGTCCGGCAGCGGCCTGGACTGCTCGGGGCTGACGAAGCTCGCGTGGGAGGCGGCGGGTGTGAGCCTGCCGCACGACTCACGTCAGCAGTACGGGCAAGGCACTCAGGTGCCCGTGGACCAGGCCCAGCCCGGGGACCTACTGTTCTGGTCCGACGACGGCAGTCAGCCGAACATCTATCACGTAGCGATGTTCCTGGGCGGGGACCAGATGATCGAGGCGCCTACCTTCGGCCAGACCGTCAAGGAGACGAAGGTGCGCCATGAGGGGCTTATGCCCAACGCCGTGCGCCTCTGATACGCACGTGCATAACGAACTTGCGGGGCTGCATCCACTTTGGTGGGTGCAGCCCCGCAACCGTTGCACTGCTTGTTGGGGCTAGTTGGTGGTGAAGGCGCCGGTCAGGGCGGCGCCGGCGGCGAGCCAGGCCCGCCGCGTCGCCGGCGCCAGGGAGTCCAGCAGGAGCGGGGAGGCCGTCATTGCCGGGTCGTAGGGGATGCCGACGGCGGCGCGGGTCATCTGACTGAAGATTTCGACGCCCTCGTTTGGCGCGGCCTCGGCTCGGGAGGCCTGGGAGACGACGACAAGCGCGTTGCTGGCCAGGTTGGCGCAGTGCGGATCGGCGCCGGCGAGCCCGGCCAGGAGCAGGCGCGCGGACTCGGTATGCTCGGGACGCGTCGTCGTGGGTACGACGATGGCGTCGGCCTTGCGGATCATGGCCTGCCACTGCTCCGCTGACTCATCGTTTCCGGAGTCGATGAAGATCACCCTGTAGTACTTAGCGAGTACGCGGTGGACGGAGTTCACGGTGGTGGCGTCGACGGGCTGGGCCGTCGATAGGAACTTAGGTCTGGAGCGCAGGACGTCGTAGCGGTCAATTGGTTGATGATGTGTGTAGCGGGCCATGGAGGCGGCTAGGGCGTCTCGCCCGAGGAGGTCCTCGACGACGGGCAGGAGGTCCTCGATGGTGGCCTCGTGCGGGCCCCTCTGTGTGCGCCAACCGAGAGTGCCCCAGGAAGGGTTGTTGTCCCAGGCGACAACTCCGGCGCCGCCGTAGCGGGCGAAGGTCGCGGCCAGCAGGATCGTTGAGGGTGTCTTAGTCGACCCGCCCTTGCCGTTGATGACGGCGATGGCGAGCGGGCGGGGCCAGTGCTGGGCGACGGCGGCGACGTCGGCGCGCACGCGCTGCTCGACCCTGGAGGGACCGAGCCGCAGTCCGAGGCCATTGAGGACGCCGCGCACGCCGTCGCGCGCGGGTGCCTCGTTGCTGGTGGCGTCGAGCAGGGAGGCCTGCTGGGCCTGGGCCTTGACCTCGGCCGGGGTCATGGTGCGTTCCTGCGCACCGTCGGAGGCGGGCAGCAAAGAGGTACTCATCGACGTCGGCACCGCCGGCGCGGTAACCGGTACGGGCGCCGGCTCAGTCTCCCCCGGTAGTGGTGTCTGCTGCGTTGGTGGCGCCTGAACGAGCTGGGACCCAGTCGCGGTGCGTGGATCGACTTCGGGCGGTGTGCTTGCCGACATCGGAGACGGGCCGTTCATGGTTCGCGGCTGTATCGGGGGCAGTGGTGCGACGAGGTGAACAGGGGAGCGGCGTGAGTTGTCGTTGTCGGCGCCGGCGTCGTTGGTGGGACGGGTTGCAGCAGTGTGGTTGTCGTCGTCCGGCTGTAGCGCGGGCGCGTCGACAGACTCGGTGACGGTGCCGTCGACGCTGACGGTGACGGCGAAGGCGCCGTCTGGATCGGCGGCGTGCAGGATGACGGGCGTGCCGTGCTCCTGGGCGCGCTGTGCCACGAGGTCGATGACGTTGTGCCGGGCGGTCTCGATGTCGGGTGCGACAATGGGGCGGACCTTACCGTTCATGCGTAGGGTGCCGCGGCCGGTGGCGTGCAGCTCGACGGTGGCGTGCATCGGCGCTGTGTTGGTGGCAGCGGGTGCGGGTGTCATGTCTCTACCTTTCAAAGCAGCTCATTTCTTGCGTCTTGCTCGTGCGGCGGTCAGCTCAGCGGCTCGTTGCTGACACGTGTGCCGTTGGCCTCGGCCTGCGTCGTGCGCTTGGGTCTCGGCAGCTTGGCCGGGTTGATCAGCCCGGCCTTTCGCTCGAGGTCTGTGATCGCCCAGCCGGCCTCCCGTGCGTCCTTCCATGCGCTGCGGTAGTCCTCGATAGAGTCGAGCAGCGCGGCGTGCGCGTGCGAGAGACGTTCAGCCGCTGAGATGCGGTCGTTGTTGTCCTGAAGCAGCGCAGCCATTGGGTCGATGCTCATGTGTGTCCCCCTTGTTTCGAGCTCGGGTGGGCCCGGCGCCTGCCACCGGGCTCCTACCCCACTCGTAGAACGTGGGCGCACACGCACTGACAGCGTCTCCGGGCGCAGTACGTGCACGCGCGTGCACCTGTCTGGTCTCGCTGCCGGGTGAGCCGGCGGCCCCAGGCGCCTGCACGTCGAGCGCCTCCAGGCGCTCGACGCCCAACCGGACCAGACCAGAACCCAGCCACCCGCCCGGGCTCACGTTACGTTGTTGGTGAGTAGGTCCCGGGGCCGGGAAGCGTCGGGAATCAATGGGCACGGCGGCCGGTGTCCGTAGCCGCTCACCTTTCGTACGCCGCCTAACACCCATTGATCATTGACGCGTGCTCACCTTGGCGGGCCGGTAAGGTCAGCGACATTTCGTAATCGCAGAAACGTAACCACAGGCCTGGTACCGCTTACGCGGAGCAAGATAGTACTTAGCACATGTGCTAAGTAGTTTTGCGCTCGACTTGTCTCGTCTCGCTTGGCACACTTGTCGTGTGGTCCCTTCGGGTCGCTGCGCTGGGCATGAGATGGGGTGGTTGCGGTGACGAGCACCGTCGACGACGCGGGTGCCGTGGCGCGTGGGCCGCGTTTGGATCGTCGTCGTAGCGCGCGCACGCAGGGCGGGCGTCGTGGGCGTCTGACGGTGTACCTCACGGATGCGGAGCGTGCTTTGCTGGAGGCGCGTGCGGAGGTGTCGGGGGAGTCGATGGCGAAGATCCTGGTGGATGCGGCGCTGCACCCGGTGAGCGCGGGTGACGGTGTGGACGCGGGTGGGGCGCACGAGCTGGTGTCGCAGCTGCGTGACTACCGGCGTCAGCTTGTAGGTGTGACGACGAACCTCAACCAGATCGCTTACCACGCGAACACGACCAGTGAGGTGCCCGCGGACTTCGCGGCGGTGGTGGCGCAGATTCAGCGGCTGCACGACGACATCAACGACATCCTGCTCGGGGCGCGCAGATGATCGCTGCGATCAGTGAGGGAGGCTCGGGCTACGGGCTGATGAACTACCTCGTTGGCCCGGGGCGGGCCAACGAGCACGAGAATGCTCACCTGGTGGCCGGCTCGGACGTGATCATGCGCCGATGGGGGGCCTGGGACGAGCTGAGCCCAGCGCAGGGATACGAGATCGCCCGGTTCGTGGACCAGTTCATGACCGAGACAGGTGTCAAGCCCACAGGCAGCCGGCGCGCGTTCAACAAGGACTCAAACAAGCGTGAGGTCATCAAGGAACAGGTGCCCTGTCATATCTGGCACTGCTCCCTGTCGCTCAAGCCCGAGGAGGCTGCGCAGGGCGACGAGAGATGGCGGATGATCGCCCAGGACTTCATGGACGAGATGGGCTTCACCGGCAAGGACGGCAAGGCTCCGTGCCGGTGGGTCGCCGTCCACCACGGATCAGCCAAGAACGGTGGTGACCACATACACATCATGGCCAACATCGTGCGCGAGGACGGCACACGGTGGAACCGGTGGCAGGACCAGCCCAAGGCGATGCGGGCCGCCAACAGGATCGAGCACAAGTACGGCCTGTACGTCGTCGAGGCCCGTGAGCACGCGCGCGGCGCGCGCGCAGACTCCGCAGCAGACCTGCGTGCCGCGAACAGGCAGGGACACAAACGCACCAACCGGGAGATCCTCGAGCAGCGCGTGCGCGCAGCGGCGGTAGCCTCCACCAGCGAGCACGATTTCCTGATCCGTCTGCGTGAGCTCGGCGTCAAGGCACTGCCACGGTTCGCCAAGGGAACCCAGGACGTCGTCGTCGGCTACCGGGTGGGCCTGCACGCCAAGGCCGGCCAGCGCACCCAGTGGTACGGAGGCGGCAAGCTTGCGCGTGACCTGTCGCTACCGCGTCTGCGCTCACGTTGGCCCGACACCCCGGTCTCGGCGCAGCAGGCCGTCGACGCATGGAGGCAGGCCTGGCGCGGCATGCCACCCACACAGGTGTCCTCGCGCGCCGAGATGGCCGCACGCGTACAGGCCCTGGACACCTACGCGCAGGCGCTGCGCGGCATCGACGTCACTGACCCGGTGGCGCTGTCTGACGCCACCCACGACGTCGCCGGCCTGCTGAGCGCACACGCCCTGGCCGCTACCGACCCGCGTGCGATCGAGATGCTCACGCGCGCCGCACGCACCGCAGGGCGCGCCTGCCAGACCCACCAGCGACCGGCATCGGTAGCAGGCGCGAGCGAGGTCGTGTCCCTGGGGGCACGGCTGGCTCTGTCTGCTGTGATCAACAAGCACGCCGACCCCGTCGTGCTGGTGGCCCAGGCCTTGGCACTGGTGGAGGCCCTGGCCGACTGCTACATCGCCGCCAGGCAGGCGCGCACGGCCGCAGAGATGCTTGCCAGCTCACATGCGGCCCTGGAGGCGATCTCCACCCCCACGACGGTGAGCGACATCGAGCAGCTGCGCGCAGAGGCCGCCTACCAGGCACTGGCGGGCACGGCCGGTGAGGTGCAGACCGGCCACCACCCAGCAGCCGCTGCTCACACCCAGCCGGAGGCGAGTGTGCGGCAGCGAGAGCTCGTCACCGCAGGGGCCCAGACCAGCGCCGCGGCAAGCAGCGGCGAGCAGGGGGCGCACGGGATGAGCGCGACCCAGATCGCGCGGATTCGTAACGTGGTCGCCCTGGCGATGCCGGCCGGTGACACACCCCGACGCCCTGCACCACCGCCACCGCAGCCTGTCCCCAGCAGCCCCGACAGCCGGGGCCAGGCCGACACCACCCAGGCCGCCACGGCAGGCTCGGATCCCGCCAGTGGACGCGACATTGAGCGCGTACGCAGGATCTACCAGAACGCGCTCTCACCGACGCCCCCGACGGCGCCCGCCACGCGGCGTGCCACTGGCACACCCGAGCAGGCGCCGCCCAGGCAGCACGATCCTGCGCGAAGGCAGGGCCGGCGCCAGTAGATCCCGGTAGATCAGAGGTGTCCTCGTGCGCGCACACGCAACGGAGAAAGTATGAGTACACACACGCACGCAGAAAGCACAGCCGACGCCGCTGAGAACCCGCCTCTTCAGTACCAGACGGTCGCGGAGTTCGTCGAGGACTACATCGCCAGCGTCTACAACCGTCCAGCCACGCAGCACGGGACGCACTGGTGCCCGATGTGGTGGTACCACGCCGAGGCCGTCGAGATCTTCATGGGGCTGTGGCAGTCCTGGGAGCACATGCGCGTCAACGACGGCCCCTGCTGGCTGGTGAAGTGGAAGACCTACTACTTCTACTCCCTCATGCGGGAGGTCACTGGCCCGGAGGGACCGTTCTACGGCTGCTCGCCAAGAGAGGGGCACGCCGAGCCCGAGCACCCAGACGGTATGCCCGTGGAAGCGGCGCCGGTGGACGTGTTCACCCCACGAGAGTGACTACATCCACCGGCGCCGCCAGCAGCAGGGACGGGCGACCGTCACATGTGCTGCTTCTGCGCGCGTGAGTGCGCCTCGATGCTCTTGGGCCGGCGTCCCTCGGTCGAAGCCGCCTTCGACGGCGCGGTGGCCCTGTGAGCGGGCTCGTGCAGCGCCCGGTCGCCGGCCACAGCCGCCCTGACGACCTGGGGATCATGCCCGTTAGCGAGATGAGCATCGGCCCACACGGCGCGCGCCTCAGGCGAGTCCCACACAGCTGTGGCCGTGACGGCGGCCGTTCCGGCCACGGCCAGCGGCGTGACCACCTCACCGACGGTGTCCGCCACGCCGGAGGCCTGCCCGTCACGGGCCTGGCGAGCGCGCTGGGCCTCGGCCTGGGCCTCCTGAGCGTGGCGCTGGGCGTCGACCTGGGCAGCCCTGGCGTCGTCGGCGTCGGCCTGTGCCCAGCTCGCCCTGGCCTGGGCTTCCAGGTCAGCGCCGGGCCCACTGGCCGCAGCAGACCGCCCCTGGTCGACCTGCTGGCTCCTGTCCGTCTCAGCCGGCGTCGCCTGCCGGGACCGGCTGGCCTGGTCCTGAGTACTCTTCCGACCCTGGTCCTGGCCGCGTCCCCGACCGGGCCACCTGGCGGCGGCCTCGCGGGCGTAGGCGATGCGGTAGGCCGCCATCCGCCCCATGCCTGCGGCCCGCTGCTCATCCATCTGGCCGCGCGTGGACACCACAGAGCGGCGCTGGTGGGCGCCCAGGTAGTCGAGGTACTCCTCGGGGCGCATACCGGCCCGCTCCGCCTCCCCGGCGGCTGCGCGCCTGGCCAGCTCAGTGTAGGTACCACGACGGCCAGGGGCGTCGGCCAGCTGGACGCGGTTGACCTCACGGACGGCCTCCGAGCCCCGCAGGACGATGCTCTCTCGCCATGCCCGCAGGTCGGGGTAGCGTCCCTGACGTTCAGCGTCCCAGGCCCGCTGAGCCACGGCGTGGTCATGGGGGTTGAGCCGGTGCTCGAAGTCGTAGGCGCCGATGCCGGTCTGCGCGGTGAAGTCGCTACCCGCCCCGACAGACGTCTCGATCGCGTAGGCCTCATCCAGCTCCCCGTCCAGCTGGTCCAGGGCCGGCGGGTGATCGAGGTCGTAGCCTTCGGCGGCCAGGCAGGAGTACAGGACATGGGCCTCCTGGCGCCGAGCCGCCTCATCGATGCCGGGGTAGAGAGACTCGACGTCGTAGTGGCGCTGGGCCCACTCCCAGGCGGTCTGCTCCTCAGCTGCGAGCAGCTGCTCGGGATCGGTGGAGACCTGCTCGGTCACCTTCTCAGCCTCCTGGGAGGCCGCTTGCGCTGAGGCGGCCAGGTCGGCTCGCAGATCCCGGTTCTCCTCGCCCTCGACGACGGGGGCGACCTCAGCGAGCGTGGCGTTGTCGACCTCACCTGGCGTCACCGGCCTGGATGGGGCATCCAGGCCGATGTTCCACCGCTCGAACGCCTCCCTGCGGCACCGATCCGCCGCCTGAGCCGCCAACGGGTCGACTCTCTTGAACCTCTCGGCCACCCCCCACACGTAGGCGGCGTCCTTCGGCTGGGCCTTGTCCCAGAAACGCTCGTCCAGACCCTGCCGTAGGACCGGGTCGGCCAGGCGCCGCTGGTCATTGATCGTCTGGCGGATCAGACGCTCCTGCTCCCACGACTCACGGCGCGCGTGCTCGAGGACCCTGCGCTGGATATCGGCGAAGAACCGGGCGATCTGGATGCTGGTCTGAAAGGCCGTGCGGACCTCCTGGCCCACCTGCCGGTTGATCTCTTCCATCTTCTACCTACCTGCCTCTCTGTGCTTTCACCCATGGATTGGCTTCTGACGCCTCGGCCAACTGCTGCTGGGGCGCCTGGACAGCCGCGGTAGCCGTCAGGACGTTGTCACCGACCACGTGCGGCGCGACGGTGTTGCTCTTAGCCCCTAGCAGTCTCTTGACCCAGCTGGTCTGGCCGCTGAGCTGCTTCTGCTCCCAGTACGGCACGGTGGCCACCAGGACCGGCTGGTTTCCTGAGGAGAGCACCCACGCCCGCCCCGCCGGCAGGGCGCCCAGGTCAGCGACCGTGGCGATCTGGCGCTGCTGGGCATCCATCCCAGTCGTGGTCGACGTCCCCTGACCAGCGGAGTAGGTGGTCTGCCTGGAGTGCTGCCAGTAGGCGCCGATGATCCTCTCCAGGCCGGCCAGGTAGTCGTTCTCGTTGTCCGAGCCTCCGTAGACCTTGACGTTGGAGGCGCTCCAGATCTTCATGATCCCCTCCTTGCCCCAGGCACCCTCACCCTGCGCCCACGACTGGAGCACCGTGTCCACCAAGATCCCCCGGCTGCCGAAGTGCGAGTACATGTTGGGCAGCTGCCCCCAACGGCACACGTTGGCGGCCTCATCGAGCTCGATGAGCGCCGGGACAGGCATGCGCCCGTCAGGCTGGGAGCGTGCCAGGTCGACGGCCGCCTCGGTGACGGCCACCGTCAGCGCCGTCACGATCGGGCCGGCGTCGCCCGGCCCCTCCTGGGACAGGCAGTAGAGGGTGTCCGTGGAGCGCACCATGGACCTCAGGTCAAGGGCCGGCAGGTGCGGCTGGGGAGTCACCCACCGCAGCGCCTCCTCGTTGAAGACGAAGGACAGCGTCGTGGCCGCGCCCCCGTACACGCCCGAGCGGGTCTCCGCCACCAGGTTCATGGCCTCCTCCAGAGCCAGAGCCATCATCTGCTCACCCGACTCACGCAGGATGACCAGCGGCTCCCTCCCAGCCGGGTTCGTCACCCACCGGTAGACGTCGCGCAGAGACTTGTTCCTTCCCCGTGCGGCCGCCAGCAGGAGCGCCGCGACCAGGTTCTTCGAGGCCTGATCGAAGTAGGCGTTGGTCTGTGCCCGTGAGTCCCGGGTGGTGTCGATGAAGATCTGGGACAGGGCCAGGGCCTTGGTCGCGTTGGTGACGTAGGACAGGATGTCCCACCAGAAGACCTGCGGCTCCAGCGCGATCGACTGCGGGTCAAAGACCCACACGTTCCCGCGCCGACCCCTGGCCTGCCGGGTCTCATCAAGGACATCACGCTTGTTGGACGTGGCCACCACCAGCCCCGGGGCCCACAGGATGCGTGAGACAACCCAGCACGTCGTCTTACCGGCACGAGGCCCCGCGATCACCGTGCACACGTCCTCAAAGGACGACCACAGACTGCGCCGGTCGTTGACTGCCTTACCAATCGGGAGCCCGAAGGCGTCGATATCGGTCTTGACCAGGCGCTTGGCCTTGGCACGAACGGACTTCTCGTTGATGCCCCTGGTGTCGCGCCTACGCCCCGTACGGCGGGCCGCATCATCCCCCCTCTCGCGGCGTCCGCCGCCGGCTCGAGCCAGGCGGGGAAGCAGTACCACGGCGAGGACGAGGGCACCGGCCACACCCACGCACACCCACATGCCCGTCGTGGCCACCAGCCGGCCACGTGCGATCGCCCCTACCAGATCAATGGGGTTGCCCGGGGCGGGGGTGCCGGTGGCCCACGACCAGACCCGCACCCCAAGAGTCAGTGACACGCCAGCCCAGGTGCCGATCACCATGCCCCAGAAAGTCAGCACCGTTGACGGTTTCCAGGTGCGCATCTCCTCGCCCAGACTCATCACACGGCCTTCTCCACGGACGAGGCCGCCACGACGGCTCGGTCCCACCTCGAGTTCGAGTCCTCCGAGAGCTCCAGCTCCTCAGGGGACAGCTGAAGGCTGAACGCGTATCCCGGGGAGTCTGAGAACTTCAGCAGGAACTTGCCCATCCCCGCCGGCGGCGTGACCGTCTGGGAGAACTGGTCGTAGGTTCCTTGGGCGCCCCAGGAGATCATCATGTCCTTCTCCTCCTGGCTGAAGGGCATCACCCCCTCCAGCAGAGGCATCTCCTTACGCGGCAGCCCGCCCAGGAACAGCAGTTTGGAACGCTCGACCAGGCCAGTCGCCTTGATCCGGTCCTCCTCGGTGGGCAGCGTGTTGAAGTCCGCCATCGAGTGGGAGACCATTAGCTGCCCGATGCCCACGGTCCGGTTCAGCCTGGTCAAGGCCTGGATACGGTCCACCATCCCCGGCGAGACCTGGAGCGTGCGCCAGATCTCGTCCATGATCAGGTTGTAGAACTGCCGGGGCATCACACCGACATCCGCTAAGGTCTGCGCGATCTCCACCGTGGCGAAGCCGTAGCCCCAGCAGGCCAGGAGCACGGCCGCCTGCAGCTCGTTGGCGTCGCTCTGAAGACTGGAGACGTCGAAGACGACGCTACGGTCCATCATCATCGGCGTGGTCTGGCGGGCAGCGAAGATCTCACCCATGGATCCGCGAAGAAGGGCTTGGAGCGTGACCTCCAGCTCCTCGGTCAGCTGCCGGTACCGGTCCAGGCTGTCCCGGTCGAGCGCGACGTCACGCAGCTCGCGCGGTGCCCTGCGCACCACCTCCAGCAGGTCTGCCAGCGCTGGTCTGCCGCCACCGGACTCCAGCAGCGTGATCGCCTCATCGATCAGCGTCTGTTCCCGGTCACCGGGGAAGCGGCCTCGCTGAATATGCATCAGCGTCAGTACCATCTGCTTTTTGCGCTGGTGCGCGCTCTTCAGCAGTGCCGCACGCTCGGCGGGGAAGCTGCCCAGGAGTCTGGCGGCGCCCTCGACGTCCCCGGCGTCGAGAGGGTTGATGCCTCCCTTGCCGTGACCGATGGTGATCACCTGCCCGCCCAGACGAGTGATCAGCTTGACGTAGTCGGGCTTGATATCACCCAGGATCATCGAGTGCACCCCCTCGTCGGCGGTCCCCAGGATGATGCGACGCACCAGGGATGACTTCCCCACCCCGTTGAGAGCCAGAACCATGGCCGACGGTGCACTGATCAACCCTCTGCGGAACCAGGAGATGTTGTCCGCGCACAGGAAGCCGGCCTGCTTGAGCAGCGGTCCCATCGGTGCGCCGATCTCCGGAGGTGCGCCGGCCTGGATCAGCGGCCACATCCCGCAGATCTCGTCCGACGTTCCTCGCCACGGCCTGACACTGGGCCGTCCGCCGCCCACGCCGCTGCCGGGACCCACGTAGCGCCAAGCCTTCGCCACCCGCTGGGACCTGGACACGCCAGTCTGGAGGGATCCGTTTCGTTGCCTGCTTCGCGCCATCGTCACAGCCTCACGTTCAGCTTCTGCTGGTCAGGCAGCATCCCCAGAGGAAGCCCCATGACGAACGCCGAGTCCATCGCCCCGAATGCCTCCCGTTCCAGCAGGTGGGAGGAGGCCGACGAGGACTCCATTGCCGCCTTCGCCACCGCTAGGCGCTCGAACTCGTCCGGACCTGCGGACACTGTCGCCGTGATGATGAACGAGAAGTCCACCACTGCGGCCCCACGTGCCTCTTGCTGGGCGGTCTTCAGCGCCTGGCTGGCACGGTTCTGGGTGCGCTGCTTGGGGCGCTGCCCCTCGAGCTTGACGGCGTTCTGCGTCTTGTCGACGTCCCTCTCGACCACGTCAGGGGCCTTGGCCACGTCCAAAGGCGTGTAGATCGCCGTGAAGCGCTTGCGCTCCACGTCCCGGCTGGGCGTGAGCACGCGCTCGAGAACGTTGGACTGCACGTAGCCCTGCGGTGGGCGCGAGACCACCCACACGCACGACAGGCCACTGTCGTGCACGAAGTACTCCTTCTGCGCGTTGTGGCTCACCGGCCCGGCGTCGCCCCAACCCAGGTCGACCACCTCGCCCCTGTCGGCCGCCTGCTCGAAGACCACGGCGGAGGCAGGATCGTAGGCCTCCCTGACCATCCGGATGACCTCGCTGCCGGTCATCAGGTGGACCGCGCTGGAGGTGGTCTCCGTGATCTGGTTGTACAGCCCAGGCAGGCGCGTCTCCAGGTCCCTGATCGCCCGCTTCTCGTTCTTCGACCCACGACCGCCGGCCATGGCTCTCGGGTCGAAGGTCATCGTCAGCCAGGTACTCACCTTGATCCCCATACCGGCGGCGCCGTCGACCACCTGGTCCATGACGCGCTGAGCCAGGTCCGGGGAGCTGGGCGACCGACGTGACAGAACCTCGCGCCGCAGCCGGGAACCCGGGTCCGGGGAGGACTCCACCGTCAGCGTCGTGGCCACGACTCCGGTCTCCTTGGCAACGTCCTTGATGTGCTCGCCCCACAGAGCGACCTTCTTGTTGATCTCCTCCTGATCCACCAGGCCTGCACCACTCGGGGCCAGAGCCATTACCACCGTGAGCTGACCACCAGGGTGACGTATCATCGTGAACGGCCGGCGCCATGCGTCCTGAGCATCCACCAGTCTGAGCCTGCCCAGGTAGCCAGGAGGCTCCAGCTTGCCACTCGATCTCTTCGCGACGCTCAGGGCACCGCCCCTAAACACGTTCCTGCGGCGTCTCTTCTCCACCTGAAACCTCGCTCTCTCCTCGATCCTGTCCAAGATGCACAGTCCGTGCTTGTCACGCCTCGACACGATGACCACGGTCAGTGCCAGTAGCGCCCCCAGCACCGCTGCCTTAAGCACCCCGGCCGTCAGCTCGACGACGACCACGACCCCGATCGCCGCGAGCATGACCAGCGACTGGATCGTGGTCAGGCCGAACAGCCCAACCGAGGTATTGGGCCTCCACCCCGTGTAAAGGGGAACCTTGGGCTCCTGCTGAGCCTGCTGCGCCTGAACGCTCATCAGGCACCACCTCCCGACGGGCCGCCACTGGCGGCGGCTGCATTACCAGTCGACCGGGCAACCTGGACACCCTTGTGGGCGGCCTCCGCCCCGACCATGACCACGGCCGCAGGCCCAGCCGCTGCCCCGGCACCCGCAGCAGCACCAGAGGCACCAGCACCGCTTGCGCCGGCCGCACCCGTAGCACCGGTAGCCCCAGCTGCGCCACTTGCGCCGGCGGCACCGCTTGCGCCGGCCGCACCAGCCTTGCCGGCCGCGCCGGCCGCACCCGTAGCACCACCGGCCCCTACCGCGCCGGTCGCACCTCCGCTGCCAGACGGCCCCATGGCTCCGCTTGATCCTGGGGCCCCAGGCGCGCCAGCGGCTCCGCTACCCCCAGGCGGTCCTGCCGAACCAGAGCCGCCGGTGGAACGAGCCACCCTGATCGCGCCGGTCGCCACCGACACGGCACCAGCGGTCGCTGCCAGAGCACCTCCACCACCCACACCCATGGCCTCAGCCGCAGGAGTGATCAGACGGATCAGCGCTGGCAGCGCCGCAGCAGCCAGCACCATCATGATCAGGCCCCGGATAAACGTCCCCAGGTCCTCTCCAACAGAACCAGAGCCAGGAAAGAGCCTGCCTGTCGTGCCAATCACCTGATTGATCTGATTCGCCTGCCGCTGGGCGGGATCCAGGCTGGCTCCGGAGACCATCTTGATCGCGACCGCGTAGATGATCGCCGCGGCCGGCTTCATCATGATGAATGAGATCACCCACGAGGTGGTCTTCCGTAGCCACTGCTGACCCCAGTCCGTCAGAGCCGCGGCAGCCGCCAACGGGATGATCCCCGCCACCAGAGGCAGGATCGCCTCCCTGCACTCCATCATCGCGAACTGGATCAGGTTGGCCAGAATCCCCACCAGACAACCCAGCACGATCAGGGCCCACCCGATCCCACTGGGCTCGATCGAGGCGACGTCGAGCAGCTTTGTCACGAACTTACCGTCAGCGGCCCCGATCGCGGTCTCAATCACCCACTTGGAGAACGCGTCACTGGCCTCGATCATCAGGTCAATGACCTTGAACGCCGCACCTGAGATGACCACCATCTTGATGATCCCCATCATGATCTTCCGGATGTCATCACCCCGGGAGTTCATCATCAGCATCATCGCGGCCATGATCAGCGACCCGAAGAACACCATCCCCGACAGCCATGCCGTCAGGTACCGCACGTCCGAGGCCACTGAGCCCTCACCACCGACGTAACCGGTGTTCTTATCGATCCAGAACGTGCCGACCTTGATCATGATCTTTTCCAAAGACTCCAGGAGCGCACGCCCCCACGTGATAACCACGTTCTCAGCGACCTTGTTCGCCGCCTCCGTCGCCTGGCACTGCACCTGGAAGAACCAGCAGTCAGACAAGACCACCCACCTCCTTTCCTAGCCTCTCGCTGCGCGCCTGCTACTTGACAGTCCAGGTCGAGAACCCGGACAGCGACTCCAGCGGCTCCTGGCCCCAGGAGTCTGAGCTCGGGGACTGCACCTTCCAGTCCCCACCGCTCCAGACCATCACCAGCCGCCACGACACGAACCTGTCATCGCTCGGATTCAGCGACGTCACCAGCGTTACCAGCACCTCATTAGGGCTGTGCACCTCGAGCCGGTATCCCCGGATCGTCTGCGGCTGTGTCGTCGACCCGTCCCACCCAGCATCGATCTGATTAAGCAGACGCTGACGGTTGCCGTCATCAACCACCAGTGCCCGGGTAACCTCCGGCAGGCGCTCCTGGGACGAGAACCAGCGCATGAAATTCACTGAGGACACCAGCGCGCCCGTCGGTGAGTGCGCGAAGCAGCGCGTGATACCAGTCGTGATCCCCGGGCCCGCGCCCGCCACCTCAGGCACGCCCCACGAGCTCCCCACCTGAAGAGTCCGGAACTCCAAAGCACCCGATGGCAGGGTCTGGTCGCCGGCCTGCATAGAGCACGCCGACGGCGCGTCACCGCCCACGCCGGCCGAACCAGCACCAGTGGGCGTCGCGCCACCGGGCGTCGGCGAGGTGGTTGCCGCCGGGCTCGCATCAGCCGACGGCCGGCCGTTAATCACACGGTCTCCGATGATCCAGGCAAGACCGACAGCCAGCCCCAGCACGAACACCAGCGCGGCAACGAACGTCTTGGACTGCATCAGGTCGCCGAAAGACTGCCGCTCCGCAGCCTGCGTGCCCTGCTCAGATTCCTTCCTGCTCATCGTCATCACACCCCGCAGAACTGCATCGTCAGTGATGAGGCACCTGCACCCAGGCCGATACCCAGGATGATGCGGCCGAACCTGTCGACGAACTCCTCAGCACCCTGGTTGGTGCGTCCTGTGGAGGACAGGATCAACCAGATCGCCTGAAGCATCAGCACCAGGAAGCAGATGATCCCCAGCCCCCACTTCAGGTAACCGAAGAAGGTGTTCACTGGGCCCTCAACTCCCGGAGGCGCCACCGGCGCCGGATCGATCAGCGGCATCACCCTCATCGCGCTGACGATGCCTGCTTCCATGATCGAGCTAGTCACTTGTCATCCTTTCGCTTGGCGACGAGCGGCTTCAGTGCCCGCCGCACGTTTCCAGGAGCCGCCTGCAGCTGCGCCGCCGGCTCCTCACGCCACCCCTCCACCCAAGGAAGAGTCACGCTGGTAGGGAAGGCCCCACTGACGTGGGCCTTCTGCTCGCGCAAGACGCGCGAGAGCTTCTTCGGTGCGTCAGGAACCCAGACGATCCCGCCCAGCTCCACGCCAGGCACACGGCCGCTGGCCCACGCCACAGCAGCGTCCTGCGCGGCCGTGATCCCAGCACCATGAGTACGGGCCACCACCCACACCTCCAGCACCTCCCCGGGCACCGCAGGCACCGGCCAGGACTTCTCCGCGTCCCCCCACTCCAGCAACCTCGCCAGGGTCGAGACGCCTGCGCCACCATGAGCGCCCACAAGCCACCGCCGGGCACCACGCACAGCCAACGTCCCCACCGCACCCACAGGCTCAGGCACATCAGGAGACACAACCCCCAGCGCCCACGCACGAGGAGCAACCTCCACCACAGGCGCAGGACCCTCCTCAACCGGCTCCTGCTGCTGACTCAGCCACGGATTCGCACTCATACCCAACTCGTATGACGTGGGCGCACGACACCCGTCTCCAACAAAAGGTGACACCACCACCCTCCGGTACCGTGGTGCTCACCACACAGAACACAGTAGGAACAGGGGGAAACAAGCCATGGCGGTAGCGGGGGTCCAGCACCACTGGGCAGTCACACGAGGAAACAGCCCAGACAGCAAGCCCTACTACTGCCCCCTCCACGAGGCCCGGCACTTCGCCGCGGTCACCCTCTACCAGCGTCTGCTCCAACCCGTCCCCGACAACGCCTCCGACTACTGGACCCGCCTCGCCGACATGGCCGTCGTCATCCCCGAGCAAGAAGCCAGCTTCTTCTACCAGCTCTCCCTTCTCGCCCAAGCCACCTGGACCCCCGTCGACCACGACACTGACCTCGACGCCATCCTTGCCAAGGCCCGCACCGAGCTTGCCACCCACCCCGCCCCAACCATCACCGGAGACCACGCCGACCCCCGCGTCCTAGGCCGCCCAGCCATCACCACCACCCCCACCCTCACCAACATCAAGACCCAAGGTACCTGGGCTGTCACCCTCGAGACCGACGACCCCAACGACGGCGTCGACGACATCTGGGTAAGCCCCATCTACGCCGACGAGACCCCCACCACCTACGCCCAGGCCCGCGACCGCTACCTCACCGTCGCCAAAGACCTCAACAGAGTCGTCCCACCCGACCCCGAACCCACCACCGGCATACGCTTCTGGTACACCCTCGAGACCAGCGCCTCCACCCCCTGGTACCCCGACGACATCAACATCGACCCCACCCAGGCCATCAACCAGCTCTACAACCATCTCACCTAAACAAAGCCCGCCACCAGAAGAAAAAGCTTCAGGGTGACACAATGTCACCCTGAAACTATGTGTGGCCACAATCACATCTACGTGGTTGGTTGGAACACCTCCACCACCTCCCGAGCCCGCTTCGCCAGCTCCTCAGACCCAAGCGCCACAATCGGAGCCTTCGTACCCCGACGCGACCCGATCAGCAACGTCATCCACGCCCGAGCACACGCCTTCGACGCCCCCAGATCCGCCAGACGAGAGTCATTAGCCGCAGCCGTCTGCCGCCTCGACTCACCCCACGCCAAAGCCAGCTCCGTGACCCTCCGCGTCCCAGCCCACGCCAACGGCTCCGCCATCCCCGCATCCACCAGAGCATTCACCAGCCCAGACATCACCACCTGGAAGTCATCCAGCCCCACCGACGACACCACCAGCTCACCCGGAAGACCACTACCCTCCGGCACCAGCCCCGGCTCCACCACCTCCACCGACACCCCCTCAGGCAGCAGGTAGTCACGCCCCTCCAGCGTCGCTGTCCTTGTGATCCGCGTCCACATCGCCCACGGCGAGTCCGCGATCGCGATCGCCCTGGCATTCAAACGCATCACCTCCCAGCCCCAACCCATCGTGTCCGCCTTCGACTCACGCCGACTCAACCCACCAAACCGCATCCCCTGATGTACCGACCCCGCAAACTGACTCTCCACCGCCTTGTCCAGACTCCGAGCCACCACAGCCATCGACTCACCCACCCACTCCTCGCAGATCGCCCCCAGGACTGCCTCACGCAGCCCCGGGTTGTCCCCGGTAGCCACCCACGGACCATCCGGGTCAACATCCGGGACCGCGAACCGGTACACCCGCACGTCCTCATCCACATCCTCGTCAGCCCCCGTCTCCACAGGCAGCAGACGAATCAGGTTCGCCCCCTGACGCTGCCCCCGACGACGAAGCCGACGAACCAGCACACCCCGATCCTCCATCCTGGCCAGAGCCCGCTTCACCGACCGCTCCGAGACGTGCGCATGAGCCGCCAACCAAGCCACCGACGCAATCACCTCACCACGCCAGTCAGCCAACCGCGCCAGCTCCATCACCACAGCCGTATCCGCCGGCTTAAGCCCCTCCAACGACTCCACCCACACCGGCCACGACACCCGAGTCTCCTCACTCACGACGCAACCTCCCGAACCTCTTCGCGCCTCCACTGCTCAACCAGCTCGCCGGCCAGGCTCATCTGCCTGGCTCGCCCCACATCGGGATGCTCTCGCCTGACCTGCTCCCAGGCCCGCTCAGCCAGCTCCTGCTCCCGTGTCCGTGGCGGCTCAACGACCTTCACCGCCCGCCGGGCGGCCTCAACCTGTCCCTCACCCGCCGCAATCAGCGCCGCCGGCGCCAGAGCGGGATCCACCTTGTGCCTCAACCGCCAGGCCACCAGCCGCGACAGGTGCCCCACCGGCTCAGGCAGGTCCTCATCCAGCGCCGAACGGATCTCACCCGGCCTCCAGCCGGCCTCAACCCGCTCCCGCAGCAGGCCAGCCACCTCCAAGGCGCCCTGCGGATCCGAAGCGACCCTCAGCATGCTCGCCGGCAGACACGACCCCAGCAGGCCACGAACCTCAGCCGGCAACCCCGCAACCCCGACCTCCGCGCCCTCAACGGCCCTCCCACCCCCGGAAGCACCCCCAGAAGACGCCTGCGAGGCCCGTGAAGAAGATTTCACGCCCGATCCACACTCGGCCGAGGTTCCGATAGGTCGCTCACGGGGCTCCTGCGGCCTCGACGGCTCCGTGGCCGGCTCAGGCTCCACCCCGGACACACCACCACCGACATCCTGGGGACCCGGCAGCGCGCTGCCGGGCGAGGCGTCCTGCCGCGCCCGGCCGGCGCCCGACGCCCGCCGAGCACGAACCCGACCCGCCCCGACCCGACCCGACCGCGAGCCGGAGCCCAGTGACACCACCCCCGTCCGGTCAGGTCCGGTCTGGTCAAAAGACTCTTCTTCCGAACGTAGTGAGGAAGAAGGTTTGGTATCCCGTAGGGATAGTGCCGCGCTCGACCGTGCCACGGTGGAGCGCGGCACGGTGCGACCTGCGGAAACACCCTGTTTGTCCAGGTCAGACCGTGCGGCACCTGTTGCCGCACAGCGACCATCATCAGACAAGTTATCCACAGACCCTTCAGAAGGAGTGCGTTTGCCCAGGTCAGACCGTGCGGCACCATCTGCCGCACGGTGCGACCTGCGGACACGCGACCCGCACGACTGCCTCGGCTCCTCAGGGTCAACCACACCCGCCCGCTGCTCCTCCGGCAGCTCCGACAACGCCTCAGCACGCCCCATCGACACATCCGAGAACACCGTCACCGTCCGGATCCGACCACCCTCACGACGCACCGTGAACCGATGCCGGTAACCAGCCTCCTCCAGCTCACCCAGAGCCGCCCGCACGGCCTTCTCACCCATACCCCGACCAGTGAACGCCCGGTAACCCAGATCCGCCCCCGGAGCAGTCGCCAGAGCCCGCGCAAGAATCCCCAATGCCCCGTACGAGATCGACGAGTCCCACACCACCTCATTACGCAGCGCTGTGGCACCCTTACGAACAACGAAGTACTCACTCACAGCACCCACCCCCGAACCAGAACAGGAACCTCATGCACTACTGGCGAATCTCCCCCGAAGCCCGACAGCACCTCGACAAGACCATCGCCGACGCCTTCAAGCTCGGCGACACCGTCAAGGTCGAGCAGGCCCCCGACGGGACCTTCGCCGTCACCTCTCCCGCATATCTTCCCTACGGCGACTCCAACCGCCACGACGGCGTCATCCTCTCCGTGTTCGACAGGTACATCCCCACCAAAGGAGACGTCCACAAGCTCGCCAACCTGCTCGACGTCGCCCTCAAATGGCGCAACTACCTCGTCATCACCAGCCACACCGACGAGGACGAAGGCCTCTCCTGGTTCATCCACAGCTCCGACTCCTACGCCACCACGGCCGAAGGCAAGGCCGATGCCGCCCTCGAAGCCGAAACCGAAACCGATGCCGAGGTCATCGACATCAGCAGGGGCTGACCGGCCTGCCCCCAGCGGACCCGCTCCCCAGTCCGGGACCACTGGGCGAAGCCCAGCACTCCCAGCTCGTAGCTCCTCAAACACAGAAACCTCCCAGTGTTAAAAGACACGAATGTAATTCGATAAAACAAGAAGAAATGAAGAACAATTGGTGGGGCCCTCAGGCTCCCTCAGGTACTCCCGCGTACCCGCCAGAACGACCTCCGACCACCTGCCCCACCAGATCCCGGCCCGCAAAGAAGATGCAGTAAGCAAGGAACGTCGCCACGCAGGTCTTGCTGAACCTCAAATCGAGAGAGACCGTCTCCGGCTGAAACTCCGCGACAACCATCAACCACACCTCCAGCAGCACGACCCCTACCGCCGTCCGCTGCCACCACCGACGACGCCGTCGACCCGCCTGCACGAACCGGACCCTCCCAGCCCACGCAGCCACCACAACCAGGACCACGAACGGCACCCACGACACCGGCTGCAACACCAGCAGAACCATCAGCCCCAGCAGGACAACCAGCTCTGCGCGCAGAACCCCCAACGCCGCCGGCACCCACCGAGACACCCCAACCCTTCCCTGCGAGCGACGCTCCACCTCCTCGGCCCACAGGCCCACGAGCAGGCCGACACTGAACGTCACCCACAAGCCGGCCGCTACCAACGAGCTCATGACCCCGACACCACCCGGACAGCCCGCCCCTCAGGCCGAGCCCCAACCGCCCCAGACGACTCCGCAGCCTCGCGGCGCGCAGCCCGGGCGTGCAGCAGCTCAGCCGCCCCAGCCACCCCCACGAGGGCCGAAGCCTCAAGCACCCAGTACCACCACGGCACCACGTCCAGCACAAGCCAGCAGAACTCAGGAGAAAACACCATCACGACCACCTCGCATCTCGCCGCAGGAATTCTTGTCGTAAGTCACAGGGATAATTCGAGACGGGTGGGAGGGCGTCAGCCCGGGCGCCCTCCCACCCCGGCCAGGCGACGCACCACCGCCACCCGGCCACCAGGGCCAGCAGAAACCACCTACCGGCCCCACCAGGGCAACGACGGACCACCCGCCGTGCCCCAAGGAAGCAACGGCGGAAGGCCCGCCGTGCTCCAAGAAAGGAGCGCCACCATGCGCTACGCACTCAATCGAGGACAGCTGCTCTGCATCAGCCAGTACGCGGACCTTCCCGACCCGCCTCAGGACCTGACCTGCCCCGGCCAGGACACCCACGGCAGACCCTGCCGGGCTCCCGCCAGCCCCAGAGCGCTGACCTCCAAGCACGTGCGCCCCCACTTCTGGTCCAGGAAGCACATCACCGGCTGCGACGAGGGCGACGCCGCCGAGTGCGCCGTCAAAGGCCACCGCGACGGCTCCACCACCACCCGCACCCGCCACGAGGGACCCACGCTGCTTCTCATCACCACCGGGCCAGGAACCAGCACGGGCACGGCGACGCCCACCAGCCGTACCCAGGCCGCCGGCCGCCCGATGGCCACCGCCCAACCCGGACCCGACAGCAGGCGCAATGCCTCCACGCGGTCCACTACAACGCTGGCATCCCTGCTCACCCGTGCCATGGACAGCCGCCTCGACCCTCACGCGCTCCTTAGGCTGCCCGGTAGGCGCCATGCTGGTTTCGTCAACCAGCTCGTGCGGCTCGCCAACACCCTCACGCCCGCCGACAAGGGCCTGCGCGCGTGCTTCTACGGCAAGGTCACCAACTACGCCGAGAACGCCCCCACCAAGAGCATCTTCCTGCACGTGGTGCACCAGCCCGGCACCAGACCCAGGGACACTGCCGCCATCATGATCCGCAACGACCAGGCCCTCAGCGTCCAGGACAACCTCGACGCCAGCATCGGTGACCTTGCCGGCCACCACGTCATCGTCATCGGCACCCTGCGCGTCTCCCCGAAAACTGGCAGCCTCTACATCGCCCTGGCCGACACCAGCCACATCGCCTATCAGCCCTGACCAGCTCACGGCACGCTCCTGACCAGGTCAGCCACCGCGACCTCGTCCAGGCCCTCGACCCAGGGCTCCCACCCCAGGCGTACCTCCACCGGCCCGTCGGGGCTCGGCACCAGCACCCTGACCTGCCGCCCCGACGGTGACAGGACAACCAGCTCACACGAGCCGCCCCAGGCATCAACCACCACCGGCAGCCCTGCCAGGTCAGCGCCCACCGTCCGAGCCAGGCCGGCAGCCCGCTCGCACACCTCACGGCAGGCCTCCACCCGCCCCAGGTGACGTCCCCACGCCTCACCCAGCTCCGCGCCGAGGGCATCCGCAGTGGACACGATCCACCGGCCCGGGTCGGACCCGACCCGCCATGCCACCTCACCGCCGTCGAGGCCCCACTCAAGGCCCCAGCGCACGACCGTGGCCTGCGCACAGGTCACACCCTCCGGAAGCCCAGACGCCTCCAAGCCCTCAACCACAGCGCGCACGCCCTCAGGCATGACTCCCACGCCCCGGCCCGCGTCCGGCCCCTCGATGCACCACCACCCGGCAGCCCCAGGGCCATCACCCCAGGCACCGGCCCGGTCGCAGCCCGGCACATGCTCCAAGGCCCGCCACACCGGGCGCACCACACCGGACTCCACCCCGCAAACCAGCAAACGCACCAAGCACCGCCGGCCACCAGCACCCGTCCCCGGGCACCGCACCACCGGGCGCTGCGCCCCCAACGACAACCACTCAGACACTGGGACAACGTCGACAGCTGTCATCACAACAACGCCCCCTGACCAGGAAGCTCCACACCCTCAACACCGGGCACCGACGACACCGAAGGTGCCGACGGGCCTACCGGACTCAGAAGCGCCTCGACGTTGGAACGACGGAACCGCATGCGGCCAGATGGATACCTCACGACCTCGATGAGGCCGTCTCGTCCCCAACGTCGCAGCATCGGCTGGCTGAGACCCGCTTCTGGATACTGCTCAACTACCTGACGAGCAGTGAGGAGATCGCCAGGCATTCGCCTGTACGATTTTCGTTCAGTCATACGTTCATGATGAACTGTGTGGTGGCGTACGTCAAGCGTTGTATTGCACGCAAATCGTGCATATGTTACGTTTGTTGCATGACGTTCGTTAGTGCTCAAACCGTTCAAGCGGTGCGAGGCGTGCATGGCGAGGGAGGGGCTGTGATGTCGATCGATCAGGCCCTGGGCTTCACCGTGAACCAGTACCTCTTCGCCCATGGGATGACGCGAGCCGACCTCGGGGAAGTCTTAGGGGTGGCGGGCTCCAATGTGTCTAACCGTCTACGAGGTAAAAGTCGTTGGACTGCTGCCGATCTCGTCGTCGTCGCCGAGCTCTTCGGGGTGGGGGTTGCTGACCTCTATCCCACCCGCAGCGCCGAGGGTTGGGTTCCGGCACCTTACGTCCCGGGAACGAGTAAGGCCCCGGTCCCTGGTGGGGCCGAGGCCGGTGCGGTACCCCCTGTGGGGCTCGAACCCACGACCTTCGGATTAAAAGTCCGCAGCTCT
>ERZ773075.631-NODE-631-length-25241-cov-118.392_pt1 | contig 25241 bp, 17 predicted proteins | sample MGYA00580614_ERZ773075 | MGnify/ENA primary metagenome ERZ773075 (study PRJEB29015, sample SAMEA2738021) | human oral metagenome | biome: human oral; feature: human-associated habitat; material: dental | place: China | collected 2043 ... | reverse complement strand
TGAGGCTGCGGATCGTGTCGGAGGACAGGGCCCGGTCCAGGCGCGCCTTCTCCACATTGAGGATCTTGCCGCGGATCGGCATGATCGCCTGGTGCTCGGGGTCCCGGCCGCCGACGGCGGAGCCGCCGGCCGAGTCGCCCTCGACGATGAAGATCTCCGATTCCTCGGCGATTTTCGAGGAGCAGTCGCGCAGCTTGCCGGGCATGGAGGCGGATTCCAGGACACCCTTGCGGCGCGTGGCCTCACGGGCCTTGCGAGCGGCCAGGCGCGCGGCGGCGGCCTGGGAGGCCTTGGTGATGATGGCACGGGCATCGGTCGGGTGGGAGTCCAGCCAGTCGCCGAGCTGCCCGTAGACCGTCTGCTGAACGAAGGTGCGGGCCTCGGTGTTGCCAAGCTTGGTCTTGGTCTGGCCCTCGAACTGGGGCTCGGAGAGCTTGACCGAGATGACGGCGGTCAGGCCTTCGCGGATGTCGTCGCCGGTGAGGTTGTCGTCGCGCTCCTTGAGCAGGCCCTTGTCCCGGGCGTACTTGTTGACCAATGTGGTCAGCGCAGTGCGAAAGCCCTCCTCGTGGGTGCCGCCCTCGGTGGTATTGATCGTGTTGGCATAGGTGTGGACCGACTCGGAGTAGGAGCTGGTCCACTGCATGGCGATCTCGAGGCTGATGGAGTGGGTCTCGCCCAGGGTCTGCTCGGCCTCGAAATCGATGATCTCGGGGTGGATGAGCTCGGCCTTCTTAGACTTGTTGAGGAAGGCGACGTAGTCGCGCAGGCCGTGCTCGTAGCAGTAGGAGTCGGTGCGGAAGCCGACCTCGGGGGCGTCGGGGGCGGAGTCGTCACCGGTGATCTCATCGCCGGCGTCCTGGACGCCGACGCGCTCGTCGGTCAGGGTGATGCGCAGGCCCTTGTTGAGGAAGGCCATCTGCTGGAAGCGACGGCGCAGCGTCTCGTAGTCGAAGTCGACCGTCTCGAAGATGCTCGGGTCCGGGTAGAACGTCTGGGTGGTGCCGGTGGTGTCCGTCGCCTCGCCCTTGATGAGCTCGGTGATGGGGCGACCGCCGTCGGCGAAGGACATGCGCCATACGAATCCCTGCCGGTGAACCTCGGTGTCCACCCGGGTCGACAGGGCGTTGACCACGGAGATGCCCACGCCGTGCAGACCGCCGGAGACCGCATACCCGCCACCGCCGAACTTGCCTCCGGCATGCAGGATCGTCATGACGACCTCGACGGTGGGCCTGTGTTCGGTGGGGTGCTCGTCAACCGGGATGCCACGGCCGTTGTCGCTGACGCGCACGCCGCCGTCGGCCAGGATGGTGACCTTGATGTGGTCGCAGTAGCCGGCCAGGGCCTCGTCGACAGAGTTGTCGACAACCTCGTAGACGAGGTGGTGCAGCCCGCGCTCACCGGTGGAACCGATGTACATGCCGGGGCGCTTCCTGACCGCTTCGAGCCCTTCGAGGACAGTGATGTCCGAGGCTCCATAATCATGATTCACAGTGGCGTCCTGGTCAGACACGTGTCAGTTGCTCCTCAATCTGTGCGCATCGGGACCTCAGTGGTCCGATGTCTCCGTCCGGGCCCTTCACGCGACGATCCTGAGGAGGATCATGCGTACACGTAGGTGGGTACATCAGGACGGTCCTGGGCGCACCTTGGGCGGTTTCACCGCATTCTAGCGTAGAAAGGCTCTCGACCCGCTGCGCTGGGGGCAGCTGGGAGCGTGCCCGTGGTCACCTCTGTCTCACGCGGGTCACCGAGTCGTCCGATCCCTCGTTTTTCGGTGACTGCCGGAGCTCTGGTGGTTATGTTACCGCCGGCCGTCTCAACCGTAGGTATCGCGCGGACCGCGGGCGCCGCGCAGGCCGACGCCGCGCCGTTTCCAGGAGGGTCCGGCCGGTCCCAGGATCCGCAGCTCCACGCCTTCGCCCGTGCTGATGCCCCCGACCTGGCGTCCGCCGGGACCCGAGCGCAGGGCCTCGACGATCCTGGCCTCGATGGTGGGCTGGAGGAGCCGGAGCTGCTGGGCCCAGCTCGAGGACGAGGCGCGCAGGGTGATGCGCCCGGCGTCGAAGGACTCGATGGTGCAGTGCTCGGCGACCTGATCGCCCACGATGGCCCGCCACCGGGCGACGACACCGGCCACCGCGAGCTTTCCGGCCCAGCCGTTGTCGGCCACCATGCGGCGCAGCTCTCGCCGTCCGGTGCGGGGGTCGAAAGGGGTGGGGCCGGGCCGGTCGCGACCGCGCGCCAGGCCGGGGCCGCGGTCGGCCGGGTCATTCGGATCCAGTCCGAGCGCCCGGGCCAGTTCCCGACGCCGGTCCCAGGGCGCCGCGGCCTCCGCAGAGTCCTGCGGGCCTCCGCCGATCTCGGTGCGACCGCGGCGGACCGGTTCTCGCAGCCTGCGGACCGGGACCCGACTGTCCCCCTTCTCCCAGGCCCGGGCTCGCTGGCGGGTCAGGGCGCGTTGGGCCAGGACGTCGGGAAGCGGGCCGACGCCGGCAGTGCCATCTGCGCGGTCAGCGGCGCTGCCGGCCTGACCGTTTCCGCCGGCCGGCGCGTCACCGATGGGACGGGGACTCTCAGCCACGGGAGACCTCGCCATCGGCCACGCGGTATCGGACGCCGGCGAGCTCGGCGGGGATGTCGTCGTCGACGGCGGCGGTCAGCAGGACCTGTTGGGCGCCGGCGACCAGCTGGGCCAGGGCGCGGCGGCGCTGCTCGTCGAGGGAGGCGAAGACGTCGTCCAGGATGAGAATCGGCTCTCCGTCACCGCCATAGGCGTCGACGTCGGTGCGTAGCATGTTGTAGGAGGCCAGGCGCAGTGCGAGGGCCAGGGACCATTGTTCGCCGTGGGAGGCGAATCCGCGGGCGGGCAGACCGGAGAGGAACAGGGAGAGGTCGTCGCGGTGCGCCCCGATGAGGTTCGCGCCGCGGTCGATCTCCCGGGCGTGAAGCTCGCCCATGGCGCTCTCCATGCGCTCGGCGACGGCGGACTCGTCGAGGAGCGTCTCCTCACCGGCGAGCCAGGCCGCTTCGTCATGAGGATCGGGCTCCGGTGCCCCCTCGTGCATCAGCAGGCTCGAGCGGTAGGCGATCTGCGCATAGGGCTGCTGCCCGGAGGCGCCGGAGACGGCCTCGTAGGCGGAGACCACCCAGGGGCGCAGACGCCGTACGACGTCGACTCGGGCGGCGATGAGTCTTGCAGCCGCTACGGCGAGCTGACCGTCCCAGACCTCCAGGGTGGAGAGCATGGAGGCGGTCGATGAGCGGGCGGCGCGGGCGGACTTCAGGAGGCTGGCGCGCTGGGCGAGGATCTTGTCGTGCTCGTTGCGCACCCCGGCCAGGCCCGGGCGCAGGGTGACCATCAGTTCGTCGAGGAATCCTCGACGCACGCCGGGCTCGTTGCGCACCAGGGAGAGATCCTCGGGGGCGAAGACGACGGCGCGCAGGACCCCGAGCAGGTCGCGGGGCCGACAGCCGCCCCGGTTGAGGCGAGCGCGGTTCGCCTTCCCGGCGATGATCTCGATCTCCAGGACGCTGGGTCTGTCGCCGTGGATGGTTCGGGCCCGGATGACGGCGCCGGGGGGCTGACTCTGACCGGGCGCCGCCCGGCGCACCAGGGCGGTGTCCGCTCCGATCCGATGGGAGGAGAGCGTCGCCAGGTAGACGATCGCCTCGACCAGATTGGTCTTGCCCTGCCCGTTGGAGCCCACGAAGGCACTGGGGCCGGGCTCGAGGGACAGGATGAGATTGCGGTAGGAGCGGAAGTCGTCCAGGGAGAGGTCAGAGACGTACATGCACCGTCGTGTCTCAGGCTCCGAAGCGGATCGGCATGAGCAGGTAGCGGAAGGTGGAGTCCTCGGTACCGCCGATGGAGTCCATACCCGTGAGCACCGCGGGCTTGGAGGCGTGGGTGAAGTCGAGCCGGACGTAGGGCTGGTTGAGTGCGCCCAGACCATCGAGGAGGTAGCCGGGGTTGAAGGCGGTGGAGATGTCGTCCCCCTCGAGGTGGGCTACGAGCTGCTCGGTGGCCTGGGCGTCGTCGCCCTGTCCGGCGTCGAGCTCCAGGTTGCCCTGTGTGAAGGCCATGTGGATGGGGGTGGAGCGGTCGGCGACAAGGCTGACGCGGCGCACCGCCGCCATGAGCTCGTCGGTGCCCACTGTGGCGTGGATCGAGGTCGACTCCGGGAACAGGCGGCGCACCGGTGGATAGTCGCCGTCGGTGAGCAGGGAGGTGGTGCGTCTCCCGCCGGCCTCGAAGCCGATGAGACTGGAGGCGGCCGACTCGCTGCTCAGGGCCACGGTCACATCGCCCGAGGAGGTCAGGGACTTGGCGACGTCGGACAGGGTACGGGCCTTGAGAAGCGCTGTGGTGGACAGCTCGGTGTTGGCGGGCGACCAGGTCAGCTCCCGCATGGCCAGACGGTAGCGGTCGGTGGCCATGAGAACCAGGGAACTGCCCTCGACCTCTATCTGGACACTGGTGAGCAGGGGCAGGGTGTCATCGCGGGAGGCCGCAATGGAGACCTGGGCGACGGCGCGGGCCAGGTCGTGGGCATCGATCGTTCCGGCCACGGCGGGCATGACGGGCAGCGCCGGGTAGTCGTCGGCCGCCATGGCGGCTAGGGAGAAGCGGGCCGAGCCGCAGGAGACGGCCACCTTGGTGCCCTCGACCTCCAGATCGACGGGTTTGTTCGGCAGGGCCTTGGCTATATCGGCCAGAAGTCTTCCGGAGACGAGGACGCTACCGTCCTGCTCGACGTCGGCGGCAACCTCGCAGTGCGCCGAGACCTCGTAGTCGAAGGAGGCAAGAACCAGGCTGGAGCCCTTGGCCTCCAGCCTGACTCCGGCCAGCACCGGTACCGGCGGGCGGGCGGGCACGGATCGCGCGGTCCAGGTGACGGCTTCGGCGAGGATGTCTCGGTCAACCCTGAGCTTCACGGTAAGTGCCTCCGTCATCGTGGTAGGTCGGTCAGCGGTGCGTCTTGGCACCACTGAGCCGAACAAGGAACATGCATGCCAGCGGGTCGCCGGCGGGTAGTCGGCAGGAGCCGCGTCGTTCGGAGCGCAGTCCTGGGTCGAGAGTGTAGACGGTAGACCGTACCAATCGCTCCCGTCACCAGCGATCATCCACGCTCATCCCATGAGTCTCCCTGAATGACGAAGGCTCGGGGCCCAGGCCGACCTCGTTGGCCGATCGTGAATCGCATGTTCTGTCATCTTGGTTTGTAGGTGTAGTAGCACGTGTGGATGATGTGGATAACCGGATCTTTCCGCGTAACGATAACGATCGTCCTGGGGAGGCATACGTGGGCGGTTCTGGTGAGCGCGACGGGGTAGCGGTGGAGAGAGCAAATGACATCAATGTCATTCCACAGTGAGGGTGCCGTGCCTCCACAGCGACACGCTCGCTCCTCCACCTGCCGTCCTCAGCGCCCTCCACAACCGTCGTTGAGATGGGACGTCGTCGGGTCAGGCGGGTGACTGGGCGGCCTGCTTGATGCGGCTGGTCAGTTCGGTGACTTGGTTGAAGGTGGAGCGCCGTTCTGCCATGAGGGTGCGGATTTTCTTGTCGGCGCTCATGACCGTGGTGTGGTCGCGTCCGCCGAACTCCCGGCCGATCTTGGGCAGGGAGAGGTCGGTGAGCTCGCGGCACAGGTACATGGCGATATGGCGGGCCGAGACCATGGTGCGCGAGCGGTTGGCCGAGCACAGGTCGTCGATGGTGATGCCGAAGTAGTCGGCGGTCTGCGCCATGATGAGGGACGTGGTGATCTCCTGGCCCTCGGGGTCGGAGATGATGTCCTTGAGGACCATCTCGGCCAGGGTCTGGTCGACGGGCTGCTTGTTGAGCGAGGCGAAGGCCGTCACGCGGATGAGTGCGCCCTCCAGCTCTCGGATGTTGGTGGTGATGCGCGAGGCGATGTACTCCAGGACGTCGAAGGGCAGATCGAGGCCCTCGGCAGTGCCCTTGCGGGAGAGGATCGCGATGCGGGTCTCCAGATCCGGGGGCTGGACGTCGGCCAGCAGGCCCCACTCGAAGCGCGAGCGCAGGCGCTCGTCGAGTCCGCCCAGTGCCTTGGGGGGCTGGTCGGAGGTGAGAACGACCTGCTTGCCCGAGGAGTGCAGGGAGTTGAAAGTGTGGAAGAACTCCTCAAGGGTGGACTCCTTGCCCTGGAGGAACTGGATGTCATCAACCAGGAGAATATCGACCTCGCGGTAGCGTCGCTTGAACCCCTCCATGCGACCGTCGTCCTGATTGCCGTCGCGCACGCAGGCGATGAAGTCGGAGACGAAGACCTCTGAATTGACGTACTTGACGCGGATTCCCGGGTTGAGCGTCTGGGAGTAGTGGCCGATGGCGTGCAGGAGGTGGGTCTTGCCCAGGCCTGAGCCTCCGTAGATGAATAGGGGGTTGTAGGCGCGGGCCGGAGCTTCGGCGACGGCCAGGGCCGTGGCATGGGCGAACCGGTTGGACGAGCCGGTGACGTAGGTGTCGAAGGTGTAGCGCGGGTTGAGCTGGGAGACGTCGTTGGCCGCCGTCGGCGTGAGCAGTCCGGTAGGACTCTGGGGGCCGATCGCCCCGGGACTGTAGGCGCTGGAGAGTCCTGACATGGCCGGCAGGGGGCCCGATGTCGGTGAGGGTGCCGATGCCGCGGAGGCCTGGGAACGGGGCGCCGGCGAAGGTGCTGACGACGCCGGATAGGTTGACGGGTCCCCGATCTGTTCGCCGTAGGCGGGTGCGGCTGCGCTAGCGGCGCCGGGCGGGGCGGGCACGGGTGACGCTCCCGACAGCGATGGTGATGGCGACGCCGTGGTCAGGTTGACGGGCTCGGGGGTCACGGGCGGCATCGGGGTTCTTGAGACCTCCGAGGAAGTGTCGACCGTGACCTCGATGGGCATGGGGCGTCCCCAGACCTGGGTGACGGCGGCACTGATCGGGCCACGTGCCTGCTCGACGATGTCCTTGGCGAAGGCCGATCCGACGACGAGGACGAGAGTGCCGTCGACATCGATGAGATGGGTCATGCGAATCATGGACATCTTGCCCTGGCCCAGTTCTCCGGAGCTGGAGAGCACCTCGAGGGCGGAGAGCCATTTGGTGTTGGCGGCGTCGGGCACGACGGACTCCTGATCGGCATGGTTGGTATTTCCCGTGATCGCAACCCGACCGGTGTCGGCCAGGGCTCTGCGCCGACCATGACTGGGACGTGCGGCCCCGGCGAACCGGGTGGTCTCGATTGGGCGTCCCATCATGCTGTCTCTCCACAGCCTTGTCCACACCTGGGGACACAGAGAGTAATGACTCACAGGTGTCATTCAGGATAAATGCTGGGAGTGTTAGTGTTGTTCGATCTCGATCGTGTGGCACGAGCCCGCCGAATGACGAATGTTTAGCGATTTGCGGGCCTACTGAGAAGATGCACACAGATCAGTGAGTTATCCACATATCCGCAAGCTTGTGGACGGCCGACTTCCCACAGCGGTGGATGCCGCGAGTCCTCTCTTGTGGATCTCCTGTGGATAGGCGTGGATGACGTCATCGGTCACAGTCGGCCACATCCGTTTGACCGGCAAGAGGGCCAAACGTAGGCTGTTGCAGACGTTCGTGCGGAGTCAGGTCCCGAACCATGGGGCAGCCGGACGAGCGACAGTGCCGCGAGCCTCGCGATGCACTGTTCCGATCACCTCAAGCAGGAGTTAAGCCCGTGAGCAAGCGGACCTACCAGCCGAACAACCGTCGTCGTGCCAAGGTGCACGGCTTCCGTAAGCGCATGTCCACCCGCGCAGGTCGCGCTGTCCTCGCTTCGCGACGCCGCAAGGGTCGCGCTCGCCTCGCCGCCTGAGGTGCTCGGCGCGGCGCACCGGTTAGCGCGGGGTGAGGACTTCACCACCGCGATCCGTCGGGGTACGCGCTGCGGGAACCGCAGACTGGTCGTGCACTACCACGCCGGCGGGAGAGGGGATGATTCCCCGGCTCTCGTCGGCGTCGTCGTGCCCAAGAAGCAGATCCCGTTGGCGACTCACCGCAACCGTGTCAAGCGCCGTGTGAGAGCCCTCATGGCTCAGCGGGTTGGTGCGCTCGAACCGGGGGCCCGCATCGTTGTGCGCGGGCTGGCCGGCGCCGACGGCGCCGACAGCGACACTCTGGGGAAGGACCTGGATCGGCTTCTGAACCGGTGCCGTGAGCGCCGGGCCCAAGAGCGGCAGCGGTGAGCCGATTGAATGCGGTGATGAGCGAGCGATGAGTGGATGGATGATACGAGTCTTTCTGGCACCGGTGCGTTTTTATCAGCGTTTCATATCGCCTGCTCTGCCGGCGTCGTGCCGTTACTACCCCACCTGCTCGGCCTACGCCGTCACGGCGGTGGAGGTGCACGGTCCGGTCAAGGGCGTGCTGCTAAGCGTGTGGCGTCTTTTGCGGTGCAATCCGCTGACCCCGGGTGGAGTCGATCATGTCCCGGACAAGGGGCGCTGGCGCTACCACCATCCCCGCGACGTTCCGAGGTTCACGGTCGAAGAACATTGACCGGTCCCGGTGAACCGATGGACATGATGCCGGCTCAGACCCTGAGCCCACACTGATACCGCTCTCGCACGAGAACCTTCATACAAGGAGTACGGATGGACACGTTGCTATGGCCCCTCAAGGTGGCTGTGGCCTGGGTCATGGTCACGATCCACAAGGCCCTGGTCCTCATCGGGTTCCCCGACGGACCGGGTGTCGCCTGGGTGCTGTCCATCATCGGTCTGACGATCGTGGTGCGGCTGCTCATCATGCCGCTGTTCGTCAAGCAGATCCGTGCCTCGCGTGGGATGCAGCTCCTCCAGCCGGAGATGAAGGCGCTCCAGGCCAAGTACAAGGGCAAGAAGGATCCCGAGTCGCGCCAGCGCATGAACGAAGAGATGATGGCGCTCTACCGCAAGCACGGGACCAACCCCATGGCCTCCTGCCTGCCGCTGCTGGTGCAGATGCCCATCTTCTTCGCCTTGTTCCGGGTTCTGGCTTCCCTGGGCGCGGTTGCCACTGGCAACTACGGGCGTCCCTCGATCGGCCCGCTCACGATGGAGCTGGCCAAGCAGGTCCAGGCTTCCAGCGTCTTCGGCGCCAGTCTGTCCTCGTCCTTCATGAACAGCTCCGTCACCCAGGTCAAGATCGTTACGGTCGCCATGATCATCATCATGTCGGTGACGCAGTGGTACACCATGGCGCAGCTGTCGATGAAGAACATGTCGGCGGAGTCCCTCAACTCCGACAACCCCATGATCCGATCCCAGCGGATGATGATGTACGTGATGCCGGTGATCTTCGCCGTCTCCGGTGTCAACTTCCAGATCGGTGTGCTCGTCTACTGGGTCGTCTCCAACCTGTGGACCATGGGCCAGCAGTTCTTCACCATCCGCAACATGCCCGCACCCGGCAGCGAGGCGGAGAAGAAGTACCGCGCCCGGATCAACGCCAAGCGGGCGCGCAAGGGCCTGCCCTCCCTGGAGGAGGAGGAACGGGCCGAGGCGGCCGCCAAGGCCGAGGCTGAGGGACGCACCGGCGGACAGCGGGTGCAGCCAGTGCGTAAGAACCGGCAGAAGAAGTCCGGCGGCCAGAACAGCGATGCCCGCCCCGACATCGAGCAGGATGCAACCGACGAGGTGACTGATTCCGAAGACTCGGCATCGTCCAAGAGTCATGGCCTCAGCGACGAGGAGATCGCTCGACGTCGTTACGAGCGCCGCGCCCGTCAACGTCGTGAGGCGGCAGCCCGACGCAAGGCTCAGGCGAAGAAGAAGCGCAACCGTTGAGACTTGCTCAGCGGCGAGACAACCCGGTTCCCATCACAGATACGGATGACAACATGAGTGAGCAGCACAGCAACGACTCCTCCCACCACAGCGCAGGCAACCCTGTGAGTAGCACCGTCTCGCGCCTTGAGGAGGAGGGTGAGATCGGTGCCGACTATCTCGAGGAGCTCCTCGACATCGCAGATCTGGGCGGTGACATCGACATCGATGTCGACCACGGGCGTGCCTCGATCGCCGTGGTCGCCTCTGAGGAGGGCGACGAGCGCGAACTCGCCGATCTCGTGGGGCGCGACGGCGAAGTCCTCGAGGCCGTTCAGGAGCTGACCCGTCTCGCGGTTCAGGCCCGCACCGGCAACCGGTCCCGACTCATGCTCGACATCAATGGTTACCGGGCCGATCGTCGGATCGAGCTCACCAAGGTTGCTCAGGAGGCGGTCACCAAGGTGCTCACCTCGGGCGAGCCCGTCAGCCTGGAGCCGATGAACCCCTTCGAACGCAAGGTGTGCCACGACGTCGTCGCCGCCGCCGGACTGGTCTCCGAGTCCGAGGGCGCCGAACCGCACCGGTACGTGGTGGTCCTGCCGGCCGATGAGATGGATGACCAGGATGGTGATGACATCAACGACGGCGACCAGACCGAGGAAGCCGGAGACGAGCCGGCTGTCGAGCAGGCCTGAGCATGACCGGGGAACAGCGGGCGCAGGTGGAGGAGCCGACGCCGGAGATGCGGGAGATCTTCGGGGTCTCCTTCGCGGCGGCGGAGCATTTCGCGCAGATGCTCGCTGAGGAGGGCGAGCTGCGCGGCCTCGTGGGGCCGCGTGAGCTTCCCCGTTTGTGGAGCCGGCACATCATTAACTCGGCCGCCGTCGTCCCCTTCCTGCCAGCTCGTGGAAGCGTGGCCGACGTCGGTTCCGGGGCCGGCTTTCCCGGCGTCGTCGTCGCCCTGCTGCGACCCGACCTCGATGTGACGCTCATCGAGACGATGGAGCGCCGCACCCAGTGGCTGTCCGACGTCGTGGAGGAGCTGGGCCTGGACAACGTGACCATTCGGCGTGCGCGGGCCGAGGAGATTAAAGACCGCTATGACGTAGTCACGGCTCGGGCGGTCGCGAACCTGTCCAAGCTCGTCAGACTGACGGCGCCGCTGCTGCGACCGGGGGGCGCGTTGCTCGCTCTGAAGGGAATGCGGGCACAGGCTGAAGTTGATGATGCTAAATATGTGATTAAAAAGGCAAAGTTATCAGTTGCTGTGATTCATGAGATCGTTACTGCCGGTGACGAAACTACTGCCGTTGTTGAGATTCGCCGCCCGAAGAACCGGTGAGATACGGCGCGCGTTCGTGTAACGCGTAAGGATCGACCTGCTCGCGTAGACTCGTAACTGCCCGACTGGCTCGGGCCGTTGGGTTGTCGTCCGAGGAGAAGCAGGTTTGTCCGGATCGTCTATCTTCGATCAGCTCCAGGCCGAGCACCTCGCCCTTGACGAGGTAGCGGGTGGAGAGTTCCCACATCCCGAGCGGACCCGCGTCGTTGCGGTCGCAAACCAGAAAGGCGGCGTCGGAAAGACATCGACGGCCGTCAATCTCGCGGCGGCTCTGGCCGAGGGAGGGTTGCATGTGCTCGTCATTGATGCCGACTCGCAGGGCAATGCCTCGACGGCGCTAGGGGTAGAGCACGATGATGACAAGGCATCCATATACGACGTGCTCGTCGATGGGATGGCCATCAAGGATGTGGTGGCTAAGACCCGATTCTGCGAGACGCTGTGGTGCGTGCCGGCAACGATCGACGTGGCCGCCGTGGAGATCGAACTGATTTCCACCGCGGAGCGGGAGTCACGGCTGCGGCGCGCACTGGTGGACTACTTGGTTTCACGTGAAACCGACGGACAGGACCCTCTTGACTACGTCATCATTGACTGCCCGCCGAGTCTCGGCATTATGACGATCAATGCCTTCGTTGCCGCTGACGAGGTTCTCATTCCGATGCAGGCCGAGTACTACGCCCTCGAGGGACTGGCTCTGCTGACACGCTCCATCGATCGGATTGCTCGCATTCACAATCCGGGTCTGGGTGTTTCGATGATCGTGCTGACCATGTTCGATGGGCGTACCACTCTGGCTCGTGAAGTGGAGTCCGAAGTTCGTTCCTATTTCCCTAACGCGACGCTGGACACTAAGGTTCCGCGTTCGATTCGTGTTGCCGAGGCCCCCTCCTTCGGCGCTCCTGTGGTGTTCTGGGATCCCCGGTCCACCGGCGCGATTGCGTATAAGAAAATGGCTCGTGAGGTTGCCCTGCGGGGCGCCCCCGGAAATGAAGGCGAGGAAGCCTAATGGCTCAGAAACGGCGCGGACTTGGACGGGGTCTGGAGGCGCTGATTCCAGACGCGCAGAAGGAGAAGGCATCTGCTTCCCGCCCTTCGGACGTGTTCTTCCCCGAGTCGCGGGAAGCTGAGATCCACAACGGGGGCGAGAAAGTACACGTCGACTCTGCTCCCGACACTGATGCTGCACAGGAGGGCCGGAATACTCACGATCTGACTGCCGCACTTCTGGCTCCGTCCCAGCGGAAACGTGCCTCCAAGACCCGCTCGACATCATCCAAGACGACGGGGAAGAACAAGCGGACGACGTCCGTTTCACGTGAAACCGCCGCGGATTCCGCCGGTAGGACGCGTGCTTCCAAGACGAAGGATGGAAAGGCGACATCGGCTGGGACGTCGACGAAGCATGGCCGGTCTACCAGTACCGTGACGCAGAAGCGTTCGTCGAAGAAGGCATCGGAGGAGACCCAGAGAAGTTCTGAGGCTGCCGAGAAGGCGAAGGCCGACGAGCTGCGACCACAATCAGAGACCGTTGAAGCAGCGCCCGTGGCGACCGAGATGTCAGCGAGCGATGATGTGGACGCGGTTGATAACGCTGGTGGTGAGCCTGCCTCGCAGAGCATGGATACCTCCGAGGATCTTCCTGTTTCACGTGAAACCGCGGAGAAGCAGTCCTCGAGCGAGGAATCTGAACCCTCTCCTTCCGAGGCCGTTCGAACCGGCACTGAGCCAGCTGAACCAGAAGCTCATGTCGACGAACATGCCACTACTCACGATGATCTCGATGCCGCTGAAAGCGATGGTCCTGATCTCGTTCCGGTACCCGGCGCGCATTTTGCAGAGATTCCGGTCGGCCTGATCCATCCGAACCCTCGCCAGCCTCGACAGGTATTCGATGAGGAGGACATCTCCGAACTTGCCGCCTCCATCGCGGAAGTGGGGCTTCTCCAGCCGATCGTGGTGAGGGAGGTCCACACTGCTGAGGGAGAGGATCCGCGCTACGAGCTCATCATGGGTGAGCGTCGCCTGCGCGCCTCTAAGGAAGCCGGCTTGGAAAAGATCCCGGCAGTAGTCCGGGATACCGACGACGTCGATATGCTGCGGGACGCACTGCTGGAGAATCTGCACCGCGTTCAGCTCAATCCTCTTGAAGAGGCTGCGGCCTATCAGCAGCTGCTGGAGGACTTCCAGTGCACCCACGCAGAACTGTCGGAGCGGATTGCACGGTCTCGTTCTCAGATTTCCAACACGCTGCGGCTCATGAAGCTGCCGCCGCTGGTTCAGCGCAGACTTGCTGCGAATGTCATCTCAGCCGGACACGCCCGCGCTCTCCTTGGCCTTCCGAATGCCGCGGAGATGGAGCGCCTCGCTCAGCGAGTCGTGGCCGAAGGCCTTTCGGTTCGTGCCACGGAGGAGCTCGTTGCTCTTCATGAGGAATCGGATCCGGGCTCGGATCAGCCGAGAGTTCTACGTGCCCGCAGTACTCCTCTCCCCGCGCTTTCGACGCGGCTTTCCGATGCATTTGATACTCGCGTCAAGGTCACCCGTGGGGCGAAGAAGGGGCGCATCACCATCGAGTTCGCTGGTGATGAGGATCTTGCTCGCATCGTCGGTGCGCTGGCGCCGGGAACGTCTCTCGACGAAGAGTAGACCGTACCAGGCCTACGAACACTCGTGGGGTCGAGGCAGTACTGCCTCGACCCCACGTGCTATCGATCAGAGACCAGTTCTCGTTCATGCTCCGCTTCATGCCCATAAGGGATATGTGCCCGATGTTTCACGTGAAACTAAGGAGTGCACCGGCTCGAGATCTCTGCCCTATAGAGAGCTCTGAGTTAGATGCAAGGGGGCGCAGCAAAGTCGGTGGGTGAGGGCGGCTGAGTCGGTTTGGCCGGGATGGTGTGTCACTGAGACGGGAGCACGGGTCCCGTAGGGACGATGACACGGGAGCACGCCACCGGCACCGTGCTGTCCCAGGAGCGGGTGGAGAACAAGTCCAACCAGAAATCCCCTCCCTACCGGTTCTGCTCGAACCGTTGGACCTGGACCGGGTGGTGGTCACCGCCGATGCGATGCACACCCAGGTAGACACAGCTGAGTGGATCGTCGGCCGGGGTGGTCACTACCTTTTCACGCCTCTGGGCAACCAGAAGACCCTGCACCGCACTCTCAAAGCCCTGCCGTGGAAGAACGTCCCGTCCACCTCCTGGGTCGACACCGGACACGAGCGGCGGGTGCGGCGCACCGTTAGGGCCATCGAGATCCCCACCTGGGTGGACTTCCCCGGGTCTGCTCCCTACCCATGACCACGCCCAACCCGAAGCCATCGCCGCCTGGCCTGCGGCGCCAGAGCCACTATCGCCTCAACCACCAGACCCCTGTCAAGACGCCCCAAACGAGCTATCAGACCACTAACCCGACCAACCACCTAAACCAACTCTGCAAACTCCTGGCGTCAGATGCATCGTGTGTCTGACGACAAGCAGCTGAGGAAGTTTCCCACGTTCTTCGGCTGATCGAGAGAGGACCAGGACGCGATTGTTCTGCAGTCGAGTTGGCGACGATGTACCTGTTTCACGTGAAACACAGGCGTGTATAGCCATGACCCGACAGCTTCTGAATCAGGTGACTGAACAGAGGAGAACCGGGAATGTGTGGAAGGTGGGGCTGACCTAGTGGGACGGATACCAAGTGGCGCTTCATCCCTGACCTGAGTGTCCGCTGGCTGTCCATCGGCGATGAGATGCTCGCCGAGCGTCGCCGGGAGAAGGACTGGGCAACAGAATCGGTTCCCGAGTGTCTTGGGAATGAACCCTGTTGATGACGCCGACGGTACCTACGAGCCTGTCATGCCGTTTGTCATCACGTCACTGTCGAGACGCTGGCATCCTCCCCCGGGGGAGGGAGGAGAACAGATAGTCCTTGAGGGTAGAGAAGGTGAGAGCCGGACTGAAGCGATACCGGTGCAGGAAGGTCGTCCGATTCCATGGTTGAGAACTGCTCGTCGATTGCAGCAGATGTCTGAATCGCTTGTCTTGGGCCTCGTACAATCGCACCTCGTATGCCGTTGGTGTGTTCCGTGAGTGTCTGGCACAGGACGAGTGCAGCGCTGGTTTCACGTGAAACCGAAGGTACGAAGCGAGAGGTTCTGGACTCCGATGAACATGAGATGTTCCGTAGTTCCGTCTTTCTGACGACGCGGGAGAACCCCTCGCCATTGGCCTGATCGACGTGGTCAGATCGGCGTGAGAGGCACTGCGCAGCCCCGCTGCTGCACTCGCTGAGGGGCCGCCTATCTGTAGACGCTGTTGCGAAGCGGGAACGGTGGCCGGGTACCTGATGTCGAAAGAGGACGGGCGATATCCGGAACCAGCTGTTTCACGTGAAACCGAGGGCGCGCATAGAGTGCGGATAGCACCTGAAATGAAAGGGCGTCCCAAGATCTTGATACGGCGGCCGGCGGCCAACAGTCGCCCGATTCTACGTGGATAGTGCTCTGATCGATGACTGCTCGCCCCGAGGGTCGGCGGCAGGAGGGGGTGAGCCAATGGCACGGTGACTTACCGTCCCGTCGCTCACCCAGGATGATCTGACCGGCAGGGCGAAGAACAAGGTGGAACGTGACACTTCTCCTCCGGCTTCTCTTGAAGTCGATGCGGCAACCGGTGGACGCTCGGTCGAGTGATGCTGTCGAAGGGTGTCATGCGTCTATCGAGGTTTGAAAGAACGCGGATCGATTTCGGTTTCACGTGAAACATGATCGGTTCTGAACTGATCGAGCATGCATTGTGAGTTGCGCCGTGAATCTCATGAGGGACCGATTCATCGGCGTCGGGTTGGTTTGCGTTCACCCTTGCCCAGTCTGGAGTCTCACCATCCTTGATCACTGATGCGATGAGGCAAGATACTGGGAATGCTTGTTCAGCGTCCTAGCGGTATCTGCGATCGTCGCGCGAGAGCGAACTGCGGGGTAGAGCTTACGAGCAGTGTCTGACGTGGCTCGCGCACGTAGATTTTCTTGACGTGGGCTCCGGTTTCACGTGAAACGCGACTGCGCCTAAACCGGTCGAATAGGACAACCGCGCGGCTGGGGTTGGCGGTACCCAGGATGTGATGGTCGGATGAGGAACTCCGGCAGTGCGGTCGTCATCGCTGACGATGTAGCTCTTCTTCAAAACGATGAGGGGTGTCTCCACATCGATGCGCGAGCGCAGGACGGTTTGGGAATGGGGCATGAGAAGAGAACATTCCTAGTCTCCTCATCACGGCACCGCAAGGAGAAGCTGAAGAATCTCGCTACTACGTTGGTGGCATCTTCAGTGAACGCTGTGGATGCTCCTTGACCAGATGAGAGATCGTGGGAGAGGGGTGGTTTCACGTGAAACAGGATCTGGGAGGCCAAGTGCTCGGTGATCTGAGCTTGCGATACTGATTTGCGCATCATCCAAGATGTGGTTGTGACTATCGACCGGGACCCCGCCCCTACTCTGTTGCTGCCTCGCCGAGGAGAGTGGGGAACGAGTCGGCGCAGATGTGATTGCAGAAGATGTTGAACGCAATAGCGAGGTGACGTCGGCGGGGTAGTCGGCAGTGAGACCCCAGTTCATTGATCTCTGACGAGATGCGCATCCTGAGAAGCCTCGGTGGGGAGCTCGACTTTGATCAAGGAGGATGGACCGCTGATTGCCAGCGCTGTCATGCTGAATCGTGTTTCACGTGAAACCGGATGATCTCATGCAAGCAAGAGGCGCAGTTGACTGGTTGGTCTGGAACGAGTCCGTTTCTGCACGGGAAACAAATAGCTTCCATACGGCTCCTCTTCGTATGTTTCCCCTCATACTGGCACACTGGCTTATGCAGCGGACGGTCCCGGCTCGAGTCAGAACGAGTACGCACAGGAGACACCATGCCCGGCACAAGAAGGCTGCTGCCAAAGTTGGCATCAGGATGGCCCAGCGGGAGAGGCCCGCGTGTTTGCGGGAACTCGGGCGACGTCGTCTGCTATGCGGTGTCTCTGATCCATATGGTCTACTCATTGCGGATGGGAAGACTATGTTTCACGTGAAACGGTGATCGTGGCGGCTACACCGGTGGGAACAAGATCGACTGTTTCTCGAACTCGGGTGAGTGGCAATCATGCGGCGTTCATCGGCAGCCCCCTCCCCTGAGGAGGAGGACCGGAGAAAACCTGACGAGAACAAGGAAAGTCAGAAGGATGCCACAGACAAGGAGATGAAGGTACGCCACGTGGATTCAATCCGGCCTTGTACCGTTGTGCCGAACGGCTGGAGCCGGCTAGCAGAGCGAGCTGACGCTCAAGATGTGCTAGCCGCCCCTCCGGTTCGTCAGGCATCATCATGGGCGATGTACTTGATCCCGATGATCATGACCCTGGTGCGACGGTGGAGCAGCGCATCATTGCGATGTCGATCCGTGGTTTCACGTGAAACATCACGGGATTCATTATGAGGCTCCTGGATGTCGCCTTCCGCACCCTCGAAGTCTGGTCGGGCGGTTAGTGGTTGGAGCCTTCATCGGTGCGGGCTGCGGGCTATATTCATCACCGGTATGACGGCAGTAGAGGCACGGGACAGTAGCTGCACCGTCGTTCTCTACCATCCTCTCCTCTCCATACAACAAGCGGCTCCGCTCATTCAGAGCAGAGCCGCTTGTTTCACGTGAAACAAGGCCTAGGGGCGTACGAACGGGTTCCTCACGAGCGCGTCATACAGGTCCTCCAAATCGCCCTCCGCCTTCGCAGCGATTGGTAGCAGGGATGTTTCGGTCATTCCTGGAATGACATTGACGTCGATGAACCAGGGCGAGCCCGCTTCGTCGAGAATCAGATCGGTTCGAGAGAGGTTTCCGAGCCCAAGCGTCTTGTGGACGGTGATAGCAGTGTCCTTGACCATGTCGATGACAGAGTCATCCAGACGTGCGGGAACGAAGTATTCAGAGCGTCCCGGGTTGTATCGGGCATCAAAGTCATACTGGCCATCGGTCACGACCTCAACGGGGGGAAGCGCACGTGGCCCCTCTCCCGTGTCCACGACCGACACAGCAAGCTCTGTGCCGGGGACGTAGCGTTCAATGAGTGCTCGCTCGTCATAGGCGAAGCACGCGACCATGGCCGACCTCAGCTCGTCCGCCGTCGACGCGTAGGACACGCCGAGTCCCGAGCCCCCTTGATGAGGTTTCACCACGACAGGAAGACCCAGGTGACCCGCGACGACGGTCAGCACTTCCTGCGCTCCCAGCTGACTGAAGTAGGAATGTGGAAGAGTCAATGAGTCAGGAGTAATCACTCCTCCGGTGCGAACACTTGCTTTGGCTGTTGGTTTGAAGGATGCCCGCTGACAGCCGTCGGAGTGAGTGCCCACGTACGGCAATCCCAGGGCGATGAGCACGTTCTGCAGTCCACCGTCCTCTCCGGGGCCACCGTGCACCAAGGGCCAGACGACGTCGGGGCCGAAGGTCTTGAGCGACCCGATGGCGCGCGCGTCGATGTCCAGGACGAGGACGGTGTGCCCCAGGTGTTTGAGAACCTGGGCGACACGATGGCCCGACCGCAGTGAGATATCGCGCTCGTGGCTCAATCCACCGGCAAGAACAGCGATACGGAGTGGGGACTGATTCATCGTCAACCTCAGATCTGGTCGGGAGCAGGCGCATGAACGCCCTCGGACGGACGGTGGCTGCTGGTCGGACCGAACAGGTCCAACAGCTCAAGATCGCGGGTCACGACGCCGGACAGTCGCCGCACACCCTCGCGGATCTCAACGGGCTCGGGATAGCAGAAGGAAAGCCTCAAATGGTCCTGCCCCGCCCTACCACCGGCGTAGAAGGCCGTCCCCGAGACGTAGGCGACCAGGCTGGTCACTGCACGTGGCAGCATGTCCTTGGCGTCGAGACCATTGGGAAGCCCCACCCACACGTAGAAACCACCATCGGGGACGTTCCACCGGCACATCGGCAGGAACTCCTCCAACGCCGCCACCATGGCGTCGCGGCGCCCTCGATACATCGTCCGGAACTCTCGGATCTGCTGCTTCCAATCGAATTGGTCCAGATACATCGAGATCGAGTACTGACCCACCGAGGACGGGCACAGGATCGCGGCCTCCGAGGCCAGCTTCATCTTCTCCCGTACCGCCGGTGGGGCCACCGCCCAGCCCACACGGTAACCGGGAGCGAAGATCTTGGAGAAGGAGCCGAGGTAGACGACGTCGTCGGGCGCGAGGGTCTTGAGGGCCGTGTAGGTCTGACCCTCGAAACCAAGCAGGCCGTAAGGATTGTCTTCCACGATGAGGATATGGTGGCTCCGACAGATTTCGATGACCTGCGAACGGCGCTCCTCCGTGAGCGTCACTCCGGCAGGATTGTGGAAGTTGGGCAGGCAGTAGAAGAACTTGATGCGACGTCCCTCGCGCTCAAGCCGGACGATCGTCTCCTCCAGGGCCTCGGGAATGACTCCGTCTGCGTCAATGGACACCTGCTGCACATCGGCCTGGTAGGTCGAGAAGATCGACAGCGAACCGACGTAAGTGGGGGCTTCGGCCAGGACGACGTCGCCGGGATCGACGAAGAGCTCGGTGATAATGTCGACTGCCTGCTGGGACCCGGTGGTGACGATGACATCCTCCGGATAGGCCTCGATCCCTTCCAAAGCCATGACCTCGGTGATCTGCTCCCGCAGCCGCGGCAGTCCCTGGCCGTTGCCGTACTGCAGCGCTCTACCGCCATCCTTGCGGATCATCTCAGCTGTGGCCTCGGCCAATCGCTCCAGCGGGAGGTCCTTGAGATTCGGCATCCCCCCGGCCAACGACACCACCTCCGGACGCGAGGCGACGGCGAACAGCGAGCGCGTCTCCGAAGCGCGCAGACCATGAGCTCGCGCGGCATAGCTGTCTAGCCACGGATCGAGCCGGTTCCCCTTCACCTGGTTGTTGTCCTCACTCACCTGCGGTCCTTCCTTGGTCGCCATGACTGCGTCCGTAAGCCCAAGTCTGCCACGCTGAGCCATCGGGCAGGACACGGTCAGGCCGGGAGTAATCCGCAGTGTTTCACGTGAAACAAGGAGAGCCCGAACCGGCTTCTCATGAGACGACGGCAGCAGATGAGGACGCGCCGTGCATCACCGAAGCGATGCACGGCGCGGTGCCGTCAGGTGCGGCGCCCCAAGGGGATCGACCCCGGTTCAGGAGGTCAGAGCCCGCTCCTCGATGAGAGCGCGCAAGGGGGCCTCCTCATTGTCGATCGTCTCCACCTTCTGAGGCCGAGTGAGCAGGTCTGCGATGATGTCGGGGGTTTCCGGATCCTTCCCGAGTGCCTCGGCCACGGTCTGCGGGAACTTCGCGGCCTTGGCCGTTTCCATGACGAGGGTTGGAAAACCGGGTTCCATGGTGCGCAATGCCACCGTGATACCGTCGGCTGTGTGCGGGTCGATGAGACGGCCGGAGCGTTCCTTGACGGTGCGGATGGCTTCCAGCCGATCGGCGTGCGACGACCTTCCTGCCACGAAACCGAACTCCTCTCCCAGGCGTGAGAGCTGATCGCGCAGATCGAGAGTGCCGGTGGCCTCCAGCTCCGCCCAGCGCTGTACGAAGGCCTCCGGCCCCAGCAGCGCCCAGATGAAGCGCTCCAGGTTGGAGGCCTTCGAGATGTCCATCGATGGGCTGGAGGTGGCCAGCGTGTCCGTCGCCGAGCGCGGCCGATAGACGCCGGTGGTGAAGAACTCTTCGAGGACGTTGTTCTCATTGGTGGCCAGGATGAGTCGGCGGATCGGTACGCCCATGGACCGGGCTAGGAACCCGGCGTAGATGTTGCCGAAGTTGCCCGAGGGGACGCACACGTCCACGCGGTAGCCGGCGCGCGCGCCCTCCTCCACTGCGTCGGTCACTCGTAGCCAGGACCAAACGTAGTAGACGGCCTGCGCGGCGATCCGGCCGATATTGATAGAGTTGACAGCCCCGAGGTGGTGAGCCGTCTTGAAATCCGCGTCATTGCTCAGGGCCTTGACCAGCGCCTGACAGTCGTCGAAAACGCCCCGCACTGCGATGTTATGAATGTTGGCATCCTGGAGGGTGTACATCTGGGCCCGCTGCACCGGGCTCATGCGGCCAGCCGGCGAGAGCATGAAGACGCTGACGCCCTCCTGACCCCGGAAGGCGTGCTCGGCCGCCGAACCCGTGTCTCCGGAGGTGGCCCCCAGGATGTTGAGGACCCTGCCCTGCTTGGCCAGCACATAGGGAATCGCCTGCCCCAAAAACTGCATGGCCAGGTCCTTGAAAGCCATCGTCGGCCCCTCGGATAGACCCACGAGGACCAAACCGTCGGCGACGTCGCCGAGAGCGGTCACTGGGACGACGGGCTGCGGGAACCGGGGCTCGCCGTAGGCGGCCCGGGTCAGTGCGGCCAGGTCGTCACGTGGAACATCGGTGGCGAACAGTCCGATGATCTCGGTGGCCAGATCTGCGTATCCCAGCGGTCGCCAGTTCTCCAGCCGATCTGCGGTGAGAAACTCCAGCCGATCCGGGACCGCCAGGCCGCCGTCGGGCGCCAGGCCCGCCAGAAGAACGTCCATGAACCCGGCCGGTGCCATTCGGCCGCGGGTCGAGATGTACTGGGTGTGCTGCATGTGCTGCCTTCTTGCCGTGTCGCGCGCCGTGAAACCGCCGCGATTCCGGAGCGATTCTACGGGGCGGAGACCGCGGACGACAGACGAGCCCCGCCTACGACGAGACACGTCATCAGATCTCTCGTAGACGACGCCGGCCCCGCCCATCGCTCCGAGAAGGATGACTGGGCAGGACCGGCGTCGAATCGGCAGACGGCGGCTGGCGGGAGTCCGGCGTTAGGCCAGGACCTTCTCCACCTCCGACTTGAAGGAGGCCTTGGGGCGCGAGCCGCTGAACTGGTGGAAGACCTCGCCGTCGCGCATCACCGCGAAAGTCGGAATGGAACGCACGCCGTAGGAGCGGGCGGTGGCCGGGTTGGCGTCCACGTCCACCTTGACAAACTTGACCTTGTCACCGAAATCGGCGGCGACCTCGTCCACGATCGGTGCCATCTGGCGGCAGGGGCCGCACCATTCGGCCCAGAAGTCGATGACGACGGGGACGTCGGACTTGAGGACCTCTTCCTCGAAGGTGGCGTCGGTGACGGCGAGAGCCTCGGACATGGTTTTCTCCTCGGACGTTGTGGATGGGTGAGTCGGGATAGGCGGACAGCAGGAGCTTCGACGGCGCCGGAGCCGGTGCCGTCCGTTGAGCTGAGGTGCGCGGCGTCGGGTCAGGCCTGCAGAGTGGTCAGGTAATGCTCGGCGTCCAGGGCGGCACGGCAACCGGACCCCGCCGCCGTGATCGCCTGCTGATAGGTGGGGTCAGCGACGTCGCCGCAGGCGAAGACCCCGGGGATGCGGGTGCGCTGCGAAGGGGCCTCGACCTTGATGTAGCCGGCCTCGTCGAGCTCAAGCACATTGGAGACGAGCTCGCTACGCGGAATCTGGCCGATGGCGACGAACAGGCCGGTGGCCTCGAGCTGGCGGCGCTCGCCGGTAACGGTGTCCTCCAGGGTGAGGCCGGTCAGCGAGTCCTCGCCGTGGAGCTCGACGACGCGCGAGTTCCAGGCGAAGGAGATCTTCGGATCCTCCTGGGCGCGCTTGGCCATGACGGCGGATGCTCGCAGCTCGTCGCGGCGGTGGACCACGGTGACGGAGCGGGCGAAGCGGGTCAGGAAGGTCGCCTCCTCCATCGCCGAGTCCCCACCGCCGACGACCACGATGTCCTGGTCCTTGAAGAAGAACCCGTCGCAGGTAGCGCAGTAGGACACGCCGTGACCGGAGAGGCGCTCCTCCCCATCGATGCCCAGGTGCCGGTACTCCGAACCGGTGGAGATGATGATGCTGCGAGTTTCGTAGACGCCGTCGGAGGTGGTGACGCGCTTGATGCCGCCCTCCAGTTCGAGACCGGTGACGTCCTCGTAGCGGACCTCGGCGCCGAAGCGCTCGGCCTGCTCCTGCATCTGGTTCATGAGTTCGGGGCCCATGATTCCCTCGATGAAGCCGGGGTAGTTCTCCACCTCGGTGGTGTTCATCAGGGCGCCGCCCGCGGTCACCGAACCGGCCAGAATGACTGGGCGGAGCTGGGCGCGGGCCGCATAGATGGCTGCCGTGTAGCCGGCGGGGCCGGATCCGACAATGACAACGTCGTGAATCATGACTCTCCTGACAGGCGGGCGATGGCCGCGATACGCGGACACCCAGTGAAACTAGTAATCAATTAAGCTTGTTCCCATGACCAAGCTTATTTGACTGTAACCTCTGTCACGGTGGCTTTGTAGGGGAACTCATCGGCCACATTGTTCTTGGGAAGCTGGGTCACCCGCACGACGATGGTGTCGACCTCTTGGGGCTTGTCGATCGTGAAGGTGGTGTTTCCCGCGGTGAAGGGGCCCTGGGCGAGTAGCGTGCCGCCACCGGCGTTGTTGATGTCCGTGGCGCGGACCTCGACCTGCCCGCCCTCATTGGTGCCTTGGAGGTCGATCTGCGAGACCTTGGCGGAAGACTTGAGCTTGATCTCGATATCGATCGGCTGCGCCAGCTCCGGGTTGCTGGTGTTGTGGGAGAACCAGGGACGACTGGTGTCTCCGTCATTGAGGTACTTCTGGTTGTTGGCAGCCTGGGAGCTCGGGTTGTTGACAACGCTCACGCTGGCGATCTCGGGTGGGACTGCAGGCGCCTCGGTGGCGGGCGCAGATTGCTGCCCGCCACCGCCGGCGTTCTGGGAACTGGTCGAGGGAACGGTATCCGCGGCCGCGCGGTCCTTGTCCGCGAAGGGGATGCCGATTGTCTGATACACGATGTAGCTGGCCGCCCCCAGCGAGACCAGAACAATGAGGACGAGCGTGACCAGGACGCTGCCGGTGGTGCGCTGCTCCCGGCGGACCGCCTCGGGGTCGATCTCCTCCTCGTCGTCATCCTCGAAGGCCGGGAAGCTACCGGTAAAGGGCTCGGCCGGAACCGGTGCGGGTCCGGGGACGGTCTCGGAGGCGGTCGACAGGACGTTCGGGATCGGGTTCGCGGGCCCGGTGACCTGGACGTAGGTGTCGTCGGCCGGATGCTCCTGCGCCGCCGGAGATCCGGAGTGCTGCGGGTCGAATGCGGGTGCGGGTGGTGCGGTCGCGCCCGCACTGACAGAGGAGGTCTCGATGACTGCGGTGGCGTCCGCGGGCGCATCGGCGCCAGCCGGCAGCGACGGCGCCTGGCCGGGCTGAACGGGTGCAGTCGCTGACGGGTTCGCCGTCGGGGCGACCGTGGCCCCCTTGCCGGCACCGCTGCGCCGCAGCCGATCCAGAACCCCGCGTGCCGCGTTGGCGACCCCGGCTCCTGCGGCTCCGGCATTTACAGCGCCGCCAGGAACACCAGCCGACGGCGATGGACGCTGCGAGGCTGCTGGAATCGGCATCGAGCCCGATTCGTGGTAGCCAACCACAGGGTCCCAGGTGCCCAGTGAACGAGCCACCTCGGCTGCGGAAATCGGTGGTTGGCTGCTCCAGGTGCGTTCACACAACTCGTCCAGGATCGGGTCGATCCCTGGCACGAGCGTGGAGGGCTTGACCGGGACGCCGCCCAGACGGGGTGCGGAGGGGATACCGGGGCGCTTGCCCGGCCACCGGCCGGTCAGGCCGTAGTAGAGGATCTCCACCAGGGAGCGGGCGTCGGCACGGTCGGCGGCCGACGGGTCATGGCCGGCGACCCGGCTCTCCAGATCGAGGGCGGCGGCCTCAATGCCCAGGCCGCTGACCTTCACCGTTCCGTCGGGGAGGACGCGGATGGACTCCGGCGACAGGTTGAGGTGGTGCAGTCCCCGGCGAGCACCGGCGTCCAGCGCCTGCGCGGTCTCACCGATGATGGCGCGCGCCTGCGCCGGGGGCATGCCCCGGGAGACCAAGGAGGAGAAGGTCCTTCCGGTCAGCGGCTCGGTGACGATGACGGAGGGTTCGGCGCGCTCGACGTCATAGACCTGCTGGAGACGCTGGTCCTCGACCAGGACCGCCCTGCTGGCCGACTCCAGGACGTTGTCACGGTGAAGCGTCGCGTCGGTGAGAACCAGGATCGTGA
>ERZ773075.628-NODE-628-length-25358-cov-5.09117_pt1 | contig 25358 bp, 25 predicted proteins | sample MGYA00580614_ERZ773075 | MGnify/ENA primary metagenome ERZ773075 (study PRJEB29015, sample SAMEA2738021) | human oral metagenome | biome: human oral; feature: human-associated habitat; material: dental | place: China | collected 2043 ... | reverse complement strand
GCCTGGTTCCATGGCTGGTGGTAGATCATGCTCTCCTTGTTCCCCTTGATCGGCGCCCAACTGGGGCAGGTGTATGTCCCTGAGTAGACGCTGACCCATCGACCGCTTCCGCTGAAGCGGTACCAAGTACCTCCGGCCTTCGACCAACCGGTGGCCATGGACCCGTCGTCCTGCAGATAGTAATCACCGACCCACTTGTTTGTGGCCATGATGCCGTTGGTGTCGAAGTAGTACCAGGTGCCTCCGAGCTGTGCCCAGCCGGTGGCCATCGAGCCGTCCGTGTAGAGGTAGTACCAGGAGCCTTCTTGCGAAAGCCATGTGCTTGTCACCATGGCGCCCGAGTCGCCCAGACGGAACCACTGCCCGCCAGAGGAGATCCACGTGCCGTGCTGCATAACGCCGTTAGCGCCGAAGTAGTACCAGGAGCCTCCGACGCGGGTCCAGCCGGTGGTCATGGCGCCGTCGCCGCCCAAGTAGTACCAGGCGCCTTCAATCTGGGTCCATCCAGTTGCCATCGAGCCGTCCGCGCCCAGGTAGTACCAGGAGTCTCCTTGGGACAGCCACGCGCTGGTGAGCATGGCGCCCGAGTCGCCCAGGTAGAACCACCGCCCGCCGGAGTCGATCCAGGTATTGGACTGCATGACGCCGTCGGCATTAAGGAAGTACCAGGCGTTTCCGACTTCAGTCCATCCAGTGGACATCGTGCCATCAGCGCTGAGGTGGAACCACTGCCCGCCCGAGGAGACCCACTTGTCGGATTGCATGGCGCCGTCAGTGCCGAGGTAGTACCAGGAGCCGTCGATCTGAGCCCATCCGGTCTTCCTCTTGCCCTGCTCATAGTAGTACCGGCGACCGCCATCCTCGTTCCAGCCATTGAGCATGGGGGCGGCGGACGGCGCCGGGGGATCAATGGGCGCATCGGCTGTTGGTTCGATGCTGGGCTCGGGCGTGACTGATGGTTCGCTATTGGGGTCGGGGAATTCCGGAGCTGCAATCCCGACAATCCCGTCGCCGTCCGTCGGCTTCCCGCTGTGTTGATCGGCCGTGGCTGCGGGAACGAGTGTCCATATGAGCGACATCGCTGCGAGCGTTCCGAGTGCGGATCGATGAAGATGTTTCATGAGATTCCTTCCTGAGGATCTAGAATTCACCATGCTTCCACGTCTCCTCGTCATCCTTGACGAAGGGGAATTGTTGAGCTCTTGTATGGAATGGCGAATTCGCACTTATTGTATGAGCCTGATGGATTCTGTTCCAGACCCGATTCGCTGTTCGCGGTTTCATTTAGGTAAAAACCGGGCAACTGTTTCGCATCCCTCGCTCACGCGGATAATTTCACGTGGTGAAGCCGGCTCCGATATGTCGATCCGACTGGTTCCGCCTACATGGCCTGAGCTCGCTTCTAGGCGTGTTCTAGGCGTGGATGCCTCGTCGTCGAGCGTGGTGCGAGCGAGTACGTGAGCATCTGTGAGCCGGGTGAGCCGGCCCCTGCGAGGTGTTCCTCATCCCTCATCGCGCCTGGCCCGCCGGGCCTCGCGCCCGCCCGGCCCCGATGGGAGACTAAGCGGCAAAGCAACAACGGCAGGAGAACTCATGATCAGGGTCGCAATCAACGGATACGGCAACCTCGGGCGGGGCGCGGAGCAGGCGATCTCCAAGAACGATGACATGGAGCTCGTCGTCGTCTTCACCCGGCGCGATCCGGGCTCGATCGCGACGCAGGGCGCGCCGGTGGCGCACGTGGACGACATGTCGAACTGGGCGGACAAAGTCGATGTCTGCCTCAACTGCGGCGGCTCCGCGACGGACCTGGCCGAGCAGGGTCCGGCGACGGTCGCCTTCTTCAACACGGTCGACTCCTACGACACCCATGCCAAGATCCCTGACTACTTCGCCTCCGTCGATGCCGCTGCGAAGGAGGCCGGCCACCTCGCCCTCATCTCCACCGGCTGGGACCCCGGCCTGTTCTCCATGCTCCGGGTCCTCGGTGAGGCTGTCCTGCCCGACGGCGCCACCACGACCTTCTGGGGCCCCGGCGTCTCCCAGGGGCACTCGGACGCGATCCGCCGCATCCCCGGTGTCGCGGACGCGAGGCAGTACACACTGCCGGTGCGGGAGACCGTCGACGCCGTCAAGGCTGGCGATGACGTCGAGCTCACGACTCGCTCGATGCATCGGCGCGACTGCTACGTCGTAGCGGAAGACGGCGCCGATCTCGCCTTCATCGAGAAGGAGATCGTGGAGATGCCGAACTACTTCGCGGACTACGACACCACCGTCACCTTCATCTCCGCCGAGGAGATGGCTGCGAAGCATGCGGGCATTCCGCACGGGGGAACGGTAATCCGCCGGGGCGAGACCTCCCGGGGTGTCGCCGCGAACGTCGCCTTCGAGCTGGGCCTCGGGTCGAACCCCGAGTTCACCGGCTCCGTCGTGGCGGCGACGGGTCGGGCGGTGGCAAAGATGGCCGCGCGCGGTGAGACCGGGGCTCGCACGGTCTTCGACGTGACGCTGGCCGACCTGTCGGCGAAGGACCCGGCCGACCTGCGCGCCTCCTATCTCTGATCGGTAGCCGGGATCCGTAGGCGGGACCGATACGACCTGCGCTCTCGACTGCGGATCCTGGCTTCAGGGGGCCGGGCTGTTCCGGCACGCGGCGAGGCCTGCCAGGCTGCGGGCATGCAATCGTCAGCGGTGCCGGATGGAATGTGTGCCGGGAGAGTCGCCTCCATGCGACTCTCCCGGCACACGTTCCTATCGGCCATGCCAGGCTGCGGTAGTGCTCAGGGGCAGGTCACGGTCATTTCAAAGGGTTTGAGAGGAGCGGATTCATCCGCCGGGTTCGCGGCAGGAACCTCGCCTTTCACGGTATGGGTCGACCCGTTGGTCGTGACCTCGGCGTGGCCGATTCCTGTGGCATCCATGAAGTTGAGCATCATCTCGTCTCCCTGAGAAGCCATGATCAAGGTTACCTCGCCACCGTCGCCGAAGACCGTCGTGAAGTAGTCGGTTTCGCTGTTTGTTGCGGTCACGTTAACGGACGTCGCGTCGCCTTCTGTCGCGCAGGCGACGATCGGCTGGTCGATGGTGAAGGGCTGACCGTCGATCGTGGCTGAGAAGGAGTCCTGGACAGCCGCCGCAGCCGTGCTGGTCATGCTGTTAGTTGGACTGTCGTTTGCGGCGCTCTCGGATGAATGCTCAGTGGCGCTCGGCGCGCTATTGCTATTGTCCTTGCCATTGCCGCTGCAAGCACTCAATCCCGTGGACAGGGTCGCGGTCAGGGCTAGAGCCGTGATGGTCTGGATGCTTCGGATTCTCATGGTTGATGCCGTCCTTAATATGTCGTGGTCAGGAGGTGCGGCTCAAACGACTTGAACCTGTTGCTGACGCCGGCGGCGCCCGCACTCAGCAGCATAAGGGATAGATGGATGGCGGCTGGAGAAATGAGGGGGTGTAGTGATGCCTATGCGCGCATCAGGGCCGTCTTCTCCGGGTGAACAGCGGTGGGCGGCTGCGGAATTCTGCTTCTTGCGCATTCATCTGCATTCGCAATCTGGGACTAACGGCTCTTCCGTTCCGTGGCCCGTTGCATAAGTTCGGGATCCTCGGTATGTGTCTCGATATGTCTCGCCAGATTTTCTCGGAGATCTTCTCCGAAATTCCTCGCATGTCCGCGCTCATCATGATCACTTCTCGCGCGTGTCATTGCATCACTGCTCATTGCGACCCGTGCCCACGACGCGGGGATGACCATGATCATGGTGGAAACCGGGGATGATCCCGGGCATGCACCCGCAAGAGCCGCCTATGAGACATACGGGTATCAGCGCTGGCCCGTCGCTCGCTATTTCAAGAATCTGGACGACGGCGACGGGGACTCATGATGGAGATGGAGTGACCATTCGGGAACAGGTGGCGGTCATATCGAAGGCCTTGAGAGGGGCTGAATCAGCTGTTGTGTCCGAGGCGGGGGCCTCACCCGTCACGGTAATAGGTCGATCCCTCCACCGTGGCTTCGGCATGGGCGGTCCTAGAGGCTTCCGTGAAACGGAGCATGTACTCGAATCTGTAGACGTTTCCCTGGTCGTGTTTTCGAGAAGCCGTGATCGTGTCTACGTGATCCTTTCTGTCGAGGATCATCATGAAGTAAATGGGTTTTTCTTCAGCGTCCGCCGATTTGGCGCTAATGGACTTCGATCCGCCCTTGAGGGCGCAGCTCACGGTCGACTGGTCGATGGTGAAGGGGTGGCCGTCGATTGTGGCTGAGAAGGAATTCTCGGCTGCTGGACTCGTGTGGGCCGTGCTTGTTGGGGCGGATTTGTCCAAAACGGAGGGGATTAAAGCCTCGGTGGCCTGGGTGTCTTCAAGAAACCGTGCGATGAACTGGTGTTTTTGGCGTGTTTTCGCTGTGTTTCCGGTGTGCTTTCGGTGTCGCGCTGCATGGTGACCGGGCTGATCTCCTCCGTTTTGGACACCTGGCACCCTCAATGCGCCGTACCGGTACCAGAGCAGGGCCGTCCGGCGGGCCGGGCCAGGGCGCTCGAGGTCGCGTGAGCATTGTCGTGGACGAGGGCTTGCACCGGCAACGCGGGTTCGGGGCCGATCGCGAGGGCCGGGCCCTTAGCATCGGGGGTGGAGTCGCGTTGAGGGCGGCAGCTCCCGTTGATGGCTGGAATCCCCGCCACCTCCGGCCTTCACTGCGAGGTGCCCCGGGGGCGACCAAGCGCGCATCCCGCCCGCGGCTCTTGAGGACTGTCCAACACCTCCCCGCACAACAGACGCAACTTGCGGAAACACGAGAGAGCTCATGAATTAAGCTTCCCGGTGCCCGGAAACCGCGGTGGACATGCAGGGTGTCGCGGCAACCGGACGGGTGCTCAGTCATGTCTGTCGGGCCTTAGTTCGCCTCCCGGGTCGCGGCCTGAGAGGCTATGAGTATGCGAATCGTCATCGGCGCCCCCGGCAACGGTCTAGCTCTCAAGGATGCTCTGAAAGAGCATCTGCACAGGGATGAGCGCGTCAGCGCCGTCACTGATCTGTCCGAGCCCGATATCACCTACCCGCAGGTCTCCTTCCGGGCCGCGCAGGCCATTGTTGACGGACGGGCTGATCGCGGCATCCTCGTGTGCGGCACCGGCGTCGGCACTGCCATCGCCGCCAGCAAGGTCAGGGGCGTGAGGGCTGCGACGGCCCACGACCTCGTCACCGTGCGTGGCTCGGTGGAGAACTACGACGCCCAGATTCTGTGCATGGGGCAGAACGTCATCGCGGCGCCTGCCGCCTGGGCCCTGGTGGACCTCTGGCTCGATCTACGCCACGACCCCTCCAGCAGCTACGGCGAGAAGCTCGCCGAGATCGAGGACTGCGAAGTGAGCCGCTGAGCGGACATGCGCCACCCGATCACCATCTCTTGCATGCGCGCTGCATGCGCGGCATATTAAATGCATGTCGACGGTTCAGATTCGCAACGTGCCTGAGGCGACCAGTCGCGCTCTTAAGGCGAAAGCTGCAATGGAGGGGCGCTCGCTCAGCGATTATCTGCTGGTGGAGCTGCAGCGGATCGCTGATCGCCCTAGCCGCGCCGAGTTGCTGGCCCGAATCGCCGAACGCGGGGTCTGCGACCTGCCTTCGGCAGAAGATGTGCTAGCCGAGCAGCGAGACGGGCGATGACGTTAGTGGTCGATGCCGCTGTCGTTGTTGAGGTGCTTTTAGGGACGCGGCGTGGCGGCAAGGCGGCGGCGCTGCTGGGCGGCCATGATCTACTCGCTCCTCAGCACCTGACCGCGGAAGTCGCCTCGGTTTTCCGGGGCCTGTCTTTGGGCGGACATATCACTGAGGAGCAAGCTCTACGAGGGTTCGAGGAGTTCAGGCAATTGGGAGTGGAGCAGCTTCCCATGGATGATCTTCTCTCAGAGGTGTGGGCGCAGCGCCACAATATGACCGCATACGATGCCACGTACGTGGTTCTCGCTCGTGTGCTCGGGTGCCAGTTGCTCACTCTCGACGTCCGGCTGGCCAAAGCTGCTTCAGATTGCGCTATCACTCCATAGCGGGACGCTTGCGCATCGCGTCGGCAGTCCGGCTCGGTGGAGAACTACAACGCCCAGATTCTGTGCATGGCGGGGGAGCAGAGGATGAGCCCCTTGGTGTGCCCGGGGTGGGCAAGGGCGAAGCGGATCACCGCCGTACCGCCTGCCGAGGCGCCCAGGACGAAATACACGCTCGACTTCCAGGTGGTCGAGCAGCTCGATCAGCGCCTTCACCTGGTCGGCCGGTCTTCTTCGGCCTCGGATATCGTTGCCACCAGCTCACGAAGCTTTCGGGCGCGCTCGCCGGTCTTTCCCCTCGCGGAGACGAGGGAGTCCAAGCCCTCCCAGCCCACTGGGGCGATCTTGCCTCGGCGGGCCGCCTCCTGCAGTACTGGTGCGATCTGCAATGCCAGGGTCAGCGCTCGTGGGGACCATCGGGGCGGGGTCTTCTGCGCGCCGGCGTAGGCGATGGCCTCCGTGACGATCGGCCACAGCACATGGCAGTACTTCTGATTCTTCTCAACTCCCCGCAGCAGCGGTGTCGCCAATGCGGGCAGAAGAGAGGGCATTGCGGCGGCAAGGGTGGCCGGAGCCAGCGTGTTGGTTCGCAGGAGCTCTCCCAGCCAGTAGTAGTCGCTGCTGCTGCTGCACGAGGCCACGGCCACGGCCGCCAGCCCATTGCTCAGAGGTTCCCTGCTCTCCATGCTGCGATGCTTGTCGCTGACTCGCAGTTTCTTTCTCTTCGAGTCCCACCACAGCCAGACCCCGGCTCCCGTCTCCACATGGACGCACCAACGCTGTCGACGGAACGCAAGGTCGTGGGTCCAGCCGATGGGCGTTGTATAACGGGTTCCGTCTCCGGTCGTCAGCAACAGCGTAGTCCGCTCTTTGACCTCGACCACTTTGACCGAGATCCCATCGTCGATCGGCTTCCAAACGGGGTCCCCATTCCAGACGTCCTCGTAGCGCCAAGGGCGGATCGTCGTCCCGGCAGGCTTGGGACCGTTCACCCGCGGTAGCCGGCCGACAATTTCTCGGGCCAGCTTCACCGCCTCGGAGCTGCCGCTGCGTCCGGCGACCGCACGGAGCCCGGACTGGTCCAGCACCGAGGCGGGGGCGCTCCCGGCCTCGACGGCGGCCAGCACCGACTCGGTCAGGTGCGCGGTTGCCGTCACCAATTCCTTAGTACCTGCGGGCAGCCGGGACTCGACGGCGGCCAGAGCCAGCAGCTCATCGAGCACCCGCCAGGACAGTGCGAGCGCCCCCGCCTCGGCCAGGTCCCTCAGTACGATCGCCCAGGCCGCCAACCGGTTGGGGAGGCTGCGGGGCCGGAATCGCTCGGGCAGCAGCAGGCCGCGCTTCCAAGCGTCGACGGCAGCCTCGAAGGCCCTGGCGCGGTCTTCGCCGTTGACCACGAGGGCGAGCAGGTTCACTGTGGTGCGGCGCGTGAGCGGATGGCCGTGCCTGGCGGTCTGCCGCGCGCTCTCCATGCCCTCATCGAAGTGGACACTCCGGATCAAGAGATTCGACATGCGGGGAAGCAGGTAGTGAAATCCCCAGTATTCCCGCACATGTATCGGCCATCCGGTCAACCCGGGCTGCTCGGCCAGGCTGACGTCGGTCAGGTGCTCCTTGTCATCGTCCCAGGGCTCGACCAGAGGGTGCTCCATCAGCTGGGCCAGCGCCTGGCCGGCAGTCAAGTCGCGTGTGGGGCCGACTGGGAGCCGAGTCCCGCCTCTTAGAGCAGAGCCGTCGGCGAACCGCACGTTGGCGCGGATCATCCGGGCGCGTGAGATCAGGTCCTCTGTGACGGCAGTGGTATCGAGGCGCAGCAGCGCCCAATAGAGATCCCCGGCGGGCACTGCGACGCCGGCCTCGTCGAACTGCTGCAGCCGATCGAGAAGATCCTCCGGATCGATGGTGAGATCGTCGCGACTCGGCAGCGACACGACCACGGGCACCTCCGCCAGTCTGGGGCCGAGATCCCGTTCGCGTGCTTCGTCCGCGTGATCGGCATTCTTCAAGAGGGGGCTGCTGCCACTCGGCGTAGACGTCGAGCCCCAGGCGGTGGCGCGCGTTGACACCGTTGAGCCCGCCCAGAGCCAGCTCCGCCTCCTGCGGATCGCGGCGGACGACGGCGTGCAGCGTGGCGACGAACCGCTCCGCCAGCAGCGGGTCCGGGGAGCGCTCGAGTGCGGCGGCCAGCTCGGTGAGGTGCTCGGCGGTGGCGGGCCCGGGGTCGAAGGCCGGGACCTGCCAGGTGGGCGGGACCGGGAGCCAGGGCAGCAGTTCGGTTTCGGCCTCCGGGGCTTCCGAGTCGATGCCCCAGGCCTCGTGCAGCCTCCGCGCCGCCTTAGCGATGCCGCCGTCGCTTAACAGCAGGTCGGCCAGCAGCGGTTCTATGCCGGCGACCTGCTCGGGCCGAGGCCGGCCGGCCAGGGCCGACAGGAGCGCCTTGGCCGCCTTCTGGGTGCGGGCAGCCCCCGTGATGACCAGCAGGTCGGGCAAGTATTCGTCGCCCAGCGCCGTCGCGCAGCGAGTTCCCAGGCCCTCTAGGAGCGGCCCCTCTCCAACGGCCAGGGCGCCCAGGAGAAGATCGGCGTGCTCGCGGACCTCGTCGTCGGTGATCTCCAGGTCCGCCAGGAGACGCCCCCAGTCGGCACGGTCACTGGGACGCGACGCGGACTCCAGCCCTGCCAGGCAGACGTCCAGGCGGCGCTCGCGGGGCAGTAGATCCCGGAGCAGCAGATCGCCGAGGGCTCCGTGCGGGGGCAGCCGCACCTCGACGGCGAGGCTGAGATGCTCCTCAGCCTCGGCCTTGAAGGGCTGCGGGTCGCTCTCTCCGTTGAGAGCTTTCAGGGCCAGCGTCGTCCAGGCGACCGCGTAGCCCAGCCGGCGGGGCGGTTCCAGGTCCAGATCGCGTACGAGCTGAAGCCATGCGGGGCCGTGCCTCGGGGTCTCCTGCACGTCGGCGATGTCATGGCCGCTGGATTCCCGGTTGATGTAGTCGGCGGCGAACCTCGGGCCGCGCTCGCTGAGGAGCGCGACGTGCACGTCGTTGCTGAAGAGCCTGGACCAGCGCAGTGAGACCGCCCGGCGAGCCGTGATGCCGCACCGGATGGCGAAGGCCAGGAGCGCGATGCAGTCGATGTCGTCGGGGAATGTCGAGCGGAGCCGGAACGCTTCGGGGTCGCGCTCATCCCAGTCTCTCGACTTCAGGCCGTCGCGGGCTATGCGCCGCTGCTGGGATGTGCCGATCGGCAGTGTCGGCCATTGCTCTGAGGTTGTGCCGACCCAGCCGAGCTCTCGGAAGACGTCGATGGCGGCCGCCTGCTCGGTGTTCATGCGTGTGCCTTTTCTGTTGTCCCTGTCGCCTTTTCTGCCCTGGTGATCAGCCGGGTTGCCAGGACGTGCTTGCACGGGCCGCGAGATCCGGCGTACCGCACGTACCAGGTGCAGGTGCAGCTCTCGCCCTGGACACGGTATCCGGCCTCATCGCCGGCCACGAGCCAGTGATCGCCGTTGCGAGTGACGGCCTCGGCATCGACGAGTCGTTGCGCCGCCACCAGGCGGGGGTTGTCGCGTTCGACGCGGTCCGGGTCGTGGGGCAGCTCGCGGTGGAACCAGGACTGTTCATGGCTGTCCCAGCCGACCCGCCCCGATGCGCCGAGCACTGCCAGGGCCGCCCGTACCCGGGGCTCGGGAAGGTTCGCCTCCCGGGCCAGACGGGATTCATCGATGCGCGGATCGAAGGCCAGCAGCGCCGAGATCAGGTCGGCGTCCTCGGCGGTATTCGGCGCTGCCAGGGCTGTGAGTAGGGAGCCTTCACCGGAGAATCCGCGGGAGGGCTCGACGGTGAGCATGAGCGTGAGGCGGGCGCCGGGCAGGGCGAACTCCAGTGCAGTGGCGCCGTCGCCGTCTGCGGGGGCGTAGACGGTCAGGCCCTCCAGGTTGGCCAGCAGCCGGGCGACGGCGGCGAGGCGATGGGTGCCCAGCAGCCGGACTCCTCCGGGCGTGCGGTGGGTCCTTGTCATCAGCTGCCCCCGTACGGCGCTCAGCCACACCTGATCCGTGCGCGTCGCGCCGGAGCGGGGGAGGGCCTGCACGAAGCGGCGTGCAGCGGCGGCACCGACGCTGAAGCGCTCGACCAGGGGCTGCGTCAGCTCGGCGGCGTTGCCCAGGGCCCGCACCCAGCGGTCGGGCATCTGCACGCGGCGCTCCTCGACCGACTCGGCCGGGGTGGAGGCGCGCAGCCGGTCGGTGCCGACGTCGAGGTGCAGCAGCTCGCCGCGCGGCACCCGGGCGAGGGCCCGCCGCATGGCCGGACCGATGTCGACGTTGGTGGTGCCGTGGTCGATCTGACCGCCGTCGAGCCCGGAGGCCAGGAGGTCGAGGCGGGCCAGCACCCCGTTGCAGGCGGAGAAGCACTCGGCTCGCAGACGATCTCCGTTGGCAGTCAGGATGGGGTCGCGCATGCCCGCGGGAGCGGGGCGGAAGTAACGGGTGGCGGCGATATCGGCCAGGACCAGCAGCGAGCGGGTGACCACGACCGGATGCGTGGCGAAACCGTGGAAGAACCCGGGATGATCGACCAGGCCGGCGGGGGTGAGCGCGGGGGCCAGGTCCAGGGCCAGGCCGCCATCGGTGAGAGTCGAACCATGCGAGAAGGTGCGCATGTCGGGGAGTGTATCGAGCGCCACTGACATGATTCGGCGCCTATCAACCGACTTTACCGAGGCTGCAGGCCCGTCCCGAGTCGGGGCGGTTGATTCGTAGAGCGGGCTAGGCGACTCCTCCCGCTGCGGAGGCTGCTCGCACTATCCGGGGCGCTCTTCGAGCATGATCCTGGTATGACTCGGAAGATAGCGGTGAATCTCCCGGACGCACAGGTTGACTCGATTCGTCATGCTGTTGAGCGGGGCAGGGCGGCATCGGTCTCGGGCTTCATCGGTACGGCGGTTGCTCGTGCTGAGCGCGAGGATAGTCTTGAGCGACTTCTGGACGACCTCGATCGAGAGCTCGGTCCTGTGAGCGCGGACGATCTTGCGTGGGCTGACAAGGCACTGGGTCTGGAATGACAAAGGGCGACGATGTCGCTGGTCTGACTCTGGACGCGGGGGCGTTGCTCGCACTCGAGCGGGGCGATGCCAGGGTTCGTGCCCTGCTTCGCCGGGCGTCGGAGGTCGGCACCGCTTTGGATGTTCCCGCTGGGGTGGTGGCCCGGGCCGTGAGCATGCAGGTCGGAGCCCGGACGCCGTCGCCCGGTTTCGGCCGGACATCGAAGAGATGTTGACCACTGCCCCGCCCGCATCCTGAAGAACTGCGCCGACAAGCCGGCATTGTCGCCGTCCAGCTTCAGCTCGGAGGAGGGGTACGGCGACTCCGGATCGGTAGACTCTGCTCGTGAGCGTTGACATGACTAAACAGCTGGTGCCGATGGAGGCCGCATGGATCGCGGTCGTGCGTGCTGCTCTTCCGGCCGACCTCAAAGGGCTCTGCCTGGCGCCCGACGACTGGTACGACGGCATGGACGAGTCTTCTGCGGAAGGACGGTGCCTCGCCTGGTTCGACCTGGTCGCGGACGAGTGCGTGGTGCTGACCGTCGGCGCCTACTTCGATGGGGTGCGCACCACCGTCGGCAGCCTTCACAACCAGCTCTTCAGTCTTGAATCCAACCGCCCTACATTCCCGCCACAGACGTTCACCGGGTCGATCACGGACCAGGCCGTCAAGGCCTGCGACTTGTTGGCGGCGATTCGACGGCGACCGGTCGAACGGCACGACTGGTCGCGCACCGTCCACGAGTACCGGTTCGCCGACGACGGCACCGGACTGGTGGCCTCGGGGAGCACCGCTCAGCGCCGGGGAGCACCCCGCCAGGTCACGAGGATCGCCACGACGCTGGGCTGACGGGGCGCGTCTGCGCACCCGGCCCGCCCGCCACTCCGGAATCAGTCATATAGCCTCTGCGGATCGCCGTGCGTGACAGGATCAACCGTTCTGAGGCCCAGCTGATGGGCGACCGCTGTCATCGTCTTGTCGTGGGTGGCGATGGTGAGGGGCGTATCCAGAGTCCTTTCCAGAGTCACTGCGGTCGCCAGGTGTAGGGCGTCGAGCGTCTTGACGTGAGGCCTGATGTCTTCGGCGGCGCGGTGAACCTCTCGTGTGATGTCCAGCAGGCCTACTCGGTCGAGCAGAGGGGTGGCCTGGGATATCGGAATGCCTTCGCGGCGCAGGACTCGGACGACTTCGGTGCGCAGCAGACGTGATGACACGTGGAGCGCTTCCGACGTCGCCATCCAGTGGTGCAGGGCCGATCGCTGGGGAACGTTGAGAACCGCGTACAGAGCGGCGGAGGAGTCCAGGTAGATGACCTCCACTGTTCAGCGGTCCCCTCGCGAGTCCTCGAGTAGGGCTGCTACTTGCTCGGCGGTGTAGGCCGGTTCGGCCGGTGCAGTCGGCCAGGGCGCCGGTTCCGTTGCCGGGGGTGTGTACAGGCCGGCTCGCTTCAGGCGGGATAGCGGACCGTCGTCGGTGACGATGCTGAGCCGCCACCGAGGCGCTCCCCGCTCGGTGACGATGACATCCTCGGCGGCTGTGACTTCTCGGAGGACGGCGGCCGTGTTCTGGTTGAGCTCCCGTTTGGTCACCATGCGCATGGCCTGAGTGTACTACCTGTGTCTGACATCGTGGCCGGTGCGGCCCGGCGCATTCCCGTCATGAAAGATGCGCCACCCGCCCCGTCGTCCCGTCCACGCTCAGGTGCGCGCCGTCGGCGATGCGCGTGGTTGCTCCGGGGACGCCCAGCACTGGCGGATCGCCTCCAGGACGGCGTCCGCTCCCACCAGGCCCAGGATGGTCTGCTGCTGGCCGGCGAAGGAGGCGTCGGCCGTCACGCAGAAGCCGCCCGGAACGGGCAGGCCGGCGGCGATCAGCTCCCCAAGGTTCGCCCCCTTGCCGCCCACGCGCGGAATATCGGTCGCCCGAACCGCTTCCAGGTCGATGATCATGCTGACTCCTTGTTCCGATGGCGGAGGGCTGCTGCCAGGCCGATGACTGCGGCTAGGCTCATGGTGAGGAAGACGGCTGCCAGGGCCCGGCTCGTCGGCATCCAGGCGAGCAGCCACAGGCTGAGTGCCGGCACCCCGAGGCCCGCCCCTGCATTACGGCCGAGCTGGGCCATGGCTCCGGCCTGGGCGAGGCGATCGTGCGGAGCGGCGGTCTGGATGTCGAGCAGCAGGAGCGGGAACGTGATGCCGATGCCGACACCCGCCCCCATGAGGGCTATTGCGACGACTCCCAGGCGGGGGAGCAGGACCAGCGGCAGACAACAGGTCGCCAGTGCCCAGCTGACGGGCCGCGTCCAGCGGCGGTCGGCGAGGCGACCGGACGCGGCCGTCCCCAGCCCGATGCCGACCAGTGCCGGCGCCAGCAGCCAGCCGGCCGTCGTCGCCTTGAGGTTGTGAAGCGATTGCAGGACCAGCGGCGCATAGGTGAGCAGACCCAGCGAGACCATCCCGACCAGTGCCGCGATTCCTGCGAGGCGCCGCAGTGATCGGATGCGCCACAGGTCGAACTGCTCTCGCAGGCTGACCCGCCACCACTGCGACGGTGCCTCGGCCGTGGGAAGACTGGTCGCCAGCAGCAGGGAGGTCAGCGACAGCGGAAGCACCGTGAGCAGGCCCGGGCGCCAGCCCGGGCCGTCGGTGAACCAGCCCCCGAGCGGCCCGCCGAGGACATTCGCCACGACTTGCGCAACGGCCAACTGGGAGAAGGCCCGGGCCCTGGCCTGCTCGTCCAGGAGCAGGCCGAGCGCGGCGAGAGCCGCGGGGGCGATGGCCCCCGCTCCCACGCCCTGCACGATCCGGGCGGCGATGAAGGTGGGCATGTTCGGAGCCGGCACCATGGCGATGGTGCCGATGACGAAGCAGAGATGACCGATGACGAAGATTCGCCGCGGGCCGAGCCGGTCGGCGTACTGGGCGAAGAGGGGGAGGGTGACGGTGGAGGCGATCAGATAGCTGCCGGCGACGAGGCCGTAGAGCTCGGGGGCGGCCAGCTCGTCAACAATCCGCGGTGTGGCGTTGGCCAGGAGGGTCTGCATAATGCCCGACGCCGCCATGCCGGAGGCTGTTGCCGTGAGAGTGCGGTGCGTATTCCCGGTATTCATGTCAGGCCGTTGATGGTGATATCCAGTGAGGCGCGCAGGCGATCGGTCAGGGTGCGCCCGCCCGGGTCGGCGGCCCACAGCAGGACGCATGCGAAGTAGCTGCACTGCAGGGCCATGACCGCGTCGGCGATGGGTGCCTCGCGCATTTCTCCGCGTTTCTGCCCTTCGGCGAGGATCTCGGCCAGGGCCTGCTGGAGGCGCTGCTGGTTGGCGGATCCCAGGTCGGACAGGGTGAAGGCTCGCGCTTTGGCCATCTGCTGGGCCGGTTCGGGGTGGGCCTCGAGCCATTGCCCGGCGGCCTGCATGACCCGGTGGAGCCGTTCCACGGCGGTGCCCTCCTTCGCGGCTGCGTCGACCATGACCTCGCTGACCTGCTCGCCCAGGTAGCGGAAGACGTCCCGCTTGGAGGGGAAGTGGGTGAAGAAGGTGCCCTTGCCGACGTCGGCCGCCTCGGTGATGTCGGCGACCGTCACCCGGTCGAAGCCGCGCTCGGCGAACAGCCGCATCGCCTCGGTGAAGATGCGCTCCCGGGTTTGCGCCCGCCGTCGGGCGACTCGATCGCTCATGGAGGCAGTGTGCTCGCAGGACTTGACCATGGTCAAGATCTGACTATGGTCAAAATTTTGAGGTGGTCGTTGGGTGCTCTGGAGGCGCGGTGCTTCCGTCTTCTGGGCAAGCGCTCGCGCGTCCGTGTGCGCTTCGGTTCAGTCGGTGATGACCGCGTCCCGGCGGATCCACTCGGAGTCGTGGGCCGCCTTGTGCAGGAAGCTGCCGACGTCGGCCCGGCTGATGCTCGGCATCCCCTTCATGCGGATGGTCTCGGCGGCGCGATAGGCGCCCCGTGCCGGTTTGTTCGTCAGGGTGGTGGGGTAGACGATCGTCAATTCCAGGCCGCTGGCGCGCAGGGTTCGCTCGGACGCGGCCTTGTCGGCGTAGGTGCTGCGCAGGACGGTGCGGTACATCAGGCGCTGCAACGGCGAGGCGGTCCTGATCGTCTCACCCACGCCATAGGAGGACAGCCAGACCAGTCGCTTCACCCCCGCTCGTGTCATCGCCTCGACGACGGCCCTGGTGGAGCCGGTGAAAAGCCCCTCCGGGCGCAGAGAGCTCCCGCGTCCAAGAGCGGCGATCACCGCATCCTGCCCCTCCGCGGCGCGGGCGACATCGTCAACCGAGGTGGCGTCCCCCTGGAAGATGGTGATCCGGTCCTTGATGGCGGCCAGCGCCTCAGGGCGGCGTGCGAGGACGGAGATGGCGTCTCCCGCCTCAAGTGCGTGCGCCAGAACGTGGCCTCCGGTCGGGCCGGTGGCGCCGAGAAGCAGTACCTTCATGCTCGTAACTCCATCGTCTCGTGCGAGCTGCGGTGGCCAGCCTAGCGGGCGATTATCGTCCGCGCGCAGTGGCGGCGTGCGGACGGGAGGCTGGCGGATGTGCAACTGCAGAGTGGATGGGAATGGGTGCCGGCGCCGGGTTGGTTCGTCGGGGTTCGCGGTTCTTCAATGTCCGGTGACCGTTGTCGAGCCCGTCGAGCCTGTCGGGCCGCGCGCCCATCGCGCTCTCTATAATGAGAACTATGGGCAATAGTGACGTTCAGGAGATGCTTTTCTTTCCCCTGCTGGGGCGCGCCCGGGCCGCGCGCACCTGGCCGACCTGCTTCCAGGACCCGTGGTCCGAGCGTGCGGTCGCACTGGCCGAAGCGGGTCGCCCTGGCATCCGGGACAAGGACATGGGGGAGATGCCCGCGGCGATCTACGCCCTGCGCCACCTGGCCGCCGTCACCGAGATCCGCCGCTATCTGCGCGGTCATCCGGGGGCCGCCGTCGTCGACCTCGGCTGCGGGCTCGACCGCCTGATCGATGACGTCGGCAGTGCTGATGGCGGCGCCATCGTCTACAACCTCGACTTCCCGGAGGTCCTGGAGGTCCGCAGCGCCTGGATGGAGCCCCACGAGCACGAGCGCGATCTTCCCTTCTCCCTGACCGACTACCGCTGGATGGATGAGGTCGATGCGAGTGATGGTCTGATCGCCGTCGCCTCCGGCGTCTTCTACTTCCTGGAGAATGCTGAGGTCAGCGGGCTCGTTGATGCCATGGCCCGGCGCTTCCCGGGCGGTCGTCTCGTCTATGACGCCGAGTCCCCCGAGATGGTCGCCGCCAGTGAGCGGGCGGTGCGGGAGCGCGGGATCGACGCCGCCCCCATGCCCTTCCGCGTCGCCGATCCATACGCGCCGAGCACCTGGAGTGAGGCCGTCAGCGATGTGCGGGTCGAGTTCGACCTGTCCTCCTATGCCCTTGATCCGACAATGCTCCCGCAAGCGGTGCGCGACGGCTTCGCCGCCATGAGACAGGGCGAGGCCCTGTACGAGGTCGTTGTCGATTTCGCTCAGCCGGATCCGGCGGGCTGATGGCTGAGCCACCCCTTTCCTTCCTATGGTCCGCCTGGCGGTAGATAGAGGTGCGCCTGTCGGAGCTTTGGGGATTGCGCGCGGAACAGGGGTGAGGTGCAAGCATTGTGCTAGCATCTGGGTGTGGCGACACTGTACATCCGCGATGTTCCAGATGATGTGGCCGACGAGCTCAAGGCGCGGGCGGCTGCTGAAGGGGTCTCGCTGTCGGCGTATGTCGCTGCGCAGCTCTCCCGCGTCGCCTCCCGGCCCACGAACGAGCAGATTGTGCGGGGTCTGCGCAACCAGGACCGCTCTGGCGGCCCCACTGCGGTGCAGGTCGTCCAAGCCGTCCGCGCGGGACGCGGATGATCGTCATCGACGCTTCAGCGATAATCCAAGTACTGGTCGGCCGGGATCCCGGCCCGGCCCTCCTTGATGCGGTTGCGGGGGATCTCGCGGCTCCCCATATCCTTGATGTTGAGGTCCTCTCCGCCCTGCGCGGCATGGTTCTCGGAGGAGTCCTGCCCCTTGAGGCTGCCGAGAGTGCTCGCCGCAGCTATGCCGATCTCGTTATCACCCGGTACGAGGCCGCGCTCCTCGCCGATCGCGTATGGGCGCTGCGCACTCAGTACACCAGCTACGACGCCATGTACCTGGCGCTGGCAGAAGGGCTGGGAGTCCCGCTCGTCACCTGTGATCGGAAGCTGGATGCCGGCGGGCATCATGCCGAGGTCGTGGTCTATGCCTGAGTGTGCGGGTGTCGAAGCGCGTGCCGGCCAAGCGGCGCTCCGCCCATGTGATCGTGTCCAGCACGCTGCGTGCCGTGTAGGCCCGTCTACTCGCTCCGATGGATTCGGTCGTCAGAATACCGGCGGACCTCAAGGTCTCCAGACCTCGGGACGCCGCGGTCCGCGATACCCCGTAGATTCTCGACGCCGTCTGGATCGTCAGCACCGGCGTGCCCGGCAGGCCCGACAGAATACGCGAAGCCGCAGAGTCCGCCCGCAAGGAGTGGATCGTCTCGAACTGGGCGTGCACGAGCGCGGCCTGGATGAGCGGGGCGTGGGCGGCGCTGTTGAGGTATGCCATGAGGTCGTCCAGCAGTGCTGGCACCAGTTCGGGAGGTGGCGGGATGAAGTCTGCCTCTAAAGGGCGGTAAGAGGATCCTCCGAGCCAATTCTGCGCCTCCCGGATACCGTGATGCCCCGGCGAATCGGGGAGCAGGCTGCGGTGGAGCGTCAATAGTCCATTGATGGTCACCGTCGGGGCGGCGGCCAGATGCTCTGTCGCGTCCTTGACGGCGGTGACGTTGTGGGCGACGGCCCGCGCCTGCTCGCTCAGCCCCTTGACCTCCTCCGACTGTCCCAGTTCCGCCAGGGCCACCTTGTGCGCCGATGGTGCTATCCCCTCAATGCGCGAGGAGGCGATGGCCTCGCTGCGCAGTAAGAACCGTGCGACCGCAGTCATGTCGGGAGATGCGCTGATGCGGCGCACGCGGATCGCGATACGTGCGGCCTCGTGCTTTTGCTGTCGGCGCCCTGAAGTATGCTGAGACTTACCTTAACGATCTGAAGGGGCTGCTGTGGGCAAGGGATTCCAGGGAGCTGTGCTGCGCGCGCTCGGCGCCAGGGAGCACGTCGTCACCGTCAGCGGCAGGGATCAGCTGGCCGAGCACTTCGTGCGCATCCATTTCCGCTCCGGCACTCTGCTGCGCGACGGCGCTCTCCATCCCGACTCCTGGATCCGCCTGTGGTTCCCCAACCCCGATAACCCCTCCACTCTCAATCAGCGCGGCTACACCCTGGTGGATCCCGACCCGCAGGCCGGCACCTTCGCCATCGACTTCGTCCTCCACCACCCCATGGGGCCGGCCTCCTACTGGGCCTCCAGGTGCGAGGTCGGCGAGGAGCTCGTCGCCCAGCGCTTCGGAGCCCAGCCCTTCACCCTCCTCGACCCGCCCCCGGCCGGCTACCTCCTCCTGGGCGACCTCACCTCCTACCCGGCCATCACCTCGATCGCCGCCGCCGTGCCCGACGACACCCCGCTCGTGGTCTACCTGGAGCGCCACTCACCGCTCGACGAAGGCCTCCCGCTGCCCAGCGGCTCCCGCGTCACGGCCGCCTGGGTCGATGAGCTCCCCGATGGCCAGGGCCTGGCCCAGGCCATCGACGGACGCGACTGGTCCGGCTGGTTCGCCTGGATCGGCGCCGAATCCCTCGCCACCCGGCGCGCTAAGGGCGTTCTCAAGCGTGAGCATGGTCTGGGTAAGGCCGCCCTCCACGCCCAGGCCTACTGGATGCGGGGGCGGGCTCTGGGTAAGTCGCGCCTTCTGGATGAACTCAACGCCGCTCATGAGGCGGAATAGCGCAGTCAGACCCAGCTGGTTGGCCCGCGCTGCTGGCGGTGTGAGTAGTGGGATGTCCAAAGTGGAGGAGATCAGGTAGGGGGATCGGGGTGTGGGGGTGCTTTTGTGCGATTCGGCCTGGTGTGTCCGGCAGATGGAGAAGGTTGGATCGCCTTGATCTCCTCCGTTTTGGACATGGTTCGGCTATCCGCCCGATTCGAGGTGCCCTGGTCCGTGACCGACTTCTCGGCCCCTGCACTTTGTGCAACACTGCACCGAGTGCATGATTGGGGTCGTGACTCGAACCGACCTGCGCGCCGCCCACACGCGGCGGACTCGTGCCGCCATTCGGGCGGCCGCCCTGGCGCTGACCCGTGAGCGCGGCTACGCCGCCATGACGATCGACGACGTCGCCACTCTCGCCGGAGTCTCGCGGCGCACCGTCTTCAACCACTTCTCCTCCAAGGCCGAGCTCCTCGTCATCGGCCCCGAGACCCCTGAGCCCGAGGCGATCGAGGCCTTCGTCGCCGGCGGCGGCCCCCTCCTGGAGGACCTCGGCGCGCTGCTGATCTCCGGCGCGCAGGCCCTGGAGCCCGAGCGCGCCTGGCTCATGGCCTTCCCCCAGATCGTGCGCGACAACCCCGAGGTGGAGCGCGCCGTGCACGAGCGCTTCCAGGCTGTCGAGCGTGTTCTGGAGGACGCCGCCTCCAGGCGCTTGGGGCTGCCCTCCTCCGCCCCCCAGGTGCGGGCCGTGCTGGCGCTGTCCAGCGCGGTGCAGAAGGCCGCGATCCGCATGTGGGCCGCCTCCTGCGACGCCGACGATGGCGCCAACGGCCCGGCGGATGGCATAGCGGACGGCCGGCAGGCCGGCATCCCGGACGGGCCCGGCACTAGAAGCGGCCGGAGCGGGGGGTGCCATGAGCAGGCCGCCGCATCGGTTGGCGAGCAGTCCGACCCGATCCTCAGTCTGGCCGACGCCGTTCGCGCCGTGACTGCCGCCATCGGCGAGATCATCGCCCCGACCTCCCAGTAGCCGCTCATTGGGCAGCCGCCGGGCAGCCGGCGGCCAGTCACCAGCCACTGACTCGCCGCTCCATTCGGCACCATCCGGTCCCGGCCGGTCCCGTCTAGTCCCGGCCGCTCAGCCGCCCCGCCCCGGTCAGCGGGCCACCGGGACAGCTCCAGATTTCTCAAACCATTCCGCCCCTTCAACACGCAAAGGCACGACTTGTGACTCAACCTGTAACCGCGTCGGAGAGCACTGACGCACAACCGGCCGAGGTGGGAGGCGACTTCCACCCCGACCGCCGCTTCTGGGCGGTCTACGCCTCCCTGCTGGTGGTCATGTTCCTGTCCGCCATGGACCAGACGATCGTCGGCACCGCCTTGCCCACCATCGTGGGCGACCTCGGCGGCGCCGCGCACATGGCCTGGATCCTGACCTCCTACACGCTGGCCATCACCGTGGGGATGCCCGTCTACGGCAAGCTCGGCGACCTGGTGGGCCGCAAGAATCTCTTCCTGGTGGCCATCGGCCTGTTCCTAGTGGGTTCGGCACTGTGCGGCACCGCTACCTCGATGATGCAGCTCATCATCTACCGGGCCATCCAGGGCCTGGGCGGCGGTGGCCTCATGATCTCCTCCCAGGCGATCACCGGTGACCTCATCCCACCGCGCGTGCGCGGCACCTACATGGCCCCCATGGGCGCCATGTTCGGCATCGCCTCCATCCTGGGGCCGATCGTGGGCGGTTGGCTGACCGACTCGGTCTCCTGGCGCTGGACCTTCTGGATCAACCTGCCGCTGGGCATCCTGGCCTTCATCGCAGTCGCCATCGTGCTGCGCCTGCCCACCCGCCCGCTGACCGAGAAGATCGACTGGTGGGGCCTGATTCTCATGAATGCCGGCGCTGTGGCCATTGTCCTCATGGCCACCTGGGGAGGCAACGAGTACGCCTGGACCAGCCCTGTCATCATCATCCTGGGGGTTGCGGGTCTGATCTGCTGGGGGCTCTTCGCCTTCGTGGAATCGCGCGCCGCCGACCCGATTCTGCCGTGGCCGATCCTGATCAACCGCACCTTCGTCATCTCAACCATTGTGGGCATGCTCGCCATGGGCGGGATGATCGGCGTGTTGAGCTATCTGCCCACCTACCTGCAGATGGTTTACGGGTACTCGGCCACCGCCTCCGGACTGCTTCTGGTGCCCATCACTCTCGGCATGCTCGCCTCCTCGATCCTCTCCGGCATCCTGGTCTCCCGCAACGGCCGTTACCGCATCTACCCGGTGGTGGGCAGCCTGATGGCGGCGGGCGCCTCCTTCTGGCTCTTCCGGCTGACGACCTCCACCGCCGTGTGGCAGGTCTCCGCGGCCACCTTCGTCATGGGCGCGGGAATCGGGCTGTTCTTCCAGCTGCTGATCACCGTGGTCCAGAACGCCGTCCCCGCCCGGCACCTGGGCACGGCCACCAGCGGCAACAACTTCTTCCGCGAGGTGGCGGTCTCGCTCGGCGCCTCCCTGATCGGGGCGGCCTTCTCCTCCGGCCTGACCTCCCACCTCACCGAACGGATCGGGGATCTGGCCCGCAGCTCGGACCCGGCCGTGCTCGCCGCCCTGGCCAAGTTCCAGGACGCCGACACCTCCTCACTCACACCCGCCCTGGTGAATCAGCTGCCCACCGCGCTGCACGACGCCGTGGCGAGCTCCTATGCCGATGCCCTGCTGCCGATCTTCGGCTGGATGATCCCGTTGTTCGTGGTCACCGCGGTCATCGGCCTCTTCCTGCCGGAGGTGCCGTTGTCCCGCAAGACCGGCATGGAGCAGGTGGCCGAGGCCGAGTCAGCCGGGTCAGCCGAGACAGCCGAGACAGCCGAGGCTGAGTCAGCCGGGTCAGCCGAGGCCGAAGCCGAGTCAGTGTCCAGTCAGTGAGCGGCCGGGGGTCGTCGGGGTAGTCGGGGGTCAACCGGTTGCCGGGCGGGTTTCCTGCGGGAGATGCGCCCGGGGCCGCTGGCAGGCCATCATGAGTCCGCCAACAAGGGGAATGACCGCTACTGCGGGGAACATGGGCATCGCCACTACCGCGATGGTCGGTCCCGCGATGATTCCCAGGGCGATGCGCGGCGCTAGGGGCAGATTCATTCTGCGGATGATCACCCAGGCGATCGCGGCCGCGCTGCAGAGGACCGAGGCGGCGATCCCCGGTGTGATCTGGCCGGAGAAGGGAACCTCCCGACATGCGGTTGCTGCTCCCGCGACGGATAGGACTATCAGGACGACCGGTCCCCAGGTGTGCACGGGCGAATATGGAGAATTCTCGGAGAAGTACAATCCACTCGCCGCGAGCAGGGGCAGAATTCCCAGGAATCCGATCTGCATGCCTATCGCGAGAAGCTGCGATCCTTCTCCTCCCGTTGCGATTATGTCCTTGACGACGCAGCTGGTCGCCGCCAGTCCGAGAACGGCGGCGCAGACGCCCAGCACACGCATGCTTCGACTTCTTATCGCAGACCTGGGTGTGTGAGGCATGGGAGGCGCGGGAGACACGGGAGACGTGGTGGCGCTCACCGGTGTGCGTGGCGCTGCGGGCGGAGGCGAGGGGAGGGCCGGAGCCGGCTCCATGGGCTGTCCCGAGAGCGGCCCCGAGAACGGCGCGGAGTGCATGATCGGCGGTGTGATTGATGACGGTGGGGACGCGGGCGCGCTGGCCGAGTGCCCCGGGGGCGGGAATGGGGGCCCGCCGGCGGCAGGCCCTGAACGGGGATGCGTGCTCGGTGGGAAGGGAGGCGTCGAGAAGAAGGCGCGCGTCGGGAATGGGCGCGACTTGTAGACAATGGCGATGACGACAAGCGCTGTAGAAACGGCGGTGACCGTGAACGGGGTGATGGTGATCGTGAGTCCGACCGGAGCCAGGATCAGGCCCGCCCCGGCCCCCAGCGCTGTGCGCGCCGCAGGATGCAGCCGCTTGCCGACGACGCCGTCGAAGGCGATCGCGATCGCCACCGCTCCCACGCCCCAGGACGTCAGGCAAAGTGGTAGGAAGAGGTTGCCGAAGGTCGGAGTGGGGTCTCCGGCGTCGGCCGCCTCGAAGCCGACCGTCCATGAGGCCTGTGCGGCGGCGCCGAGGAGGAACGAGGCGATCGCGGTCGCTGCCGTCGCAAGCGTGTGCACTCGCGGCAGCAGCTCATGCGCGCGCACGAATGCGAGAACGCCGATCACCAGAACGACGGGGGCCAGGTTCGTCAGCGCGCCCGGCACCCAACTGAGGGGATTGTCCTCGGATATCACGTCTCCGATGATGACAACCAAGACGATGCTGATGCTCAGCGGGATTGCGAGGATTCCGCACCACAAGGCCAGATTCATCAGAGACTGTTTCCTCGGGTGCTCCGGATGATGGGGGCCGGGGCTGGTACTGGGACTGCTGTGAGGCGGAGGCGCTGCCGGGGACGGCTCTCCTGCGCTTGTCGTAGTCTTGTCGGTGTCGTCGGCGCTGCTGGCATTGCGGTGTTCAGCGGAAGGCATTGAACTTCCCTCGTTGGGAACTCATAACTGCAGATCCTGGGAATTCAAGCATAGTGAAGATATGTGCCGGCGCCCAGGGGCTTCCCGGGATTGTCCGACATTACATTTGCCTCCGAGGCGCTCGCGGCGCCCCGGGCCTTAGGTCTTCTTGGCCCTCTTCATGCATGTCCATGGGGAGCGCTGTCCTTGACCCCTCGTTTTTTCGGTAGGTAGCATCGCCATGTTTTATGAGGCTACCTCTATCGCAATGGCGTGCGAGGGGTGAGGCGGTAAAAATGACTGAGAGTCGCGATGGAGTGTGGCGTCCGGTAATTTTTTGGGTAGCTATTATATGTGTTGTCTGCTTTATTCCGGTGATCGGGGCTTACTTCTTCTTAACCTCCTTCACGCCCAGGCCGAGCCCTTTCGCCAATGAGCCGAGCCTCCTGTTCGACATCAATGCCTCGGATTATGGGGAGGGGATGCGGATCGTGCCCTTGTCGGGTGACGCCGAGCGGAGCACGCTTCATGAGCCCGGGTCGTCGGTGACCTACGTCGGGATGAGTGATGGGGCGTCATCCGTGATCGTCGCCCTGGATGCTGCGACGGCCGAGGTGCGGTGGGACGCGCGGTTGACCGACTCCCGACCGCGTTGTGTGCCGTACGGTCCGGAGCTCCGGTGCTCGACGGGTGGAGAGCTCGTGGGCATCTCGGAGAGCGATGGGACTACGACCGTGCTGACGGCGCTTCCGTCCGATGACTACCGGGTGAGCAAGAATCAGGAGGAGCGCATCACGTATCTCCTGCCACCGGTGGACGGCCGGTCCCAGGACTACCAGGTGATGTGGATCGATGAGAGGGATCGCGTCGTGATCCTGCCGTGGTCGCCGCCCCCGACTCCGTGCGCCGAGGCCTCCGGGACGAGCTTCAAGGATGTGGACCCCCACACCGGTGTGGGCGACCACGATCTGCTGGCCGCGGTGGTTGTTGACGGGTGGATGGTCCTGTCGGCGGTGGACACCGGGGAGATCGTCGACCAGCGCTTCGGCGATCTTCGGGAGAGGACTGGCGAGAGCGGCCCGCTGCTGTCGGGCGACGAGGCGTGCGGGTCGGAGTGGAGTCAGGTGGACGTGTCCTACCCTCCTCCTCATCGAACAGTCTTCAGCGTGGTCCCGCTTCCGGCGGAGAAGGTGCCGACGTCTCCGCCCGCGGACGAAGCGAGGCCGGTCCTCTGGAGAAATGGGGGGCGCACTCGATGGTGCGTCACTCCGGACGGCGAGTTCGGGGAATGGCGTGAGGGGTCGATGTGGACCTATGACGTCGTCGATCTGCGCGGTTCTCGTGTGGAGAACGCCTTCACGGACGGAATCGAAGTGGGCGAGGGCGCCGTGGCGGGGACGACGATGGGAGGGCTCTCGGAGAAGAGTGATGAATACTGGGTCATGGTCTCCGGGGGCGGCATGGTCTCCGTTCGGAAGAATGGTGAGGGCGAGGATCGTCATAAGATCGTGTGGAGTGCGGATATTGGGGACGACGAGTGGGAGGCGAGAGGCGGTGCCGTCATGACCCGCGACTCCGATGGGCGGGTGACCGCTAGGAGCATTGATAGCGGAAGAAGGCTGTGGGACCTGGATACTCCGGGAGAGATGCACTGGGAGGAGAACTCGGGGGAGCCCCGAGGATCAGTCGATAGCAATCCCGTCCTCATCCTGACCGCGGATTCCCGCATTCTCATGTACGGGCACCGGGGCTGACGGGTCCGACGGGGACTGGCGCGGAGGGGATCGGGAGCGGATCGGCGGAGCCTCGCGGGGCGCCATCGGCTCAGGACCGGGCCAACGGCCCCTCCGCCCAGGCGATCTCATCATCCGCCAGCCCGGGCAGGGCCTGACCGGAGACGATGAAGCGGGCGCGCTCCCACGGTCGATC
>ERZ773075.627-NODE-627-length-25376-cov-72.691_pt1 | contig 25376 bp, 20 predicted proteins | sample MGYA00580614_ERZ773075 | MGnify/ENA primary metagenome ERZ773075 (study PRJEB29015, sample SAMEA2738021) | human oral metagenome | biome: human oral; feature: human-associated habitat; material: dental | place: China | collected 2043 ... | reverse complement strand
CGCCTGGGCTACCCACGCCGGGCCCTGCGGCTCATCGAGTGCGCCCGCAGCGTCGTCGAGCAGCACGGCGGCGTCCTGCCAGATGACCTGGACGCCCTCCTGGCCCTGCCTGGGGTGGGGGAGTACACGGCCGGTGCGGTCCTGGCCTTCGCCCACGGTCGGCGCGCCCTCGTGCTGGACACGAATGTCAGACGGGTCCTGGCCCGCGCCGTCGGCGGTCAGGCCCTTCCCGCCCCCAGCCTCAACCGGGCCGAGCGCGAGCGGGCACTGGGTCTGCTGCCCGACGACGACGCCACCGCCGCCCACTGGTCGGTGGCCGTCATGGAGCTCGGCGCCCTGGTGTGCACCGCCCGCGAACCGGACTGCAGCGCCTGCCCATGGCGCAGCAGCTGCGCCTGGCTGGCGGCCGGCCGCCCCGCGGACGTCCACGCCGGACGACGTCGTACTCAGGCCTGGCACGGCACCGATCGCCAGGCCCGTGGCCTGGTCATGGCCCGACTGCGGCAGGCCGTCGACGGGCGGCCCGTGGAGGCCGCAGAGCTCGTGGCCTGTGCCGCCCGAGCGGGCTCGCGCTCCACCGGCGGAGCCCCCGATCCCGATCAGCCCAGGCGCGTCCTGGCGTCCCTCCTGGACGACGGGCTCATCGCCACCGACGACGACGGCGCCACCTACCGGCTCCCGTAGCCGCTGCCCGCGGATCCATGCACGGCCTGGGCGGGGCGCTCACGAGCCCGGAGGCACCCCGCCGGTAGAGTCGTGACCATGGCCAAAGGACGCGGACACAAACGCGGACGCAGTAGCGGAGACAGAGCGGGGCGGGGATCGGCTCGTCGTGGCACGGGCTCCTCCGCGGGCCGCTCCACGGGATCTCAGTCCAGGCCCCACCGACAGGCGGGCGGGCCCGCCGCCCGCGCGGGTACCGGTCGCCCCGCCTCGCCTACCGTCGGTGCAAGGTCGACCGACGCCCCTCGGTCGGGGAGCGCAGGCTCTCAGACGAAGGGGCGGGAGGGACGTGCCTCCGGCGCCAAGCGGACCGGTCATCCCCCGCGCTCGGGGCGGACGGGCCGGCCCACTGGCGGGCGCCCGGGTGCAGCGGTCCGGGGCGACAGCGTTCAGAGGAAGCATAAGGAGCGGGCCGGAAAGGGCTCACAGCGCTCCCAGGGTCCCCAGGACTCTTCAACGTCGCGCTCACGGCAGGCCGCCCCGGGGACCGCTCGCTCCGCCCGGACGAGCTCGACCCAGGCCGGCCGCTCCGGTCGTCGTCGCGCGGGGTGGGGCAAGGGCGCTCAGTGGGCCCATATCGGCGGTGGGAGGCTTTCCGGCGCCTCCGACTCGGTCTTGGAAGGCCCGGAACAGCCTCGCAGCGGCCGACTGCGCAAACCGATCCCGCCTCAGCCCCGCTACGGTCTGCGCCGGACACTGGTCCTGGGCGCTCTGGTGCTGTTTCTCCTGCTGTTCGTGGTGGCGGTCATCGTCGGCTACTTCTGGGTGCGCAACACCATCCGCAGCCAGGACGAGGAACGTGCTGCCGCCAAGGTGCACACCGTCTACCCCACTCCGGTGGCCTGCGACCCCTCGGTCCTGTCCAATACGGTGAACGGACCGGAGTCAGTGGGCGTCGGAGCAGGGGCGACCTTCTCCGTCTCACTGGTCAACAACGGCTCTGTGCCGTGCCTCCTCGACGCGGGCAGCCAGGCCGTGGGGGTACGGGTCTCCTCCGGTTCTCAACAGGTGTGGGACTCCGTCACCTGCCCGGTGGGTCAAGTCGAGCGCCCGCTTCTTCTTCCTCCTGGGCAGGCCGCTGATGTCAGCGTGACGTGGAACGGGAACGTCGCCACCTCCGACTGTGCGGCCGCCACGGCCCCACCGGCCTCTCCAGCTGGAGCCTCCGCCTCCTCCGCCCCTGACGACGGCCAGAGCACACAGGCCTCCGACCAGGCCTCGGCCGACCCGAGCGCGACAGGCGGCTCTTCCCCCAGTGCCTCGGCCGAGCAGACGCAGACCGCCCCCGGGGGTGCCGCCGGGGCGGGCACCTACCGCTTCCGCTTCATCATGGGAGGCGAGGACCTGACTGAGGACCGGGTCTTCGTCATCGGATGAGGATGAGGGGGCTCGGTCCCGGGGTGGTTGGAATGGTTTGGTGCGGTTGACGCTGCTGTGGGGACGAGTCCTCCGGGGGAGTCGTCAGGAGTAGCGCTCGACGACGGAGATCTCCGCCAGTCGTGACAGCCCGTCGCGCAGGGTCCGGGCCCGCTGAGCGTCGACGCCCTCAATGGCCTCGAGTTCCTCAATGGTGGAGCCCAGCACCCCCTGCAAGGACCCCCACTGCTCAACGACGGCGCGCGCCGTGACCACGGGCAGGCGCGGGATCTTGGACAGGATCCGCAGTCCGCGCGGGGAGACCTGAGCGTCCAGGTCCTGGCCGTCGATGCCGCCCAGGCCCATGGAGCGCGCCACCATCGCCAGGTCCAGGAGGGCGGGGGAGCCCACCCACTTCAGGCGCGCGTCCACGGTGGCGGTGTCCAGGCCCTCGGGCAGGTAGTCCTCCAGGAGGAAGCCGTGCTCGGCGAGCAGGCCCCGGGTGAGCTCCTCGACCTGGAGCGCCAGGAGGCGCCCGTCGGTGCCGAGCTCCAGGACATAGGAGTCGATGTCGGCGGAGATACGGCGGACCATCTCCATGAGCTGGAGCACCGCGGTGACGTCGCGGACGGTGACGAGGTCCTCGATCTCCAGGGAGTCCAGGCCGGCGGAGGTCTGGTCGAGGCGCGCCTTGTAGCGCTCGAGGGCGGACAGGGCCTGGTTGGCGCTGGCCAGGATCGACTCGCTGGGCTCCAGAACGTGGCGCTTGCCGTCCACGTACAGGGAGATGATCCGCATCGATTGGCTCACGGAGATGACCGGATATCCGGTCTGACGGGCGACGCGCTCGGCGGTGCGGTGGCGCATGCCCGTCTCCGAGGTCTGGATTGAGGCATTGGGCAGGAGCTGGACGTTGGCGCGCCGGATCCGGGCCGTGTCCATGTCGACGACGACGCCGCCGTCCATCTTGGCCAGCTCGCGCAGCCGGGCCGCGGACAGCTCGACGTCCAGGTGGAAGCCGCCGGAGGAGATGGCCTCGACCACCGGGTCGAAGCCCAGCACGATGATCGCCCCGGTACGACCGCGCAGAATCCGCTCCAGGCCGTCACGAAGGACGGTGCCGGGAGCGACGAGCGCAAGCGTCTCGCGCAGCTGGCCAGCGGCCTCGATCATCATCTCTCCTGATCTCGCGGTGTCCTGGGAGGGGCTCGCACGGTGGTCGCTCACCGGGGCGGGCGAGCGACCCAGACCGTCTGGCTCCGCGCCATCTGGTTGAGTGCGCACTCACCGGTGCTCACTGCCCCATGGTATCGGCAGGCGGGCCGCCCCTCGGAGAGGGCCTTCCCACACTGGACCACTTGGTCTGTTGGCCGCCCGTGGCCGCACCGTCGAGCGCACCGTTCACTGCTGCGCCGACGGCATCGGCAGCACCGGCAACATCGGCAGCACTGTCCTCCTGTCCGGTTGGGCCTTCTCGACGGCCTCAGCCGCGGGGCAGTGCCGCACCCATCGCCTCGCCCACATGCGCGACCGGCAGGACCTGCATCCCGGCGACCTCGCGCAGCTCGGCCGAGCCCGCCAGCGGCACGATCGCCCGGTCGAAGCCGAGCCGGGAGGCCTCCGCCAGGCGCCGCTGGATGCCGACGGTGGCACGCACCTCACCGGTGAGCCCCACCTCGCCGAAGGCCACGAGTCCGGCGGGTGTGGGCAGGTTGCGCGCGGCCGAGACCACGGAGATGGCCACCGCCAGGTCCGTGGCCGGCTCGACGGCGCGGGCCCCGCCCACGGTGGAGACGTAGACGTCCGTGCTGGAGGTGTCCACCCGCAACCGGGCGCTGAGAACCGCCAGCGCCATGGCCGTGCGCGAGTGGTCCACCCCGGAGGTGGTGCGCCGCGGCGAGCCGGCGTTGGTGGAGGCCACGAGCGCCTGGATCTCCACCGGCATGGGCCGGCGCCCCTCGAGGGTGACGGTGGCGCAGGTTCCCGGCACCTCGGAGCGGGCGGCGGACAGGAACAGGCCCGAGGGGTCCGCCAGCCCCACGATGCCCCGCTCGCCCAGGTCGAAGCAGCCGACCTCGTCGGTGGGGCCGTAGCGGTTCTTGACGGCCCGCAGCAGGCGCAGGCGGGCGTGGCGGTCGCCCTCGAACTGGGCGACGACGTCGACCAGGTGCTCCAGGACCCGGGGTCCGGCGATCCCGCCGTCCTTGGTCACGTGCCCCACGAGCAGCACCGGGATACTGCGCTCCTTGGCCACCGCGATGAGTGCGCCGGCCACGGCCCGGACCTGGGTGACGCCTCCGGCACTGCCCTCGACCTGCGCCGAGGCGATGGTCTGAACCGAGTCCACCACCAGCAGGGAGGGGCCGGCCGCCTCCACGTGCCCCAGCAGGGCGCCGAGCTCGGTCTCCGCGGCCAGGAGCAGTCCGGGGTCCAGGGCGTCGATGCGCTCGGCCCGCAGCCTCACCTGAGAGGCCGACTCCTCACCGGTGACGTAGAGGACCGGCCCGTCCCCGTGCTCGCGCCCCACCGCGGCGGCCTTGGAGGCGACGTCGAGCAGAAGCGTGGACTTGCCGACGCCGGGCTCACCGGCCAGGAGCACGACGGCGCCCGGCACGATCCCGCCGCCCAGGACCCGGTCCAGCTCGCCCACCCCGGTGGGGCGGGCCCTGGCCTCGGTGGCGCTGACATCCCCGATGGGGCGGGCGGCCACGGCCGGGCGCACGGCGCCGGCGGTCAGGGCGCTGCCGACGTATGCCCCACCCGAGGGTTCGACGGCCTGGAGCTCCTTCAGGGTGCCCCACTCGCGGCACTCGCGGCACTGCCCCATCCACTTGGGGCTGGACCAGCCGCATTCGCTGCAGCGATAGGAGACCTTGAGAGCCTTGGAGTTCTTCAACGCGGGCATGATGTGAGCGTAACCGGCACCGGTGACATCTATTCGGGGTCGTTCAGCATCGACGTCGTGGCCGAGGAGGTACTGCGTCCGCCGGGGCTCGCGTTCATGCTCTACAACGCGAGTACCTGAGACACGGGCTAGGAGTCCGGGCCGGAGGGCACGAGGCTGAGGCGCCCGGTCCTGTCTAGTAGCCGGTCGGACCGGCCTGACCGGGCTGCCAGCCCTGGCCGTAGGGTGCCTGGTTCTGGGGCGCCTGAGCGGCGGTGTACTGCCCGTACGGAGCCTGCTGGTGCCCATACGGAGCCTGCTGGTGCCCATACGGAGCCTGCTGCGGTGCGTCGGGAGGCATCTGCTGGTACGGGGCCTGGCTGTAGGTGCTCTGCGGCGTCATCTGCTGGACGGCGGGCTGGTCGTAGCCCTGTTGCGCGGGTACCGCGCCCGGGTGGGCTTGGTACGGCTGAGCCGCGTACCCGGGCACCAGGTGGGGGGACTTCTTCACCAGGGCCGCGTCGATGAGCCGCCCGATTGCCAGGGCGGCGACGATGGGAAGAATGAAGATCGCGTAGGGGATGCGGACCCGTCCTTCAACGTTCGTGAAGATCGCGATGAGGATCGCGATGTCGATGACGATGGCGATCAGGAACATCACGGTCATGATGAGGGTGTAGTAACGGGTATGCACGCCCTTGCTTCCACCGTCATTGCCGCCAGGGGGCTGTGGGTAGTTCTGGGCGGGTGGCTGTGCGCTCATGAGAGACGACCTTACTGTTGTGTTCGGGGAGTGTGGCTTCGGAGCACGTCCGGTGGCGCGACCGGCCCCCAGCATGCCCCAGTTTCGGGCGGTGCGTCATACGCTCGGTACGGGGCGTCTCCGTGATGCGTGTTTCTCACGTGTCGAGTCGGGGTGGTTCTGGTGCGTGGACGCCGGAGCGGGGCGGTTCTGGCAGAGCCGGCCACAGGCGCCCAGGTCCGCCTCGACCGCTGATTCCGCCTTGTCTTGAGGGGACAGCCTCTCCCTGAGACACTCACCGACATCAGCACATGGTGCAGACACCATCTGACTCCACTGGGGATCATCCATGAGTAGTCAGCCGGAAGAATTCATCCTTGATGGAATTCCCGTCTTGAGGTGGGGAAGACCTGGCTGGTGGGCGGGCCGTCGTCGGCGTGCAGGGCCGGTTCTCGAACAAACTCGATCCCGTCATGACGCAGTGCGGTGACGCGATTGCGTCACGGGGTGACCAGCTGATCACCTTCGACCTGCCCGGCCACGGTGATCGTCAGGACGGTAAGGCGTTCAGTCCCATGGTGGCCGGCCCCCCACACCTCGACTCGGTGGTCGCGTGGTTCGAGGAACGCCATCCGGCCTGACGGCGACCGTTCTGGGGCTGCCTGCACCACGAGCACCCCAGGAGAGCCCGTGGCCATGACCGGCTGTACCGGTCAAGCCTGCAGAATCTCCTGAGGTAGTTCCGAAACATGCCCGGCTCGGTGCGACGGACGCAGATGCGGGGTGTCAGCCGCGGGCGCGGGCCAGGGCCTGACAAGCTCGCTCGGCCACGTTCTGGCCGGTGAAACCGTACTCCTCGAACAGGGCGGTGCCGGCGGCGGAGGTGCCGTAGTGATCCAGGGAGACGATCTCCCCGGCGTCGCCGACGATCTCACGCCAGCCCATGGCGATGCCGGCCTCGATGGAGACCTTCACGGCGCCGGCCGACAGCACCTGGTCCCGATAGGAGGCGTCCTGCTGGGCGAACCACTCCAGGCAGGGAGCGGAGACCACCCGTGTGGGCGTGCCCTGGCCCTGGAGAATGTCGCGGGCGGCCACGGCCACACCGACCTCGGAGCCGGTGGCGATCAGGACGACGTCGGGGCTCACCTGCTGGCCGCCTGCGTCGGTGGCCTCGGCCAGGACGTAGGCCCCCCGCCTCACGCCGTCGGCCGCATCGGCGGCGGAGGCGCTCACCGGGAGGTTCTGACGCGACAGGGCGATGCCGGCCGGCTCACCCGGGCGGGCCAGGATCTCGGCCCAGGCGGCGGCGGTCTCGTTGGCGTCCCCGGGGCGCACCACGGCCAGACCCGGGATGGCACGCAGGGAGGCCAGGTGCTCGACGGGCTGGTGGGTGGGGCCATCCTCACCCACACCGATGGAGTCGTGGGACCACACGAAGACCGGGCCGACCCCCATGAGCGCCGCCAGACGCACGGCCGGGCGCATGTAGTCGGAGAACACCATGAAGGTGCCCCCGTAGGGGCGGGTGAGCCCGTCCAGGGCGATCCCGTTGAGGATCGAGCCCATGGCGTGCTCGCGCACACCGAAGTGGATGGTGCGCCCGAAGGGCCCGTCGCCGTCGGCCTGCGCCAGGGGAGTGGGCAAGAAGGAGGGCTCGCCCGCCATGGTCGTGTTGTTCGAGCCGGCCAGGTCCGCCGACCCGCCCCACAGCTCGGGCACCACGCCGGCCAACGCGGAGAGCACCTTGCCCGAGGCCGCACGGGTCGCCAGGGACTGGCCGACCTCCCAGGTCGGCAGGGCCGTCTGGAGGCCCTCGGGCAGGCGGTGGGCCTCAAGGCGCTCCAGCAGTGCGGCGCCGTCGGGGTTGGCCCGCTGCCAGGCCGCGAAGCGCTCGTCCCAGACCGCCCGGGCGGCCCGGGTGTTCTCTGCGGCCCGGGCGCGGGCGTGGGTGACGACGTCGTCGGGAAGGATGAAGCTCTGCTCGGGATCCAGGCCCAGGGCCCGCTTGAGACCGGCGACCTCCTCACCCCCGAGCTTGGCGCCGTGGGAGGAGGCCTGGCCCTGCTTGGTCGGCGAGGGCCAGGCGATGATCGTGTGCAGGCGGATCAGCGACGGGCGCTCGGTCTCGGCGCGGGCCGCCACGATGGCCTCGTGCAGCGCCTGGAGGTTCTCGACGTAGCCGTCGGGGCCGGTGCGCCAGTCGACGTCGAGCACCTGCCACCCGTAGGCCTCGAAGCGGGCCGAGGGGTCCTCGGTGAAGGCGATGTCCGTGTTGCCCTCGATGGAGATGTCGTTGTCGTCGTAGATGGCGATGAGGTTGCCCAGCTGCTGGGTACCGGCCAGGGAGGCGGCCTCCGAGCTCACGCCCTCCTGCATGCAGCCGTCGCCGAGAACCGTGTAGACGAAATGGTCGAAGACCGACTCGCCCAGCGGGGCGCCGGCGTCGAGCAGCCCGTGCTCGCGGCGCGCGGCCATGGCCAGTCCCACCGCGTTGGCGAAGCCCGCCCCCAGCGGGCCGGTCGTGGTCTCGACGCCCGCCACCTCACCGAACTCCGGGTGACCCGGCAGGCCGGCCGGCGAGCGGAAGGCCGTGAAACCGCTCAGGTCGATGTCGTAGCCGGCCAGGAACAGCTGGATGTACTGCACCAGTGAGGCGTGCCCGATGGACAGGACGAACCGGTCGCGCCCCAGCCAGCCCGGGTCCGTCGGGTCGTGGACCATCTCACGCTGGTAGAGCAGCCACGCCACCCCCGCCAGAGAAATTGGCGTACCGGGGTGGCCCGACCCGGCCTTCTCCACGGCGTCGGCGGCCAGCGCCTTGGAAACCGCGATGGCCTGACGGTCAAGATCGGTGAGCAGCGGCTCAGTGCTCATAACTGAGGTCTCCTTGTGCATGAGGGTGCATATCGCTCGCGGCCGCGGGCGCCGTGACGGCGCATCAATGGCCGGACATCAGGACTGATACTTCCCGCTTCCGCAGAGGCGGGCAAGTACAGCGGTGAACGCGTGTTCATCTCGCTCGCCCCGGTACCTCCCCTCAGGGGTCTTCCAGGAGCGAGCGGGCGGTGCTCTCGTCGGTGACAAGGGCGGACAGGTAGCCCCCGCGCAGGGTGGCGTGCAGGGCGTCGACCTTGTCCCGGCCCGCGGCAACGCCGATGACCAGGGGGATCTCGCTGAGCCGGGAGGGGTCCAGGCACAGAGTGCGGTTGCACAGGGTCGTGCGCACGTGGTTGCCCTCGGCGTCCAGGTGGTGCCCGCAGACGTGGGCGACGACGTTCTTGCGGCGGCACTCTCGCATGACGGCGGGTGTCATCCAGCGGCGCAGGAGCGGGCTGCTCGTCGTCTCCCCGACGGCTCCGACGCCGGTGAGCGCCACGTCACTGCGGGCGGCGAGCTCCAGCGTGGTCGCCACCCGCTCCTCACTGCGCACCGATCGGGCGTTCTTCAGGGAGTCGAAGACGAGGGGGACCGGCAGTGAGCGGTAGTGGCCGCCCAGGCGCAGGGCCAGGTTGCGGCAGATGTCCGGGCCGTCCTCCAGGTGGAAGGACTCCCCGGCCGAGCCCAGCATCGCCACCGCCGTCGACTCCGGCCAGACGCGTTCGGACAGATAGTGGACGACGGCACCCACCGCTCGACCGTTGGACACGGCGATGACACTGCGGGGACCGCACTGTTCCAGGAGCAGGTCGCCGCACACCCGGGCGACCTCGGCGCCCGGGCCGCTCGTGCCGTCGGTGCGGTCCTCGGCGACTCGTGCCTCCTTGAGCCCGAAGGCCTGCGTCAGACGCTCCTCCAGCGCCATGAGTCGTTCGATGGGGTGGGACACGGTAACGGTGACGACTCCGTGCCGACGGGCCTCGGTGAGCATCCGCGAGACCGTGGGGCGCGAGTACCCCATCTTGCTGGCGATGCTCGCCTGGTTGAGGTCCTCGTCCCAGTAGAGGCGGGCCACCTCCAGTAGCAGTGAGGCCCGTTCCCGAGTCAGTTGTGCACACATGCGTTCAGGTTATCTAATCGTGATTATCGGATCCCCGGTTCTGGCAGCGATTCTCTCAAAACCGGTCAGTCAGTTGTGCTGTCAATCTGAACATCCGTTCATCGCTGTTCTTCGGTGTCGGTACTCCTCTCCGTAGCGTGACGGACGTGGACGGAGAGCGGTGGCCCGGCTGCCGATCGCCCACCACCCGTCCGACACGACCTGCCCGGAGAACCCGTCTGGAGGAGAAGAACCCATGGGAATCGTCCGCACCATCCACGGCGACGTCGACCCCGAGAGCCTCGGAGTCGTCAACGCCCACGACCACCTCATCCGCGTCGGCGCGGGAGAGGTCTACATCGACCCCGACCACCTCCTCATCGACGAGGCCAAGGCGGTCCAGGAGGCCACTTACTTCGTCGAGGCCTCCAAGCGCTTCGCCCCCAGCGCCACCATCGTCGACATGTGCCCGGCCTCCTCGGGACGCGGCGTGCTCACGCTGCGCGACGTCGTCGACCGCGTCCCGGACCTGCAGGTCATCCAGGCCACCGGCTTCCACCAGCAGAAGGTCTACCTGGAGTGGCGCCAGTCCTGGGTCAACCAGTACACGGTCGCCGAGATCGCCGACCTGCTCATCGCCGACATCGTCGAGGGCGTCGATGCGGGCGACTACATGGGACCGCTCGTCAAGCGCACCGACATCAGGGCCGGCTGCATCAAGTGGGCCACCGCCTACGGCAAGATCACTGACTGGGAGGTCAAGACTGGCCGGGCCGTGGCCATCGCCTCCAAGGAGACCGGTGCCCCCGTCAACACCCACGTCACCGCCGGCACCTGCGGCCCCGAGCAGGTCCGCTTCCTCATCGATCAGGGCGTCGCCCCGGAGAAGATCGCCATCGGCCATATCCAGCGCAACTGGGACCCGTGGGTCCACGAGCAGATCGTCGCCACCGGCGCCTACGTCGAGCTCGACGGCACCAACCGCATCAAGTACGTGCCCGACAACACCCGGGTCGATCTCATCAAGACCCTGGGGGCCAAGGGCTACGGCAAGCAGATCCTCCTGGGCACCGACTCGGGCAAGGCCTCCTATCAGAAGGCCTACGGGTCGGTTTCCGGCATTGACTACGACCCGGCCGTCTTCTGCCCCCGCCTCATCAAGGACGAGGGTGTCGACCCCGCCTATGTCCAGGACCTCCTGGTGGGCAACGCCGCCACCTTCTTCGCCTTCGAGCCCCTGGCCGGCTGAGGGGAGGAGTCATCACCATGACCCGGCAGCCTCCAACCCCCAGGCTCCAGATCGCCCTGGACACGTTCGACCTGCCCAGCGCTCTCGGTCCGCTCCAGCAGGCCGCCCCCCATGTCGACGTCATCGAGTGCGGCACCATCCTCGTCCTGTGCGAGGGCTTTCACGCCGTGCGCGCCATCCGGGCCCTCTTCCCGGACAAGCAGATTCTCGCCGACGTGCGTATCGCCGAGGCCGGTTCCAAGATCGCCCGCCTGGCCTTCGAGGCTGGGGCTGACCTCGTCTCCTGCGTGGCCGGGGCCTCCATGTCCACGATCCGCCAGGTCTGCCAGGTGGCAGACGAGCTCGGCGGCGAGGTCCAGGTCGAGCTGGCCGACGAGTGGTTCGACGCCGAACGCGCCCGCGCCTGGCGCAAGGCCGGCGTCGAGCACGTCATCGTCAAGCGCTCACGCGACCGGGAGGCCTCCGGTGACCTGTCCTGGAAGAGCGAGGACATGGACAGGGTCGACGAGCTGGCCGCCATGGGCTTCACCGTCACCATCACCGGCGGCGTGAGCCCTGCCGACCTGCCCGCCTTCGCCGGACGCGAGGTCGGCATCGTCATCGCCGGCCGGGCGATCGTCACAGCCGAGAACCCCGCCGGTGCGGCCGCCGGGCTGCGCGCCACCCTGGAGGAGGTGTGGCCATGAGCGCTGCGACAGAGACTGCACGGGCCGGCGCCGCGGTCGGGCTCGCGGTCGGCATCAGCCTGGGCATCTACGAGAAGGCTCTGCGCGGTGGGCCGCCGGCGGTCTCCGGGAGCCGGGTGGCCGGTGAGGCCTGGCGGGTCCTCCTCGACCAGGTTCCTCGTGCCGGCTTCTCCTTCCTCGACCTGTCCATCGACGAGTCCCCCGAGCGGGAGGCCCGCCTGGACTGGGACACCGGGCAGTGCGGCACCGTGCGCCGGGCCGCCGAGGCGGCCGGCACCGACATCGGTGGGATCTGCCTGTCCGTGCACCGCCGGATCGGGCCCGGATCGGCCGACCCGGCCGTGCGCCGTCGCGCCCGCGAGGTGATGGCCCGCGGCCTGCAGGTCTGCCACGACCTGGGCGTCCCGGTCATCCAGATCGCCGGCTACTACTGCTACTACGAGGATCCGAATCCCGACGCCGAGCGCTGGTACGCCCAGCTCCTGGCCGACGCCGTCCCGCTGGCCGCACGCCTGGGCGTCGTCATGGGGATCGAGAACGTCGACGGCGACGACGTCACCTCCCTGACCAAGGCGATGGAGTTCGTCGACGCCGTCGACTCGCCCTACCTCCAGCTCTACCCCGACCTGGGCAACATCGCCGAGCAGGGCCTCGACCCCGGCGTCGAGCTCGCCGCCGGAGAAGGCCACATGGTGGCGATGCACGCCAAGGACGTGCGCCCCGGCGAGCCGCGCCGCGTGGAGATGGGCACCGGCGTCGTCGACTGGGACCGCTCCTTCGCGCTCCTGGCCGCCCAGGGCTGGAGCGGGCGCCTCATGATCGAGATGTGGAACGACGACGCCCCGGACTCCCTGAGCCGCTGCGCCGCCGCCCGCACCTTCATCGAGGACCGCGCCGCCGCCGCGGACATCATCGTCGCGGCTCCATAGGCGCGTCCCCGCAAGAACCGGTTCCCATCGCCTCCTGACCGCTTCACCACCCACCGGACCGTACGACCGCACCCGAACCACCACCCGAACCACGAGCGGCGCCGTTGCCGCTGCAGAGGAGAATCGACAATGAGGTACGACCTGACAACCATTGGCGAGGGACAGATCCGGCTGACCTGCGAGCGCGGGGACCGCCTGGCCACCGCCCGGTCCCTGCGCATGACCGCCGCCGGCTCCGAGGCCAACGTCGCCGGACTCCTGTCCGAGCTCGGCCGCTCCACCGCCTGGACCACTAAGCTGCCCCGTGGCGAGCTGGCCGACCGCATCGCCCTGGAGTACTCCGCCGTCGGCGTGGACATGAGTCACGTCGTCATGGCTGACGAGGGCCGCGTCGCCCTCTACTTCCTCGAGCCGGGCGAGTTCCCGCTGCCGGGCAAGGTCACCTACGACCGCGAGTACACGCCCTTCCGCAGCATCGTCCCCGAGGAGTTCGACTGGGACGCCCTGCTCGACACCCGCCTGGTCTTCCTCACCGGGATCACGGCGGCCCTGACCCCCGAGACTGCCCGGGTGGTGCGCTATTTTGCCGACGCCGCCCGCGATCGGGGCGTCGACGTCGCCCTCGACGTCAACTTCCGCTCCCTGCTGTGGGACGGCGAGCAGGCCCGGGCCGTCCTGGAGCCGATCGCCAGGGGAGCCTCGATCCTGTTCTGCTCGCGAACCGACGCCGGTATCGTCTTCGGCGTCCCTGGCCAGGGTGTGGACGTGTGCCGCAACCTGCGCGAGGAGATCGGCGCCCCCACCGTCGTGTCCACCGACGGGCGCGCCGGGACCTACCTGTCCACCGCCTCCGAGGGCGAGCGCGTCTACGAGATCAAGTCCGTCCCCGTCATCGACCGCCCCGGGGCGGGAGACTCCTTCGTGGCCGGCACCCTGCACGGCTGGCTCGACGGCGACGTGAGCCGCGGCATCGAGATCGGCACCAAGGTCGCATCCCTGGCCTTGACCCACCACGGAGACCTCACCCACGTGCGCCCCGCCGAGCTGCTCCAGGCGCAGGGCTCCGACATCGTCCGCTGACCGGCTGCGTGCCGGCTCCACCGTAGATTGGACCGCATATGAGTACCGCATCGGGACGCGCGGCACCGGGAGCTGCCGCCATGAGCGCCCTCGAACAGATCGACTCCCGGCCCCTGACGGGTCACCAGCGAAGCATCATCGGGCTGGCGATCGTCGCCAACGTCTCAGAGTTCTTCGACATGTTCCTCATCGGCTTCGCCGTCGTCCAGCTCCAGAAGGAGTGGAGCCTGGGCGGCTTCGAGACCGGTGTCATCCTGGCCTGCTCCGGGTTGGGGACGGTCCTCGGATCGGTCATGTGGGGCCGGGCCGCCGACCGGATGGGCCGACGACGCACCTTCTTCTGGTGCGTCCTGCTCTTCACCATCTTCACCCTGGCCTCGGTGTTCACCCCCACCGGCTGGTGGATGATGCTCGCCCTTCTGCGGGTGCTGGTCGGCGTGGGCGTCGGGGGGCTCAACATCGTCTCCATCCCCTATGTTCAGGAGTTCGTTCCCACCAGGCAGCGCGGTCTGTTGGCCGGGCTCGGCTCGGTGTTCATCCCGCTCGGGCTCTTCCTGGGCTCCCTGGGACAGCGGGCCATGCACGACAACTGGCGCGGCCTCATTGCCCTGGGCGCCATTCCGATCCTCCTGCTGGCCTGGATCCGGATCGTCCCGGAGTCGCCCCGCTTCCTGCTCTCCCAAGGGCGTGAGCGCGAGGCGCGCGAGTCCATCGCCTGGGCCCTGGAGATGGCGCCCGACTCCGTCGGCTCCCTGCCGCCGGTTGAGGCCGAGCAGCGCATCGCCTACTCCGAGCTGTTCCGCAAGCACCTCAGGCCCCTGCTCATCGTCTCGGTCGGCTCGTTCTGCTTCATCCTGGGCTCCTTCACCGTGCAGTCCTGGGGGCAGACACTCCTGGAGGTCGGCTTCGATGACATCGATGCCGACACCGTGGGCACGCTGTTCATGGGGGTCTCCCTGGTGGATCTCCTCGGACGCCTGGCCTCGGCCTGGCTCGCCGACCGGATCGGGCGGCGCTGGACGATGTTCTCATTCGGGCTCATCGGGGCCCTGGGCGCGGTCGTCGTGGCCTTCTCCGCCCACTGGGAGACCTCCTGGATCATCTTCTTCACCGGCATCTGCATCACCATGGGCTTCGGCGACGGCGCCTTCGGGATCCTCAACGCCTTCGGTGGCGAGCAGTTCCCCAACGACGCCCGCGGCACGGGACTCGGGCTGGGCTACGGCATCGGGGCGATCGCCAAGATCATCGGTCCGCTGCTCATGGGGGCGATGATCGGCTCGGACAATCTCAAGGAGCTGGCACATCCCCTGGCGGCCGTCTTCCCCGCCTTCCTCTTCTTCGCGGCCATGCTGATCCTGGGCGGCTTCGTCTACCTGCTGGCCCGTGAGACCAAGGGCGCTGTCCTGGAGGACATTTGAGCCCTCGCCTCCGGGCGCGCAGACAGTATGAACAGATGTGCGGGGTCCGGAACCAGGTGGGTTCCGGACCCCGCACTCATGGCGCGCCCTTCCGCGCCCGCCGGCTAGTGCTGGCCGTAGACGTTCTGGTAACGGTCGTTGAGGCGCTCCACCAGGTCGACCGGGATCGGCTTCACCTCACCGAGCTGCTCGGCGATGCTCATCGTGCGGGCGACCTCCTCGCACATGACGGCGGCCTTGACGGCGTCGCGCGCGTCCCCGCCCACGGTGAAGGGACCGTGGTTGGCCATGAGGACCGCCGGCGACCTGGAGCCCTCCAGGGTCTCCACAATGCCGCGACCGATCGAGTCGTCCCCGATGAGGGCGAAGGGGCCGATCGGGATGTCGCCCCCGAACTCGTCGCCCATCATCGTCAGGGCGCAGGGGATCGGCTCGCGTCGGGCGGCCCAGGCGGTGGCGTAGGGGGAGTGGGTGTGGACGACGCCGCCGACGTCGTCGCGGTGCCGGTAGACGTAGGCGTGCGCGGCCGTGTCGGAGGAGGGCGTCAGAGAGACCGGCGTACCGTCGTCGATCTTCTCCCCGTCGAGCGTGCAGACCACCATGGTTTCCGCGGTCAGCTCGTCGTAGGAGACGCCGGAGGGCTTGATGACGAACAGGTCGGTCTTGACGGGGCCGTCGCCGCGGTCGACGACGACCCGCTCCGAGACGTTACCGGCGGTCCACACCACCAGGCCCCAGCGGGGCAGCTCGGCGTGCAGGGCGGCCACTCGTCGTCTGGTGTCCGCTACCGCTTCCTGCAGCTGCTCGTCCAGCTCGGTCAGGGCGATCCTCTCACTCATGCATGTGCTCCTTCGCTCGTCAGTGATATCCGGTGTCACTGGCGATTCTTCGGAGCCGGTGGGCCTGCGTCACCATGCGCAGTGCACGAATGTTCATGTCCGCCCCAGGGGGTAGCGGCTGGCCGCGGTCTCAGCCCTGCCAGGCGGTGGCCGGGTAGAAGTTGTTCTTGTAGCAGGCGCCGTAGGGTGTCACCGCCACCAGCTCGCCGTAGTCATACTGGTTGCCGGTTTTAGACTCCTGGATCACCTCGCCGGTGTCCAGGTTGACGAGGCGCATACGGCCCCCGCCGAGGGCGACGTAGAGGACGGATCCGCAGATCGCCACGCCCTTGGAAGCCTCCTGGCCGCTCGGCTTCCAGGTGAGGAGCGCGGTTGCGGAGCCGTTCCTGCGGACCTGGACATAGTCGGTCTCCCTGATGATGAAACCCTCGTGCGCGCTCAGCGTTGCTTGCTTGGACTTCTCGTCGTTACCCGGTAGGTCCTCTGGCTCGAGCCGCTCGCCGGTGGCGAGGTTGATGATGAGCTCGGAGAAGGGCTGGTCACCCTCGGCCCTTCGGGTGGCGTAGAGGTAGCCCTGGTGCACGAGCTGGGCGAACATGGTCTCCAGGGGGTGGGCGACGCCGTCGGCGAGTGTGACCACGGCCGTCTGCGTTCTGCCGTCGTCGGTGTTCAGGGCGACCGCCTCACCGCCGTCCACGGCGCTGAATCTCTGGGACGTGATGGAGGCGAGGTCGAGCTGCACCGATAGGTCGGCTGTGGACAGCCTCAGGGCCCGGGGCGGGAAGCTGCTCGTGACCAAGAGACTGCCGCCGTCGGAGGTCGGCACGATCGAGGACTCGAGGCGGTGAGTCGGCTCCTTCGCCTTAAGGGCAAGGTTCTCCCCGAGAATAGTGCTGGCGATGATGGTGCGGTCGGACAGGCGGATCTTGAGCAGGCTGACCCGTCCATGATCCTCGGGGACCCGGCCGGCGCGTAACGTCTCGGTGCCTGTGATGACGTAGGCGAACTCGTCGTCGCAGGTGCCGGCGCCGGTGAACTGCTCGGTGACGGTTGCTCCGGGGCTGGGGGTGACGTGGTTTTCTCGGGGGATGCTGCCAACCAGGGGAGGTGTCATCTCCTCGATGCGATAGCCGTGCTCGGAGTCGTCGGGGACGACGGCGTAGGTCGTCGGCCCGGTGAGGTCGACGATGATGGGGCTATCACCGCTGAGGGGGTCGGAACTGTCGTTATGGACCTTCCCGAGGAGGAGGGTGCCGTGGGCGGTTGTGATCTCTGCGTTGCTGGGCCAGGGCTGATCGTGGTTCTCCTCGATGCGCATGGGCCAAACGGCCTCCTCGCCGAAGGCCGTTGGCACGGCAGTCGGCTGTGGGGGTGACGACAGTGACGCGTGGCGAAGCGTGGGCGGGTGTGGGGCCAGTTTTTTGGCGAGGCTCCGCCCGAGCCCAGCGCAGGCGCCCAGGGACAGGGTTCCGGCGCCCGCCATGGTGCTGAGAGCGGCGGTGAAAAACGTACGACGTCGCATGATGACCTGCTGATCCTGGTTCTGGTTCTGGAAGCTCAACAGGGACATGTCGCGCGGCCGGCCGCGGTCTCAGCCCTGCCAGGCGGTGGCAGGGTAGAAGTTGTTCTTGTAGCAGGCGCCGTAGGGTGTCACCGCCACCAGCTCGCCATAGTCATACTGGTTGCCGGTTTTGGACTCCTGGATCACCTCGCCGGTGTCCAGGTTGACGAGATGCACACGGCCGTCATCGAAGGCGACGTAGAGGACGGATCCGCAGATCGCCACGCCCCTGGGAACCTCCTGGCCGTTCGGCTTCCAGGTGAGCAGCGCGGTTGCGGAGCCGTTCCTGCGGACCTGAACAGAGTCGGCGCTCCTGATGATGAAGCCGTTGATCGCGGTCATGGTCGGGGTCCTGAGCTCCGCGCTGCTGCTCCGCAGATCCTGCAGCTCGACGTGCTCACCGGTGGCGAGGTCGATGATGAGGTCGGAGAAGGGCTGATCACCCTCGGTTCTTCGGGTGGCGTAGAGATAGCCCTGGTGCACGAGCCAGGCGACCAAGGTCTCCTCAAGGGGGTGGGTGAGTCCGTCGGCGAGTGTGACGACGGCTGTCTGCGTTCTGCTGTTGTCGCTGTTCAGGGCGACCGCCTCACCGCCGGTCATGGCGCTGAATCTCTGGGACGTGACGGAGGCCAGGTCGAACTGTACCGACAGGTCGGCTGTGGACAGCCTCAGGGCCCGCTCCGGGAAGCTGCTCGTGACCAGGAGACTGCCGCCGTCCGGGGTGAGCACGATCGAGAAGTGGTGAGCCATCTCCATGCTGAAGTCGAGGTTCTCCCCGAGAATGGTGCTGGCGGTGATGGTGCGGTCGGACAGTCGGATCTTGAGCAGGCTGACCCGAGCGCGGCCCTCAGGGTTCTGGTCGGCTCTCATGTCCTCGCTGCCGGTGATGACGTAGGCGAACTCGCCGTCGCACGCACTGGCGCCGGTGAGCTGGTCGGTGATGAGTGTCCCGGGGCTGGGGGGAAGACGGTTCTCTCGATAGGGAGGTGTCATCTCCTCGATGCGATAGCCGTGCTCGGAGCTGTCGGGGACGACGGCGTAGGTCGTCGGCCCGGTGAGGTCGACGATGATGGGGCTATCACCGCTGAGGGGGTCGGAACTGTCGTTATGGACCTTCCCGAGGAGGAGGGTGTCGTGAACGGTCTCGATCGCGGCGTTGTCGGGTAACGGCCGATGGTGAGGCTCCTTGATGCGTAAGGGCCAGACCGCCTCCTCGCCGAAGGCCGTCGGTGCGGCGCTCGGGTGGGGTGGTGTGGGCAGTGACGCGTGGAGGAACGTGAGAGGGCGCGGGGTCCGCCGGCCCGCGGCGCAGCCGCTCACGGGCAGGAGACCGGCTCCCGCGGCGGCGCCGAACGCGGTGAGAAGGAATGAACGACGTCTCATGATGACCTGCCTGTGTCGATGTGTGATCCGAGGAGGGTCGCACGCGGTGGCCGGATCGACGGGGACGTGTGACGCGGCCGGGTGCAGGAGTCCTGCGCCTGTGCGCGTGACAGTCCCCGTTCGTCCGCGGGCCGGCCTGGTCTCAGCCCATCTGGTGCTCGACGACGTCGGCCGGTGCCTTGCCGCCGTCGCCGTCTGAGGGCCCGGAGTCCGGCAGGTGGCCGCCCACCATGTCGGTCAGGCCCGTGCCCACCAGGCTGCGCAGGATGACGTCGAGCTGCTCGACGTTGTTGGCCACGGCCTTGGGCAGCGCCGAAGCGCCCTCGGTGGAGATGATCGACAGGTCGCGCACGCTGGCCAGCGGCTCGCTCAGGGCCCGGGCGATCTCGGGGGCCTTGTCCAGCAGCATCTGGCGGGTGGCGGCCTCGCCGTACTTGGCCAGGGCGTCCGCCTTGTCGCTCATGGCCTTGGCCTCGGCCTCACCGGCGGCGCGGATCGTGTCGGCCTCGGCCTGACCGCGGGCGGCGATGGCGTCGGCCTCCGCGCGGGCCCTGGCCGCGGTCGCCTTGGCCTCGGCCTCGGCGCGGGCCACGGTGGCCTGGGCCTGGGCCTCGGCGTCCAGGCGGGTGCGCTCGGCGTCGGCCTGGGCCCGCAGCAGCGCCTCGGTCTTGGAGGCCTGAGCCTCCTGCTCGCGCTGGTAGCGGGCGGCGTCGGCGGGCTTGCGCACCGTGGAGTCGAGCTCGCGCTCGGTCAGGGAGGCCTTGGCCTCGGCGGCCTCCTGGCCGATGATGGCGATCTCGCGCTCCTTGGCGGCGCGGGCGATCGGGCCGGCGGAGTCGGCGTCGGCCTGGGCCTTGTCCGTCTCGGCCTTGAGCTGGGCCTGACGCAGGGACAGATCGCGCTCGCGCTCGGCGATCTGCTGACGCGAGGTGACTTCGGCGTCGCGGGCCTCGCGCTCGGCGTTGGCTCGGGCGATGCGGGCGTCCTTCTCGACGCGCTGCTGCTCGGGCACGCCCAGGGACTCGATGTAGCCGCCGGCGTCGGTGATCTCGGAGACCTGGAGCATGTCGATCTCCAGGCCCATGTTGGCCATGATGCTCTTGGCGTCGTCGAAGACGTTGCGCTGGAGGGCGTCACGGTCGGAGATGAGGTCGGTGACCGTCATGTGGCCGATGATCGAGCGCAGGGAGCCGATGAGCGCCTCGCGGGCGGAGTCGGCGATGGCCTGGTCCGTGTTGACCTTGCCCAGGAATCGCTTGGCGGCGGCGCGCACCTGCTCGTCGGAGTCGCCCACCTTGACGGCGGCGACGGCGGCGACGTTGACGTTGATCTTGTTCTCGTCCTCGGCGGTGACCTTGAAGCCGATCGTGGTCTGGGTGAAGGGCAGGTACTGGATGGACTGGATGACCGGCAGGACGAAGTCGCGCCCACCGGGGTGGATGATCTTGACCGCGCCCCGGTTCGATCCGGAGATCAGACCGGTGAGGTTGGAGGGGACGACGACGATCCGGCTGAACAGGTAGATCAGGACCAGGATCACGATGATGGCGATGGCCGCGATCGCACCGATGAGCGTTACATCCATATTGTCTTCCTTTCTTCTCGGGATGGTGGGGAGCGGTGAGGAGGGCCGGCGCGTCGCTGCTGCCCGTCAGCGGGTGGTCAGTTGTCGATCTGCTCCCAAGGGGTGATGGTGAGGAGGGAGTCGGCAGCGTCGAGCACCCAGGCGCTCTGACCCGAGCGCAACGACTCCTCGGAGCGCGCCGGCAGCGTGAGCTGGTTGCCGCGTGCGACGGCACGGACCTCGCCGCTGCCGTCCTTCCACCACAGGACGGTGACCTTCTCACCGACGAGCTCCGCAGCGGTGGGAGGCGCGGTATCCAGCGGCATGGTCCGTCTCAGGCGGTTCCACAGCCAGCGTGTGACCATGCCCGAGGCGATCGCCAAGGCTGTGGGAACGCCCCACAGCACGACCGCCGGAACCTGTAGGGTGGCGGACCCCACCACCGCGCTCATCCCCATGCCGATCGCGCCGAACACGGCCACCGGCAGGGCCAGGACCGGCACCATCCCGTCGGGGAGAAACGCGTCCAGCAGCCCGTCGAACAGGATCCCGGCCAACAGAGCGGTGCAGCCGATAATCATGCACCAGATGAAGATGCTCACACCGGCTCCCTTCCGTGGAAGCCCCATCGGCTTCCCGCACTGGGATTCTGCCACGACGGCCGGAACCGGATGCCGAGATGGGATGGGGAGAAGGACCCTGTGGTCGATTCAGGCGCCGCGCGCCCGGGGGATCGACGTCTGAGGAGCTGCCGGGACCGCCGTGGTCTCCTGCGTGTCCGAGTCGGCCGTGCGGGCGGGGGCCGTTGTCCGGTGTGAGCCGACGGCGCGGGCGGGGACGGCGCTGGCCGCGGCCACGGCGGAGGTCTGCTCGGTGCGATGGGGTGAGGGGGGACTGGTTCGACCCTGTGCCTGGGCGGGCATGATCCCGTAGCCGCTCGCATCCGCTGCGGCGGCGGCTGACGCGGCGGAGGTCGTGGATGACCGCGGAGCCGAGGGCATCGTGACCGTACGGGCGACCACCGCTGCTGCCCTCACTGGTGAGGATGTCGGAGACGTGACCGGCGGGCTCGTAGGGATGGAGTCGGACTGCGGTCGCGGCGGCTCGGGCTGCCTCGGAGTCACTGCCGGGGGCGCGGTTGATTCTGTTGATTCTGTTGATTCCGTTGGCGCGGCTGGTGTCCCCGGTGGGACAGGCGTGTCCGGCTCGACCGCGTGTCTCCTGGTCGGTGCCTCGCCGAGGACCGGTGCGGAGACGGCCTCCGTCTCCTCGGTGCTGGCCGAGGCCGTGGAGGTCGCGGGCTTCGCGGAGGACGGCTGGGCCCGGGAGCGCGGTTGGGCTTCCCGGGTGTGAGAAACGGCCGCCGAAGAAGGTGAGGAGGGTGAGGGCGCCGGTGCGTGAGTATCGCCGCGCACTGCAACGAGCGGTTCCCACGCGATACCGGACTGCGTCAGTGTCGTTTCGGTCGTTTCGGTCGTCTCGGTGGCCCCGGTTGCTTCGGATGCTGTGACCTCCGGTGCCGCCCGTCCGCGCGCTCGCCGCCGGCGTCGTCGGGGTTCGGAGGCGGAGGCGTGAGCGGCGCGGGAAGCACTGGTGGGGCTCCCGGAGTCCGTGGCGCCTCCCGGGCCGGCGGGCCCCGCGAAGCGACCGAGGTCGTAGTGGGCGGGGTCCTGTCCGGCGTGGCGCAGCACGTCCTCCAGAGGGCTGAGCAGCGCCAGGCGGAAGGCCGGGTCGACGCAGTGGGCGTTGATCGCCCCCCAGACCTGGTCCGCGGTCAGAGACTCCTCGGAGGATCCCAAGTCGTTGCGGATCGCGATGACGAGGTCTGACTCAAGACGTGCGTAGGCCATGGCGTACGCGATCGGCCAGGGCGCCCCGGGGCGTTGGGTGCGCAGGACGGCGAAGTTCCGCAACGCCCGCAGCACCTCGTCCGAGCCGCCCACGAGCGCCCCCACCCGCATCCGGTCCAGCGCCTCGTTCTTCAGGACCCCGGCCCCCTCAGGACCCAGCAGGTGCTTGGAGTCCTCGACGACCTCCCGCAGGAAGAGCCTGTAAGCGGCGATGCTGTCCGGCATCGTGCGCTCCTTGCTCATGGAACGCAGTCGTTCAGTGGCGTGACGCGCCGCCAGATGGGCAGCGCCGGCCTCGGACTGGACCGCGTCGATCCGCGCAATGCTGGCCCGGGAGATCTGTGAGGCCTCCTCAATGGCCCGGTCCGCATGCGCCGTGGAACGCCGCGCGGCGAAGACGGCGGCAGTGGCAACCAGGGCCGAGACCCCGGCTGCGATGGAGGCCACGATGGCGACTACGGACAGATCCATGACCCTATACTGCCCGCAATCGACTCAATAATGCCGAGAAAAACACCTCTCCAGATAGTCCTCAGACTCTCTGAGGACAGTGCTCAGGCAAGACGGTGCTCCTTCGTTCCCTGGGACTTCCGGCGGTACGCGACGATCTGCGGCGCGGTAGCGTCAGGACCATGAAGAAACTCATCAACTCCGTTGACAGCGTGGTCACGGACGCCCTGCGGGGCATGGCCGCGGCCCACCCCCACGAGCTCGACGTCGACCTCGACCAGCACATCGTCTACCGCCGCAGGCGCAAGGAGGTGGGCAAGGTCGCCATCATCTCCGGCGGAGGCAGCGGGCACGAGCCCCTCCACGGCGGCTTCGTGGGCACCGGCATGCTCGACGCCGCCTGCGCCGGCGAGATCTTCACCTCCCCGGTCCCCGACCAGATGGTCGCCGCCACCACCGCCGTCGACCGCGGCGCCGGCGTCCTGCACATCGTCAAGAACTACACCGGCGACGTCATGAACTTCGAGATGGCCGCCGAGATCGTCGACGCCGACTCCGGCATCCAGGTCGCCGGCGTCGTCACCAACGACGACGTCGCCGTCGAGGACTCCCTCTACACCGCCGGACGGCGCGGCGTGGGCGTGACCGTCATGGTGGAGAAGATCGCGGGCGCCGCCGCGGAGGAGGGGCGCCCGCTGGACGAGGTCGCCGGCATCGCCGCGCGCGTCAACGCCGCCGGCCGCTCCATGGGCATGGCGCTGACCTCCTGCACCGTCCCGGCCAACGGCAAGCCCTCCTTCGACCTTCCACCCGACGAGATGGAGATCGGCATCGGCATCCACGGAGAGCCCGGCCGTCACCGAGAGAAGGCCGCCCCCGCAGCCGAGGTCGCCGAGCGCCTCGTCACCCCGATCCTGGCTGAGCTCACCGACCTGGAGCCCGCCGGCGCCGGTGCTGACGAGGGCGTCATCGCCATGGTCAACGGCATGGGGGCCACCCCGCTGCTCGAGCTCTACCTCATGTACGGCGAGATCGCCCGCCTCCTTCAGGATGCCGGGATCACCGTGGCCCGCAACCTGGTCGGTAACTACATCACCAGCCTCGACATGGCAGGCTGCTCCCTGACCCTGGTGCGCGCCGACGCCGAGCTGCTGAGCCTGTGGGACGCCCCGGTGCACACTCCCGGCCTGCGCTGGGGCGTGTGAGGGTCTGGCACAATCGGCTCGCCCGCGGTTCTCGCGGGCGAGCCGGAGGAAGCTGAAGGAGGAGTGAGATGACAGCGGATGAGGGATCCGCCCGCCAGACGCTGAGTGTGGCCGACTTGGAGGCATGGGTGCGCCGCAGCTCCGAGCTCATCGGTGAGCACGCCGATGAGCTCACCGAGCTGGACGCCGCCATCGGTGACGCCGACCACGGCACCAATATGAGGCGTGGCCTGGCCGCTGCGGTCGACGCGGTGGGGGCCGGCGGCTTCACCTCCGCCGATGCAGTGCTCAAGAAGGTCGGCACGACCCTGGTCTCCACCGTCGGGGGAGCCGCGGGGCCTCTGTACGGAACCTTCTTCCTGCGCACCGGCGGCGCCCTCGCGGGCCGGATGGGTCCCGACGGTCTCGACGCCCGGGCGCTCGCGGACTGCCTGGAGGCGGGGGTCGGCGGCATCGCCGCGCGCGGCCGCGCCACCACGGGGGAGAAGACCATGCTCGACGCCTGGAGACCGGCCCTGGAGGCGCTGCACGCGCACCCCGATGATCTCGCCGCGGGCGTGGCCGCTGCCGCGCGGGCCGCAGCCGAGGGGCGAGACGCCACCAAGCCCATGGTGGCCACCAAGGGACGCGCCTCCTACCTGGGGGAGCGATCAGTGGGGCACATCGACCCCGGCGCCGCCTCCACCGCCCTCATCCTGGCCGCCCTCGACGACGTCGTCGCCGGGAGGACTGTGTGAGCCCGGTGAGTCCTGTTAAGCCTCAGCCGGCAGAGCCGGGCAGCACGGCAGCGAGCGTCGGCATCGTCCTGGTCTCCCACTCCCGCGCCCTGGCCGAGGCCGCCCTCGACCTGGCACGCCGGCTCATCGTGGCCGTTGACGTCCCCATCGAGCTCGCCGCGGGGCTGGACGACGGCGAGCTGGGTACTGACGCCGGGATGATCGTCTCCGCCGTCGAGCAGCTCGCCGACCGTTGCGACGGTGTCCTGGTCCTGGCGGACCTGGGCAGCGGCATCATGAGTGCCGAGATGGCACTGGAGATGCTGGAGCCGGCCGTGGCCGAGCGGGTTCGGCTCTCGGCGGCCCCTTTCGTCGAGGGGCTGCTCGGTGCTTACGGCGCCGCCGGGATCGGCAAGGACCTGCCGGCTGTGCTCACTGAGGCCGACGGCGCAGCCGAGGCCAAACGCTCCCAGGTCTCCGCCTTCTGAGGCCTTCGGGCCTTCTCAGTGCCTTGTGAGGCTCGTACCGCTCACGCGCGGTTGGCGAAGCGCTCCAGCAGGGCGGCGTCCCCGCCGACGACGAGCACGTCCTCGGCCGAGACCAGCGTGTCCGGGGTGGCGTACTCGAACGGTTCGCCCGGGCTCATGAGCCCGAAGACCGTTACCCCGTAGCGCGAACGCACCTTGGACTGGCCGATGGTGAAGCCGTGCAGCTCCGTGGGCGGGCGCATCTTGACGATGGTGAAGCCGCCCTTCTCCA
>ERZ773075.626-NODE-626-length-25451-cov-123.355_pt1 | contig 25451 bp, 22 predicted proteins | sample MGYA00580614_ERZ773075 | MGnify/ENA primary metagenome ERZ773075 (study PRJEB29015, sample SAMEA2738021) | human oral metagenome | biome: human oral; feature: human-associated habitat; material: dental | place: China | collected 2043 ... | reverse complement strand
GCCGCCTGGGCGCTCATCGACATCTGGCTCGACCTGCGCCACGACCCCGCCAGCAATTACGGCCCCAAGGTTGGCGAGATCGAGGCTTACGAGGTGCACCTCCACTCCTGAAAGTGGTTCTGCGTGAGACACCTGACGTCGCACAGGTCGTGCGGGAACTGCGCGCGCCGCCCCGGGGTCCTGGTGTCGAAGCGTGTGCCGGCCAGGCGGTGCTCCACAGTCGTTCGCCCCTCGGTGAGGAACTGGCCCACTGCGGTCAGTCCCAGGGTATCTGGGACAATTGCTCGGTGCGTATCACCGGCATTGACCACATCGTTCTGACGGTCCACTCCATCGAGGCAAGCGTCGACTTCTATTCGCGGGTTCTGGGCATGGAGATCATCACCTTCGGGCATGGGCGAACGGCACTGCGCTTCGGGGACCAGAAGATCAACCTCCATGCGGCGGACGATCCGATTGCTCCGCATGCCACGCAGCCCATCCCCGGGAGCGCGGACCTGTGTCTGGTTGCTGACGGCACGATCGACGCGATTCGTGAGCATCTTGCCGCCAAGGCGGTCCCCGTGGAGCTCGGCCCCGTCAAGCGGACAGGCGCCCGTGGCGCTATCCGCAGCCTCTACGTGCGCGACCCCGATCGGAACCTCGTCGAGATCGCTCTCTACGAGAGTGCCTGAGATCCGCTCGGGTACCGAAGGAGGCGTTCCGTGTCCAAATCGGATACAAAGGAGCCCGAGGTCCGATATGGCCGCTGACTGAACCGCGGAATCATGCGGTTTCTTTCTGTGTGTCCGAGCTGGGGGTGAGCCTTTGTATCCGATTTGGACACCGCCCAGTACATCCTGGACGGTCGTGCTGTGCATGGCGTCGCAGCGTCCTGCCGCCTATTGGATCAATATGTCCATTGTTAGATGACATCCGATGTGTGACACCTTGGGTCGTAAGGTGTCATGGACGACTTGCTTGTGCAACGTTGGCGTCCGGTTCGCAGTCTTCGGTGGGGCTGGTGGGCGGCGTGAGATGGCGTCTTCGTGAGGAACCTCGCGCCGTTCTGCATTGAGTGCAAGGCTGCACTGAGTGCAATATGAGTGTGTGACCGGAACCGACCTGCGCGCCACCCATGCGCAACGCACCCGCGCCGCCATCCGCGCCGCCGCGCTCACCCTGACCAGGGAGCGTGGTTACTCCGCTATGACGGTGGACGACGTCGCAACCCTCGCGGGCGTCTCTCGACGCACCGTCTTCAACCACTTCTCCTCTAAGGCCGATCTCCTCGTCGTCGGCCTGGAGCCCCCTAAGCCCAAGGCCATCGAGGCCTTCGTCAATGGTTCCGGAAGCCTCCTGGAGGACCTGGGAACCCTGCTCGCCTCCGGCGCCGAGGCCGTCGAGTCCGAGCGTGGATGGCTCCTGTCCTTCCCAGAGATCGTGCGAGACAACCCGGAGATCGAGCGAACCATCCACGAGCGCCTGCGTGCCATTGCCGTCTCCCTGACCGACGCCACCAGTCGCCGCCTGGGGGCGGAACCCGATGACCCGCGCGCTCGCGCCGTCGTCGCCCTGGCCATGGCGATTCAGCGCAGCGCCATGGACCTGTGGTGCGGACGCACTCATCCCTGGGAGCGGCGTCGAGAGGAGGCGCCGGCACGAGCCGAAGTGCCCGAAGCCTCGGTCCAGCATCCCGAGGTCCGCTTGGCGGACGCCGTCCGCGTCATGGTCGAGGCGATCTCCGACGTCGTCGCTCCCCCTCGTTCCGCAGAAGCGGCCTCCGGCGCTTCCGGTGGTCTGACGCCGTCGCACTCACCGGGCTAGTCGCCTTCGGCTCTCTCAGTCCTCCTCACTGTTCGTTTTACCTGCCTACCTCAACCGTAAAGGTCGTATCCGTGACTCAAAGCACCTCGACGCCGGCCCCCGCCGGCACAACTCTCCATGAGCCGGGGGCCGACTTCCACCCTGACCGCCGTTTCTGGGCGGTCTACGCCTCGCTCCTGGTCGTCATGTTCCTGTCCGCTATGGACCAGACCATCGTCGGTACCGCCCTGCCCACCATCGTGGGCGACCTCGGCGGCGCCGCCCACATGGCCTGGATCCTGACCGCCTACACCCTGGCCATCACCGTGGCCATGCCGGTTTACGGCAAGCTCGGCGACCTCGTGGGCCGAAAGAACCTCTTCCTGGTGGCCATCGCCCTGTTCCTGGCCGGCTCGGCCCTGTGCGGAACCGCCAACACGATGACCCAGCTCATCATCTACCGCTTCATCCAGGGCCTCGGCGGCGGCGGTCTCATGATCTCCTCCCAGGCGATCACCGGCGACCTCATCCCGCCGCGCGTGCGCGGCACCTACATGGCCCCCATGGGAGCCATGTTCGGCATCGCCTCCATCCTGGGGCCCATCATCGGCGGCTGGCTGACCGACTCCGTCTCCTGGCGCTGGACCTTCTGGATCAACCTGCCGCTGGGCGTCCTCGCCTTCATCGCCATCGCCCTGGTGCTGCGCCTGCCCAGCAGCCGCCTGACCAGCCCCATCGACTGGTGGGGGCTCGCGTTCATGGACGCCGGCGCCGTCGCCATCGTCCTCATGGCCACCTGGGGCGGCAACCAGTACGCGTGGACCAGCCCCGTCATCATCGGTCTGGGTACTGCGGGCCTGATCTGTTGGGGGCTGTTCGCCTACGTCGAGACCCGCGCCGCCGACCCCATCCTGCCCTGGTCGATCCTGACCAACCGCACCTTCATCGTGGCCACGGTGGTCGGCATGCTCGCCATGGGCGGGATGATCGGCGTCATGAGCTACCTGCCCACCTACCTCCAGATGGTCTACGGGTACTCGGCCACCGCCTCCGGCCTGCTCCTGGTCCCCATCACGATCGGGATGCTTGTCTCCTCGATCCTCTCCGGCATCCTCGTCTCACGCACCGACCGCTACAAGATCTATCCGGTCCTGGGGCCCCTGGTCGCCGCCGGCGCCTCCTTCTGGCTCTCGCGCCTGTCGACGACGTCGCCCGTCTGGGAGATCTCGGCCGCCACCTTCTTCATGGGAGCGGGCATCGGCATGTTCTTCCAGCTCCTGGTCACCGTGGTGCAGAACGCCATTGAGGCCAGGCACTTGGGTACGGCCACCAGCGGCAACAACTTCTTCCGCGAGGTCGGGGTCTCCCTGGGCGCCTCGCTCATCGGTGCGGCCTTCTCCTCCAACCTCACCTCCAACCTCACCGATCGGATTGGGGAGCTGGCCCGCAGCGCCGACCCCGCCGTGCTGGCCTCTCTTGGTCAGTTCCGGGAGGCCGACACCTCCTCGCTCACTCCCGCCCTGGTGAACCAGCTGCCCGCCGCCCTGCATGACGCCGTCGCGAACTCCTACGCCGATGCCCTCCTGCCGATCTTCGCCTGGATGATCCCGCTGTTCGTGGTGACCTCCGTCGTCGCGATCTTCCTGCCCGAAGTCCCCCTGTCCCAGAAGACCGGGATGGAGCAGATCGCCGAGGCCGAGGCCAGTGAGCCTGCCGGCGGCGAGTCGGCCGGTGAGAGCCTTCCAAAGGCGTAGAGCTCAGCGACTGAGGAACCATATGGGTGGTGGGAAGACCGGCGACAGTCTTCCACCACCCATATGCGCTCTTCGGCCTCGTTCGCCTCGTTGCTCGCGCTAATCGGAAGTGCGGGCGCCGGCCGGCTCGGGGAACTTCAACGGGCGGAGATGCGGGAATGCGCCGGCGAGAATCAGCCCGATAACAGGAGGAACGGAAATCGCGTCCTGGAAGAACATGATGGCGAGCAGCATACATGCCATTCCCAGGGCGATTCCCCCGAGAACTCGGATGTTCGGAGGATAGGGAGTCCAGACCAGAATCGCCCAGATCAGCGCTGTGCCGCAGCAGAGCGCAAGGACGCTGTGAAGCGGGAGAACAGAAACATTGTCACCGCCGGTCGCCTCCACCCAGTACAGCGCCGCGAATCCGACGGCTGAGGCGCAGGCCAGGGCGACTGGCGCCCAGACATGCACAGCCTTATGGGAGCAACGCCCCGAGGCCCACAGTCCGATCGCCACGAGAACGGGAATGAAGGCGATGAATCCGATGGGAACCCCCAGGGCCAGGAGCGTCCTTCGCGAGGCGAAGGTGACGATCCCGGTGATTCTCACGATGACGCAGCAGGCGGCCAGGGCTCCAAGGACAGTGGCGCAGGCGCCGAGGAGACGAATGGACAGCACTCGTCTGTCAGACAGGATGTTCAGCGGGCGCTGCCGGGCCGGCTTTGAAAACATTCTAGGAGGCGAGGGCCTGACCGGTGCGGTGTAGGGAAGTGCCGGCCCAGCCGACGGAGCGACTGCCTGTTTCCACTGAGACGGGTAGGACGCATTGCAGTCGGCGATCAGCGGCCCCTGAGCGGGCCGCATAATCGGGTAAGGGGGGTGCTTGGGGCGGTTGGAGGACTTCGTGACGGCGAAGAGCGCGAGTGGAGCGACGATCGCGCCCATCCACAGGAACGCATCCACCGCGAAGGTGAACGGGGCCAGGAGAGCCCCGACGAGGAGCCCGACGATGGCCCGTAGCCCTGGTTCCAGACGTCTGCTGATGGTCAGACCGCTGACGGTGATCGCCGCCGCCAGCGCCCATGCGACCCAGGAGGCGCGTAGGAGCGTCATATCAAGATGGCCGAGTATCGGCTGGATCGGGCCGAGCGACGGCTCAAGGGAACCGGAGTTCGCGGTCTCGATGCTGATCACCAGGGCGATATCCGCCACCGCGTCGATGATGCCGTATCCCAGGGACACGATGCTCGCCGCGAAGGCGTGTTGCGGGGCCAGCCATCTGTGCTGGCGAGCGAAGCTGATGGCTGCGATCATGAGGAAAGCGAGGGCGAAGGAGATAGTGACTCCCCCTGTCCACCGGAAGATGAGATCATCGGGATCGAACCTCGGAGCGAGACTCGGTATCACCATCGCGAAAGCGAAGAACCATGCCATGCAGAAGGCGAACAGTACTGCCGAGATGGCGCTGCATGTCAGCGTCATCCTCCTACCGAGCCTCATCCCCGCACGGTAGGCGAAGGAGCGCTTCTCGGGGTGTGGGGGCGGGTGCGCGGCCCCGGTGGCGGATGCGCCAGGGGCATTGGGGCTGTCGCTGTTGCGCTGATGATCGGAAGGCATCTCGTTGACTCCGTTGGGAACATAGGAGGTCGATCGATGCCTCGAAAGGCTAGTGGAGATCGCTGGAGGCGTCCAGGGAAGTTCTGCCCAACAGGTAGATTTGCGAGAGGAGATCGCCGACGCCCGCATCCAGGTCGAGGATCTGGTGGCCCAGTGCTTCCACATCGGTTGAGCCCGGTTCTCTGTCAGGCCGTCATAGGTGAGAGGATGCCATGGTGATCGAGAGGTTCAGACGACCGCCACCAGCAGTGCTGCTGGCGATGGCAGGGCTGGCGCAGAGCGCCGTGACTCGTGGTCGGAGAATGACGCCGTCGTCGATGGCGGTGGCTGCTCCGGTACTCGGGGTCTCGTTCTGTTTGCTCGCTGGAAGTGCAAGCAGTTTTCTTCGGCACCACACGACGGTCGATCCGATGAGAGTCGAGCGCGCGCAGTGCCTCGTTGTGGACGGTCCCAACCGACTGACGCGCAATCCCATGTACGTAGGCCTGGCGGGAGCACTGCTTGCGCACGCGATTGCGCGCAGGAGCCCTTCTGCCGTGATCCCGCTGATCGGATTCGTCTGGCTGATCGACCGATACCAGATCCCGGCGGAGGAGAAGGCGCTGGAGGCGAGGTTCGGGCAGGCCTATCTCGACTACAAGAAGGCCGTTCCTCGCTGGCTGGGTACTCGAGGCGCGTCGATGGACGACCCCGGTCACGAGCTGACGATGCGCGACGCCTGAGGTCGGGTGATGCGGCTCGCGCGGTCGGCCGGAATGATCCGTGAACTCATGTAGTTGAAGGTTGTATGAAAGCATTCGGGTTCCTCAGTTTCGGACACTACGGACACGGTCGGGGCCCCGGCGACCCCGACGCCGGCCAAGCGCTTAAGGACGCCGTCGAGATCGCGGTCGGCGCCGACGAGATCGGTGTCAACGGCGCCTACTGGCGCGTTCACCACTACGCCCGCCAGGCCGCCGCCCCCATCCCGCTGCTCTCCGCGGCCGGCGCCCGTACCCAGCGCATCGAGGTCGGCACCGGCGTCATCGACATGCGCTACGAGAACCCGCTCTACCTGGCCGAGGAGGTCGCCGCCCTCGACCTGCTCACCGACCAGCGCATCGCCATCGGTATCTCCCGCGGCTCCCCGGAGCAGGCCCGGCGCGGCTGGGAGACCTTCGGCTATGTCGGTGGCGCCGACCCGCGCGGGGCCGACGTCGCCCGCGCCCACACCGCTCAGTTCCTCGACGCCGTCCGGGGCGTCCCGCAGGCCGACCTCGATACCAGCAACGGTATGGCTCCCGGTGCGTCCTCCCGCCTGCGCATCGAGCCGCATGCCCCCGGTGTGGATCGCCGCATCTGGTGGGGCGCCGGCTCGCGCGAGACCGCCGAGTGGACCGCCCGCCAGGGCCTGAACCTCATGAGCTCCACCCTCCTGACCGAGGCCACTGGCGAGGGTTTCTCCCGCCTCCAGGCCGAGCAGATCCGCCGCTACCGGGAGACGTGGAAGGAGGCTGGTCATGACTGGACCCCGCGCGTGAGCGTCTCGCGCTCCATCTTCCCGATCGTCTCCGACGCCGACCGCAGGTTCTTCGCCCTGCGCGGCGAGGACTCCCACGACCAGATCGGCATCATCGACGGCCTGCAGTCGACCTTCGGGCGCACCTACGCCGCCGAGCCCGATGTTCTCATCGAGCAGCTTGCCGGGGACGAGGCGCTCCGCGCCGCCGACACCGTCATGCTCACCATCCCCAGCCAGCTCGGCGTCGACTTCAATCTCCACATCCTCCAGGCCTTCGCCGAGCACGTCGCCCCGGCACTGGGCTGGCGGCCCAACACGGCCGGACCGGTGACGAGTGACGCCCCGGAGGAGTAGCGGTACTGATCGAGGACATCCGAAGACGGTGAAGGGGGGCGCCGATATTCGTCTCAGGCGGGATGCAACCAGAAGATGAAAGGAAACGGGCCGGCGATAGGGCGCCGCGACGACGGGGGTGACGGGTCGGCTTGGAAACATGACGTGGCCTGTGGGGTCCGGGACTCACCCGGGCCCCACAGGCCCGTGTCATTGAGGGTGGCATCTCCCTGGATTCCCATAACTCCAGGGGGACTCGCCCTCCTTCGCCAGAACGACTCGCGTCGGGCTCCCTATCAACCCGAAGCGGCCTCGAAATCCGATCGGTCATCGGGCTCCCCAACCCTCGCGACCGGTTCCGTCCGGCGGCAGTTACTATGTAACCCGCTGCCCCTGTGGGGGCACTTCAATATAGCTGAGAGTTGTCTGGGAAGTTTCTCCATGTTATTTATTCTGTTTTCATGGGGTTGTCGGGTTGGGTTCCGGTGTTATGCAGTCGACTCCGTATTGGCGGGTAGCTTTAAAACGTATAGGCGTCCCTGTTAGTGTTCCTTCGGGTTCTGATTCCGCTACTTTCTGTCCATCATTATTGATGGTCGAAAGTTCTCAGGGGGGCTGTGTGCTGGAGTGTCGGTGAAAAATGTGATGACCGCACAAGGGGGCTGCTGTGATCAGTGAAAAGACGCACATCTCACCCAATCGGCATGCCGTGCGATCGGTCATTTATAGCGAATTATCAGATCTCATTTCGGAAACGGGGTGTATTGTTCAGCCGTCCAACCGGAAATCAGCGGGCGGAAGGTGAGGATTACCCGTCTCGCCGCGCCGGACGCCGTCGCGCCCCGATCTCTTCAAGGAGCACTCGCTTATGCCTAAGGTCACCGGAGCCACCCATGAGGTGGGCGTGGACCAGCTCTTCTTCTCCACCACTGACGCGCGCGGCGTCATTCGTCACTCGAACAATGTGTTCATCGAGCTCTCCCGCTATCGACGCGACGAGCTCTCCGGTGCCCCGCACAACATCATCCGCCACCCGGAGATGCCCGGCGGCGCTTTCAAGGCCATGTGGGACACCCTCAAGACCGGCAGTCCCTTCGCCGCCTACGTGCGCAACCTCGCCGCCGACGGCAGCGAGTACGACGTCTTCGCCGCCGTCACTCCGCTGTCCGACGGGGGTTATCTCTCGGTGCGCACCCGGCCGGTGTGCACGGACCTGTTCGACACCGCCTGCACCATCTACCGCGATGCCCGGGCAGTGGAGGATCGGGCCATCGCCGACGGCGCCAACCGCCGGGCGGCGGCCGAACAGGGGCTCGGCCGTATCGCCGAGCTACTGGCCGGGGCGGGCCTGTCCTCGTACGAGGAGTTCCAGAACACCGCCCTGCCGGCGGAGGTAGCGCGCCGCGAGGAGCTCTCCGACGGCGTCCCGGTGCGCCCCGATGCCACCGGGGACCTGCGCGTCATGCTCGATTCGGTCACCATGATCGCCGACGGGCTCGACTCCTGGATGGCCGGCCAGCAGCAGCTCGCCGAGCTGTCGGCCTCGCTCAAGGCCGCGGGCAAGGGCCTGACCCGGACCCTGGAGGACCCGCGCCTGAGCCCCGCGCGGATCACCGCCCTGGACCGCTCCGATACCCGGGTCAAGCCCCTGGCGGACCTGCTGGACCTGTGGTCCCAGATGCAGGGCCTGGTCAGTCCCCTGGTCGCCCGGCTCGTCGACACCCTGGCCCAGCTCGACTCCAACGGCGCCAGGACCCGTTCCCGTATCGCCCTGGCCCGTCTGCACGCCACCATCACCTCGCTGTTCACCGTTGAGCTCATCGACGGTGCCGGCGATCCGCAGTACTCGGCAGAGGCCATCCCCGACCTCATCGAGTCCCTTGACGACGGCGTTGCCGAGATGGAGCGCCAGGTCCGGGCCTACAGCGCGCTCGCGACCCAGGTCATCGCGTACATCGGTGAGGTCAGCCGGATGATGACGATTCCCAACCAGCTCCTCATGCTGTGGACCGGCTCCCCGGCCTCAACCGACCCCGCCCTGCCGGCAGAGGCCGCAGAGCTGTCCGCCGCCGCCTCCGGAGTGGTCGAGTCCGTCGGTCAGCGCCTGGCCGAGCTTGACGAGCTGGCCGCCCGCTGCCAGGCCATCAGTCAGGGCGTCGATGTCGCCGACGGCGCCGGGGATCTGCGGGCGGCTCTGAGTGCCTTCACGGCGGCGGCCGGCGTCGTGGCCCCGAACTGAGCCCTGCGGGGCGGAACTGCGCCAACGGATGCAGACAGGTGCCGGTTGGGTGAACGCATGCATTCGCCCAACCGGCACCGCTGTGTTGATGGGGTTTAGGCCCCAGAGTGCGCAGACTCCGGATCCGGTGGGTCGAAGGGGGTCGTGTTGGAGCCGCTGATGAGTCCCTCCTCCTGCTCTGCTGACGGGGAGTGCCTGTACGGCTCGGGATGCATCGGCCCGGTCGCGCTCGGCGCGGATTGACCGTCCTCGAACGATGTCCGTTCGCCGGGCTCCGCCTTTACGGGGACGGGGGAGGCCCAGCGCAGTTCATTGCGGGGGATCTCATAGCTTACGCCCGGATATCGGCCGAACTGCTCCTCGCTGGGCACACTCGTGGTGGTGGAGTCCAGCACCGAGAGCATCTGCTCCGGCGTCGGCCAGGAACCGGAACGCTGGTATCCGGTGGGAGCCGAGGACGGGAACCAAGCGGTCGACTCCGGTGGACGGATCATGATCCGTCCGGGGCGGCTGCGGTCGCGCAGGGCATGAGCGCGCCAGGTGTTGATGGGGTGACTGGAGAGCCAGTTGGTCATGTGGAGCCAGAACCCCTTCTCGCGTGTGGCGCGATCGGCCAGAGCATGGGTGTTGACCTCGGCTCCCAGGTACTTGCCCCCGGAGAGGACTCCCATGGCTCCGGGCACGCCCTGGGGTGCGTTGGCGTAGCCGTGGTTGTCCGCGGTGTACTCCTGGGCGCGCGAGAGCGCCTGCCCCAGGAAGGGGACATAGCCCACTAGCTGGGAGAGGATGAGACGGAAGTAGGACACGTGGCCGGCGGCGAGGTGACCGATCTCGTGACCGATGATGAAGCGCAGCGCCTCGGGGTCGCGGGCCTGCCCACCGATCTCGAACAGGTCTGAGTAGACGGCCACGAAACGCCGGAAGCCGTGGCCGGAGGCGAAGGCGTTGATCTGGCCATTGCCCAGCACCACGTAGGCGTCGGGGACCCGCCGCAGGCCGAACTCCCGGGCCGCCTCCACGACCATCCGATACCCCTCCGGGAACTGGGTGGGGGACATCTGCACCGAGCTCGCCCGCAGCTGGGCGTACGTGAGGGCGCGGATGATCCATACCAGCAGGGGGATGAGGGGGATGGCCAGTATCGCCTCCGAGATAGTCCCGCCCCCCAGGACCTGTTCGCGAATCTCGGCGCTCAGCCCGGTCGGCTCGGGCACGGTGACCAGCCACGTCACTAGGCCGAACCAACCGATGTAGCCCAGTGCCGTAGTGACCACGGCGGCGATGAGCAGAGGAATCTCCGCAGGATGACGCAGGCCGCGGATCCCGGCGATGCCGTGAACGGTCGCTCCGTTGAACATCCGGGGGCGGGAGAGGGCCCTGGCCGGAGGCGTACTGCCTGAAGCGCCGGGGACGGTAGACGGAACAGGTGGTTGCATGGTGGCAACTTAAACGACCTCTCCGGGTTTCCTCTCCTGCCTCAGGAGGATCTTGGCCGCGCTACTTATCCGCCTCATGGTGGGAAAAGGTCGCGTCCTCTCCTTCCAGAGGATCGCGCTGTTGGGGCGGCTTTCCGGGTGCCTGCGCCGGATCCTGACGCGCCCGGGGCCGAGCCCGTAGGCTCCTGCCCGTGCCTCACTCCTTCTCGTCTCCTTCGCCATCCTCCTTCTCGCTGCAGCCACCCTCCCTATCCGGGCACCCGGACCACGCGGTTCCTTGGGGTATGCAGATCGCCGTGCGCTATGACAAGGTCCACCCGCCACGGCGTATCGATGTTGCCGAGGCCGCCGCTCGCGCCGTCGTCGCCCTCCTGGCCGCACCCGCCTCCGCCCCGGGCGGGCCGTGGAACCGGGCCGTCGACTACTGGCGCGACGGGCGCATCCGCAAGCTCGTGCGCCGCGCCCGCGGCAAGCGCTGGGAAGAGGTTCAGGAGATCGACGGTGTCACCATCACCCAGGACGGCCCGTCGGGTTGGGGGCGGGCCGCGGCGCGCGCCTTCGTCCCCGGCCCGGTGCGCCCCCTGCCCGGAGCCTTGGCCAAGACCCAAGTGGAAGGAACCCACTTCCCGGCCGGCGACGAGCTGCCCCCACCGCCTGCCGCGATCACCGCGCGCGTTGCGAAGGACCCGGCCGCGGCCGATGAGATCGAGCTCGGGTCGGCGTCGGCCTCCGCCGGGGCACTCGTGACGATCGAGGTCACGCCCCTGCATGAGATGACCTCGGGCAAGCTCGCCGCCCAGTGCGGCCATGCCGCCCAGCTGGCCTGGGAGAGCCCCGCCATGGAGCCCGCCTTCCGGCGGGCCTGGGCCGACGACGGCTACCGGGTACGCGTCGTCGTGCCCAGCAGGGAGCAGTGGGAGTCCACCACCCGGCCCGTGCGCATCACTGATGCCGGCTTCACCGAGCTCGACGGTCCCACCGAGACAACCCGCGCCTACTGGTGAGGGCGAGGAGCTGACTGACGGGGACGAGTCTTCAGACTCCGGTGGGGTAGTCCTCGAAGCGGTGGGTCTGTGCGGGCTCCGGGACTCCGCGGAACACCCACAGCCGAATAAACACGTAGAGGTAAATCCCCTCGCAGCAGGCCGAGATGATCCGAGCCAGCTCGGCATTGACCCCGAACCAGTGCAGCAGCGAGGACAACCCGAGAATGAAGATGACGTACTGGCTGATGATGCCTACTGTGTAGCCCGCCCCCTGCTCGATGACATGTCCATGAGCCTGGAAATTCAGCCAGCGGTTGAGCAGGAAGGAGTAGACGGCGGCGATGGCGTAGCCGACCGTGACCGCTACCGGATAGAACCAGTGAAAGTGGTTGTAGAGCACCCATAAGCAGGTGATATCCAGGAAGAAGGCCGAGCCGTTGATCATCGCATAGCCGATGAAGGTCACCGGCAGCCGGCTGCGTACGAATCCGGGCAGCTCGGAGTGGATCGTCGTGATGAGGCGCAGGAAGATCTCGGGGGCGCGGCGGGCGTTGGAGGCGGACGCTTGGAGGGAGGATACCGCAGGCTTCGTTGCGGTGGTGGTTTCGGAGGCCTGGCCGTCTGCCGTCGCTCCTGCCATGGGGTGTCCTTTCCTGATTGCTGGTGTCAGGGGGAGTCTTCACCGCCTGCGCCGGTCAGGCAAGTTCGAAAGGAGGAATGGTGGCCTGCCGGCTCATCCTCGTGGAGGAGAGGCGGCCTGCGTCAGGGCCTGGGCGACCTCGCGGCGCAGAAGCTCGCCACCGGCGTCGGCCGGGTGGTGGATAGTGCGCAAGCCCACCTCGCGGGCCGCGGCGATGTTGGTGGCGCTGTCATCGACGAACAGGGCCTGGTCCGCCTCCACCCCTGCGAGCTCCAGCAGCCGCTGGAAGTAGGCGGCATCCGGCTTGGCCACCCCCAGCGTGCAGGAGTAGCCGTCGATGTCGCACAGGCCGTCATAGCCCAGCTGCTCGCGCATCCAGGCCCGACGCTCCCACTGCTGATTGGTGGCCAGGACCGTCGTGTAACCCGCCTCGCGCAGGTCACCTACCAATTGCCGGGCCAGAGGGTCGGGCGTGGCCCGGTGCCACATCTCAAGCAGCTCCGACGCGCTCAGCTCCAGCCCCAGCTCCTTCACCACCCGCTCCAGCAGATCGGTGAGGGTCTCCCGGCCTGCCAGGGCATCGGTCTCACTATCGATCATGGCACGGGCGAAGGCGGGGCCGCCGCCGCGGGTCAGCGCCTCATTCCACGGAGTGCCGATGAGCTGGAGGACGCCGTCGGCATCGAGCAGGACGGCGCGCACGGGAGTGGACGAGGCGGGCGGGATGACAGGCTGAGAGATGCTCACGCCCCGATCCTGCCCTATCCCCGCCCGACCGTGCGGCAGATGTCGTCCGGGACATGGCGCTCCAGTGGAAGACTGGGGCCATGACCGATGCCGCCAGCACACCCGTCAGTGCTTCACACAGTGATCCCTCCGGCGCCGCCACCGGCGAGGCACTGCGCGACGAGGACGCCTATACCGACTCGCTCATCGACTTCGTCACCGCCTCGCCCAGCTCTTACCACGCCGCCGCCGAGGTCGCCCGGCGCCTAGAAGCGGTCGGCTTCTCCGGCGTCGAGGAGACGGTCTCCTGGGAAGCCGGCCTGCCGCGCCGCGGCTATGTCATCCGCGACGGCGCCATCGCCGCCTGGGCACTGCCCAAGGCACTCGCGCCAGGAGCGGGTCTTCGCATCGTCGGCGCCCACACTGACTCCCCGGCCCTCAAGCTCAAGCCCGACGCCGCCCTCGTCCGCTCCGGCTGGCAGCTCATCAACGCCGAGGTCTACGGCGGCCCCCTGCTCGCCTCCCTCCTCGACCGCGAGCTGGGCCTGGCCGGACGCCTGACCACCCGCGACGGCGCCGCCCACCTCGTGCGCACCGGCCCCATCGCCCGCATCTGTCAGATCGCCCCGCACCTGGACCGCGGCGTCAACGACGCCCTCCACCTGGACCGCCAGACCCACCTGCTTCCCCTGTGGTCACTGGCCGGGCCCGACGCCGCCCCCGACGCGGTCGAGACCCACCTGTGCGAGATCGCCGGTATCGACCCGGCCGAGCTCGCCGGCCACGACGTCCTGACCTACCCCACCCAGGCCCCCGCTCGCTTCGGCCGGGACGGTGAGTTCCTGGCCTCCTCCCGCCTGGACAACCTCTCCTCGGTCCACGCCGGACTGGTGGCCCTCGAGGCGCTCGCGGCCGCGGGGGGCGAGCCCGCCGAGCCCGTCATCCTGATCGCCTTCGACCACGAGGAGGTCGGCTCGGCCACCCGATCCGGCGCGGACGGCCCCTTCCTCACGACCCTCCTGCGGCGCCTCGCCGGCGTTCTGGGGGTCAGCGGCGACGACGTCGAGGCCCTCCTGGCGCGCTCGTCCTGCGTGAGTGCCGACGCCGGGCACAGCGTCCACCCCGCCTACGCCCACCTGCACGACCCCGCCATCCAGCCGCTCATCAACCACGGCCCCCTGCTCAAGATCAACGCCCAGCAGCGCTACGCCACCGACGCCGTGGGGGCCGCGATCTGGGCACGGGCCTGCGCCGCCGCCGGCGTACCCAGCCAGGACTTCGTCTCCAACAATGCCGTGCCCTGCGGCTCCACCATCGGCCCCATCACCGCCACCCGGCTCGGGATCACCACCGTCGACGTCGGCGTGCCCCTGCTGAGCATGCACTCGGCCCGCGAAATGGCCGGTGTCAAGGACGGCCCCTGGCTCGCCCGGGCCCTGCACGCCTACTGGCTGGGCGCCTGATCATGGCCAGTCGGCAGATGGGCCGCCGGGAGCAGTCGGGCTCGCCGGTCCGCGCCGCGGGCGTGCGCGGCACCGACCCCTGCCCTTGCGGCACGGGGCGCGCCTACGCCCAGTGCTGCGAACCCTTTCACGACGGCGCTCCGGCACCGACCGCCGAGGCCCTCATGCGCTCGCGCTACACGGCCTTCGTCGTCGGTGACGAGGACTATCTCTTCCGCACCTGGCACCCGCGTACCCGGCCCGAGGGCCCCTACTGCCACCCCGGCACGCAGTGGACGGGCCTGAGCGTCGACGAGACCGTGGATGGCGGGGTGCAGGACGAGACCGGCGTCGTGGAATTCACCGCCTCCTACCGCACCGGCGACGGGCGCGGGGCGGTGGTGGCCGACACCCTGCACGAGCGTTCCCGCTTCACCCGCCGCGCCGGCCGCTGGCTCTACCTCGACGCCGTCGAATAGCTTCGGAGCCCCGGACGGCTGGGCGACAACGTCGGGTCCCCGCTCAGCGCCAGGTGCCGCGCCAGTACTGGATGGGCCAGGGGGCCTGATCCCAGGAGCGCACCCCCAGGTCCGCCGCCCAGCGCAGCGGCAGGTAGGGATCGCGCAGGGCGGCCCGGCCCACGGCGACGGCGTCGACCTGACCGGACACCAGCGCCTGCTCGGCCTGCGCCGCCTCCTCGATGAGACCCACGCCCACCACCGGGACGCCGGTGCCGGCAACGGCCTGCCTGACTCGCTGGGCCAGCGGCAGCTGGTAGCCGGGCCCCACCGGGACCGGGGCAGGTGTGTTGCCGCCGCTGGAGATGTGCAGAACATCGACGCCTGCCTCCACCAGCTCGCGGCTGAAGACCGCGGTCTCCTCACCGGTCACCCCGCCGTCTTCCCAGTCCGAGGCCGACAGGCGGATGTCGAGGACTGTGTCCGGAGCGATGGACTCGCGCACCGCCCGCACCACCTGCAGCGCGAAGCGCTGACGGTTCTCGGCGCTGCCGCCGTAGGAGTCGGTGCGCTGGTTGGACAGGGGTGAACGGAACTCGTGGATGAGGTAGCCGTGGGCGCCGTGGATCTCGATGACGTCGTACCCGGCCTCGACGGCGCGGCGGGCGGCCGCCGCGAAGGCCTCCACCAGCCGGCCGATCCTGGCCTCGTCCAGCTCGGTGGGCGTCGCGTGCCCGGGGTAGGGGATCGCGCTGGGGGCCAGCAGCTCCCAGCCCTCCAGGGTTCCGGTGCGGGCACCGGCGACGTTGGGCCGCCACGGGGCGGTCCCCGACTTGCGGCCGCCGTGCCCGATCTGGATGCCGGCCACCGCCCCGCCGGCGTGGATTGCCTCGACCAGGCGGCGCTGGCCGGCGACCTGCTCATCGGACCACAGACCCAGGTCGTAGGGGGATAGGCGCCCCTCGGGCGTGACCGCCGTGGCCTCTACGATGATCGTGCCGAAGCCGCCCACTGCGCGGCTCGCGTAGTGGGTCACGTGCCAGTCGGTGACGGCGCCGTCCTGCGCATCGACCGAGTACATGCACATGGGCGGCAGCCAGAGGCGGTTGCGGGCGGTCATCCCGCCGAAGGTCATCGGCTCAAGAATGCGTGGCGTGCTCGAGGTGCTCATGACCTCACGCTACTCTCCCGACCGCCGGCAGACATGGGGTGGGAATCACCCGTGCGATCACACCATGGAACCCATAGGCTCCCAGGCGTGAGCCCATGCCCCGTCCCCGTCCCTGCACAACGGCCTGTCCCCGTCGCCGACCCCAGCCACCGACCCGCCCCCATCACCCACGGTCCTGACGACGTCGCCCTTGTCTTCGAAAGCGGCGGCATGCGCGGGGCCTACACGGCCGGCCTCGTGCGCGTCATGCTGGAGGCGGGTCTCTCCTTCCCCTGGGTCGGTGGCATCTCGGCGGGCTGCACGAACACCTGTAACTTCGTCTCCCGGGACACCTGGCGCACCCGTGAGGCCTACCTGGGCCTGACCACCGACCCCAAGGCCGGCGGCTGGGGAAGCTTCGTTGCCGGCAAGGGCTATTTCAACTCCGAGCACATCTACCTGCACACCTCCGCGCCGGACGAGTCCATCCCCTTCGACTGGGATACCTTTGCCGCCTCGCCCACCACGGTGCGACTGGGCGCTTTCCGCTGCGACACCGGCGAGGAGGTCTACTGGGGCCTGGAGGACATGCCCACCATGGGCGACCTGCTGGTGCGGGCCCGGGCGTCGTCGTCGATGCCGGTGCTCATGCCCATGGTCGAGGTCGACGGCGCCCCCTACGTGGATGGCGCCGTCGGGCCCACCGGCGGATTCGCTATCGACGCCGCCCGCGCCGACGGATACGACAAGCTCCTCGTGGTCATGACCCGTCCCGAGGGCTACCGCAAACCGCCCATGCGGCGCCACGAGATCGAGGTCCTCCAGCGCCTCTACTCCCGCTACCCGGCCCTCGTCCAGGCCGTCATCGACCGGCCCGAGAACTACAACCGCACCGTCGAGGAGCTCGAGGACCTGCGCGGCCAGGGACTCGCCTACCTCTTCCGGCCCGAGCGCATGCCCATTGCCAACGGCGAGCTGCGCTACGACCGCATCGTCACCGCCTTCGAGGCCGGACTGGCCCAGGCCCGACGCGAGCTGCCCGCCATCGAGGCCTTCCTCGCCAGCTGAGCTCAGTGCGGCAGGGCGACGCCGTAGCGGGCGATATCCTGGCCGGTCTCGAAGCCGAAGGTGGTGATCGGGGGTACTGGCAGGCCGCCGGCGAGGGCGGCGGCCAGGAGGGTCAGGACGTGGCGCTCGTGGGGCGGGACCGCCTCGGGCAGGTCGTTCAGCGAGAACCAGCGCAAGCCCGCGTTCTTGGCCGGCTCGCGCACAGTCGGCGTGCCCTCCCAGGTGCGCAGCGTGAAGAACAAGTCGATGCGCTGCTCCAGGGCCGCACCGCTGAGGTCATTGGTGCGGTGCATCGCCGTCAGCGGGCTCAGGTCGGCCGTCGCCGCGCGGACGCCCAGTTCCTCGCGGGTCTCGCGCAGGGCCGTCTCGACGACACTCTCGGCGGCCTCGACGTGGCCCGAGGCTCCGCAGGCCCAGTGACCGTCCATATACCCGGTGCCCTGCCGCAGCTGGAGGAGCACCTGCGTCTCAGCGCTCTCCGATCTGCTCGTCGCCCCAGCCCGGTCGGCGGCGGAGTCGGGAGCGGGGCGCAGGAGGTAGACGTAGGCGGCGGGGACGAGGGTGAAGGAGTGGACGGCCATGGCGGCCACCGTAGACCAGACGCGGGCAGGGGTGCGGCCCCGGGAAGAAGTAGCCGGGATACCGAGTGTCAAGTTTCATGAAACCATCAGGAACTTAGGCAATGCTCCCACACAGTCAGTCATCAATGGCCGTCCGTGGAAACTTCCGCAGCGCACCCGTCGCTGGATCGCTGCGATTCGCCTTCCGCGGTAACGCTGCCGGCTCGACGTCGGACAACTAGGCTTCTACCTGGGGTGGCGGGAGACCGCAGGCCCAGCCCTGGAGCTGCACCACCGCCGATAGTCAGCCGTCGACGCGATCAATGATGACCGATGCCGACCTGAGCATGATCGAGGCCCCTTGAAGACGCCGCCTGAGGAGGACCAGATGCAGACCAGCCTTACTCGGCTCACGGCCGACGACGGAACGCGTCTGGTTGTGCACATCTGGCTCCCCGAGTGGCTCATCGACGGTTCCCTGCTGGTGGCCGATGCCCCAGACGCCGCCGGGCTCAGCACCATGGTGACGCCGCACCCGAAGGTGGCCGGTGCCGCCCGCCCCCGGGGCATCATCGTCATCTCCCACGGGATGGCCGAGCACGCCTCGCGCTACGCCCGCTTCGCCGCCTCGGCGGTGGAGGAGGGCTACGCGGTCCTGGCCGGGGACCACCGCGGGCACGGGGCCACCGCCGCCCCAGGCGGCTTCGGGTTCGTCGCCGAGCAGGACGGCTGGGACACGGTCGTGGCCGACATGAGCACCGTCATGGACGCGGCCCGGCGGGCTTGGCCCGACGTTCCGATCTTCCTCATGGGCCACTCCTGGGGCTCCTTCCTGGCCCGCGACCTGGCGGCGCGCCGCGGTGGCGATCTGGCCGGCCTCATCCTGCTGGGGACCGGTTCGGGCGTCGGAGCACTGACAAGACCCGCGACGGCAATCTGCGCCGGGGAATCCAGGTTGCGCGGCCCGCGCCACCCCTCCCGGCTGCTCAACGCCCTCGCTTTCGGCCCCTACCAGCGCCACTTCGCCCCCAACCGCACCGAGGCCGACTGGATCAGCCGGGACGCCAAGGAGGTCGACCGCTACGTCGCCGATCCCTGGTGCGGATTCGTATGCACCTCCAGCTTCTTCCGCGACCTGGTTGCCGGGCAGGGTGTCGTCAACACGGCCTCCCACGCCGCGGCAGTGCCCGCGGAGCTGCCCATGCTGCTGGCCTCCGGGGACCGGGATCCGGTCGGCGCCATGGGACGGGGCGTCCAGCGGGCCGCCACCCTCTACCGCCGCGCAGGCGTACGGGAGGTCTCCGTCCTCCTCTACCCGGGCGGGCGCCACGAGCTCCTCAACGAGACGAACCGGGACCAGGTCACCGGTGACATCCTCACTTGGATCGACGGACACGTGCAAGAACTGTGAAAACCACCGATTGACTGCTGCCTCGGACCTGCCGAGCCCCTCGTTCATTGTAGGTATCACACAAATGGCGGAGTGGTGCTTCAGTGAGATTCGGTCGTTCGCGGTGCCGCCGGTGCCCGTAGGGTTGAGGCATGGTCACGAATCACTCCACCCCGGCCGCCGGTTCCGCGGCCCACTCGGCGTTCGTCGATAGCGCCGCCAACCCCGCTCTTGCCCGTCTCCGGGAGGTGGGCCTGGTCCTGGCCGGCACCGCCGCCCTGACTCTTATCGGCCAGATCTCCATCCCTCTGCCCTTCACCCCCGTGCCGATCACTCTGGGCACCTTCGCCGCCCTGGGCGTCGGGGCCGTTCTCGGCTCGCGCCGCGGCGCCCTTTCCGCGCTGCTGTTCGGAGCCCTGGCCGCCGTCGGCGCCCCGGTCCTGGCCGGCTGGAGCAGCGGCGTCGTGGCCACCTTCGGCTACGTCATCGGCTACATCCTCATCGCCGCCATCGCCGGACGCGCCGCCACCGTATGGTCGGGCCCCTCCGGCTCGGGAGTCCGCCGGATCGCCACCACCGTCGGACTCATGCTGCTCGCCTCCGCATCGGTGTACGTGCCCGGCGTCGTCTGGCTGAAGATCGCCACCGGCGCCAGCTGGGGCGCCGCCCTGAGCATGGGCCTGGTCCCCTTCATCGTGGGCGATGTCATCAAGTCGTTGGCCGCAACCGGACTGCTGCCCGCGCGCGGCCGGCTGCACTGACGGCCCCGTACTGGTCTCCACCCGGCAGCCGCTGTCACGGTCTGCCGGTCGTGTGCCCCGCCGAGTCGCCGATCGGCGGGGCACACGGGTCCAAAGGCTCGGATCGGGGCAGGTTAGCCCGGGTTAGAGTGCCCGTATGAGTCAGCCCGAAAGGCGGGCCGCACCCGTACTGTCCGTCATGGACATGGTCCCCGTCAGCGCCGGTCGCAGCCGCACCGACGCCCTCAACGACATGATCGCCCTCGCTCGGGCCGCCGATGCCGCCGGCTACGAGCGCTACTGGCTTGCCGAGCACCACGGCTCGGACACCTACCTGTCCTCGGCGACCATCGTCCTCATGACTCAGGTCCTGGCCTCCACCAACCGCCTGGGCGTCGCCTCCGGCGGCATCATGTTGCCTAACCACGCCCCGTTCGTCGTCGCCGAGCAGATCGGCACCCTGGCCACCCTCTACCCCGGCAGGGTCGATCTGGGGCTGGGGCGCGCTCCGGGAACGGACCGGCTCACGGCCGCCGCACTGCGCCGAGGGGCCTCCGATCCGGGCCGTTTCGCCGAGGAGATCCTGGAGATCCTCGGCTACCTCGACGACGGGCCGGCACAGGAGCCCCATGTGCCCGGCTCCCTTCTCCTGGGTGCTCCCGGAGCTCCCGACGACGCGGTCCAGGGCGTCACTGCCGACGGCCCTCGGGTGAGAGCCATTCCGGGCGAGGGCACCCGGCCCGACATCTGGGTGCTGGGCTCCTCGGTCAACGGAGCGCGCGTCGCCGGCAGTCTCGGACTGCCCTTCGCCGTCGCCTCCCACTTCGCCCCGGTTCAGGCCGAGGCGGCGATCGCCACCTACCGCTCCGTCTTCAAGATCCCGGGCGACGCGCGCCCGCAGGCCGGCCCCCGGGTGGCGGCCGCCGTCAATGTCATGGTGGCCCCCAGTGACGACGAGGCCCGCTTCCTGTTCAGCACCGCCATGGCCGCCGCCGCCCGCATCGTCGGCAACCGCCCCGGCCCCCTCGACCCGCCCACCACCGACCCGCAGGCCTGGCGCGCCCACGCACCGGGCGAGGAGGCCGCCGTCGAGTCCGCCATGTCCCTGTCCTTCGTCGGAACGGCCGACGTCGTCGCCGCTCGCCTGCGCGAGCAGGCCGACCGCTGGGACCTCGACGAGATCCTCGTGGTCACGCACGCCCACGATCCGGCTGCGCGGCGCCGCTCCTACGAGCTGCTCGCCGAGGCCTGGCGCGCCTGAGCGGGCCCGGGCGGGCCTCTTCTCCCGCGTTCTCCGGTGTGTGACCTACGTGTCGATTCTGTTTCCTTGCTGGACGTAGGATGACCCCTCATGGGCGGCGCCTGATCGCGCTCGCACCCTTGAATCCCAATATCCCTGTGACATCGCAGTCAGTTCCATGCCCCATGGAGGTCGCATGAACAACGCCCTGACAGTGTCGCGCCGTGGCTTCGGGCTCGGCGTGGCAACCATAGGCCTGCTCCTGGCTTCAGGCTGCTCGCGCGGATCGAGCTCCGGTGGAGACGGTCTGGGCAGCGGCAGCGGCAAGCTGACCCTGGCCTACAACTCCGACGGCCCCCACAAGACCTGGGCCGAGGCCGTGTGCCACTCGGTGTCCAACGTCCTGGGCATCACCATGGAGCCCCTGCCGGTGGCCCAGTTCTCCGAGATGCGTTCCGCCATCACCAAGCACACCCTCCTGGGCGCCTTCCGCAGCGGTTGGTCGGCCGATTACCCCTCGCTCGAGAACTTCCTCAATGCCACCTTCCAGACCGGTGCCGGCGCGAACGACTCCCAGTACTCCTCGAAGACGTTCGACGACTTCCTGGCCCAGGCGGCTGCAGCCACCGACCCCGAAACCGCCTACGGCTACTTCCGTCAGGCCCAGACCCAGCTCTTCGCCGACCTACCCGGCATCCCGCTGTGGTACCAGAACGGGTTCGGCGGCTACTCCCGCAACGCTTCCAACGTCGACTTCAACTGGACGGGTGTCCCGTTCTACGAGGAGGCTCGCTCCAGCGCCAATGGCGGCGTCGTCCTATCCAACCTCTCCGAGCCCCAGAACTCCTTGCTGCCCACCAACACCAATGAGTCCAACGGCGGGCGGATCCTCGACCTGGTCTTCGCCGGCCTGGTCCGCTACGACAAGGACGGCAACGTCATCAACGAGGTCGCCTCCTCCATCGAGACCGAGGACAACCAGCACTACACGATCACCCTCAAGCAGGGGTGGACCTTCTCCGACGGCAGCCCGGTGACCGCTGACTCCTTCATCAAGGCCTGGAAGTTCGGAGCCCTGCTGTCCAACGCCCAGCTCGGCTCCTCCTTCTTCGAGAGGATCAAGGGCTTCTCCTACGACGAGGACTCCGAGCTGACCGGGTTGACCAAGGTGGACGACCTCACCTTCACGGTCGAGCTGAACGCCCCGGCGTCGGACTTCAAGATCAGCCTGGGCCACTACGCCTACTACCCGATGCCCGAGTCGGCCTTCGCCGACACCAAGGCCTACGGCGCCAAGCCCGTGGGCAACGGCCCCTACCGGCTCAGCTCTTGGGACCACGACAGCCGGATCGTCCTGGAGCCCAACCCCGCCTATGCCGGCGGGCGCACCGTGGCGAACAAGGGCATCACCTTCAAGCTGTACACGAGCTACGACTCGGTCTACAACGACCTGCTGGCAGGCGCCCTCGACATCGCCGACTCCATCCCCGACGCCTTCCTGCCGACTTTCCGCGAACAGCTCCAGGGACGCGCCATCAACAAGCCCGCCGCCTACTTCCAGGGACTCGCCATCGACGTCACCCATGAGCACTGGAAGATGGACGAGGAGGGGCGCGCCCGGCGCGCCGCCATCTGCCGGGCCATCGACCGCAAGCTCATCTGCGACAAGCTCTACTACGGCACCCGCACGCCCGCCAAGGACTTCACCGCCCCCACCGTCGAGGGATGGACCGCCGAGGTGCCGGGCAACGAGGTCCTCACCTACGACCCGGACGAGGCCAGGCGCCTGTGGGCGCAGGCCGAGGCCATCTCCAAGTTCTGATCGGGAGGAAGTGGACATGCTTCGTTACGTCTCACGCAGGCTGCTGCAGATGGTCCCGGTGTTCTTCGGGGCCACGCTGCTCATCTACGCCATGGTCTTCGCCCTGCCGGGCGACCCGGTCGCCGCGCTCGGGGGCCAGCGCTCGCTCAGCCCCGAGGTGATCGAGCAGATCAAGGCCAGCTACCACCTCGACAAGCCCTTCATCGTCCAGTACCTGCTCTACCTCAAGGGACTGTTCACCCTGGACCTGGGCCAGTCGCTGCGAGGAACTGAGTCCGTCCTCGACGTACTGGTGCGGGCCTACCCGATCACCATCAAGCTCTCCCTCATGGCCCTGGCCTTCGAGGCCGTCGCGGGCATCGGCTTCGGCCTCATCGCCGGGGTGAGGAAGGGCGGCTGGTTCGACGCCACCGTCCTGGTGCTCTCCCTGGTGGTCATCGCCGTGCCCACCTTCGTCATCGGCTTCGTCCTGCAGTTCATCATCGGGGTCCGTCTGGGATGGCTGCCTGTGACCGCCGGCGAGAGCCCCGGCTTCACTGAGCTCCTCATGCCGGCCATGGTGCTGGGGGCCGTCTCCTTCGCCTACGTGCTGCGCCTGACCCGCACCGAGGTCGCCGAGAACCTCACCGCCGACCACGTGCGCACTGCCCGGGCCAAGGGTCTGAGCGGGGCCCGCGTCATGATCGTCCACGTCCTGCGCAACTCTCTGGTCCCGGTCGTCACCTTCCTAGGCGCGGACCTGGGGGCCCTTATGGGAGGTGCCATCGTCACCGAGGGCATCTTCAACATCAAGGGCGTGGGAGGCACCCTCTACTCCGCCATCATCCGCGGCGACGGCCCCATGGTCGTGTCCTTCACGACCGTGCTCGTGCTCGTCTTCATCATCTCCAACCTCCTGGTGGACCTGCTCTACGCCGCCCTGGACCCGAGGATCCGCTATGCCTGAGAACACCACGTCCCCCACTACCCGCCCGGGCCAGGAGCGCTTCGTTATCGCCGACGACGAGATCGGCCTGGGCGCCGTCGACGCCGTCGCCGACGAGTCCGCCCCCGCCTCCGTCTGGCTCGACGCCTGGAGGCAGCTGCGCCGTCGCCCCATCTTCTGGGCGGCCTCAGTGCTCATCGCCATCGCCGTGCTCTTCTCGCTGGTCCCCGGGCTCATCGCCCCGCGCGACCCCGGCTACTGCACGCTGGTCAACTCCTACCAGGGGCCCTCCTGGGGCCACCCCTTCGGGTTCGACATCCAGGGCTGCGACATCTTCGCCCGTACCGTTCACGGGGCCCGGGCCTCGGTGAGCGTGGGCATCTTCACCACCCTCATCGTGGTCCTCGTCGGCTCGGCCATCGGGGCCCTGGCCGGGTTCTTCGGCGGCTTCTTCGACGCGCTGCTCTCACGTGTCACCGATATCTTCTTCGCCGTGCCCTTCGTCCTGGCCGCCATCGTCGTCATGCAGATGTTCCGCAACGACCGCTCGATCCTCACCGTCATCCTGGTCCTGGCCCTGTTCGGCTGGCCCCAGATCGCCCGCATCACGCGAGGCTCGGTGATGAGCGTCAAGAACGAGGACTACGTGACCGCCTCGCGGGCGCTGGGCTCGGGACGCATGGCCATGCTGCTGCGCCACGTCATGCCCAACGCGGCCGCCCCCATCATCGTGACCGCCACCGTCGAGCTCGGCGTCTTCATCGTCTCGGAGGCCACCTTGAGCTTCCTGGGCATCGGGCTGCCCTCCTCGGTCGTCTCCTGGGGCGCGGACATCGCGGCCGCCAAGGACGCCCTCAACAGCCACCCGAGCGTCCTGCTCTTCCCCGCCGGAGCGCTGGCCCTGACCGTGCTCGGCTTCATCATGCTCGGCGACGTCGTCCGCGACGCCCTGGACCCGAAGGCCCGCAAGTGACACCCACCAACGCACCCACATCGACCACCACCACGACAGCTGCCTCAACCGCCGGCAAGGCGAGCAGTACCGGCAGCTCCGACAAGACCTTCGCCCCCGCGGCCTCCTGGAACGCCGGGAGTGACCCCCTCCTGGAGATCAACGACCTGGAGGTCGCCTTCCGATCCTCGACCGGGCTCGTCCCGGCCGTGCGCAAGGCGAACCTGACCCTCTACCCCGGCCAGTCCGTCGCCATTGTGGGGGAGTCCGGCTCCGGCAAGTCCACCATGGCTCACGCCATCATCGGACTGCTGCCCGGAACCGGTCGGGTCACCGGCGGCACGATCCGCTTCCAAGGACGCGACATCACCCACCTGGGCCCCCAGGAGCTCACCGCCCTGCGCGGCTCCTCCATCGGCCTAGTGCCCCAGGACCCCATGTCCAACCTCAACCCGGTGTGGTCCATCGGCTTCCAGGTCAAGGAGGCGCTGCGGGCCAACGGCCTGGCCGGCGTCGCCGACGACCGCCTCGCCCACCTCATCGCCGAGCGCACCGACGACGCCGAGAAACCGGTTCCGTCCACCGGTGGGAGCATCGACGTCAACGAGCAGGTGGCCCTCCTACTGGAGCAGGCCGGGCTGCCCGAGGCCTCCCGGCGGGCCAAGCAGTACCCCCACGAGTTCTCCGGCGGCATGCGCCAGC
>ERZ773075.624-NODE-624-length-25486-cov-107.192_pt1 | contig 25486 bp, 28 predicted proteins | sample MGYA00580614_ERZ773075 | MGnify/ENA primary metagenome ERZ773075 (study PRJEB29015, sample SAMEA2738021) | human oral metagenome | biome: human oral; feature: human-associated habitat; material: dental | place: China | collected 2043 ... | reverse complement strand
GAGTCGTGTTCGTGCCGCTCCCCGGTGGTGATCCACCCGGCGCCAGTCGCGACGGACATAGCCTAACGCGTCGGGTCCGCTGGGCACCTCGTGCGGCTGCGTACGTCTGCGTGTGTCCATGCGCGCCTGAGCACTCGGACGGCCTCACTCCTCCTGGCCGAACCAATCGCCCAGGCCGTCGTCGGCGCCGATCCAGGCCAGGGCCTGGGCCATTTCCTCGGGGCGCAGGAGGATCCGGCCGAAGGCGCGGCGCACCTGCTCGCGCATGCGCTCATCGCCGATGCCGGTGACCACGAGGTGGCAGCGGGGCTCGCCGGAGGCGCGAGCGGCGGTGCCGTCGGCAGGGGCGACCGGCACATCGGCCCAGGTTCCGGCATCGCCGACGCTGAGGGCACCTCCGGCGACCTCCCAGGTGCAGACCCGGCCGGGGCGGCTGGGCAGCCAGAAGCAGCCGCGAGCGCATAGGCCCCGGCCGGCGAGGTCGACGACGAGGGCGCGCAGGCGCCCGGGGTGGAAGGGCAGGGCAGCGCTGAGGTCGAGGGTCCACACGCCGTGGTCGTCGGGGCCGCCCCAGGCGCTGGTGGTGGCGGGATGGATGCGGCTCAGGGAGGCCGAGGCGTCGTGGGAGAGGCCGCTGAGGGTCTCCAGGAGGGGCGCGTCGAGCCCGGGGAGCAGCAGCGCGTCGTGGGGGCGCAGGTGCTCGATGAGGTCGGCCCCGGCGGGATCCTCGTCGCGTCCCAGGGCCAGGACAACGTCGGCGTAGCCGAGGTTGGCCAGGTGCACGGCGCCCGTGCACCGGCAGTCGCCGGGGAAGGCGGCCAGCAGGCGGTGCTCGAGGAGCTCGTCCAAGGCGGTGGTGGCGTCCAGGACATGGGCGGCCCCGGCCAGTCTCACACCGGTGCCGGCGAGGTCCTCGGCTAGGCGGGGCAGGAGGTGGGCGAGTTCGATGGCCGCCGGCAGGAGGATGACGGTGGTGCCGCCCGGGTCCTGGGCGGCACGGTCCTCGGCGACGGCGACCAGGACCTCGCGCAGTGAGCAGGTGGGGCAGGTGAAGGGCATGGGGACGTCGAGGCGCACCGGGTCGTCGTCGAAGCCATCGGCCGAGCTGTGGCTGACGAGGCGGACCAGATCGCCGCTGTCGTCACCGACGTCGCGGCCCTCCTCGTCCTCGCCATAGCCATCTTCCTCGTCGAAGTGGAAGCCGGCGCGGATGACGACGGCGTCCTGGCCAGCCAGGGAGAGGTCGACCAGGTCCAGCAGGGCGGGGTCGACGGCGCCGATGAGGGCCAGGGCGTGCCGGCCATCGGCATCAGCCCGGGTACCGGGGAGGGCGAAGAGGTCATCCGAGGGATCGGTCACGAGGTCCTCCAGCAGAGTTGACGACACTGAGAATCATTCTTATATCATGCTCGTCATGACCACCTACTGCCAAGTCACGGGGGCCCGGCCGGTCTTCGGCCGATCCGTCTCCCACTCGCACAAGCGCACGCCCCGGCGCTGGGACCCCAACCTGCAGCGCAAGCGCTACTGGGTGCCGTCACTGGGCCGCACCGTGCGCCTGACGGTGTCCGCCAAGGGCATCCGCACGATCGACAAGCTGGGCATCGACGTCGTCGTGGCCCGAATGCTGGCCCGAGGGGAGAAGCTGTCATGAGCGGCACCAAGGGGAAGGACCTGCGGCCGATTATCAAGATGGTCTCCACCGCGGGCACGGGGCACACCTACGTCACCCGCAAGAACCGCCGCAACACCCCCGACCGGCTGGTACTGCGCAAGTTCGACCCGGTGGTGCGCCGGCACGTGGAGTACAAGGAGTCGCGCTGATGGCCAAGAAGTCCAAGATTGCCGCCGAGCTGCGGCGCCGGGAGGTGGTGGCCCGCTACGCCGAGCGCCGGGCCGAACTCAAGCGGGCTTCAGTGAACCCCCACCTGAGCCAGGCCGAGCGCAACGAGGCGATGACGGCGCTGCACGCGCTGCCCCGGGACGCCTCCCCCACCCGCCTGCGCCGCCGCGACGCGGTCGATGGGCGTCCGCGCGGGCACCTGCGCGTCACCGGGACCTCCCGGGTGCGCTTCCGCCAGATGGCGCTGCGCGGCGAGCTGCCGGGCATCGTCAAGTCCTCCTGGTAGCCGGGCGGGCTCAGCCACGAGGCCCGCGATCGCCAGGCGTCGAGGCCCGCCGCGGCCGCCCACTATCACAACACCCGCCAATACCGACCACTCCAACCCCCCATATCCGAGGAGCTCTTATGCGTCCGGGGATCCACCCCAGCTACCAGCCCATCGTCTTTCGCGATAAGTCGGCCGGCTTCGCCTTCCTGACCCGTTCGACTCTGACGTCGTCGGAGACCATCGAGTGGGAGGACGGCAACACCTACCCGGTCTACGACGTCGAGGTCTCCAGCGCCTCGCACCCGTTCTGGACCGGCCAGGGCCGCATCCTGGACACGGCCGGTCGGGTGGAGAAGTTCGAGCGCCGCTACGGCAAGCGGACGCGCTAGTCGCGCAGACGGGGCCCGGCGCCCGGACATCGCAGCACAGGAAGAGAGAGTTAAGGAGTCACTCATGAAGGTTCGCGCCTCAATCCGGTCCCTGGCCAAGCAGCCGGGTTCCAAGGTGGTCCGACGCCGCGGTCACACCTACGTCATCAACAAGAAGAATCCCCGCCTCAAGGCCCGTCAGGGCTGATCAATCGAGGCCAATACCCCACCGGGCCGGGATGCGCAGCAGAGCGCATCCCGGCCCTTCCTTTCCTCAGTATCGACGCCGGTCGATAAAGGATGCCCAACACTTCAACCGTAAGCACCACAATCCCGCACTGAAGCGGAAAATCGAGGAGGAGAACGCTCCCCCGCACCGTCGCCGATCGACCGGAAATATTCATGTAACACGCAAGGCATTGCCTATAGGAGTCCGTCATGTGCGGGCAAGCTCGCGCCTATGCGCCCGCTCCGAACCGTCTCTGGGAGAGTCCCAATGCACCTCACCCCTCGTGAGCAGGAGAAGCTACTCATCGTCGTCGCCGCGGACCTGGCACGAAGACGTAAGGACAGGGGGATCAAGCTCAATCACCCCGAAGCAGTCGCCTACATCACCGATGAGATCCTCGAAGGAGCACGCGAGGGGCGCACCGTCTCCGACCTCATGACCTATGGCACCACCCTGCTGACCCGCGAGGATGTCATGGAGGGGGTCCCCGAGATGATCCGCGCGGTCCAGGTGGAGGCGACCTTCCCCGACGGGACCAAGCTCGTCTCCGTTCACGATCCGATTCGCAGGAGGCTGTCATGATCCCGGGCATGTACCGGCTCGCGGGCGGCACCATCACCATCAACGAGGACCGCCCCACCGTCGACCTCGACGTCCTCAACACCGGGGACCGCCCCATTCAGGTCGGTTCGCACTTCCACTTCGCCGAGGTCAACTCCGCGTTGTCCTTCGACCGGCAGGCCGCTCGCGGTTTCCGCCTCGATATTCCCGCAGGAACCGCGGTCCGGTTCGAGCCGGGCGACTCCAGGCCAGTCCACCTGGTGGCACTGGCTGGAGCGCGGAGGGTCTTCGGACTGGCAGGCAAGACGAACGGACCCATCCAGAGTGGAGAGCACAGGAGCACACCATGAGCAAGGAACTCAGCCGTCGGGAGCATGCCGCCCTGTACGGCCCCACCACCGGGGACGCCGTCCGTCTAGCCGACACCGACCTCTTCGCCCAGATCGAGTGGGACCTGACCCACCGTGGCGACGAGGCCGTCTTCGGAGGCGGCAAGGTTATCCGCGACGGCATGGGCCACAATGGCCAGCGCACGCGAGACGAAGGCATCCCCGACACCGTCATCACCAATGCGATCATCATCGACCACACCGGCGTCTACAAGGCCGACGTCGCCATCCGCGACGGCGTCATCAGCGCCATCGGCGCCGCGGGCAACCCGGACATCATGGACGACGTCGACATCGTCATCGGCGCCTCCACGGAGGTGATCGCCGGCGAGCACCGCATCCTGACGGCCGGAGGCATCGACTCCCACATTCACTTCATCTCCCCCGCCCAGGTCGCCACCGCCCTGGCCTCAGGCGTGACCACCATGATCGGAGGGGGGACGGGCCCCGCCGATGGCACCAACGCCACCACGATCACGCCCGGGGCCTGGAACCTGGCCCGCATGCTCCAGGCCGTCGAGGACTTCCCGATGAATATCGGTCTGCTGGCCAAGGGCCACGCCTCCGCCCGGGAGCCGCTGGCCGAGCAGCTGCGCGCCGGAGCGGTCGGCTTCAAGATCCACGAGGATTGGGGCGCCACGCACGCGGTCATCGACGAGGCACTCAAGGTCGCCGACGAGTTCGACGTGCAGGTCGCCATCCACACCGACACGCTCAACGAGTGCGGATTTGTCGAGGACACCCGCCGCGCGATCGGCGGACGAGTCATCCACACCTTCCACACCGAGGGCGCCGGCGGCGGCCACGCCCCCGACATCATCACCCTGGCGCAGGACCCCAACATCCTGCCGTCCTCGACCAACCCGACGCTGCCCTTCACGCGCAACACCGCTGAGGAGCACCTCGACATGCTCATGGTGTGCCACCACCTCAACCCCGCCATCCCGGAGGACGTCGCCTTCGCCGACTCGCGCATCCGTCCGGAGACGATCGCGGCCGAGGATGTGCTGCACGACCTGGGCGTGTTCTCGATGACGTCGTCGGACTCCCAGGCCATGGGGCGCGTCGGCGAGGTCGTCATCCGCACCTGGCAGGTGGCCGACCAGATGAAGAAGGCTCGCGGCAGGCTCGCCGGGGACCCGGAGGGCGGCGACAACCTGCGCATCAAGCGCTACGTGTCGAAGTACACGATCAACCCAGCCCGTACCAACGGGATCGCCGAGGTCGTGGGCAGCGTGGAGGTGGGCAAGTGGGCGGACCTGGTGCTGTGGGATCCCGCCTTCTTCGGGGTCAAACCGAGCCTGATCCTCAAGGGAGGCCAGATCGCCTCGGCGGTCATGGGGGACGCCAACGCCTCAATCCCCACCCCCGAGCCCACACTCATGCGCCCCATGTTCGGCGGCTACGGGGCGGCACCGGCGTCGAACTCGATCACCTTCATGTCCCAGGCCGCCATCGAGGCAGGAGTGCCCCAGAGCCTGGGGCTGCGCAAGAAGATCCGTCCGGCCCGCGGGGTCAGGCGGCTGACGAAGGCGGACATGGCCTTCAACGACGCCACTCCGGCGCTCACCGTCGATCCCGAGACCTACGAGGTCAGGGTCGACGGCGAGAAGGTCACCTGTGAGCCCGCCGAGGTCCTCGCCATGGCGCAGCGCTACTTCCTGTTCTGACCCCTCATCCTGGAGCCTTCATGATTATCGAGTCCATCGCAGGCAATATCCACGACTTCTCCCCCGAGGACCTCGAGGGCGTGCACGTCGAGAGTGTGATCCTCCCTCTGACCGCCCTCACTAAACGCATCCAGCGAGTGCGCTCGGACCACGGCACTGAGCTCGGCATCCGGCTCGCACCGGGAGCGCCGGACCTGCGCGAGGGAGACATTCTGCTTCGCAACAAGCGCGGAATCGTCGTCGTGCGCCTGGAGCCCACCGACGTCCTCGTCATCGCGCCCGCCACGGTGCGCGAGATGGGGGTCGTCGCCCACAACCTGGGCAACCGGCACCTGCCTGCCCAGTTCTTCGGACCCACTGAGCCCTTCCCCGGGCTTGAGGGGCATGACGGCGTCATGGTCATCCAGTACGACCACACCGCCGAGCACTACCTGGAGCACCTGGGGGTGCGTCACGCGCGGATGGAGCGGTCCATGCCCGTCCCCTTCCGCCATGCCGAGCACACTCACTGACCCCTGCGCCTCGGAGTGGGGCGAGCCCGCGCGCTGGCAGCTCCCGCTGGCCCAGCTGTGCGACTCCGCACTGCCCACGGGCGCCTTCTCCCACTCCTTCGGGCTGGAGACCTATATCTGCGACGGTGTCGTCGACGGCGAAGCATCCTTCGCGACCTGGTTGCGCGCGCTCGTGTCCACCCAGCTGACCTTCTCCGAGGGGCTAGGGCTGCGTCTGGCCTTCGAGGCGGTGGCGGTGGACGACTGGGAGGCGATCGCCCGCCTCGACAACCTCCTCGTGGCTCAGGCGGTACCGGTCCAGGTGCGTCGGGCCGGGATCACGATGGGACGGCGGCTGCTCACTATCGCTCGTCTGGCACTGAGCGGCGCCGACGACGACAGGCTGCTCAGCCGCTACGCGGCGCTCGTGGATGCGGAAGGCTGCCGCGCCCACCCCGCCATCGTGCTGGCGATCGCCGGCTATGCGCTTACGGCACCGCCGTCGGCGGTCACGGCAGCCTACCTCCAGTCCAGTGTGATCTCACTGACGCAGAACGCCGTACGAGCCATCCCCTTGGGGCAGGACGCCGGTCAACGCGCCATCGCCTCGGTGCGCGACGACGTCCGCGCCGCGGTCAGGCGGATCGGGACTCTTGACGAGATGGACCTGGGAGCGGCCGCGCCCGGGATCGAGATCAGCCAGATGCGGCACGAGCGACAACGCGCCCGCATGTTCATGTCCTGAAGAACTACTGAGGAGAATCATGACAGCAACAGCCAGCCGGACTCTCGCTGATAGGCCCGGAGAGCAGGCCGCCCGCTCCCAGCATCCCGGCCCGATTCGTATCGGGGTGGGCGGCCCGGTGGGGGCGGGAAAGACCCAGCTCATCGAGCGAATCACCCGGGCCCTGAGCCGGGAGATCTCCATGGCCGCCATCACCAACGATATCTACACGATCGAGGACGCCAAAATCCTCGCCGCTCAGGGAATCCTGCCGGTGGACCGCATCGTCGGGCTGGAGACCGGGGGCTGCCCGCACACCGCCATCCGCGAGGACACCTCCATGAACGAGGCGGCGATCGCCGAGCTGGTCGAGCGCCACCCCGACCTGGAGGTGGTGTTCGTGGAGTCGGGAGGCGACAACCTCTCGGCCACCTTCTCCCCCGAGCTGGTCGACTTCTCCATCTACGTCATCGACGTCGCCCAGGGCGAGAAGATTCCCCGCAAGGCCGGTCAGGGGATGATCAAGTCCGACCTGTTCGTCATCAACAAGACGGACCTGGCCCCTCACGTCGGCGCCGACCTGGCGGTCATGGAGGCCGATTCCAAGGTGTTCCGGGGTGACAGGCCCTTCTGCTTCACCAATCTCAAAACCGATGAGGGCCTGGATCACGTCATCGAGTGGCTCCGCCACGACGTGCTCATGACGGACCTGGAGTCGTGAGCACCACCGGCGAACTGCATCTGCGGATCGCCCGGGACGGGGACCGGAGTATCGCCGTGGACCAGTACCACCGGGGAGCACTGAAGGTGTTCCGCCCTCTGTACCTCGATGAGACCGGACAGGTGACCTACTACGCGGTCAATCCCGGAGGCGGGTACCTGGACGGCGACTCCTACCTTACCGAGATCGAGGTCGAGGAGGGGGCCTCAGCACTGCTGACCACCCAAGCGGCCACGAAGATCTACCGCACCCCCACCTGCCCGGTCCACCAGCACACCCGAGTGAGCCTGGCTCCGGGGGCCGTACTCGAGCTCATTCCCGACCAGGTCATCGCCTACAGGGAGTCCTCCTACCTGCAGACCGCCCTCGTCGAGATGGATCCGACGGCAACCTTCATGTCCTTGGAGGTCCTCACCCCCGGTTGGGCCCCGGACGGTTCGGCCTTCGGGTATGACTCCGTACGGGTGCGCACCGATATCCGCATCGGCGGCCGGTGCGCCGTCGTCGACAGCCTGCGCCTGGTCCCCGGCGAAACCGGTATGGCGGGCCTGGGAGCTCTGGAGGGGTACAGCCACCTGGCCTCCTTGACGGTCATCGACACCCGCGTCGATGCCGCGCTCGTCGCCGAGGTCGGCGAGCTGCTCGAGGCCGACGACGTGCGCGCCGGAGTGACGCGGGTGCCGGGTCCCGGACTCGTTGCCCGGGTGCTGGGTGACGACACGACCCGGCTGACCGGTCTCATGCTCGACATCAACGAGCTCGTGCGCGGCCGGTGGTTCGGCGCGCCGAGGCTCGACCTGCGCAAGTACTAGTGACGGCCCGCTCGCCTCGGCAGCGGGCATCTCCCGAATCTCCATCGATCGGAGCCCCTTATGCCTGAGTCATCTGCTCATCAGTCCCACCACCCGACTTCCCGACCGGACACCGCGGCCGTCCCATCGATCGTCTCGGTCGGCGTGAGCGCGCTCGGGCGCGGGGTCGGGCAAATCTTCCTCCAGCCCCATGCACTCACCGGAGTGCTCATCGTGGCCGGCATCGCCGTCTACTCACCACTCATGGCCCTCCAAGTGATCCTCGGGACGACAGTGTCGACGGCGGCGGCACGGCTGCTGGACCTGCGAATCACCGATGGACTCCAGGGCTACAACGGGGCGCTGGTGGGAGCGGCGGCCTGGGCCGCTATGGGCATTTTCTGGCCGGCAACGCTGCTCACCGTGGTCGGGGCGGCGGCGTGCCCCGCGGTCCACCGTGCTCTGGAGCGCGTTCTCGCCCCAGTCGGGCTCCCGGCGCTCACGGCTCCCTTCTGCATCGTCTCCGGCCTGCTGACCGCTCTGCTCAGGGCGATCGACGCGCCGATGGTGCCCGATCCGGCGCCGGTCAGCGGGTCGACGGCGTGGCTGGTCCCGGAGGCGGTGCTGACGGGAGAGTCCCAGGTGGTGCTCGTCGACTCCTGGGTCGGCGGCGCGCTGATCCTGGCCGGGCTGTTCATCGCCGGTTGGAGAGTAGGAACGGCAGCGCTGCTGGGCAGCGTCGTCGGAACGGCGGCAACGCTGGCACTCGTTCCCGCCGGCCAGGCGGCGCACGGTCTGGGCGGATACTCTCCGTGCCTGACGGCGATCGCGATCGGCGTCGTCCTCCTGCCTCCCGGGAGGCGGGCCTGGGTGCTGGCGGTCGCGGGATCGGTGCTGACCGTCGTCGTGGACCGGGTTTTCACGGCGATCCCGGTGCCGACCTACACCTGGCCCTTCATCGTGACCACCTGGCTGGTGCTCGCCGTCGTCAACTGGCGCGAGCGCCGACTAGGCTGAGGCCATGGCTCACTCCACGGCGCAACCCGACTCCGCCGCCCACCTGGTCCTGTCCCTGTCCTGCCCCGACCGTCCGGGCATCGTCCACGCGGTCACCGGCACGCTGGCGCGCCGCGGCGGGAACATCACCGAGTCCAAGCAGTTCGGGGACTCCTCCACCGGCCTGTTCTTCATGCGGGTCCAGGTGCTCACCACCGTGCCGCGCGTGGAGCTGGAGAAGGACCTGGCCGAGCTGGCCGGCGAGTACGAGATGGAGTGGAGCCTCGATGAGGTGGGGCGCGCCATGCGCACCCTCATCATGGTCTCCAAGGAGGGGCACTGCCTGACCGACCTGCTCTTCAGGGCGCGCAGCCAGGGGCTGCCGGTCGACGTCGTCGGCGTGGTGGGCAACCACGAGACGCTGCGGGACGTCGCCGAGTTCTACGGGGTGCCCTTCCACCACATCCCGGTCACCAAGGAGACCAAGGAGGCCGCCGAGGCCGAGCTGCTGGGGCTGGTGGACTCCCTCGACGTCGAGCTGGTGGTGCTGGCCCGCTACATGCAGATCCTCTCCCCCGCCCTGTGCGAGCGGCTGCACGGGGGCGTCATCAACATCCATCACTCGTTCCTGCCGTCCTTCAAGGGGGCGCGCCCCTACGCCCAGGCGCACGAGCGCGGGGTCAAGCTCATCGGGGCGACGGCGCACTACGTGACGGCGGACCTCGATGAGGGGCCGATCATCGAGCAGGACGTGACGCGGGCCGGTCACGAGGACTCGGTGTCCGTGCTGCAGGCCAAGGGGCAGGACGTCGAGCGCCGGGTGCTGGCGCAGGCGGTGCGCTGGCACACCGAGCACCGGGTGCTGCTCAACGGGCACCGCACCGTCGTCTTCGCCTGAGCGCACTGCCGGCCCCGCCGCCCGTATATCGGGGTCGAAGGCACCATCACCACCACCGAAACCTCCACCCCCTACGACCTCGTACGCATCATCACCTACCTCACCGACGACGCCGAAGAAGCCCAAGGCCACTAACCCCTCCCCCGACACGCCCACCTCCCCACACCGATGCCCCCTTCACCAACAACGGCGGGTTCCAGGGGTGGACGCATCACTCGTGAAGGGGTGTTCTGTGTCCGGGACCCGCTTTGATGAGGGCGTTCGTCGGGGCGCGGCAGCGCGCGCGACCACGGCCGGCCCGCATCCGGATCACCCACTCGCGCTACCACTCGTCCGTCTGGCCCGCTCCTCGTCCCTTGGGAACAACACCCCATCGCCGTTCCCGCACTCCGCCTCTAACCTCAAGGCATGAGCCTCCCCCAGAGCAGTATGCAGGTATACGGAGGGCCGCCTCCATATACGCACCAGATCCCAGCCCCTTTGCCGTACAGCGTCATGTCCTACTCGTCCCTGCTGAATTCCATACAGGGAGCCAACGACTGCACCGCTTCTACGCGGAATACGCTCTTCTTCTGGCTCAGGATCCCGCTGGTCGTTGCGATACCGCTCATCGTGATCGGATTGCGCATCACATTTGACGCATTCGGCATGCGCTCCTTCTTCTTCCTTCTCCCATACGTCATCGGCTTTCACGCCGCCACTTTCGCCGCCACATCGAACAGGCCATCGCGCTTCGGAAATAGAATCATCACACCGGCAACAGCGATAGCTTTCTTAAGCCACCTGATATTCCTCATACTCCTATCCTTGTCGCTGCCCGATCAACACTTCATTCCCTCGCGTATTCCTTCACCCTTTGAGAACCTGGGACTCTCTTCCGGCTCCTCCGACGTCCTGGCAATGGCGAGCATTATTGGAGTCGGTATCTCGGCTGTAGCCTGCCTCGCCTTCGCCATCATGGAGAAGCCTTCCAGGTACATGAGCATCGCTCCCAACTCCCCGCACCATTGAATCCCCCATCGCCATTCAGGGCCGGTTCCCCGTCGACGCCGGGCTCCCGCGGGTGTCAGACAGAGGCGTAGCCTGACGGCATGACGACTCCCGAGATGCTCATCGACATCCTGTCACGGTCGCGCGAGCGCTTCGACCGCGCCTTCGACGGCGTCACCGTGGAGCAGGCCAACACGCAGCCCACCCCGGACCTGGCTCCGCGCATCGACTCCCTGACCTGGTTGGCCTGGCACACGGCCCGCGAGCTCGACACCCAGGTCGCGCCGTTGGCGGGCATCGAACCCGTCTGGATCACCGGCGGCCACCGGGAGCGCTTCGCCCTGGCCCTTCCTGACGACACCGAGGACTGGCACCACACGCCCGATCAGGCCGCACAGGTCGTCGTCAGCGACCTCGGTCTCCTCTTCGCCTATCTCGATGACGCCTACGCGCTGGCCACCACCTACCTGCGCGGCCTGACGCCGCAGGTACTCGACGACGTCGTCGACAGCTCCTGGGACCCGCCCGTCACCCGGGGCGTGCGTCTGGCCTCGATCATCGACGACGCCGCCCAGCATTCCGGCCAGGCCGTCTACACCCGCCGCCTCCTGGGGCTGCCGGGCTAGCCGCACGCATCACTTCAGCCGGCCGATCGGCGCGCACGGCCCAGCCGCCTCCGCACCACACGTTCGCCCCGACCTGATGGTTCAGGTCGGGGCGAACGGCTCCCACATGACAAGAGACTGCTGGGGCCCGTGCGGGCCGGTGGCGTGGGAGGATCGGGCGGTTCTGGGCCGCGCGCCTCAGGCGGCGGGTTCCACCGTCTCGCCGCGGCGCAGCACGGTGACGGGCCTCAGGTCCGCGTCGGTAACGACGACGTCGGCCCACAGGCCCGCCCGCAGTGCCCCTACGTAAGGGTCGCCGAGGATCTGCGCACCCTGGACGCTGGCGGCGTAGACGGCATCGACCAGGTCGACTCCTCCGTGCCAGGTGGTGCGCACGACGTCGATGAGGTGGGCGGTCCCCCCTGCGATCGCGCCGCCCTCGGTGAGGCGGGCGACGCCGTCGGCCACGGTGACCGGCTGGGAGCCGAGCACGTAGTCGCCGTCCGCCATACCGGCCGCAGCCATGGCGTCGGTGATCAGGACGACGTTATCGCGCCCCAGGGTCTCGAACATGTCCAGAACGATGGCGGGGTTCAAGTGCACGCCGTCGCCGACCATCTCCAAGACGCATTCGCCGCGCTGGGCAGCGGCCAGGAACTCGGGCACGGGCCCGGGTTTGCGGTGGTGCATGGGTCGCATGCCGTTGAACAGGTGGGTGGCGGTGGAGCGCCGGGAGCGGACCGTCTTGCCGGCCTCGATGCGCTCGGCGATGCGGGCGGCGGCGTCGGCCAGTGCGGCGCGCACGGGGGCGGCCTCGGAGTCGGTGTGCCCGAAGGAGGGCAGGGCCCCGCCCTCGATGAGGGCCGCGTTGACTCCGTCGTCGCCGGTGATGCTGGGTTTCTCCGGGGCGATCGTCATGGTAACGACGTGCCCGCCGCCGAGCTCGATGAGCTCGCGGGTCAGGGCGGCGTCGGGGTCGATGATGTAGGTGGGGTCCTGGGCGCCGCAGCGCTCGACCGAGACGAAGGGTCCCTCGAAGTGGATGCCGGCGAGCTCGCCGGCCTCACACAGCCCAGCCAGCACCCGGGTACGTGCGCGCAGGACGTCGGGAGCGGCCGTCACACAGGAGGCCACCAGCGAGGTGGTGCCGAAGCGGCGGTGCTCGAGCACGGAGACCATCGCCTGCTCGGCGGTCTCGGCGTTGGGGAAGGACTCGCCGCCGCCGCCGTGGCAGTGGACGTCGACCAGGCCCGGCAGGAGGTAGCCGCCCTCGGGTGCGGTCTGCGCCTGCTCGACGACGTCTCCGAAGCCAGCCCTGGCGGCCCGGTCGGCAGGCCCGACCCAGGCGATGTGGGTTCCCGACAGGACGACGGCCCCGTCGTCGATGATGTGGTCGGGGGTGACAACACGACCCCGCAGTGCGCGGACCTGCATGGCTTCGTTGCTCATGAGTCGGATTCTGTCACTTCCCCAGACATCAGACAACCTCATTCTCGGCGTCTTCTCCCCCACATCTCCGGATCCGCAGTGGTCCGGCGGCAGTGCTGCCGGACCACTGCGCACGGGGCGCGAGGGCGCCGGTCACCGGCCGTCAGCGCTGCGCCGCTTCCTGCTAAAGCCTCCCGCACGCAGTGCCAGCGCGAGGGCCATCAGTCCCACCAGAGAGCTCGTCATCAGCCAGAGCCCCCAGGCCAGGTAGCTGTCGGCCAGCAGCTGTCCTCCGGAGATGGCCGACAACGTGAGGAGCCAGATTGCCGATACCGCCCCTATCCAGTGACGGGCACCCACCGCGACCAGGGTGAAGACGATCCAGCTCAACGATATCCATACTTCTTTGCCGCCTCCGCTGGCGGGAACCAGTGTTCCGCGCCCCTCGGGGAGCAGGAGCGAGATGGTGGCCGTCGGCAGTTTGAGGAGCAGGATCGTCAGGACGAGCCCCAGCGCGAGACGAGCAGGCCCCGGAGTGCACCAGAAGCCGGCGTGCTGGGCTCCGGCGGCAAGCTCGGTCGTTCTCGTTGTCATGAGTGCCGCCTCCACATCCGCGCCCCCGCCAGGACGCAGCAGGCGAGCAGCGGCAGCGCCAGGAGAAGCCTGAGCCACTCCACCCGTTCGACCCCGGTGCCCGTGTAGAGGCCCACCGCGACGTCGAGCCACTGCTTGAGCGGGTTCCACTCCAGGATCCTCTGGAGGGCCTCGGGGAGCTGCTCCAAGGGCATCGCCGCGCCCGAACCGAAGAACATAAGGAAGAAGACGGCGGCCGACAGGGCCTGGGTCGTGCGCGAGGAGACCCTCAGCGCGCCGATGAAGAAGCCCAGTGCCGAGAGCCAGGCGATCGAACCCGCCATGACCGCCAGGAAGCGCGGGTTCCACAGTTCGGGCCGCACCCCGTCGCGCACGGCGACCACCAGGACGATGATCATCGAGGCGGCCATCACCAGCGCAAACGTGGACAGCAGCAGGGCGATCACGAAATGCCGGCCCCGCAGTGGGAGTGTGGAGTAGCGCCGGTCGATTCCGCGCGAGCGCAGCTCGGCCAGGTATATCGGCATTCCCATGAGCAGCAGGTTGGCCATGACCGACAGAATGAGCGAGGGGAACATGACGTCGATGAATCTCACGCCGGGAGCGACCTCGTTGGAGGCATAGGGGATGCCGATGAAGACGTACATGATCACCGGGAAGGCGAGGGAGAAGAACACGGCGACGGGCTCGCGCAGCAGCAGGACGAGCTCCTGACGGGCCCACACCGTCACCACCCGCCATCCGGGAGCCAGGGATTGGGGCTGGCCGGGCTGGGACCGCTCAGCCCCGGAGGAGCCGGCCAGCAGAGTGCCGGAGACGGGCGGCGCCGCGACGGCGTCGGGCTGCGGGTGCGCATGGCGCGCCCGCCGGGTCTGCTGTGATTGCGCGGTCATCGGGCTACCTCCTGATTCGCTTGGGAAACCGCCTCGGCGAAAACGTCCTCCAGCCGGATCGGCCCTTTGAGGATGTCCTGATAGTGCAGGTCGCCGCGGTCGCGAGCAGCCTCGATCTGCTCGGCCATGGCGGCCACGGTCTGTCTGTCGGAGATGAGGACGCGCGTGTCCCCGGCCTCGACCAGCTCGACGCCATGGGTGCCGGCCCAGGCGTCCACAGAGGACTCCACCCCGATCAGCCGCAGCCGCCACCGGCCGCCGGCCAGATCGAGGATGTCGTCGACCGTCCCCTGGAGGACCAGGCGCCCGCGGTCGAGGACCAGCAGCCGATCCGCGTAGGCCTCGGCCTCGCTCAGGTCGTGGGTGGAGGCCAGGACCGCCACGCCCTCGCTGCGGCGTCGCCGCAGGAACTCCCACAGTTCGGTGCGCGCCACGGGGTCGATGCCGCTGGTCGGCTCGTCGAGGACGAGGGCGCGGGGCCGGCCGATACAGGCCAGGACGACATCCAGGCGCCTGGCCCACCCGCCCGACAGGGAACCGATCGCCTGGGTCATATAGGGGCCGAGGCCGAGCTGGGCGACAATCTCATCGACCGGCCCCGGATCGGCGTACAGGCCGGCTACCGCGCGGATCGCCTCGCGCACCTTGAGTCGTTGGGGCAGACCCGTCTCCTGGAGCTGGACGCCGACGAGAGCGCGCTGCGGAGTGGAGGGGCGCACGGCCTCGCCGTTCACCAAAACCTCGCCCGAGGTCGGCAGGCGCAGGGCGGAGACCATCTCCATGGCGGTGGTCTTGCCCGAGCCGTTGGGGCCGACCAGTACCACGATCTCCCCGGGGTGCACCACGAAGGAGACGTCGCTCAGGGCGCGCCCCGAGGCCTTCGGGTAGCGCTTGGCAACGTGGCGCCACTCCATGACAGGGACTTTGCGCGCCGGCGCAGTAGCGGCTTCCATGGCAGCTCCTCCCTTGCCTTCGTCACTGAAAACCAGTTTGTGATTCAAACCCTAAGACCAGGATACTCTCTCTTGTTTGAAACGCAAACCCCTTTGGGTGACAGAACTAATCTCGACACCCTGCGCCTAGCGGCCCGTACGGAGCCTCGCCTACTGGGCCAGGCTGTACTCCACGCGAATGACCGCCCGGTTGACATCGCGCTCCACGCGGGCCGACGGCACCGTCATGGCCGGTCTAGGCGGCGACGGCGCCGGCCAGACGGCTGCACATCGGCGAGGCCATGACGCCCCTCAGCGTCCATCCTGGGCAACCGAGGTCTCTTCCCATCATGAGTTCACAGCGGTAGGCGTAGGTTCAGACGCACCCGAGGGATATCCGAACCACGCGTCTGCCGGATAGAAAACACCATGCAGAACAATCCCCCATGATGAGACTGCAATCGAGTTTCCCCATGCCGCAATCGGGATTTCGTTGACATCCTGCCCCGCGGATAGGGATACGAGTTGAAGTGCTCCATCTCTGTTGCTCGCATGTTCTGACGGCGCCAGATACGCAATATCGCCGAAGACGCACGCTGTACTGGGAATTGCGCGCTCACCCGAGTTCCAAGACAGTATTGGCGTGACTGATCCCGGCTGCCTCACGGAAAAGACAGAATCTTCATACTCTCCGTAGAGAATAACCTCGTGTTGATTAGTGTAAATCGGAATCTGATTAGCCAGCCCATGAAACTGCTGCGGACGATCGGCAAGGAGAACATCCTCTCCTGTCGCAATATTTTGCGCCCGGAAGGCCTCCCTCTTGTAGGCCTCCGGCTCTCTGCTCGAGTTGTCCGATTTTTTATAGTACACCCAGCCGTCTTTAACAGACTTGATGCCTTTCGATCCCCGATCTTCCGAGACTCCGGTTACTAGATACACAATGACCGCCTTGTCCTTTACAAGCAACGCCTCACCCAGCGATTCTTCTACCTGAAATCCATCTGCGAGAACAGTGCTCGCGTCAAACTGAATGGAGAGGTCGGCGGCACTGACACGAAACCCGAAACTGTCAGCCTTTTGAGATACTCCCTGAGTATCTCCAACAATCAACAAAGTGCCGTGTTCGACATCGAGCGTCAAAGTGACACGATAAAGAAATTTGTCGTTAACAACATAGTTTTTGGCGACACATATCGACGCGACAATCGTGTGGTCAGATAGAGACACTTTGATCACATGGATTGACGCAGGACCTTTCGGCGGCTCACTTGATAGGTTCTTGGTGGAGTGAATTCCAGCAGTGATGTATGCGTAAGAGTCGTCAAGAACTGCCGGGCCAATGGCGATGGTGGGCCCCGGATCATATGGCCCGGCTGTCGTTGCTGGGCTACTACTGGACGATGGCGATGGGCCGGGTGACATCTTCACTGGCATTATGCTCCAGTTTTCCTTGCCATCTGGTATAATCGCCCAGGTCGACGGTCCGCTCAGATCGACGACGACGGGGCATAGTCCATTGGAAACTCTCCCATCCAGCTCTGGAATCTCGGCGGTGCCGCACAGATGTTGTTTGTGTAAAGCGGTCACCGTTGTTTGAATGTCACCTTCGGGCCATAACGGAAATTCAGAGAAGGAGGAAGGCGCGGCGCCGTCAGCCGGAGGCAATACTCTTGATTCCGGTCCCAGAGTCGGCGCGGGCGCAATTGACGGCGTTGGCCCCGTTTTCAGATTTCTTGAGCAGGCGCCAAGACACCCCGCTATTCCGATGATTGCTGTGGAGATGAGGAAGGTTCGGCGATGCATGGCGATGCCTTTTTGTGAGATGACGGTCTAGGCGGTAGGCGCGGGAGGACCGGTTGGTGGCGATGCTGTCGAGGTGGAGAATGAGACGTCGTCAAACCAATTGGTTGCGGCATAGAATCTACCATCCGCCACTAAACCCCATGGAGTGACAGCATTGTTCGTTCCGTAATTTATCGCGGTTTTTTGAACATCAGCTATCGTCTCCCCTGAACTGATGGAAGTGATGTCGAACTCACTGCTCGACGCACTACTTGAAGTTCCTATTTTGTAGAACGAGTACAAAACGTCACCAAAGACGCAGGCTCTATCAGGAACCTCATGATTCCCTCCGTCCCACGTCAGTGCAGCGGCAGCCGCTCCAGGCGTGCGGATCGACATGGAGTGGGAACTATTCTGATCATTCCATGAAATATATGCCTGCTGATCCGAAGAAATACTTGACCAGCCTTGTAACTCATTCTTCCAGTCACCCTTTAATGCGATCGTCTCACCCGAAACGATATTCCGCGCCGACCCGCTCGAAGATTCCCTATCCTGATTGTCTTTATAGTAGTACCAGTCATCCCTCACTACAATTGGATACCGCTCTCCTGTGCGTTCATGCTTGTTATCACTCAGAAACATGATGGCATAGTCCCCCGTGCCATTCCCTACTCGTTTCACATAGTAAGCAATCGCCTGACCGCACAATCGGATATTGTTTATATCGTGGCCGTCAAGAATCGAGTGGGCATCAAACTGTACTGACAGGTCTGTCACACTGAGACGGAGCGCAATGTAGTCGTTCCCTGAGTCCTGGGAATTGTCCACGCCGACATCATCGCCCATAAGGACAAGAGAAGATCGACCGTTTGCGAAGGAGAGGTGCAGCCCTTCAATATCCTCCACTAGATGTCTGTCCGCAACTGTCGTAGCAGCCTGAATCGACCCGTCCGACAGACGAATTTTGACCAGGACGACAGGGCAAGCCGTTCCCTCGGGGAAGTCGGAGCCGCGTATACTGTCCTGGGTGCTGGGAGAGGATAGCGTCAAAGCGCCAAAGGCGAGGTAGGCGTGCTCACCATCGAGAAGAGTTGACCCCATGAAAATTGTTGTCAGCGCCCCTTTCGAATCCTGACCCATGTCATCTTCATCAACCAGCTTTACCTTCCGTGTGACCCACGCACCTTTCTGGTCTAAGAGAACTGCGTAAGTGGTGAGAGTACTGATATCGACAACGACAGGACACCACCCCTTGGTGAAAACGTTGAGCGCGTCTTTAATCCTGGCCCCACCGCATAGGTAACGATCACGCACCGCCGTAATCGTCGTGTAGGTGTCGGCCGCCGGCCAGGTAGACGCGTCCGCGAATGCACTCGGAACAGCGTCGGATTTTGGAGGCGGCGTAGGAACAGGGGTGGCCGATGAGCCGGAACGGCTCTGCCGGCAGGCGACCACTGCTGGAAGCAGTGCGGTTGCACCTGTGACAGCAAGAAACGTACGACGGCGCATGAGTAATCCTCCACTGCGCGGGAACGGGAACCGGCTGCCGTCAATGGTTGCCACTCGGTAGAAATACGGCAATGGGTAGCGCTCTCCTCATGGGGAGCCTTCAAGGAGTGGCAAAGTCTGCGGGCAGGAGCAGCCAGTGCTCACAGCGGCTACTGGGCCAGGCGGTGCTCCATACGGGTGACGGCCCGGTTGACATCGCGCTCCACACGGGCCGATGGCGCCGCCCCGCCCTTCCACAGCAGGCCCTCGCCGACCGGGCGCACAGCGACAATCTGCCCACGGTCGACCAGGATCGGGCGGAACATGCCGTTGCTCGCCGGGCAGATGAGGCGCTCGCCGTCGTCGTCGGTGAGGCAGGAGCGGTCCTTGTAGCCCACGTGCAGTTCGTCGAAGGAGCCCAGGAAGTGCGTGGCCTGCGCGGCGGTGCGGTGAGCGGACAGGAGGTCGGGCAGGTCGGCGCGCATGTAGAGCAGGCCGGCCTTCGGGGCCGACTCGCCGGGGCCGAGCACCCGCAGGCCGCCGTGCGCCCTGCCCTCGACGACCACCCGCGCGAGCGGGACGCGGGTTCCGACCGGATCGCCGGCGCCCTCAGTTGAGGCCGTGGCCTGCTCCTCCCCCAACTCGACGGCGTCGGCCAGGGCGCGGGCAGCCTGCGTCTTGGGCAGCGTGGTCCAGCGGGCCAGGTCCTCGGCGCTGACCGGACCGTGGCCGGCCGCGTAGCGGTAGGCGATGTGCGCGCAGGCGGCGCGGTGGCCCGCCCCGCCGTGGGCGACGTCGGCTCCTGCGGGCCCGGAGTCGGCGTCGGGCAGAGGACGCGCGTCCATGACGAGGTGCTCGTTGCCGGACCGCGGCCCCTGAACGAGGATTCCCTCGCGCTGGAGACGCACCAGGAGGTGACGGCGCCGGTAAACAGAGACGTCCTCTCCGCGGAAGGCCTCCATGAGGCCGGCCTCCTGCCAGGCCGCCAGCAGCACCGAGCGCGTCAGCGGCCCCTGGTCGTCAATGAGGCCGAGGGCCACCTCGGCGGCGCGCTCACACAGGGCGACATCGACGCCGTATGCCTCCTCGCTGCGCCGGACCCAGGCGTCGGTGCGGTGCATGAGGGCGGCCCGCAGCCAGTGGTGGTCCGCGGCGGTGGTGATGTGGACAGTGCCGCGCATGGGCCAGGAGCGCACCAGGTCACCCCGTGCGAAGGCGGCCTCGACGTCGGCCGGGGTGGCCGCGGGGGCGCGCACGAGCAGGGCGTGCGGAACGGCGGAGACCTGCTGGCCCTGGATGGCGAGTCTGCCCGCCACCGCCTGGACGACGTCGGACGCGGCGGTGGCCGGGATGAGGCCCTGGGAGATGATGCGGGCCAGGCTCACCTCGCGCGGCAGCGGCGCGGAGGAGTCGCGGGCGGCGGGCACGGCTGCCTCCTCAGAACAGGCGGGAGGTCGGGTCGTCCATGCCGCGCATGGCGTCGTAGTCGAGGGTGACGCAGCGGATGCCGCGGTCCTCGGCCAGGACACGGGCCTGGGGCTTGATCGTCTGGGCGGCGAAGACGCCCTGGACGGGGGTCAGCAGCGGGTCGCGGTCCAGGAGCTCGAGGTAGCGGGTGAGCTGCTCGACGCCATCGATCCCGCCGACGCGCTTGATCTCCACGGCCACCGAGCGGCCCTCGGCGTCCTTGGCCATGATGTCGACCGGGCCGATGGCGGTGGGGAACTCGCGGCGCACCAGGCGGTAGCCGGCGCCCAGGACCTCGATCTGCTCGGCCAGGAGCTCCTGGAGGTGGGCCTCGACGCCGTCCTTGGTCAGGCCCGGATCCACGCCGAGCTCGTGGCTGACGTCGGAGAAGGTCTCGAAGACGCGGATGACGAGGCGGTCATCGGTCTTGGAGGCGCGCACCTCCCAGACCTCGCGCACGCCGTCGGCGGCGGCCTCCTCGTCCGGCTCGGTGACGGCCAGGCGGGCCGGGGCGCTCATCCAGTTCAGGGGCTTGTAGGAGCCGCCGTCGGAGTGGACGAGGACCGAGCCGTCGGCCTTGAGCATGAGCACGCGGGTGGCCCGGGGCAGGTGGGCGTCCAGGCGGCCGGAGTAGTCGACGGAGCAGGAGGCAATAACGAGGCGCACCCGTCCACCCTAGCGGGGCGGGCCCGGGCTCGGCGCGACGCCGGGGCCGGCGGGCCTGAGCATCGTGTCACCAGCCTGCTGCCCCGCCGTCATCCGGGCACGGCACCCGTACCGGCTCAGGGCCTGTTTCTCAGGCGCGATCCGGGGCCGGGGCCGTCGTACCAGGAGGCAACGACCCCCGCCGTCGATGAGCAGCCGCAAGACTGACGGGACGGGTACTCCGCACGAGGAGCACCCCTCTTATTGAGACCCAGCGGCCTCGCGCTCCTCCTGTCCCTTTCCCGATCTCTCAGCAGGTCGCGTCATAGCGAGCATCACGTCATTCAACTCAGCGACGGCATGGTCGAGTACCTGGAGGACCTCAGGCAGCACTCGCTCACAGTGGGATCGCCCCGGCGCAACAGGTGGCTCAAACAGAGCACGAATCGCACGCGAAAGCACGGCCCGTGGATCGACAGTTTCGAAATCAGCACTGTCCACCATCTTGCCCATGACGAAACCAGTCATTAAGGCATCGAAAACATACGCCTGCTCCAAAGCGTCGGCATCATCCCTGACAAGTCCCTTCTGCCGCAGCAGAGGCAGCACCCGCAGACACAGTTTCATCGGCATAGACCGATCGAGGGCTTCGCGAGGTTGCTGATGCACTGCGAGTATCCTGCGCAGATACAGATCAGAAGCGATGAGCTCGACCAACTCGCGAGGCCACGAGTCGAGTAATAGAACCCCCAATCGGGATGGACACAGATCCTCGGGATCACGCACCAACTTGTCGCGTACTGCGAGTACCCACTTTAAAGTCTCGTGCGCCAGCAGAGCCAGCAGAAGCTCTTCCTTGCTGGACCAGTACAAATATGCAGTCCCCTTGCCGACGCCGGCAGCCCGGGCGATTTCTGCCACAGTGGTCTTCTGCGGGCCATGCTGACCGACAAGTTCTGCGGCAGCGTTAAGAATTCGTTCAGGCAATGCGGAGACGGCGATCACCGCATCTGTTTCAGACGCACTGATTGGCTGAGGCATACCCATCATTATATTGACGACGCAGCTCCGGGCAGGCCTCCGCAGGCCAGAGTCAGTCACCAACTCGGCGCTCACCGCTCACTGCAGCGGCTCACTATTGGCTCGCACTGCCGTGACAACTCCTGCGGAGCCATCCACCACTATCAGGTCTCCGTCTCGGATCTGCACAGTGGCGTCTCCAACTCCGAGCACAGCGGGAATACCGTACTCACGGGCGACGATCGCTGCATGCGACAGAGGACCACCGGCCTCGGAGACAACACCAGCCGCCAGGGAGAACAACGGGGTCCACGAGGGGTCGGTGAATGGGCACACGAGGATCTCTCCGGGGCCCAGGTTCACGAAGTCTTGGGGACTGAGGATCACTCGCGCCCGCCCAGTAGCCTGACCCGCAGCAGACGGGAGCCCGCGCAGGACCAATTCGTCTCCGAGACGAGCATCGGCTTCGATGGCGTTCGGCTCCGCGGCACAACTTCGACGCCAGGCCTCCTGCGCACGGCCCCGATCACGTCGACGCTGCTCCACCAGGTCCAACAGATCTCCATCTGGTGGGAGGATGAGCGCCCGACGCATCTCGTCTGCATAGAGCAGGAGAATATCCTCGGCCGCCTCCAGGACGCCGCGCGCCACGAGCCTGCCGGAGATCTCATCGACGATTCTGCGAGCCTGGAAGAACAGTTCCTCAATGAGATAGAGGGTTCCTTCCCTTCCTACATGCATGGCACGCTGTCGTGAGACAGAGCGATACCAACTCCGTCTCAGGACTGCAGGCAGTCGCATGGCGATGCTCCGCACCGTGGCGGTTCCGGAAACCGCCCTGACATCCGCTCGTCGGCACTGAGGAGCATCGGCCCCACGCAACTGCGCCGAGATCATCCCCAGGAGATCCTCGGGGCGCTCACGCCATGATCTGGAGGAGAAAGCAAGATAAGGAGCTCCGGCTCTCGCCCCGAAGTCGGTGAGGAAACGGTTGAGGTCCGCGTGAAACTGGTCTCCACCCGGCATTGTGTCAATGTCGTGCAGAAAACGGCGCGGGCCGAGCTCGAGCAGCGCCTTGACCAGCCCGAGCCTGCGCAGCTGGTCTACGAGATGAGAGACTCCTTCATTGGCCTTGGCCGTCACGTAGGGAAGACCTCGATAGAGGTCCTCCTCCAGAATGCCGGCTTGTGGATCCGCCACCGCCGCCAGCCGTCTGGTCAACGAACGGGTGAGTGCCATGGGGATGAGGTAATTGCGGTAGCGGTCGTACAGGACATGGGCGGCTGCGTCGAGGACTGCATCCAGAAGGTGCATCAGAGCCGCCGAGTCGATTTCGGCGCGTCGATCGATGAGCTTCGCCAAGCGGTTCATTCGTCTGCGGACTGCAGCTTCTTCCTGCGGCCATCGCCTAGGATCATGCCGCAAACCACGCACCGCGACAACCGGAATACGCAAGAGTCTCAAGGGATGCTGCGCAGGCACAGACACGTTGAGGCGGATGGTGCCATCCGAATGGCTTTGGATGAGAGCCTCCGGATCAGGAGGGTTGATACCGGCGCGATCGAGTACTTGACCTATGGCTTTGATGAGCCGGTGCACAGCGGCCAGATCGAGGGGCATGGGACCTGGCAGGTGCTCAGCCAGGTCGGCACGGATAAAACTTTCCGCACGAGAGCGTGCTGACAGGGGACGCTCAATAGACGGCTCAATCGACTTGACAGGTTCGACCGAATCGGCCTGAGCGGTGATAGGCCTACTCTGAAGGAGAACGACTTCGCCATCACACAACGCCCACTCGACGTCCTGTGCACTCCCGTAGTGCCTCTCCAGACGCATGCCGATGCCGACCAGACGCAGCAGCTGATCGTCATCGAGACACAGACGGGAGCGCTCAGCAAAGGGGACCCGGGTCTGAACGACTCCCTGCTCTCCTACGTCCATCCTGGTTTTTTTAGACCCTAGGACTCGGCTGACGACTCGGGGCGGGTTGACACTCACAACGAAGGCATCGGGCACGATGAGACCGGAGACCACACTCTCCCCCAACCCGTATGACGCGTTGATGACCACTTTCCCCGGTGTACCAGAGACCGGATCACGGGTGAAAAGCACACCGGAGACATCGGGAGCCACCATCGGCTGAATGACAACGGCGATAGGCGAGACACTTGTGATCCCCTGGCGTCTGCGGTACTCGATAGCGCTATCACTCCAGACTGAGGCCCAACAGGCACGCACGGCGTCGAAGAGGGCAGATTCTCCACGGACTCCCAGGAGTGTCTCGTGTTGTCCGGCAAGACTATGGCTCTCGCTGTCCTCGTCCACCCCTGATGAGCGAACCGCCACCGCAGGTTTTCCCAACCGGTCGTACGCTGCAGCCAGCGCAGCCTCAAGACCGGACGGAAACGGGAACGGTTCCTTACCACACGGCCCCATCTCTCGATCCCGAATCTGCGAAATCGCAGCAGTGAAGGCGTCAACGGTGACGCAGAAACCATCAGGCACGGGGAGACCAAGTCCTCGGCATCGCGCCAGAGACGATCCTTTTCCACCGACCCGGAAGCGATTTTGGGCACTGACATCGTCAAGCCAGAGGATCACGGCGTCTCCTTACTCGAAAGCTGCTCACGCAGAGGAACCGCAATCATTATGACCAGGTGACCAGATTTGGTCAAATGGTCATTCCAGGGCTCGGCCACGCTCATCAAGCCGGTCCGGGAAGTCGAAGCTGCTGCCCCGCTGGCGCCTCAACGACAGAATCAAGCGCCTCTCACTTCCAAGACACCCCGCCCGTGTCTCAGATGCCCCGGCACCGAATTGCCTCAGAAGTGAAGAGACACGGCAAGCGGTCCGGCCTTACTACACGGAGGTAAACCGCGCTGCACGCACCCTCACCACCGTGGAGTTGACCTCTATATCCTCCAGTAGCGTCCAAGGTTCGTGGAGTGGGGGCGGCCGAGCCGTCGTCGAGCCGATGCTCACGCAGCCGCAGCCTCGAGCGCCATCGAGAACGTACTTCGTGATCGAGGACTGCGATGTCCTACAGATGACTGGGGGCGGACCTCAGTAGTCTGCGGGAAAACGCAGTTCTCGCAGGAGAAGTACGTCCCCGATCCGACCAGGAAGCCGCGCCTGCCCGGGGGAAGCAACGGCGAGGCTCACCGACGGAGGTCGCCAGCAGAGCTCAGTAGAGGCTGGGCTGCTCGGGGGCGGCGGACTCCACCCAGGCGACCAGCGCCGAGTGCGACTCCTCCATCATGGCCAGGTCGAAACCGTCGGAGCCGGCGGTGGCATCCACGCAGTGGACCTCGACGACGCGTCCCTGCTCGCGGCGCCGCCTGGCCGCGGAGAGCTCCAGATCCAGGCGCCTCCACACCCGCGAGGGGCGCGTGGACAGGGACATCAGCCGGTACCACTGAAGGGAGTCGAGGCGGAAGGAGGCGACCCCGCTCAGCCAGCGCTGGCCGCCCGGCAACCGCATGGCGCACTCGAAGGAGCCGACCTGTCCGGCCAGGTAGCGAAGACGCACCAGGAACCCGCCTGCCAGCAGCACGAGGGCGATGATGCCGATCGTCAGGATCATCCACACGTGCTGCCCCATGCCTCAGGCCTCCGCGTCCTGCTTCACATGGTCGGCGGCGATCGTGATGACGTCGTGGTCCACGGAGCAGAACCCGCCGGACACCT
>ERZ773075.623-NODE-623-length-25531-cov-7.12537_pt1 | contig 25531 bp, 8 predicted proteins | sample MGYA00580614_ERZ773075 | MGnify/ENA primary metagenome ERZ773075 (study PRJEB29015, sample SAMEA2738021) | human oral metagenome | biome: human oral; feature: human-associated habitat; material: dental | place: China | collected 2043 ... | reverse complement strand
TTACCCCCAGAAGGTTCCGCCGCGTTTACCGCCTCCGGGGTGCTGCGATCGGCAACCCCCGAACCCTGGCTGGCACTGTTACCAGCCTGCTGCGCTTGGGGCTCTGGTGCGGGCCCCTGCGCGGCAGGGTGCTCGGCTCGTGGCTGCTGCGGTGCACCGTTCGAGCCCCCGCTGGCGGGGGCACCCGCCTGCCGCACATTATGGGCGTTGGCCCCCGAAATATTGGCCGGGGTTTTCGGCGCGCCTGCACCGGCGGGGGAGGCCGCGCTCGCGGCTGCCGAACGGTCAGCGGCTTCGGGTGCGCCGCCGTGCCGCTCGCCCTCCTGGGTGCGCATCTGCTCAAAAATATTGGCTGGAACATCGCCCACCGCCACCGTGTAGGTCTGCTCGGCGCTGATCGGCGTGCCGTCGGTGCGCTGAGCTGTCGCCCGGAAAGTAAGCCGGTAAACACCCGGTGCGGTAAATGCCCACCCGGGGTGCGCCTGCTCACCTGCGGTTATGGTGTGGGCGGGCAGATTCTCGCGTGAACTGAACAGGCGCGTGGGGCCGCTGGGGTCCTCACGGAAAACCTCAACGGAGCCACCATCAGGGGTTTGGGTGCGCACAAGTTCGAGCGATATTTTGTTCTCTTTCAGCGCGTCGCGGGGGATATTATCAGCCCCGAAGCCGGGGTGAAGAACCCCGCCGGTGCCGGTGTGCGGAATATACCAGATAGGGGTGCCTTTGGGGGCAATAAATTCATAGCCCGCAGCCACAGTGCTGCGGGTGGAGTCAGTATTTGGCAGGTGGAAAACAGTTCGTGCGGGATCGTAAATACCCTCACCGTCATGTGTGCTGGCCCTCGAACCCAGTGTGAGTGCACCGTCGCGCAGGGAGAAATCTACCAGGTTGGCGTGCACCCCGGCAACAGTATTTTCCCCATCAATACGGCGGGTTCTCTGATCGCCAGTGGTATCCGATGCGCTCGCGGTGCCGTGTTCTTCGTGCGCGAGGGCTGGTACTGCGGGGGTGAGGACAAGCCCGCAGGTGAGCGATGCGGCACTGAGTAGGGTCAGGGCGGATGTGCTTCGTTGCATGTGTTCCTCCAGGTGCGTGATGCGGTGACTGGGCGCGGTTCGGCGCGGGGGAGTCCGTTCGCCCCCGCGCCGTTGGCGTATTCGGGAATCACTATACAGAGCATTTTTGTTAATGACAATTATTCGCAAAAATGCTACGCTATTGCCCGTAAAAATTAGAAAGGCAAGCATGAACACGCACCTCCGAACCCAACGTCGGGCACCCGGAAAACCCCTAGCGCGCCTCTCCGTCGCGGCGCTGATCATCCTCACCGGGCTAGCCCCCAGCATCACAGCCCACGCCGGGCCTGACGACGGGCGCATCATCACCACCAAAGGCCACGTGGACGCCCCCAAAGCCTACTGGGAAAACGGCACGTTCGTTCTCAAAAATGAATCCAACCCCTACAAGACCGGCGCAGACCTCTACGACCTCGACAAAACCGTCAACTGGGTCGGCAAAGGCTGGGACGGGCGTAACGGCGCCTCACAATACACCCTCACCCTCCCCAACTCACCCAGCCTAGGTTTTCTGGGTGAGCCCGGGCAGACCCTCTACATGGCGCCCACCCTCACCTGGGGCAACCACGACCCCATCTGGGCGGGTCTGGGTGCATCCGTCAAAATCCCCACCGAACAGTTCCGTGACGGTGTGTTCGCCACCGACATCCTCTCGGTGGACGGCCCCGGGCGTATGGAGCTGTTCCGGTACAACCCCGACGACGGCCCCGCTCAGATCAACCGCATTCTCTCAAGTACCAGCACCGGCTGGCACTCCTGGCTGCTGAGCAAAGGCAGCCACACCCACAACACCACCACCTTCACCCGGCCCGGGCGGTACGAAGTCACCTACCGCACTGTGGCCCGCGGTACCGACGGCAGAATCATCCAGTCCGCGCCGCAGAAACTCGTGTGGCAGGTGGGCGGCAATAAGCCTATTCTTGGTGACGGAACCCCCACCGCCGTACCCACAGAAGAGCGCTATAACGCCGCGAATGTGGGGAACCTGGACACCGCCAAATATGTGCTGTCCGTGGCACCGCACACCCCAGACCCGGACCCCGCCAAGAGGAGAGACGCCGACGATAAGCTCAGCGACATCACCTTCACAGCGGGCGATAAAAACCTCAAAGGCAAGCTCACCCTGTACAACAACGGGTACTTTCTGACGGATCTTGATGTCACCAACGGCACCGCCACCTGGAGCGAAATGATGGGCGGCGAATCATCCCACCTGCAGGCGGTGTTCACCCCTGAAGGTGACAGCGGTGCACGCTGGATCTCGCATCAACTCGCGTATGAGCCCGGGCGGGCTGAGAGCGTGTACAGTGACGACGGCAACGGCCAATGGCCCGTAAAAACCCCCGAAGAGCGCAACACTACCCTCAATACCGCCACCTACACCCCCACCAGCGGCGACTACACGGTGCGCACCGTACCCTCCACGCAGGAAGGGTACCGTACGATTGAGGTGACCTTTGCCGACCCGAACTTCCGCGGGTTTATTCGCGGCGGGTTCTACGCCCCCAACGACTACGAATACCCCAAATTCGATATTGAAACCACGGTCGAAAACGGGGTGGCGCGTTTTACCTACCGGGAAGACAGCTACTTTGAGAACAGTGAACTGATCGCCAAAGTACTGCCGCACCCAGATATGAACGCGCGCGCCTCGAGCGTGAAACTCACCGGTGACTACCGGCGCGGCGGCGACTATAGCGCATCCGGCACATTCACCGTGGAGGGAACCGCCGGGCAGGCCCCCGCCGACCCCGCACCCAGCGCCCCCGCCGGTGAAACGCCCGCCCCGTCGTCCAGCCCGAGCGCCACACCCGCTGCGCCTATTACCCCCGCCCCGGCCCGGACGGAACCAACCAGCCCAGCACCAGCCGCTTCAGGGCCAGCCCAGGGTGAGCCTGCCGCATCGGCTGCAGCGCCCCCACCCGCCCCGTCGCACCCCACCTGTGATGCCCGCACCCTTGATGGCCGCCGCAAAATCCACGACGGGCACCTCGACATTCAGGGGCAGCTGCGCGACAAACAGCTGCACGTGGGCCTGAAAGACGATAGCGGGCTGATCGACCCGGACTCGACCGTGCGCCCCCTTGATTCGGTGGTGCTCACCGTGAGCGATCGGGCACGCCGCACCCGTAATGAGCACATGAGCAGCCCCGCCCTGAACTTCATCGGCCCGGTAGGCACCGCCTTCTACGGGCTGCCCCAGACCCAGATCAAGGGGCTGCCCTGGCCGGGGTACAGCACCGAGAATATTGACTACTCCCAGCTGTCGGGCGGGGTGAAACTGCACGTGGTGCCGCGCACCATGCCGCGCGGCGCCCGGTTTGGGGTGTTCACAGAGTCGCTGACCGGAGCGGATGTGCTTCTTGACTCCACCACCGGCAAAGACACGATTGATATTGCGTACGCCACTCACGCGCACGCGAACTGGGTGTTTACCGAACCCGGCCGGTACGGGTTTGACGTGTACTACACCGCCACCCTCAAGGACGGTACGGAGGTAAAGAGCGAGGTGCAGCGCATGCAGGTTGCGGTGGGGGATGAGGCCGCGAACGGCTGCTCAACCAGCGACTCCACCGGATCTGCAGCCCCCGGCGCGTCTGAGGGCGGCACCGCTGCACCCTCCGGTTCTGACCGCACCACCCCCGGTACCGGAACCACCGACGACACCACATCTGCGCCCGCACCCGCTGGCGAACCTGAGGCCACAGCACCCTCGTCCGGGGCAGGTGACTCATCACCCGGTGCCGCACCTGCACCCGCGAATAATGGCTACGGTGCCGGTGCTCATGGCTATACTGCTGGGGTTGGCACCGGTTCGAATGGCGGCTCATCAGACGGTTACGGTGCCTCAGCTGATGGTGGTGCTGGCGCGGCCGGATCGTACGCCGGTGGCTCTGGCGGATCTGGGGCGGTATCCGGTGGGTCTTCCGGTGCGGGTTCCTCGGCTGGGGCGTTGGCGCACACAGGGTTCGCGGCCGCTGGTGTGGCTGCTGTGGGTGCGGCTGCCTTAGCAGGCGGCATTATTTTAGTTGTCATTCGCCGCCGCAGCAGCTCACGCTGATTCTTGGCAGCAGCATACTCGCCCCACGAGTGAATAGCGTTCCTCTAGGGGTATATGGCGTCCCGGCCTGTAGAACAATATTGACAGGCCGGGACGCCATATTTCTGAGCAATATCTGGCTATTTACACATGAACCTGAATGTATTAGAGTACGGTGAACGATAAATGTGGGTTATTGTATGGAACCCTCACGCAGGTGCGTGCTAAAAAATATCCGAAAACACTCTTTAAATGTCACGAAATACATACATAGTGCGGGTGCCTGCCCAATAATTGTTTACAGATTTTCGTTTATAGGGTCACACAATAATAGGTCAGCATAGTGTGGTGAGTCTCCTCATAACTGCAGCCATACTTTCCTGGCATCCTAGGTACACTTAAAGACGGCAGTTACACGGTAATCACAAAAACACCGGCAGTACGGGGTGAGGAGGCACAATGCAGGCAGCGTATCAGGGCGCGCCGCTGGGTTCGTCCTACCGGCTGGTGGAGCCCGTGGGGGAGGGCGCGGTCGGTACCGTGTGGACGGCCACCCGTTCCGATACGTCTGCGTTATTCGCTGCGAAGCTGCTTAAACCTGAGTACGCGAACAGCCCCGAATTCCTGGAGCGTTTTGTCCGGGAACGCACCGTGCTCATGCAGCTTCAGCATTCGAGTATCGTGCCGGTAGTGGACATGATCGTTGAGGGCGGTAACCTGGCGATTATTATGGAGTACCAGCACGGCGGTACTCTGCGCGATATGCTCCGCACCTTGGGCACGATTGCCCCCGGCACGGCCTTGGCAATGATGGAGCGTGTGCTGCTGGCCCTTGAACAGGCGCACCGTAAAAAGGTGCTGCACCTGGACATTAAACCTGATAACGTGCTGCTTTCCGGTAACCCCACCGAGACGTTTCCTGAGCAGGTGCGGGTAGCTGACTTCGGTATCGCCGAGCTCACCGGTGACGGCCCCGCATCCAGTACCACCGGGCGCGGCAGCTACGGCACGCCCATGTACATGTCGCCTGAGCGTAAACACTATGGCACCGCCACAGAATCCGCTGACGTGTACTCGGTGGGGGTGATGCTCCATGAGCTTCTGATTGCCTACCCGCCCACACCGAACAGCGGCAACCCCGCCGGTGTGCACGAGAGCATCCCAAACGACCTGCGCACTGCCCTTGAGGCGATGCTCTCCACCTCCCCAGATGCGCGCCCCACCGCCGCACAGGCTGCCGCGTCGCTGCGCGCCCTAGCAGCCCGGTACGCCCCGGCCCCGCCAATGCTGCCGGTGAATCCTCCCAGCAGCCCCCAGTACACCCCGCCGGGCACCGGCCCGGGGGAGCGGATGGCGACGGTTGTGCGTGGGGCTTCAGCTGCCTCCCAAGACACCGTGATGGGCACCCAGATGCCGGTTGAGCCTTTGCCCCACTTGGGGGAGGCATCATCCCAGACGGTGCTGCGTCCGGTGCGTGTGAGCCCCGAACCTGAGCAGCAGGCACAGGAGGAAGAAGAGGAAGAGCCAACAGGCGGCTTTACGCGGCAGCTGCGCCGCCCGATCGTGTGGGGGTCAATCCTGAGCGTGCTGCTGATTGTAGTTGTGATCGGCGTGGTGATTTGGAACCCTGTGGCCCCGAAGAAGACCGAAACCACCCACGAGAAGTGGTCTGCGCAGGGCAACGATTCTAAACCGTTGCCCTCGGGGCTGGGCACACAGGTTTCAGCGGAATACGATTCATCCTCGCAGAGTGCTTCTCTTACGTTTAAGTTCTCGTCGCAGAAGTCCGCGCTGAAAGGCGATATTCTGCAGGTTATCCCCGGCACTGCCGAGGGCGGCACCTGCCCCGAGACGACGTGGAGCCCCTCTAAAGGCCAGAAAGCGCAGAAGAACCACGCCACAATCACCGGTATTGATAAGAAATGTTCGTGGTCTTTGCCAGAGGTGGAGATCCCCGCAAACTCGACGGTGTCGATGACTGCCACAGTGAAGGTCTCAATTTCGGATCAGAAGGACTTACAGAAGTGGGTTTCTGAGATTGAGCGTAAAACCCAGGAGGCCATCACCGACCGCGAGGTGCAGTCCACCTCGTACCCGCTGCAGCGGTTGCAGGCGATTGCGGTGAAGGTGCCGGATAAGGTGGTTAATCAGAGTGCCCTGCCGATTACGGTGGTGCCGGTGTGGCCCAGCGGGCAGGACGATGTGCACCCCATCCTGCGTTCGCCAGCAACGGGGGACCCTTCACAGGTGGTGCAGGCGGTGGCCCCGGATCAGTCGGCGGTGCGTTTCACGGATAGCTGCGCGGGGCATATTTCAGTCTCCGCAGATGGTAAGACTGTGACGACCCTATCGATTGCTCCGCAATGTACTATCACCGCGACGGTGGGTAATTATACGGATATTCGGAGTAACCAGTTCAGTATCACTGCCCGTTAGCGCCCCGGTCAGGTACGCCCCAAACCCCGAATATGGCGCGTCCCTAAGATCGGGCAGTACCGGCAACCCTCATTATTGGGGCATAGGAAACCCCCAGAAGCCGCGGTATGTGTACCACGGCGACGGGGGGGGGCTGAAGTGATCTTCCCTCTCATCCGCAGGGCTGCGGTATGGCAGGGCGGCGACCTCACAGCATATTTTATAACTATGCGTTATTGTGTATGGCTAGCCTGCGAACCAGGTGATAGAAGCATCAGCTGCAGAACCCGCCGTTTGCGGACGCAGCCCCAGTGACTGTTCGGAGGCGTGCAGAAGCGCGGGCTGGGCGGTTACCGCATTGGGCCGCGTAAAGTCTAGCGCCGGACCCGCAAGCCCCTCGCCGGAGCGCATCTTCACCGTTGTAAGAGTCTTAAGCACCGACTCGTTATTCATATCAAGGTTCAGCGCTGAAGCGTAGGCAAGGGCCACCACAGCATCATGGGAGCGGGAATCCGCATAAGCAGCCACGCTACTGAATTCCTGGTCGCCGCTGAGGGTCTGCACATTGGAGTCTGCGCTCATAATCCCCACCGCTTTCAAAAAGGCAGACATGCTCCGCCCTTCATCTGTGGACTGCAGCGCCACCGAGTCGGAAGTATCCACTCCGCTAGTGGCCAGCGACGAGGAGATAGCCCCACCCTGTTTCACCAGCTCTGTGCTAAAGACCGGGCTTATCGCCTGAGGCGAGAGCAGTATGGTGGTTTTGACGGCGGCCTCTTGAAGCGCCTTCACAAGGCTAGCCTGCATAGCGGCGGGCGCGGCAACTGTCACCGTCGTCCCAGGGCCAAGCTCCGCAGTTTTTTCTGCTACAGAACGGGCCAGCGCAGCCGGGTCGTCCCCGGGCTTATATGTGAGAGTGTGGGCTGCCAGAATACCGGTGCTGTACCCTTGGGCCTCAACCGCTACAACCTTATTCGGGTCTTCCACCCCGGACTGCAGGGCCACGAGCGACGCCTCAGCGTTGGGTGCAAACGACCACACTCCATCGCCGGTTCCAACGTTGTCATACACCTCAATCATGGGGATATGGTACTCTTTCGCCGCTGTCACAGCGCCTTGCACGTGGCTTCCGGAAGAGGCCATGACGATGCCCTCAACCCCTTCGGCCTTCATCTGCTCCACGGCTTGCCGGGCGCCCGTCTCAGTGCCCCTATCGTTGAGGGTCACCAGCTCTACAGGCGCATTACCCATGTGCAGACGGTACGCGGCCACCGCCGCACCCTGAGCGGGCTGCAGCCACTCCGAGCCTTCAGTCTCCTCACCGTAGGTGACAATCACCCCGAGCTTAATGGACTTACCAAGCGTGGGAAGTTTAATATCTAACGGCACACTGGGAGCGGCGGCGGCACCGGGTTTTGGGGACTCGTTTTTAAAGGTCGGCAAGGGGCTGCGGCCCGAGGTGAGCCACATGCTGGTGGCCACAACCAGCGCCAGCACCCCCGCAATAACAGCCCCGACGGTCAACACGATTTTCACGCGTGACCGCCGAGGCGTCTGCTGCCCTTCGGGGTTAGCCATTCTGTGCTTCTCCCACGCGGAAGGTGTACAGCACCCGAACTTCGGCGTTACCAGCATCCGAAAGGTGGAACGGTTTCATCTTCTCCAGGGACTTGAGCGACTCCTTGAACTGCGCCTGACGCAGCTGAATGTTAGCAATATCTTCAGAACGGATGCTCGTGTACCCCTGCGCGTTCTGGGAGGCTAAAGCCAGCTGATAGTCGGCCGAGCCCGCCTTCGCAGAATTCGATTTGAGCGAGCCAAGCAGGCCAGCGCCTTCAACTTTACTGTCGCCAAGGTCAAGCATGATCTTATTCAAATCGCTGTACAGCAGAGCGGAGGAGCCTTCCAAGTCTCGGGTCGCTGCAGAGGTGCGCTGATCAAGCAGCCCCAGCGACTGCTGGGTGGCCCCGTCGAGGGCGGCCCGCACATTATTGGTACGCTCCGACAGGTCTTTACGCTGGTTCTCAACCGAATTGCCGGCACCAACCACAATATTGTCAGAGGTCTCTACCAGCTGGTTAATGGAGCGTGAGAACGCATCCTCAACAGCACGGTTGCCGCTCTGCCCACGGTCCGAGATCACACGGATCTGCTTGCCAATGAGGTCGTTCACCTGCTGCGCGGTCTTATCAGAGGAGTCTTTGAAGGCTGCCTTCACGGTCTCCGAGATTTTATTGTGCTGCTCCGCCAGATCTTTGAGGTTCTGCCCCAAATCGTCGCTCTTGCGGGTGAGAGCATCCACCTTCTGCTTGAGGGCGCTGATGTTCTTCTCCTGCTCACCGTTACGGTCACGGTTGGTGTCGCCGAGCTTGTTCGCTTCATCCTCTAAGGCTTTGAGCTGCCCGTCAAGATCATTCACCCGAGCGTTAACCCGCTTAGCGTCTGCGGCCAGGCCCTTCTCCGCGTTCGGGTCGGTTTCAGCAGAGACACTCCTCCACCGGCCCTGCTGCTCAACGATACGCTGATCCATAGGCTTACCGTGGTGCGGTTTCACCTCGTTAGCGTTCTCCACTACCGCTGCTGGGGTGGTAGCCTCACCGGATGCCCCCTCCGAGGGGCTCGCGCTGGCACTTGTACTTGCGGATGCTGAAGGCTCAGCACTTGTGCTCGGTGTCGCTGAAGGCTCAGCCGAAGGCTGATCGTTGGGGGTATTGGGGGTGTTAGGTTCGGGCGCAGGTTGCGGCTGCTGCTGCCCACCGCCTGCCCCACAGGGGGTAGCCGTGAGGTAGGAACGTAACCGCGCCACCTCATCGGGGCTCAAATGCCCGCCGCGTTCGGTAGAGAGCTCACACAACTGATCTGCGAGCTTCTGATTCTGCTCCTGGGCAGACCCTTCACCGGTAAGCTCTGCCTGAGCCTCCTGAGAAGTCTTATAGATGCGCCCGATACCTTCCTGCAGGCTGTTAGAGGACTCCTTGAGCGAGTTCACGTTGCCACGGATATTCTTAATAGTTTCTTGAACTTTCGCGGTGTCTGCGCTACCTGAATTTTGCGAGTTCAGATAGTCAGAAAGCTGCTGAATAGACGCCTGCAAGTCGCTGTAGTTCTTATTGGCGCCCTTAAGGTAATCCGGTCGCATATCGTTAAGCAGCGAGTCACTGGCCACGGTCAGACCAATCAGATTAGCCTGCACAGAGGCTGAGGTGCCGTACAGGGCACAGGTCACCGAATCCCCACCGTGATCACGGCACTGTTCGGGGCCGGGGTCTTTCGGACCGATAATCTGCGAAAGGGTCCCCGACAGTTCCCGCTGGCATCCTGCGTTGGCTTGGGCGTAACTGCCAAGCACATCCGCAAGCTGCACCAGATTGGAATACACAGAGCTGCCGCCATGGGGGGTGGACCGATCCACCGTGCAGGAGTTGCCGCTGGCATTAACCTTCACGGAAGGGTGCGCGGAGGTGTCCCCCAGTGCCGAGTCGAGGGAGCCCACGGTGCGCTCCAGCTGGGTTATCAGCTGAGAGTTATTGGTCTGAGCGGTTTTGGAAAGATCAGTTTTCAGATCACGGATCTGGTTGCTGAGCTCCTCCATGCGTTTGGTGAGCTTCTCGTTGCTGCCTTTAAGGTTTTCGGCGGTGCCATTACCCAAAGAACCAGCAGTGGAATCCAGGTTTTTGCGCAGCTCATTAATCTGGTCACTAGCCGAGAGCAGGGTGCCGTTCACATCCGAAACAACCTTCATGGTGCGCTGCAGCAACGCCATCTGGTTCTGGTCGTTCTTATTGAACCCGTTAGTGAGCACGTTTTCACTGGACAAAGAGTCAGCAAACCCCGGCTGCACCGCGATATCGAAGTTAGGAACCTTAAAGTCCTTCGCATCCATCTTTAACACCAAGGACGCGTTCGCCTCAGTGGTGGGCGGAGTGATGATAGTACCCCACTGCACCACCGCCTTGCCGTCCGAGTTGGAACTAATCACACCGTTAGTGGCGTTAGGGTCCTTAGCGTCAAGGCTGCTGCTTGCAACCACCTGATTGGGGGTTGAATTTTCCAGCACCGTGGAAGCGGCAACAGTCAGCGGCACACCCACAAGAGCTTTTTTCTTATGGCTGCTCCCGCCAGCATCGTAGGTAATTTCCTGCGGTTTAACACTCAGGTTTTCAACCGAAATTTTAATGGTTAGCGGCCCGGAATACCCCTTAAGCTCATTCAAGTCCGTGCCGTTGCCTTTATTGCTCTGGTACTGCACCGACACACGCACGGGCACATCGTTCACCACATCGCTCACCTTATACTTCACGTCTTTAGTGGAGCTCTGATGGGTGTGCTCATTCACATAAATATTGGTGCTATTGATTGCTTTAACCGACCCGGTGTGGTCAACATTAACGTTCACATTCTGCAGGATATTTGTGGGGTCACTTACCTGCTGTTCGCTTCTGCGGGTCTCTGTGGGGCTGTCATCAGCCGAAGGGGAGTCGGAGGAACACCCTGCGAGCAGCAGCATTAACGCTACCCCCGCCGCCAGAGGTGCCTTGAGCAATCTAGATGCGCGGCGTTTCTGCGACGTTTGGCCGACTATATCGCGGCTGTTAGGCGCTTGGCGGGCTGTCATAGTTACACTCCTGAGATAGGAAGGGCACGCGTATGCGCGGACCCAGTTAGTTTCGGTGATGTTCAACGTAATTCTTTTATTTTACGACTAATCACCCTCCACTTTAAGTAACCTGGAGTGTGAGAAACGGAATGAGGTTGGATAATAAGGTAGTGAGATGAGCTGCCCCAGCCACTCTACGGGTGGTATTAAACACGCCAAACAAGTCACCGGAGAGGAAGTTACAGGGTGAAAATTCTAGTTGACCTACACGGGTTCACGCGCACCTTCGAGCTGGACCACTGGCAGGAGAATACTACGCTGAGCGACCTTATTCTTGCCGCCGGTGGGCCCTATATCGCCCCCGACGACCCCCTGTACCTAGACTCTCAGCCGCTACAGGGCGCCTCGCAGCTGGGGTCGGTGGCACTGCTGGAGGGGAGCGTCATCAGTCAGCGCCCTCTACCGATGGCCCGCCCCATACGCGGCTGGAACCTCACTCTCGCCGGTGGCACCAGAGCCGGAGCCATCGTGCCCCTGTCGAAAGGTAGGCCCCTCATCGTAGGTCGCTCACCACAAGCCGACATTGTGCTGCCCACCGAAAGCGCCTCATGGGAACACTGCCGTATTGAACGTACCGAAGAAGGCGTGAAAATTACTGACGCTGGCTCCACCAATGGAACCTTCGTCAACGGTATAAAAGTACCCGAAGAGGGCACAGAAACCGACGAATTTGCGGTTATCTACACTGGTGGTGCTGTGCTTTTGCTACGGCCCCAACTGGCTGAGAACCCCGCCCCCAAACCCGGGATGCTCCCAAACCTCACACCCGCATACACCGCACCCTATAACCGTCCGCCACGGGTTGCGCTCATGCCAGCACCAGATACCGTCAAAATACCCAAACGGAAAAACGTCTCAAAACCATCCCGCTTTAGTATTGCAACGGTTCTAGCCCCCCTCATCTTCGCAGGCGCCATGGTCGCAATGATGCGTGAAATCCGTTACGCCCTCTTCGCAATACTGAGCCCGATAGCTGCCCTCGGCATGTGGCTCGAACAAAAATGGCGCTTCAAAAAGGAAACCCGCGAAGAAGAAGAACGCTTCAAACAGGAACTCGACAAAACCAAAGAAAAATTCAAAAATATCTACAACCACGAGCGTATGCGTCTTCAGGAGCTCGCCCCAGACCCTGTCAGCGTCATGCGCCGCATTGAACTACCCAGCGTGGAACTATGGCAGCGCCGCTTCAAAGCCGCTGACTTCATGGCGCTTCACGTGGGGTACGGCAACTATTCATGGGTTCCTACAAATGACCTAACAAGTAGCCAAGAACCCGAAAAAGAAATCCAAGAACTCCTAGACTCCTCCATGCTCATGGGGGCACCAATGATCGCCGACCTCACCGACTCAGGGGTAATCGGTATCGTAGGCAACCGTGAAGGCGCGCTCGCGCTGGCCCGTAGCCTTCTCATGCAGTCCGTCACCCACTGCGGGCCCGCAGACCTTACCCTCGGTGTTTTCTTCGACCAGGGCAAAGAGGAAGAATGGGCGTGGACCTCATGGCTGCCGCACACCCGACAAAGCGGATCCGCTGTTGGGGGGCGCTGGATCTCACACAACTACGAACAATCCACCGCCATGCTCAAAAACCTGCAACAGAGCATTGATGGGCTGCTCTCACCCGGTTTAATGCTCGTTATAGACTCCGAAGTACTCACCGAAGGTCACGACGCCCCCGCACGTAAACTCCTCTCCCACGGGCGAGGCAGCGACCCTAACCGGGCATCCAGCCGTGAGAAAAACCTCCACAAGGTGTATGGCATCGTGATCGCCACCTCTGAAGAACAGCTGCCAGCTTCCTGCACCGTAGTGGTTGACGTGGGGGAGGACGCCGCTGCAACATTCTTCGAGCCCGAAAAACGCCGCACCGTTGAGGACGTCATCATTGGCGGCATCGATCTAGAGTACGCCGTTCAGCGCGCCCACCTGCTCGCAGAGTTCGAAGACCCCGAACTCGTCATCCCCGGCGCGGGCCTACCCTCACTGGTGCGCCTGCCAGAAATCACAGGAGTGGGCACCCCGCCCACCGCCCAGAAGATTATTAGTACCTGGCAGAAATCCAAAGGATACAGTACCGAAATCGGTGTCGGCGACCAAGGCGTGTACACCCTCGACCTCGTCAAAGACGGTCCGCACGGCCTCGTTGGCGGTACCACGGGTTCGGGTAAGAGCGAATTCCTGCGCTCCCTCGTGGCGGGCCTAGCAACCCATAACGACCCTACCCGCCTGAACTTCATCCTCATCGACTTCAAAGGCGGTGCGGCCTTTAAAGCCTGTGAACGGCTGCCGCACACCATCGGTACCATCAGCAACCTTGATGAGCAGCTGGCAAACCGCGCCCTCATCAGCCTCGAAGCCGAAATGGAGAGGCGGCAGCGGCTCTTCGCCGCCGCCGGTGAAGGCGTAGACAATATCACCGAATACCTGGCCACCAACCCACCAGAACCCATGCCGCGCCTGCTCCTGGTCATCGACGAGTTCGCCATGCTCGCCAAAGACTTCCCCGATGTGCTCAGCTCACTTGTGAGTGTTGGTGCTGTGGGCCGAACCCTTGGCGTGCACATGATCCTGGCAACCCAGCGGCCCGCCGGCGTGGTGAACAACGATATTCTGGCAAACACCAACCTGCGTGTAGCGCTGCGTGTGCAGTCCAAAGAAGACTCCTCGAACGTGATCGAAGTTGCTGACGCAGCCTCCATTGAGCGTTCGCAGATGGGCCGCGCCTACATCAAACTGGGGCAAACCGATATTACCCCCATCCAGACCGCACTGGTAACTGGTTTCAGCGGTGTTATTGAGCACGAACCTATTGAGCTGCGTTCCACCAGTATTTTCGGGGTTCCTGAAGCACCGCGTGCCCTCCCCAAACCCAAAAATAGTGACGCCAACGACCTGGACAACCTCATTGACGCTATTATCGCGGCAAATCAGGAGCAGCGCTACGCCCCGCCGCGTAAAGTCTGGCCTGAGGCGTTGGGCAATAACCTGCCCCTCAACAATTTTGGTGCACTCCAGCCCGATACTGCACAGACCGCACCGCAAGTAGACTCAGACGCGCCGCCGGTCGGAACCCTAAACGGTAGTACCGTGCTCTTCGGGCTTGCAGACATCCCTGAAGGTCAGTGCCAGGTACCTGTCGGATGGGACTTCAAAGTCAGCAATATGTTCCTCATCGGCACCCCCGGCAGCGGCACCAGTACAGCATTAGCATCTATGGCGTTCACCCTGTGCCTGAACACCGACCCGGAACAGTTCGACATGCTGATCCTCGACCTAGGCGCCGGAACACTCGCACCCCTGCAGAACCTACCGCACGTGAGCGCCTATGTGGGGCCCGGTGAAGGAGCCAAAGAACGGCAGACCAGGTTCTTACGACACCTCATTAACGAGTTAGAACGCCGCCGCTCCAACCCCGCCGGAAACCGCGACCTGATCATCCTCATCGACGGTTACGGAACCCTCCGCGATGAATTTATGGAATACTCCGGTACCGACTACCTAGGCGCCTTCCACCGCGTCTACTCGGAAGGGCCCGCGCTGGGCATGCACTTCATCATGGCCACAACCCGTCTCAAAGGCATCCCCTCCGCCGTGAACGACGTTACCCAGCAACGCTGGCTCTTCCACCTATCAGACCCCTACGACTACTCCGCCTACAAAATCAAGGGACCTGACATCCCCGCGCAGGTGCCTGGACGATGCGTCGACGGCAGCACCATCCGGCAGATCCAGGTCGCAATCCCACAGATGGGTTTCGCCGACGCCGTGCAGAACGTCATACACCGCTGGGGAGCCGTCGACAAACCCGATGTTATCGGTCAGCTGCCGTCCCTTGTGCCGCTCTCAAAGATGGGAGTGGAGCCCTCTATCGGCGGCGAGAACTGGATTATCCCGGTCGGTATAGCAGAGCACAACCTGAAACCGGTGGCGATAGAGCTGTATGAGGGTGAAAGCGCCCTCATTGGCGGATCACCGCGCTCCGGAAAAACGACCCTGCTCCAGGCTATTGCCGACTCTGTCATACAGCAGCGCGAACGCGGTGAAAACAACGCCCAAGTGTGGGTTATGTGTACTAGGCGCTCGCCGCTGGCCCACCGTGATTTTGACCGTAAGGCAGTGACCCCGCAAGAGATCACAGCTTTAGCGGCCGAGCTGGAGATTACCGAGGAACCGGTTCTTCTGCTCATTGATGACGCTGAACGCATTGACGATGCGGGGGAAGGCATTACGAATATTCTGAAGGCGGAGTCCCCATGGATTCGTGTTATTGCTACCGGCAAGCCGGGTGAGCTACGCACCATGTATTCGCACTGGACGAAGATGGTGCGTAAGTCGCGTACTGGTGTACTTCTGCAACCGCATGTTGACTATGATGGGGACATGTTCTCAATGAACCTGCCACGCCGCGCACCTGTGGCGCTCACTTCAGGGCGCGGATACGCGGTGTTGGGCGGTATTCCGGTGTTAATGCAGGCGATGAGCCCCGATGGCCTTGAAGTTAAGCCAAAGATGGCCTCATAGCGTGGAGTGTCTTCTAGAAAATATCCCTCACGATACTCGTTACCGTGAGGGATATTTCTGCAGTAACCAGCGTGTACCTAGTTGAGTTTTGGCTCCATGTTTCCGGTGGCCATGCCGGTGATGCGGGGGTTTGTGGTGAGGAAGTCGATGACGCGGGGGTAGTGTTCGATGGCCCAGGTGATTTCTTGCATGTCGTGGGGGTTGTTGGGGTCTGCCCAGCGGTCTTGGGTGCAGCGGAAGTATAGGTGTGCGGGGATGGTGTATTCTTTCATGCCGCGTGGGGAGTAGGCGGCGATGGTGTAGCCTTTGTCGTTCCAGAGCCAGATGCTGTCGGGGTTGGTGCCGTCTTTGTGTGGGTGTTCGGCTTCTCGGGTGTATTGGTATTCGTTGATGGCGGTGATGGGGGTGGTGCGGAGTTTTCCGGTGAGTCCGCGGTAGGTGATGGTGTTATCGGGGTTGAACCTGAGGTATTTGGTTTCGTAGTAGTACATACCGATCAGACCGAAAATCAGACTACCTATCGCAAAGATAAAATAAATTAATTCGAATTTTTCTGGGTGCGTAAAGACGTAGAGGCTGAGTGCTCCGAACATGTAGAGGTAGATGCTCCAGACCCAGGGTTCGGTGCGGGGGAGCCTTTTGACGAGGGCTCCGCTGCGTTTGTCCCGGGTGCGACGTACCTCATCCCGAATAATATAGAGGGCTACAAGGATGGGACCGATGATGAAGATGATAAAGGCGAGCATCTAACAGACAGCCTTTCTTATGCTTGATCGTATAACACTACTTATTGGTAAGAACGTGAGGAGGGTTTACTTAAAAGATACCCTTTAAGTAAACCCTCCTCCATCATATGAGCAGGTTAGTTTTCTGCATCGGTGGTTCGCACGACCAAACGATCGTCAACGCGTTCATTTGTACGGTTGTCTTTGATGTTAGTGCGTGCACCCTTTCCAGCAGATGCTAAGTCCTTGAGGGAGCCGCGGGCGTTCTTCTGTACTTCCTCCGACCAGGTTTCCCCCCAATCTTGATGGTAATCTTTATCCCCAGCATGGGTGATCTCGTTCTGTGCCACAGTGGCGACAGGCTTAACAGCGGTATTCACTGCACGGGTCCCAATTTCATTCACTATCGTTTTCTGGATGCCACGAGAGGTATGAACTGGAGTACGGCTAATGTTATATGTGGAATCTGAACGTGTGCCGTGGCCTGCCTGACCTGCGTTAAAGTAGAGCCTATCGGTGACCTTAGCCTTAAACCCAGCGGTTCCTGCACCTGTGACGAGGCCACTTACAGTACCAGTTCCAAAGCTCAGCGCCGCTTCTACAGGGTTCCAATTTTTGGTATCTTTGGTGTAATTCAATGCGTTCGAGACGCCACCCGATAGACCACTATCCAAGATCTCCCCGGTGTATTTTTTAAATCCTTCCTTACCAGCACCAAATTTGCTGAATCCAAGATTTTTGGATTTCATGATATTTACTTTGTCGAGGGCAAACCTGTTCCCCATCTTATCGGCTATTTTTTGCCCGTAGGGTCCGAGTTTCTTGGCAACACCTTGTATGGGTTTAAGGAACATCTTTCCCGAGCTAAAGACCTTACCAGCAGCACCACCAGCAAGACCTATACCAAAACCCCATAAAGCTCCTTTTCCAGCAGATCCCCAATCGAAATTACCGTTTTCATCCAGCTTCATACCATCAGCAAATCCGCTAATGGCACCCGCTGCCGCAGCCACGCCTAAGGCCACTAGGGGACCGCCCGGAACGAACACACTCGCAATCGCCACGGCAGTACCCACCCACGAAATTGTGGTTTTGAGGATCTGTAAATCCTGCTGTTTCTCGTAAGTTTTATACTCTTGAGCGCTCATAGGCCGTGTTCCCCAGGGGTCGATCATACCGACCGGGTCATGTCCCAGGAAAGAGTACGAGTCTGCGAACCAGCCCGCGCCCACGATGGGCGGCAGGGGATCTTGGGAAAGGAACTTCTTCGACGAGGGGTCAAACACTCGTGCGCCCATCAGTGCGAGCCCGCCCACCGCGAGCGTACCGGAGCCGGTGAATGATACACCTTCTGGCAATCCCACGCTGGTAAGCAGTGCGGATGCACCCGAAATGCCAGGAGCGCCGAGCGCACTGGGTAGACCTGGGGTCTGTGACGTAGCAGCACCGGGGGCGCTCAGGGCACCAAAACCGACCATATCCCCGGTGTTGGGTACCCCGGGGACACTCCAGGGGTCAAACCCGCCCGGTACTGCCGCTTGGGAGAACCCACCGTCAGCCCCTGCGACCGGGATACTCCCGGCCCCCAGCAGCTGCGGGGCAGAAGAGGTCGGATCCCACAGCAGCGGCACCGTCACCTGATCGTTACCAGTGATCGCGGTGGCAACCCCGGTAGCGTCGGCGTGCACCCAAAGACGTGAGCACAGCCCCGGAACCTCGGCACCGCGAGCGTCGGTAGTCGTGTCGCTGACGGCAGCCAAGGCACCAGTAATACCCCAGGTATAGGTGCGTTCTTGGATGACACCATCCGAGGTGACGCTCTTCTGCCTGGTACGCTGCCCGGCGGCGTTATAGGTGTAGGACACTTCGGTACTCACCCACGCGGCAGAAGCACCCTCAGGTGTGTGGGGCCGTTCAATCGTGGTGCAGTGCAGCAGCTGGTTGAGCCCGTTATAGATGAACTGACGCTCACCAAGCAGAACCCTGTCTGTGGCCTCATCCTCGGTGGTGTCATGGTGGTAAAGGCGCTCGGCAACCATGAGCCCGCCCTCATACACCCAGGTAAGCTCATACCCGTCAGCGCGAGCACCGGTCAGCTGCCCAGCCTCGTCATAGGAGTACATCACCAACCCACTCGTCGTGGAATCAAGCCCAATAATCCGGCCAGTGTGGTCCCGGATCACCTGCACACCCTCAGCAGCGTTTTCATCGCCCTGCTCGCTGGTGTGTTCATAGGAGGACACCAACCCGTCCTGATCGAAATCCCAGGTCGAGATCGTCTCGCCGACCTGAGCACGCACTAGGTGCCCCATCACATCGTAGGAGAACTCCCCAATGACCGACTCGCGCTCACGCACGCCAGGGTCAGCGATCGAGGCGGTGTTGATTGAGCGGATCGGGCGTCCGGAACCATCAAGCACCCACTGGGAAGACCCGTAGGGGGTGAGCATCATCGTGCGGAACCCATCGGCATCATACGCATAGGTGAGCGTATACGACCCAGTGCTGGTGAACGTCTCCAGGGCCTCAGCCGTACCGGGATCGCTGGTATTCTCGGTCCCATCGACCTGGCGGGTGTACTCGACCAGGTTCCCGGTGGCATCAAAGACACGCCGGTACGTCACCGGGGCATCCCCGGTGTGATCCTTCATCCACGTGATCGTCGATCCCGGCTGCGCGGGTGTACCCGTGCCGTACTCAGCAGCTAAGGAGCCGTCGATAAGCGTGCGGGTCAGATCCCCCGTGCGGGCATCGTACTCGAAGGAGCGGGTACGAACCCCGTCATCCTCAGACAGCAGGCGCCCGGCGGCATCCCACGTATAGGTGGTGCGAATAGCCGGAGTCGTAACGACGCTATCCGGGCGAGGCTTCTTCGCAACCTCAAGGATGCGCCCGGCGGCATCGTACTCGTACTCGGTGATGGCCCCGGTCGGGTCCGTTACCGAAGTCAGCAGTCCGTCCGCGTCGTAGGTGAAGAATGACCTATTACCTAACCCGTCGGTAACCCGTACCAGCTGGCCGAGCTCATTATAGGCGTAGCGGCGGGTGCCAAAGGTGGAATCGTGCACCCGCACCAGCTGGTTGCACGTATCCCACGCATAGGTGGCAACGCGGCGTCCTGCTTGAACTTTAATCAGCCGTCCGGCGGCATCATAAGTCATCTTTTCCACAAGCCCGTCGGGGGTGTGCCGCTCGATCACCTGCGAGGCAGCATCATAGACTAGCGTCGTCACAGCCCACCGGGTTGGTTCCTCCCACGAGGATGCCCCGGTGACGGGATCGGTCACCCGCACCGGTTCATTAAGTCCAACACGCTCAGAGGACAGCCTTCCGCAGGTGTCGTAGGTGTAGTCGGTAAACCGGCCCGCAGCACTAATGATGCGGGTGACACGTCCGGCGGCATCACGCGCATACCGCGTGAGCCCGCCATTGGCGTCCAGGGCCTCGACGATATTCCCGGCAGCATCATATGTAAACATCTGCCGACCCGTCGGATGCGAGGGGGCACCGGCAGCCTCAGTGGAAGAGGATACTCCGTGCGGGATACCCGTCCCGGTAGTACCAGCAATACCTGCACCAGCAGCACCAGCTCCTGTAGGCACCCCAAAAGCACCGTGCGGGGAGGATGCAGAACTCCCGTCCCGCTGGCTGGTTTCGGCCACTTCGGTCACGCGTCCAAGCACATCCAGCTTGAAGAATGCCGATGAAAGTAGGCCCTCACCGGTACCAGTGACAGACTCAACACCCTCATGCCGGTCGATCGACCGGTGGGAAATAACCCCCGTTGCATCCGTGACTTGGGTGATTTCCCCAGCATGATCGTACTCGAACCGCGTGACGGCCCCGGTAGGATCAGCCAGGCTGGTCAACTGGGACAGACCATCCCAGGAGTACTCCCACACCCGGTTTCCGGCGGTGACCATCTTCACCAGGTTCCCAAAGGTATCGTACTCATGTCGGGTTGTGCCCCCAACCGCGTTCGTGACAGTCGCGATATCCCCACCAGCTGTATAGGTGAATGCGGTGGTATTTCCCGCCGGGTCGGTGATGGCCTCAGGTAGAACACCGACCGAAGCATCACGGGCTTGGCCGCCCTGCTGACGTGCACGCACCATATACGGCGCGCCATCACCGACCGGCTGTTGCGGGTAGGTGAGCGTCCAGCGTGCCCCCAGCGGGTTCGTGAAACTCGTCAGAACACCAGCAGCATTGTACTCAAGCGTGGTTGTTGCCCCTAAAGGATTCGAGACACTTGTGACCTGGCCGGCAGCATCGCGTGTGAAACGGATTGCCTCACCGGCTGGGTTGAACATCGCCACAATGTCGTGGTGTTCATCGTACTCAAAAGCCGTAAATACACCAGTTGGATCGGTAATCTTCAGGATATCACCCTCAGGGGAATACTCCCATGTGGTAGCTTCCCCGGCACCATTGAGAACCGTCACGGGGTTCGGATTCACCACAAAGGATCCTTCCTCGTACCGGTACGAGTTAACCGGCACAGGATCGCTAAGGTTTTTCACATCCCGGGCGTCGCGTACACTTACTGAGAGCAGCCGATCCTGTTCATCCCAGGTGTACGTGTAATCAGCGCCCTCGGGGGTACGCTCACGCTTAATGTGACCACGCGCATCAGAGGTACGTACCAGACGTGAACCGTCACGTTCAGTGATGCTCACACGGTTGCTGAACCGGTCATAGCTCATCGACATGCGTGTACCGTCGGTTGCTGTGATGCTTACCAGGCGACCTTTCGAGTCGGAGACCCACAGGTTCTCATTCTCCCCGGTGTCAGCATCGGCAATAATGGTTGTGACATTCGGTGTATACCTGTAGGAAATATCCCGTCCGTACTCGCTGATCTGACCGATCACACGGCCGGAATCATCATAGGTGTTTGTGACCTCAAGATCACCGCGCGAGTTAATCACCCGGTGAATCAAACCCCGCTCGTTATGCGTATACGTACGCGTTCCGGCACTGGTTGTTACCCCAGTGAGTAAGCCAGATACCTGCACCGAAGTGGCGGCTTTGGCAGTTTCTACTGCCTCTTCGGCCGCTACAGCCTCGGACAGAACCTCAGCTGCTGCAGCAGCTTCGGTGTAGGTATACGTTACCATCTGGACTGGTTCCCCGGCGTGCTTGCCAATGGTGTTGTACATAAACGCCCCCGCCGGGCGCACACTACCGATTTCCTTAGCAGGCTCATAGTCCACATGAACACCGCGATGCGCTACTGGATGTACCAGATCCGTCACCCGGTTTTCAGCATCCAGAACGAACACGGTCAAACTGCTCAGATGCCCCTCACGGTGTGCCACCGGCGCGCCAGAGGGCGCATAAAAGTACGCTTCATACTGGTTATTCTGTACCATCCACAAGAACGGAACCTCAGACACCACGCGGTCTCCGCTGTTGGTGACCGCAGCTTGCTTGTAGGCCTGCACCTGCGCGTCACGCACTCGGGTAAACAGCTCATCCGTGGTGGGAACCTTCGTCAGCCACCACGGTTCTCGGGCGGCACGAGCGAACCCTTCGCCTTCCCGATCAAAGAGCACTGCACGCCCATCAGGCATGAACCACGAGGCCTGTTCGTCCTCAAAGCTCAGATGGGTATCCAAGGTCGAGAACCAGCCAAGCCCGAACACACCTGAAGGAACTTCGTCGGCATGTGTGACCGCCAGACTGTTATACATACGCTTTAGCGACAGCGTCATGGCACTGGTGGTTCCAGTAAAGATAAGGTCGGTCTCAGGCTCAATAAAGTTGCCTGTCGCCACATTCACTGGATCGTTAGCGAACCCCGACGAAGGAGTCGCACCTGTGAGTTCTGAGGCAGTGGCATCAATATGCTGGATTTGAAGGGGTCCTACCCCACGAGATTGAAGCGTAAGATCTAAGAAAGCATCTGATACCGTAACAACCGTATTGCTAGCTCCACCACCTGCATCACGGAATGCCTGAGCTACTTGGGTGAGCCACGCCGTAAGATTCCTGCTTTGGGTGTTTAAGGCTTGGAGTCCTGTTGTTGCTGGACGAATATCGAGTGTGCCATACTTACACCCTGTCTCGAAACCTGACAGAGCAGAGACAATACTATTGTAATCATTCTCATGAGTCGTAGTATCTGCATTGCACATTGTGACATAGCTGTCAATGTTATCAGGGTTTGCGGAAGAAGTTCCACCACCTTCTGAGGAACTTACTGGAGCTGGAGCAGGCACAGAAGACGGTGCATCAGGTTTAGGGACCTCGGGCTCTGAATGTTTAAGCCCACCGCCCCAAAGCTCATCCCATTTCTTTTCAATCCACCATTTCTTATCCCAGTCACGGGCTGCTGAACGATTTTTATTTTCAGCTTCTGCGCATGATTTAAGGTGGTCAACAAGACCAGCAGCATGGTTAAGCATTGCTGCAACGTTTATAGCATTAACGGTGAGGTTATTGCGACCGTTTTTGGCATCGTCAGAATAACGGCCTTTAAAGTCATTCCAAAGTTCGTTGCTCTGTGTGTTGCGGCTACCTCCGGTGCTGTTAGCGGCAGAGCCATAGGAAGACGTCAGATTATTTGCCGCATTTCGTAAGGCTCGACTGAGCGTATCAGAAGCAGCATTATCATATTGAACGTTATCCATAGCATGCACATCAGAGGTTTGAGCAGTACACTGCTGTCCGCCGCTGTTATCTACAAGCCCTGGGGCCTGACCGGGGTCAGTGTTATTGGAGCTCGGGGTATTACTAGCTGCTTCTTCTACTGGTGTGCCTGTAGTAGTTTCTGAGCTAGTTTCTTCTCCGCCAGAGTAATCAGCAGCAGAGGGCTCTGCGGTTTCAGTGGTGGGGGCAGCAGTGGGCTCAGTACTTGGTGAGCCGCCGCCTCCACTGGTGGTTGGGGCAGATCCGCTGTTGGTAGGAGAAGAAACAGGGGCACCGCTCGTCTCAGAGTTATCAGTGGCACCTACGCCTACTGATGGGGAGGGTGATGTACTGGTACTATCATTGCTACCTAGACCGTCAACATGCTGGCCAGGCCCTCCGCCGGAGAACGTTCCGCTCTGTACATGTGTGTTACCCGAAGGGTCAGCTTGTAGTGAGGCGTCAGGACTCATCTGATGATGAGGCGGGAGTCCAGAATTCTCGCGAGGATGAAATGAGGGCGATGTACTGCTACTATCATCGCTGCCTAGACCGTCAACATGCTGGCCAGGCCCTCCGCCGGAGAATGTTCCACTCTGTACATGTGTGCTACCTGAAGGGTCAGCTTGCAGCGAGACATCAGGATCTACTTGGTGAGAAGACAGGGTTCCAGAACTCTCGTGGGGGTTTGGAAACTGGTGTGGAACGTTCGGATCGGGCTGTGGCAGGTCTGCACGTTCGTGATGTCCCGTTATAGAGGATGAAGAAACTGGTGTCTCGCCGTTCTCTCCCGGTTGTGCCCCATACGTTGTAGATGAGGCGTCCGAATTTAGGCGAGGGTCAGGAAATGATGTGGAGTGCTGATTCTGCCATGCCTCATGCTGTGATAGATCAGGTTTTCCCTGATCAGGTGCCAACGTATCACGTTGTACATGTGCATTGTTTGCGCTGTCACTCACAATTTTGCCGGTAACTGGCTGAGAATCCGGGTTCGGAGTTGGTGAAGGCATGGCAAAAACCTCGTATCAAGACGTGTATAAATATATCTGGATTGGCGCAGAATTCCGCGAGCGAAATATTTAGAAAATGTAATTAAGTTATAAAACTATGAGAAGTTGTGTAATGAGAAGCTTCCCCCAGCAATTCACTGTTGTAGTGATTAGGGGTTTGTGCGTTGCTGGGGGAAGCTGTTGGGGTGTCTAAGGGCGTATGTGCCTTTAGGCGCCGCCACCTGCCTGGAAGATGTCGTTGGAAATCTGCTGCAGGTTGTTGTTTAGCTCGGTGAGCTTAGTGAGGGTGTTCTGCAGTGACTGGTGGGTGTTCGGCCAGGTGTCTGAGCGGAAGGTGGTGGCCAGGGGGCCATCCCAGACATTGGGTTCGGAGAGGTTCCTACCTTCGGTATCTAGAGCCTTGATCTGGTCGGTGAGGCCGCTGGTAATGATGGCCTGGATTTTCTGGATGGAGTCTTTGGCAGACTGGGAACTAAGAACGCGATCACTCATCACGGTTTCCTTTCGGTAAAGTGGGTGGGTTCTGCGCGGCGTGGCAGAACTCTAGGTTGTAGTGTAGGTTGAGGTTTGCGGTGATTCAAGGGATCTTGGGGTGTTGTTATCAAATCTTAATAATAGGTTGTGTGGTGGTGGGGTTTTGTGTGTCCTGTGTTTGCAGGGGAAAAGCGGTGATGGAGGGCGGCTTTGTGATGTTGGCGGGGGTGGTGATTATGTCGGAATATGACGTATATTTTACGGGGAATGTAATGGGGTTGCTGGGCGAGAAACAATACTGTTTGTGTATTTTTATTATTTGTCTTGTATTTATTTGTGTTGTCTAAAAATGTAAATAAGCGTGTTAATTAATTTTTGATTTCGTTGGATTGGTTAGGGGCAATGGGGAATTCGAGGGGCTTGACCCAAGCATGATCCTGTAAAAACCGTACCCCTGGCCTACTCGCTAGGATTTGTTGGAATCGTTCATCCTCCCACACCTGCACCCAATCACCAGTCTCTACACGATACTGCAACTGAGCATAAAGAATCGTGGCATCAAACTGATTCGTATCAAACCCCAATTTGATACGTTTAGGTAGTTGGGTACTTCTGATCTTCACCCACCCGTTCTTACTCGTCTGCTCATAGGAGACTTTGTAGATGCTGTGGTAGTCGAAGTACCGGACTTTCCGTCGCCAGTTACGCCAGCGGATCCCAGTTTCCGTGAAACAGTGGTAATAGTTATGGCAATGAGCCACAAAAATAAAACCAGCAGGACTGACCATCACCACAGAAATGATGTAAGCCTCTACAGTAAGCCCATATCTGATCCAAAAGTAGATAGGGAGTCCAATGAACGCGATGAAGAGTATCCCGTAGCTGATGATATAGGCAATCGGTGGGCGATGCTGTTCCACATTTAGGGTTTCTAGTCCTTGTTTGCGTTTGGCTCCGGGTATGATGTTGACCAAGAACCC
>ERZ773075.621-NODE-621-length-25586-cov-8.78497_pt1 | contig 25586 bp, 27 predicted proteins | sample MGYA00580614_ERZ773075 | MGnify/ENA primary metagenome ERZ773075 (study PRJEB29015, sample SAMEA2738021) | human oral metagenome | biome: human oral; feature: human-associated habitat; material: dental | place: China | collected 2043 ... | reverse complement strand
ACTCCGTGGCCATGTTCCATGTGATGACCCACGCCTTCTTTAAAGCCCTGCTGTTTCTCGCCGCCGGCAGCGCCATCATCGGCATGCACCACGACCAAGACATGCGCCACATGGGCAATCTGAAAAAATACATGCCGATTACTTGGCTGACCATGCTGATCGGTAACTTGTCGCTGATCGGTACGCCGTTCTTCTCCGGCTTTTACTCCAAAGATTCGATTATCGAAGCGGCGAAATACAGCACCCTGCCGGGCAGCGGCTTTGCCTATTTTGCCGTCCTCGCCAGCGTGTTCGTTACCGCGTTTTACGCGTTCCGCCAATACTTTATGGTGTTCCACGGCGAAGAAAAATGGCGCAGCCTGCCCGAACACCATTCAGACGACCATGGCGAAGAACATCACGGCTTGGGCAAAAACGACAATCCGCACGAAAGCCCGCTGGTCGTTACCCTGCCGCTGATTCTGCTTGCCATTCCGTCCGTCATCATCGGCTACATCGCCATCGAACCCATGCTCTACGGCGATTTCTTCAAAGACGTGATTTTCGTCAACGCCGACGCGCATCCGACCATGCACATCATGAAAGAAGAGTTCCACGGCGCATTGGCGATGGTGTCGCACAGCCTGCATTCGCCTGTACTCTACCTCGCTATCGCAGGTGTATTGAGCGCATGGCTTCTGTACGTCAAACTGCCGCACCTGCCAGCGAAAATTGCACAGGCGTTCCGTCCGATTTACGTTTTGTTTGAAAACAAATACTACCTTGATGCCCTGTATTTCAACGTTTTTGCCAAAGGCACGCGCGCATTGGGTACCTTCTTCTGGAAAGTCGGCGATACTGCCATTATCGACAACGGTATTGTCAACGGCTCCGCCAAACTGGTCGGCGCGATTGCCGCGCAAGTGCGTAAAGCCCAAACCGGCTTTATCTACACCTACGCCGCCGCTATGGTATTCGGCGTATTGGTACTGCTCGGCATAACTTTCTGGGGATTGTTCCGATAAGAATAAGGTTTCAGACGGCCTTAAACCTTAAGGCCGTCTGAAACGAAGAAATATCCACATAAACACATTTTTATTTTAACCACAGGTTAACCACTATGTTTTCCAACTACCTACTCAGCTTGGCAATATGGATACCCATCGCTGCGGGCGTGCTGGTTTTGGCGACGGGGCCGGACAGCCGTGCGCCGCTTGCCCGCGTGCTCGCTTTAATCGGTGCGCTTGCCGGTTTCTTGGTAACGCTGCCCTTGTTTACGGGTTTCGACCGTTTGAGCGGCGGTTATCAGTTTACCGAGTTCCACGAGTGGATTCCGCTTTTGCGGATCAACTACTCGCTGGGTGTGGACGGTATTTCGGTGCTGTTTGTCATTCTGAACGCGTTTATCACGCTGATGGTGGTGCTGGCGGGTTGGGAAGTGATTCAGAAGCGTCCGGCGCAGTATATGGCGGCGTTTTTAATCATGTCGGGTCTGATTAACGGTGCGTTTTCAGCGCGGGATGCCCTGCTGTTTTATGTGTTCTTCGAGGGTATGCTGATTCCGCTGTACCTGATTATTGGCGTGTGGGGCGGTCCGCGCCGCGTGTATGCGTCGGTGAAGCTGTTTCTCTATACGCTGATGGGTTCATTGCTGATGCTGGTGGCGATTGTGTATCTGTCTTACCAAGTCGGCGGCTTTTCGATTGAGGATTTCCAAAACATCAAACAGATTCCGCTGGGCGTGCAACAGCTTTTGTTTGTGGCGTTTTTCCTGTCGTTTGCGGTGAAAGTGCCGATGTTCCCCGTGCACACTTGGTTGCCGGATGCCCACGTTGAGGCGCCGACGGGCGGTTCGATGGTGTTGGCGGCGATTACGCTGAAATTGGGCGCATACGGCTTTTTGCGCTTCATCCTGCCGATTCTGCCCGACGCGTCGCGCTATTTCGCGCCGGTCATCATTGTGTTGAGCCTGATTGCGGTGGTGTATATCGGTATGGTCGCGCTGGTGCAGACCGATATGAAAAAACTGGTGGCGTATTCGTCCATCAGCCATATGGGTTTTGTTACCTTGGGGATGTTCTTGTTCATTAACGGCCAGTTGAACGACTGGGCGTTGAAAGGCGCGGTCATTCAGATGATTTCGCACGGTTTCGTGTCGGCGGCGATGTTTATGTGTATCGGCGTGATGTACGACCGCCTGCGCACGCGCAATATCGCCGATTACGGCGGCGTGGTGAACGTGATGCCCAAGTTTGCGGCGTTTATGATGCTGTTTGCGATGGCGAACGCGGGTCTGCCGGCGACTTCGGGCTTCGTGGGCGAGTTTATGGTGATTATGGGCGCGGTCAAAGTGAATTTCTGGGTAGGCGCGCTGGCGGCGCTGACGCTGATTTACGGCGCGTCTTACACGCTGTGGATGTATAAGCGCGTGATTTTCGGCGCGGTCGGCAATCCGCACGTTGCCGATATGAAAGACATCAACTGCCGCGAATTTGCGATTCTGGCGATTTTGGCGGTTGCGGTATTGGGTATGGGCCTGTATCCGCAGGCGTTTATCGAAGTGGTGCATCAGGCGGCAAACGATTTGATTGCCCATGTGGCGCAAAGCAAGATTTGAGGTGTGCGAATGAACTTGATTGATTTGAACTTAATGCCTGCCATGCCCGAAATCGTGCTGTTTGCGCTGCTGATTGCCGTATTGCTGGCAGATTTGTGGATTAGCGATGAAAACCGCTATCTGACCCATTTGATGAGCTTGGGAACCGTTATTATCGTAGCGGTTACGCAGCTGGCGGTGTGGGAGCAGGGCAGTACGCTGGCGTTTCACGGAATGTATATCGCCGACGGTATGTCGCGCCTGTCCAAGCTGGTGTTGTACGGATTGACCTTCGGGCTGTTTATTTACAGCAAACCGTACAATCAGGCGCGCGGTATTTTTAAAGGCGAGTTTTACACCTTGTCGCTGTTCGCCCTGTTAGGCATGAGCGTGATGGTGAGCGCGGCGCATTTCCTGACCGCCTATATCGGTTTGGAACTTTTGTCGCTGTCGCTTTACGCCATGATTGCGCTGCGCCGCGATTCCGGCCGCTCCGCCGAAGCCGCGCTCAAATATTTCGTCTTGGGCGCGCTGGCTTCCGGCCTGCTGCTCTACGGCATTTCGATGGTGTACGGCGCGACGGGTTCGCTCGAATTCGCCACTGTTTTGGCGTCGTCTTACAGCGAACTTGCCAATGAATGGCTGTTGAAACTGGGGCTGGTGTTTATCGTCGTGGCGGTGGCGTTCAAACTGGGCGCAGTGCCGTTTCATATGTGGGTGCCCGACGTGTATCACGGCGCGCCGACATCCGTCGCCACGTTTGTCGGTACGGCGCCGAAAATCGCCGCCGTCGTCTTTGCCTTCCGCATCTTGGTTACCGGTTTGGGAACGGTGCATCACGACTGGTCGCAGATGTTCGCCGTGTTGGCGGTGGCATCGCTTTTGATCGGTAACCTTGCCGCCATCATGCAAGTCAACATCAAACGTATGCTCGCCTATTCCACCATATCGCATATGGGCTTTATCCTGCTGGCGTTTATGGCGGGGGCGGTCGGTTTCGCGGCGGGCTTGTATTACGCCATTACTTATGCGCTGATGGCGGCAGTCGGTTTCGGCATATTGATGGTATTGTCCACCGACAATATCGAGTGTGAAGAAATCAAAGACTTGGCGGGTCTGAACCAACGCCATGCTTGGTTTGCCTTCCTAATGCTGCTGGCAATGTTCTCGATGGCAGGTATTCCGCCGCTGATGGGCTTTTATGCCAAATTCGGCGTGATTAAGGCTTTGTTGAGCGCATCGACCGCCCAAAACGCCGCCATGGCGGGCAGCACATACATCGTACTTGCCGTGTTCGCCGTGGTGATGTCGTTAATCGGCGCGTTCTACTACCTGCGCGTGGTCAAAGTCATGTATTTCGACGAATCTGCCCATGACCAGCCCGTCGGCAGCAACTATGCCGCCAAATTCTTCCTAAGCGTCAACGCGTTCTTGCTGATTTTGTGGGGCATCATGCCGCAAACGGTGATTGACTGGTGCGCCAGGGCTTTGGAAAATACCTTGTAAAGCGATGAACCGAAACGGCAGCCGTGTCAGAGGCTGCCGTTTTTGTTAAGATACGCAGCCCAAGATTGTTTTTTCAGACGACCTTTTGCTTATTCAATACTTGGGTTTTCAATACGGTAACCGAGCGTCGTCATTCCCGCGCAGGCGGGAATCCAGACCTGTCCATACGAAAACCTATTGGGTAGAAAGTTTCCTAAATTCTACGTTCTAGATTCCCGCTGTAGCCTGTCCCTGCACAGGCGGGGAAGGGAATGACGGGTTTAATAAACAGATTTATCAGAATTTACCTTAAAAAGGTCGTCTGAAAACAGAAAGACACACCATCATGACCGCATCCATGTACATCCTTTTGGTATTGGCACTCATCTTCGCCAACGCTCCTTTCGTTACCGCCAAATTTTTCGGCGTACTCCCGCTCAAGCGCAAACATATCGGGCATCACCTCATCGAATTGGTGGCAGGCTTCATTCTGACCGCCGTCCTCGCCTACATCCTCGAATCCCGCGCCGGAGCAGTGCACCAACAAGACTGGGAGTTTTACGCTACTGTAATCTGCCTTTACCTGATATTCGCCTTCCCTTGTTTCGTATGGCGTTATTTCTGGCACGCGCGCAACCGCGAATAAACCTTTCAGACGGCCTCCCGACCATCCTGCTACCCCGAACACACGAGAAAAACCATGTCCCTGCAAAATCTCTCCAACATCCGCACCCTCGTCGTCAAAGTCGGCTCCAGCCTCGTTACCGCGGGCGGCAAAGGCATAGACCAAGCCGCACTCGACCGCTGGGCGGCGCAAATCGCCGAACTGGGCAAACAAGGCGTACAAACCGTCCTCGTTTCCAGCGGCGCCATCGCCGAAGGCATCAAACGGCTGGGTTGGAGCAAACGCCCCACCGCCATCAACGAACTGCAAGCCGCCGCCGCCGTCGGACAAACCGGCATCGCCCAAGCCTACGAAAACGCGTTCGCACCGCATGGCATCCGCACCGCCCAAATCCTGCTCACCCACGACGATTTGAGCAACCGCACCCGCTACCTCAACGCCCGCAGCACCCTGCAAACCCTGTTGTCCAAAGGCATCGTCCCCGTCATCAACGAAAACGACACCGTGACCACCGACGAAATCAAACTCGGCGACAACGACACCCTCGGCGCGCTCGTGACCAACCTCATCGAAGCCGACGCCCTCGTCCTTTTGACCGACCAAAAAGGCCTGTACGACAGCGACCCGCGCAAAAATCCGCAAGCCAAACTGATTCCGACCATAGCAGCCGACCATCCCGACCTCGAAAGCATGGCGGGCGGCGCGGGCAGCAGCGTCGGCACCGGCGGCATGTACACCAAAGTGACCGCCGCTAAACGCGCCGCACTCAGCGGAGCCGCCACCGTCGTCGCATGGGGCGGCGAACCCGACGTCCTCGTCCGCCTCAAACAAGGCGAAAGCATAGGCACGCTCTTCACCAGCGCACACAGCCGCGTTGCCGCCCGCAAACAATGGCTGCTCGGACACGTCCAAACCGCCGGCAACCTGACTGTCGATAGCGGCGCGGCAAAAGCCCTGACCGAACAACACGCCAGCCTGCTGCCCGTCGGCTGCATCCGCGCGGACGGACATTTCCACCGCGGCGAACTCGTCGCCATCCTCGATACCGATGGCAAAGAAATCGCCCGCGGCCTCACCAATTACAGCAGCGGCGAAACCGCTAAAATCCTGCAAACCCCGTCCGAGCGCATCGCCGAAAAATTAGGCTACGCCCACGAAGACGAACTCATCCACCGCGACAATATGGCGTCGCATTGGTAGGGTGATCGGGCGGAGAACAAATCAGAGGCCGTCTGAAAATTTTTCAGACGGCCTCTGGTATAAAAATTCGGAATACGGATATTTCTCCGTGCGGTAAATCAGTAAAGCAGCAGGCATCCCGGCCGCCGCATTCACGCTCGTGCGCCAATTTAAACCTTTAAACCGGTTGCGCGGCTTGCCCCGTCATGCCCGCGCAGGCAGAAATCCGGCCTCGTCCTTGCCGAAGCGGCCGGAGATAAAAAGTTCTTAGGCCTGATTTTCTGGATTTTCACCCGCACGGGAATGACGATGCGCATTCCCGTTTCCCGACACCCGCGATACCGCCTGCCTGAGTCCCGCAGCCGTCCTTCCTCGGCCGATTCTGTTAAAATTCCCTATCCCATCTTTTCAGACGGCCTCACCATGCAAAAAACCACACTCGTTTGGTTCCGCCGCAACCTCCGCCTTTCCGATAATGCCGCCTTAGCCGCCGCCGTGCGGCGCGGGCTGCCGGTGGCGGGCGTGTTTGCGGCGGATGCGGCCAACCCGCGGCAGGCGGCGTTTCTGCGGGCTTCGGCGGCAGAATTGCACCGTGCGCTGGCGGAACGGGGCATTCCGCTGTTTGTCGCGCAGAAGGCCGAAACCGATGTTCCGCGGCTTGCTGCCGAGCTGGACGCGGCGGCGGTGGTGGCCGACGAAGGCTGTATGGCCGACGAAACCGCGCGCGACAACCGGATTTGGCGGGTGCTGGACGCGCAAGGCCGCGCGTTTGAGCGCGTCAACGACGGCGCGGTGTTTGCCAGGGCGGAGATAATGGACGAACACGGTCGACCGTATTTTGAGTTTGCGCCGTACCGGCAGGCGTGGCTGCGGGCCTTTTCGCAGCGTTTTGCAGACCGGAGGCCGTCTGAAAGCCTGCCCGTCGGTTTTCAGACGGCCTTCGGAATCCTGCCGCCGTTTCCGGCACTGCCCGAAACCGCACCGCAAGAGCGGCAGCAGCAGGGCGGCGAGGCGGCGGGGCGGCGGCAGTGGGCGCGGTTTGCCGCCGACATCGGCAACTATCCGCTCATGAGCGGATTCCCCGCCAAAAAAGGCACGGGCAGGGTCGGTGCCTATCTTGCCGCCGGCTGCCTCTCGCCGCGCGAACTGGCGCAGGCCGCGGCAAAACGGGGGGCGGCGCAATGGCTGGACAATCTTGTCCGCCGCGATTTTTTCCGACAGGTCATGTTCCACCGTCCCGAAGCCGCCGCCGAAGCCCTCCGCCCCGAATATCGCGGAATAAAATGGCCGGGCGGCCAAGACGTTCTGGCGCGCTGGCAGCAGGGGCAGACCGGTTTCCCGCTGATAGACGCCGCCATGCGCAGCCTGAATGCCACCGGCTGGCTGCATCCGGCGTTGCGCGCCGCAGCCGCCGCGTTTTTGTGCCGGATACTGCTGGCGGACTGGCGGCACGGCGCGGCTTGGTTCGCGCGCTGTCTGACCGATTACGACCCCGCTTCCAATACCGGCAACTGGCAGGAGGCGGCAGGCGTGGCCGGACTGTTTTCCGGAGCCGCCGCCAATCCGGTGTTGCAGGCGCAGCAGCTCGATCCCGACGGCACGTTCATCCGCCGCTATGTTCCTGAACTGGCGCACCTGCCCAAAGACGTCATCCATGCCCCGTGGCTGGCCCGCGGCAGCGTGGACACGCACGGCTATCCGCCGCCGATGGCGGATAGCGCGCGGCAGGGCAGGGCGTATGCGGCCTTGTTCCGCTAGGATGCGCGAACATGCGGCAGGCCGTCTGAACACTCTTTTCAGACGGCCTGCGCTGCCCGCCGCCGTATAAAATTTTCCCGTTTCGGTTTAATATAGCGGCCTTTGCGCAAAAGCCGCGACCTTTGGACTTTATCCCCGCCCCGCCATGAAACTCCCCCTGCACATCCCGTTTGCCGAACGCTGGCTCAACGCCTACGAACGCTACCGTTACAGCCGGCTGATACACGCCGTCCGGCTGGGGATGGCGGTGCTGTTCGCCACGGCGGTGGCGCGCGCGTTCCACCTGAAACACGGCGAATGGATAGGCATGACCGTGTTCGTCGTGCTGGGCATGTTGCAGTTTCAGGGCGCGATTTACTCCAAAGCGGTGGAACGTATGCTCGGCACGGTTATCGGGTTGGGCGCGGGGCTGGCCGTATTGTGGCTGAACCAGCATTATTTCCACGGCGGGCTTCCGTTTTACCTGACCGTCGGCGCGGCGAGTGCGGCGGCGGGCTGGGCGGCGGTGGGCAAAAACGGCTATATCCCGATGTTGGCGGGGCTGACCATGTGTATGCTTATCGGCGACAACGGCACGGAATGGCTCGACAGCGGCCTGATGCGCGCGTTCAACGTGCTGCTCGGCGCGGTCATCGCCATCGGCGCCGCCAAGCTGCTGCCGCTGAAATCCACCCTGATGTGGCGGTTCATGCTGGCCGACAACCTGACCGCATGCAGCCGCATCCTTGCCGAAGTCGGCAACGGCAGGCGCATGACCCGCGAGCGGCTGGAGCAGAACATGATCAAAATGCGCCAAATCAACGCCCGCATGGTCAAAAGCCGCAGCCACCTTGCCGCCACATCGGGCGAAAGCCACATCAGCCCCGCCATGATGGAGGCCATGCAGCACGCCCACCGCAAAATCGTCAACAGCACCGAGCTGCTGCTGAACACCGCCGCCAAACTGTCGCCGCCCGACGTGAGTGCGGAAGAGCGCAGCCTGCTCGACAGCCATTTCCAGCGGTTGCAGCGCGACCTGCGCCTGACCGCCCGCCTGCTCAAAGGCCATTACGCGCGGCGCGTGCGCATCGATACCGACATCAATCCGCGGCTGGGACGGCTGGCGCAGCATCTGCCGTTTGAGTGGCAGGGCTTCTTATGGCTGGGTACCAACATGCGTATGGAGGTGGCCGCGCTGGCCATCCTGCTCCAGCGCACCCGCCGCCGCTGGCTGGACACGCGGGAGCTGCAACGGCTCAGAGCGCACCTGATGGAACGCAGGGCGAATGTTTCGGACGATGGGGCCGTCTGAAAAAAACGGTTTTCAGACGGCCCCTCCGAGCGGCCCGTCCTCCCCAATCCCCCGCAAATCCGTTAGAATGGGCATTTCCTACATTTTCCGGGCAAATCCAAATCCATGATAAACCGCTGGTTCTACACCCGACTCTGGCAGTTTGCGCCGCCGCTCATCCGCCGCTATCTGAAAAAGCGCGGACGCAAGTCGCCCGCCTATCTGGAAAACTGGGGCGAGCGTTTCGGCGAACCTTTGCCCGACCCCGTGCAGCGCCCCGTGTGGATACACGCCGTTTCCGTGGGCGAAACCCGCGCCGCGCAGCCCTTGGCGGAAGCACTGCGCCGGTATTTCCCCGACGCGCCGCTGCTGCTGACGCAGATGACGCCGACCGGCCGCGCCGCCGCGCAGGAACTGTTCCCCGACGCACAATGCCGTTATCTGCCCTATGACCGTCCCGAATGGGTGCGGCAGTTTCTGCGCGAACACAACCCGCTGTTCGGCGTACTGATGGAAACGGAAATCTGGCCCAACCTGATGCACGGCTGCGCCGAAGAAGGCGTGCCGCTGTTCCTTGCCAACGCGCGACTGTCGGAAAAATCGCAGCGCGGCTACCTGAAAGTGCGCGGGCTGGTCGAACCGGCGATGCAGACCCTGAGCGGCTGCTTCGCGCAAACCGCGGACGATGCCGAACGGCTGCACCTGATCGGCGCGTCCAACGTGCACGTTTGCGGCAACACCAAATACGATATTTCCCCGCCCGACAAAATGCGCGCGCTGGCGGCCGGTTTTGCCGAACGCATCGGCAGGCGGCCGGTGGCGGTGTGCGCCAGTACGCGGTTTTATCGGGGCGAAGACGAAACCGAGCTGCTGCTGTCGGCTTGGCGGCAATACCGCGGCGATGCGCTGCTGGTTGTCGTGCCGCGCCATCCGGAGCGGTTTCAGACGGCCTATGATACGGCGCGGTCGCTCGGCTTCCGCGTGCAAAAGCGCAGCGACAATGCGATGGTTTCGCCGCAGACGCAGGTGTGGATAGGCGACAGCATGGGCGAACTGTTCGCGTATTACCTGACCGGCAGCGCGGCCTTCGTCGGCGGCAGCCTGGTCGACACCGGCTGCCAGAACATCATCGAACCGATAGCTTGCGGCGTGCCCACCGTGTTCGGCTTCTCCACCTACAATTTTTCTTCCGCCTGCGAAAACGCGCTGAAAGCGGGCGCGGCGGTACAGGTCGGCAGCGCGGACGAGTGGCGGCAGACGGTGGAAACATGGTTCTCGGACGACAGCCTGCGCGCCCGATTTGCCGCCCAGGCGCAGGCGTTCGTGGCGCAGCACCGCGGCGCGAGCAGCCGTATGGCGCAGGAAGTCGCCAAAGCGGTGCAGGCCGTCTGAAAATAAATTACTTTAAAAGAAACAGCTTGATTGGGTTGTGCGTGCAAAACTGGATGGGCAGGATTCAGCCGGCGACGGCGGCAAAAACACTTGAGGCAAGGGCGATGCCGATGCCCAGCCAAAAGATACGTTTGTCGGTTTGCCGTTCGGTCTGAATCCATTGTTGATGGATGCCGACGGCAATAACGAGGGCGATACAAATAATAAAAATTAAGATGTATGGGGGGACGTTAGGCATGGAAATCTTTCTTGATTAAAGCTACATGATGCGACTCCCACAATGAGCATAAGGTTCGGAATCAGTTTGTGTTTTTACTTAAACAAACATGATATTGATTGGGATGGGGGAAGGGATGAGGTTGCCGTCGCGATAAAAAGGCCGTCTGAACATTTCAGACGGCCTTTGCGTTTGGCGGGCAATCCTTTAATGGTGGATGCCCAGCACTTTTGCCGTATGGCTGAGGATTTCCTCGGCCAGATCGGGATTGTCGTTGAGTTTGACCCCGTAGCCCGGCACTAGATCTTTCAGGCGGCTCTGCCACGATGCGGCGCGTTTCGGGAAGCATTCGTGCAGCAGCCGTATCATCAGCGGCACGGCGGTGGACGCGCCCGGCGACGCGCCCAGCAGGGCGGCCAGCGAACCGTCGGCGTGGGTGACCAGTTCCGTACCGAACTGCAACACGCCGCCTTTTTCCGAATCTTTTTTAATCACCTGCACGCGCTGGCCGGCGGTAATCAGTTCCCAGTCGTCGGGATCGGCCTGCGGATAGTATTCCAGCAGCGACGCGAGCCGCTCTTCCTTGGTTTTGCGCAGTTCGCCGAAGAGGTATTTGGTCAGCGGCATATTGTCCCAGCCCGCGCGCAGCATCGGGTAGATGTTGTGCAGGTGGATGGATTGCGGCAAATCCATCAGCGAACCCTGTTTCAGGAAGTTCGGTTTGAAGCCGGCGTAGGGGCCGAACATCAGGTAACGCTGGCCATCCACATGGCGCGTGTCGAGGTGGGGAACCGACATCGGCGGCGCGCCCACCGAAGCCTGTCCGTATACTTTGGCGTTGTGGCGTTGCGCGGTTTCGGGGTTGTGGTTGCGGAAAAACAGCCCCGACACCGGAAAGCCGCCGTAGCCCTTGCCTTCGGGTATGCCCGATTTCTGCAACAGCGTCAGTGCGCCGCCGCCCGCGCCCAGAAAAACGAAGCGGCTGCGCAGCGTCAGGCGTTGTTTGGGGTCGCTGGTGGCGGTGGTTTTGACGGCCCATGCGCCGTCGGATTCGCGGTCCACGCTTTCGACGTGCAGGCCGCATTTGAGTTTCACGCCTTTGGATTTCAGGTATTTCACCATCTGTCGGGTCAGGTTGCCGAAATCAACGTCCGTTCCTTCGGCGGCGTAGGTGGCGGCCAGCGGCTGCCCTTCGCTGCGGCCTTCGACGGTCAGCGGCGCCCATTCGCCGATTCGGGCGCGGTCGGTGGAAAATTCCATTTTTTCAAACAGCTTTTGGCTGCGGAACGCGTCGAAGCGTTTTTGCAGATAGTCGCAATGGTCTTGGCACATGACCAGCGACATGTGGGGAACGGTGTTGATGAACGAGTTGTCCGCCAGCTTGCCTTCGCTGACCAGCGACGCCCAAAACTGGCGGCTGAGTTGGAATTGTTCGGCAATGTTGAGCGCGCGTTCGGGATGGACTTTGCCGTCGGCACCCAGCGGCGCGTAGTTCAGTTCGCACAAGGCCGAATGCCCCGTGCCCGCGTTGTTCCACGGATTGGAAGATTCTTGTGCGATTTCGTCCAGCCTCTCGATCAGGACGATTTCCCACGAGGGTTCGAGTTCTTTCAGAAGAACGCCTAAAGTGGCGCTCATAATACCTCCGCCAACCAAGATGACGTCTGTTGCTTCAGTCATGGTTATACTCCTAAATATCAGGCTGTCTTTCAGCCTTTGTGGTTATTTATTTTCGTTCCTCCGTTGTATGCGCGTCGGCTGACAACAGGATATTACAGAATTTAGAGGATTTTTTGGCGGAATGCAAAGACTTTGTTTGCGCTTTACAGTCGATTGTAAAAGCAAAGGCCGTCTGAAATGTTCAGACGGCCTTTGTTTATCGGGCTTCCGCCCTCCATTCCAGCCGCTTGCGCAAAGCCGCCCGCGCCGCCGGCCACTCTTCGCGCAGCATACTGTACATCACCGTATCGCGCACGCTGCCGTCTTTGCGGATTTGGTGGCGGCGCAGGATGCCGTCTTTTTGCGCGCCCAGCCGTTCGATGGCGCGTTGCGACGCCGTGTTCAGAATATCGGTGCGCCAGCCCACGCAGACGCAACCCAGCGTTTCAAACGCATAAGTCAGCAACATCAGCTTACAGCTCGTATTGACGTGCGTGCGCTGTACGGATTGCGCATACCATGTGAATCCGATTTCCACGCGCGGGACGGCTTCGTCGATGTGGTACAGGCTGGTCGAGCCGACCACTTTGCCGCTGCGTTCGTCGATAACGGCAAACGCCGTGCGCGTGGCCGAGGCCGTCTGAATATACGCCGCCACTTGGTCGGGCGCGGGGGCGGAAGTAACCGCCAGCTCCCACAGCCTGCCGTCGCACACGGCTTCGCGCAGGCCGTCTTCGTGTTGCAGCGTCAGCGGTTCGAGGCGGACGCGGTTGAAAGAGAGGGTGGGTTTGTCGTTGAATCCAGTCATGATGTTCTCCTGCGGACAGGCCGTCTGAAACGCCGGAACGCCAATGCGCCCCGTTCCGAAACAAAGCCGTCCAGCGGGACATCGTGCGCTTCGTGCGGCAGCCTGTCAACCAGTTGGCAGGCAAAGCCCACGCCTATGGTTTTTGCCTGCAAACGGTATTTCATTGCCGAGAGCGTCGCATCATAATAACCGCCCGCCTGCCCCAGGCGGTAGCCTTCGCGGTCGATGCCGACAATCGGAACCAATAATATAGATAAACCGTGCACGCGGATTTTGCGCCCCGCAAACTGCGGCACATGCAGCTTCGCCCTGCCGCGCTTGCGTTCCTGTTTCACTCCGTCGGCAGGATAGGGCGTGAACCACATCCGCCGCGAATGCGGTTCGATATAAGGCAGATACAGTTTAGCCCCGCGTTTTTGTGCCGCACGGACAAAACCGTCCAGCCGCAGCTCGCTGCCCATCGGCCAATACACGCCGATTCTGCCGCCGCGTTTGATGCGCCGTTTGAGCAGCCGGCCGATTTCGCGTTCGGCGGCGGCACGCTCGTCCCCGGACAACTGCGCGCGGGCGCGGCGCAGGCGGCGGCGCAGTTCCGATTTTTCCTGATTTCCCATTTTTCAGACGGCCTTTTATTGTAGAATTTCAAAATTATAAAACATCCGTTCTAGGAATCCGAACCATGTGGCACATCGTCGCCATCGGCTATCTTTTCGTTGCCGTGATGTATTCCGCCGCCCAGCCGAGTATCGCGCGGGCGTTGATTTACCTCGTTTTCTGGGCCGTGCTGCCCAGCCTGTTCACCATATTCGTCATAAGAATCCGCCGCCGCAACAAGCGCATGAAGCAGGCGGAAGCCGCGCCGCCACCGCCCGCGCCGCCCGCGGCCGACGAATGAAGAATCAAGCCGTTACACCTTTTCAGACGGCCCGTATTCCTATATAATCCCACCGCTTTCCATTTCGGAAGCGTTTATTTTTTAAACTACGCCCACTTTCGCCGAAGGGTGCTTGGCCCCGCGCCAAGTTCTATGCGATTGAATGTGTGCCTCTAACCCTTTAAGGAAAAACATGTCTCAAATTACTATGCGTCAGATGATTGAAGCCGGCGTTCACTTCGGCCACCAAACCCGTTTCTGGAACCCGAAAATGGCACAATACATTTTCGGTACGCGCAATAAAATCCACATCGTCAACCTGGAAAAAACCCTGCCGATGTTCCAAGAAGCGCAAGAAGCCGTACGCCGTCTGGTTGCCAACAAAGGCACCGTGCTGTTCGTCGGCACCAAACGTCAAGCGCGTGAAATCATCCGCGAAGAAGCTACCCGCGCCGGTATGCCTTTCGTCGATCACCGTTGGTTGGGCGGCATGCTGACCAACTACAAAACCGTTAAGCAATCCATCAAACGCCTGGAAGAAAAAACCGCCGCTTTGGAAAACGCTGCCGAAGGCGGTTTCAACAAAAAAGAAATTCTGGAAATGCAACGCGACGTTGAAAAACTGGAACGTTCTTTGGGCGGTATCAAAAACATGAAAGGCCTGCCTGACGCGATTTTCGTTATCGACACCGGCTACCAAAAAGGTACTCTGGTCGAAGCTGAAAAACTGGGCATCCCCGTTATCGCCGTAGTCGATACCAACAACAGCCCTGACGGCGTGAAATACGTCATCCCCGGTAACGACGATTCCGCCAAAGCCATCCGCCTGTACTGCCGCGGCATCGCCGATGCAGTTTTGGAAGGCAAAAACCAAGCGCTGCAAGAAACTGTAGTCGCTGCCCAAGAAGCTGCTGCCGAGTAATCCGGCAAACCGAATAGGGGCGTTATGCCCCTTTTCTCAAATCCCGTTCTGAAAAGCCTTTTCAGACGACCCCATTCCCAAACACGGATACCCCGTGTTTCCCCAAAATCTAGGAGATTCAAAATGGCAGAAATTACTGCAAAAATGGTTGCCGACCTGCGCGCCGCCACCGGCCTGGGCATGATGGAATGCAAAAAAGCCTTGGTTGAAGCCGAAGGCAACTTCGAAAAAGCCGAAGAAATCCTGCGCATCAAATCCGGAGCGAAAGCCGGCAAGCTGGCTGGCCGTACCGCTGCCGAAGGCGTATTGGCTTACGCCATCAACGGCAATGTCGGTGCATTGGTTGAAGTAAACTGCGAAACCGACTTCGTTGCCAAAGACGCAGGCTTCGTAGAATTCGCCAACTTCGTTGCGAAAACCGCTGCCGAGAAAAAACCGGCTACCGTTGAAGAACTGAGCGAACTGGTTGAGACCGAACGCAAAGCCATCATTGCCAAATTGGGCGAGAACATGTCTGTCCGCCGCTTCCAAGTGATCGACACTGCCAACCAATTGGTTGCCTACATCCACGGTGCATTGGCTACCGAAGGCGTATTGGTTGAGTTCAAAGGTTCTGAAGACGTAGCGCGTAAAATCGGTATGCACATTGTTGCCGCCAAACCGCAATGCGTAACCGAAGCCGAAGTAGATGCCGAAACCATCGAAAAAGAACGCCACATCTACACCGAGCAAGCCATCGCTTCCGGCAAACCTGCCGACATCGCCGCTAAAATGGTTGAAGGCCGTATCCGCAAATTCTTGGCTGAAATCACTCTGAACGGCCAAGCATTCGTCATGAACCCTGACCAAACCGTTGCCCAATTCGCTAAAGAAAACGGCACGGAAGTCGTCAGCTTCGTACGTTACAAAGTAGGCGACGGTATTGAAAAAGCCGTTGTTGACTACGCAGCCGAAGTTGCCGCTGCTGCTAAAGTGTAAGGCAGAGATGAAAAAGAAAGCACCTAGATTCCAAACGAATCAGGGTGCTTTTTTTTGAGAGCTACACTGTTTAGAATACTGTTGGAAATCGAATATTTCATCATAATCAACACATAATAATTTATCCAAACCATACACCCACGGAAAACGCGTTACCCTGTCAGCCAAACATCCGAAAAGGTCGTCTGAAAAATCAAACGCCCTTTCCCCAAATTGAAGCAGCGCTCTAAACACTCGGCGCTATCCACCTAAAGAAAGCAAGGTATCCCATGACACAGCAAATCAAATACAAACGCGTATTACTGAAACTCTCCGGCGAATCCCTGATGGGTTCCGACCCTTTCGGCATCAACCACGACACCATCGTCCAAACCGTCGGTGAAATCGCCGAAGTCGTCAAAATGGGCGTACAAGTCGGCATCGTTGTCGGCGGCGGCAACATCTTCCGCGGCGTATCTGCACAAGCAGGCAGCATGGACCGCGCCACCGCGGACTACATGGGCATGATGGCGACCGTCATGAACGCACTTGCCCTCAAAGACGCCTTCGAAACCCTCGGCATCAAAGCGCGCGTACAATCCGCGCTTTCCATGCAGCAAATCGCCGAAACCTACGCCCGCCCCAAAGCCATCCAATACCTTGAAGAAGGCAAAGTCGTCATCTTCGCCGCCGGTACGGGCAACCCGTTCTTCACTACCGACACCGCCGCCGCCCTGCGCGGAGCCGAAATGAACTGCGACGTCATGCTCAAAGCCACCAACGTGGACGGCGTTTATACCGCAGACCCGAAAAAAGACCCGTCCGCCACGCGCTACGAAACCATCACTTTTGACGAAGCCTTGAACAAAAACCTTAAAGTCATGGACGCGACCGCCTTTGCTCTCTGCCGCGAACGCAAACTCAACATCGTCGTCTTCGGCATCGCCAAACAAGGCTCGCTCAAGCGCGTCGTTACCGGCGAAAACGAAGGCACGCTGGTACATTGCTGATTGAAACAGTGCATTGCGATAAAACAAACCAAGAGGCCGTCTGAAAAACTATTTTCAGACGGCCTCGGCACTTTATACCCGTCCCCGTCATTCCCGCGCAGGCGGGAATCCAGACCTGTCCGTACATAAACTTGTCGGAAAAAAGGTTTCCTAAAATGCCGCGTTCTGGATTCCTGCCTGCGCGGGAATGACGGTTAAGGACGCAGTAAAGTAGGTCGGGCATTTATGCCCGACGGCACGCTGAGGGAAATAACGATGCAAAACCGACAATCGGCAAGACATACCGCCTGTTTCGATATACATAACGCGCAAACCGCATGTGCCAAAAAATGACATATGACGGAAAATGTAAAAAATGCCTTAATCATAAAAGCACAATATGACGGAAAACGTCATATTGCATGAATAAATATTTGGCATATTGACGTCCGAAAAATGCCGCTCGCAGGCTAAATGAATATAAAAACGTTTAAAAACAAAGTTGTAAATAAAGATTCGAAAAAATATAGCTGATTGGCACGCCCGTTGCTTGATACCTAATGTCCGGCAAAGCTGGAAAGCAGTAAAAGCCAAGCCGGGAAGCTGTATATTCCTTCTTTTAGGTTTTACTCATAATAGAAACGTGCCAAGCACATTACGGATTTTATTTATAACATTAAACAATTTATTCACATTTTAAACTGGAGTTTATAAAATGAAAGCAATGCAAAAAGGTTTCACCCTGATCGAATTGATGATTGTCGTAGCCATTATCGGTATTCTGGCCGCTGTTGCCCTGCCGGCTTACCAAGACTACACAGCCCGCGCCAAAGTATCCGAAGTCGTATTGGCCGCTTCTCAGTGCCGTACCGCAATTACCGAGGCTTCTCAAACTGGCTTTAACGCAGATGCGACTGCAAACGGCTTTGGTTGCGGTGAATCCGGCACTACCGATGCGGCATCCAGCCAATATGTAGAAAAAGTTGAAACAAGTGCAGCTGGTGCAATTACCGTAACTGCTCGCAATATTAACCAGTTGGGAACTAATAATACTTTGGTATTTACTCCTTACAAAACTGCTGCAATGGCTGCTGGTGATGAAATGGCAGCTAAAGATTATAACCGTGCATCTTTGGTTAACGGTGGTATCAAAGGCTGGAAATGTTCTTCTGGTGGTACTAACGGTATCCAAGCCAAATACCTGCCTGCTTCTTGCCGCTAATTCAAGCATATGCAAACCCTGCCTTCGGGCGGGGTTTTTGCACAGGAGAGTTGCAAAATAAACTATTCGGCCGAACCAATCGTCGAATTTTGAGCTTCTCTGCCGTCATTTCCACGCAGGCAGGAATCTAGAACGTCGGGATGAAGAAACTTTTTCTTCCACGATTTCCGAAGGGACAAGTCTGGATTCCCGCCTGCGCGGGAATGACGGTAAGGAAAAATACTTTGGTTGTAAATAAAATTTGTGTCAGTCCGAAATCAAGGCCGTTTGTCATATGCGGGATGACGGCATTTCATCATAATGATACTTATCTTGCATTTCGGAAATTTTGTGTTTCAACGTCGAACGATATAGGGAAAATAATGAATTCGTCTTCTGTCAAAGGATTCACGCTGATTGAATTGATGATTGTGGTCGCCATTATCGGCATCCTTGCTGCCGTCGCTTTGCCTTCCTATAATGCCTATACCATACGCGCCAAAGTCAGCGAGGGCATTATGGCCATGAGTAATTGCCGCGAAGCTGTTACCGAAGCTTCGATGTCAGGCTTTCTTAATGCTCCTGCCGCTGTTAACGGTTTCAGTTGCGGCAATAACGGGGCGACGCATCTGACGTTTAATGTCGATACCGATGAAAACGGCAAAATCACGGCGGTATTGCACAACATCCCTGAATTGGGACAACACAATAGAATAGAGATGATTCCCTACACCGATGCGGCCTTGCAGCATCCTGCCGAAAGTAAAGATTTCCTGCGTGCGACCGCAAGGCCCATCCGCGGCTGGAAATGTGCCGCTCCGGCGATGGATGGGATTGCTGCTGTTTACCTTCCTTCCAGTTGCCGATGATTTAGGTATGGCAGGTTGGGCAGTAATGCCCGACATTTCGGAATTTCTAGTCTGCGTTGGGGTTAATGGAATGGTGTTAAAGCATTCAGGCCACTTAAATTATCGTCATTCCCGCGCAGGCGGGAATCCAGAATGTCGGGGTGAGGTAACTTTTTTCCACGGTTCCACAAGGGAAAGGTCTGGATTCCCGCCTGCGCGGGAATGACGGGTAGAGGGTTGCCGTAAATCGGATGGGGTGTGTCGGGCATGGATGCCCGTCCTACTGATTGGATTTGCGGCAAAAACGGGATAAGGCGGATTTTAACTGCCGAGGCCGTCTGAAAACCTGACGGGAATGACGGGATATCTGCATGACTGTCCGAACGATGAAACGACGAATTGCGCTTTGAAAAATTAACCCGCTTCGGTGTTGGAAACCGAAGCGGGTTTGATATTTGGTCGGAATGAGAGGATTCGAACCTCCGACCCCTTCGTCCCGAACGAAGTGCGCTACCGGGCTGCGCTACATTCCGAATAAGGCGGTATTATAGCAACACGGGTTTGCGGAATGCAAATATTGTTTTCCGCAGGCGTTTCAGACGGCCTATCGGTAAACGAAGGGGATGCCTAGGTATTGCGCCAGCGCGGAGACATGCGACTGCTGCGGGTTTTTGACGGCGGTCAGTATCAGCACGGCGCCGTGCTGCTTTTCCAAATCCAAGAGGTGCGCGACGGCTTTTTGCTGCGTTTCGCCCTGCAATTCTTCGTGGTAGCGGGTTGCGAAGGCGGCGAAATGTTGCGCGGGGTCTTCGTGGTACCAGCGGCGCAGCTCTGCACTGGGGGCGATGGCTTTCAGCCATTCGGCGGCGGCGAATTTTTCTTTGGTTACGCCGCGCGGGTAGAGGCGGTCGATGAAGACGGCGGTTTGTCCGGCGGCGGGCCGGTAGTCGTAGATGCGTTGTACGGTAAACATTGCGGATTTCCTGCGGGACGGGTTTTCAGACGGCCTTGCCTTTATCTTTGCGGGCCAGCGCCAAGTCGTACAGGGCTTTTTTGCTTTCGCCGGTAATCTTGGCGGCAAGTTCGGCGGCCTGTTTGGTCGGCAGCTCGGCGGCGAGGATGTTCATGATGTGTTGCGCGGCTTCGGGCAGGCCGTCGTGCTTTTCGCGGCGGGCGGGGTGGAGGATGAGCACCATTTCGCCGCGGATTTGGTCGTTGTCGGCCTGTAAGGCGGTTTGGATTTCGGAAACGGTGCCGCTTAAAAAGGTTTCGAAGGTTTTGGTGATTTCGCGGGCGAGGGTGAGCCTGCGTTCGGGAAACAGGGCGGCCATGTCGGACAGGGCGGCTTCGATGCGGTGCGGGGTTTCGAACATGACCACCGGAAAATCGGCCTGCGCCCATTTGGCAAGCAGCTTCTGCCGTTCGCCGGATTTGGGCGGGAGGAAGCCGTTGAAATAGAAATCGGATTCGGTTACACCCGCCGCGCTCAATGCGCCCATCACCGCACTGGCGCCGACGACGGGAACGACTCTGAATCCGGCTTCGCGCACGCGCTCGGCAAGTTTGGCGCCGGGGTCGCACACGGCGGGCGTGCCTGCATCGGAGACTTGGGCGACGGTGAGGCCGTCTGAAAGATGGGCGATGATTTTGTCTGCCATCTGCCGCTCGTTGTGTTCGCGCACGCTGACCAGCCTGCCCTGTATGCCGTATGCGCTCAGCAGGCGGGCGGTTACGCGGGTGTCCTCGGCGCAGATAAGGTCGGCGTTTTGCAGGACGGCGAGCGCGCGCAGGGTGATGTCGGCCAAATTGCCGATGGGCGTGGCGACAACGTATAATGTTTTGGGCATAATGCTGCCGCAGGCTTTCTGGAGTTGTTTCTGAATCATGTCGGAGGCCGTCTGAAAGTCGGAATGGGATTATCGTGCTGCCGGTATTATAAGGGAAATCGGGCGGGCGGCTTTGTTTTGAAGGTGGGAGACATCATGCGTTTGAACCATAAACAGGGTGCGGCGGGCGAAGATGCCGCGCTGGCGTTTTTGCAGGGCAGGGGGTGCAGGCTGGTGGAGAGGAACTGGCACTGCGCTTTCGGCGAAATCGATTTGATAGTCAAAAACGGTAACACGATTCTGTTTGTTGAAGTAAAATACCGAAAAAACGGCGGTTTCGGCGGTGCGGCATACAGCATTACGCCTTCAAAGCTGGCAAAGTTGCGGAAAACTGCGGAACATTACTTGCAGCAACACGGTCTGAGTCATGCGCCGTGCCGCTTGGATGCGGTGCTGATTCAGGGAGAAAACCCGCCCGAATGGGTGCAGAATATTACAGGCTGATTTGGATATGACGACATTACAAGAGCGCGTTGCCGCGCATTTTGCCGAAAGCATCAAAGCGAAACAGCAGGCGGCCGAGGTATTGGTCGAACCGACCGCGCAGGCGGCGGAATTGCTGCTGGCGTGCCTGATGAACGACGGCAGGTTCCTGATTTGCGGCAACGGCGGTTCGGCTGCCGACGCGCAGCATTTTGCCGCCGAAATGACCGGACGTTTTGAAAAGGAACGCATGGAGCTGGCCGCCATCGCCCTGACCACCGATACTTCCGCGCTGACCGCCATCGGCAACGACTACGGTTTCGAGCATATTTTCAGCAAGCAGGTGCGTGCGCTGGGCCGCGCGGGCGACGTGTTGGTCGGCATTTCCACTTCGGGCAATTCCGCCAACGTCATCGAAGCCATCAAAGCGGCACACGAGCGCGACATGCGGGTCATCGCCCTGACCGGACGCGACGGCGGCAAAATCGCCGCCATGCTGCAAGACAGCGACATCCTGCTCAATGTGCCGTACCCGCGCACCGCGCGTATTCAGGAAAACCATATTCTATTGATTCACGCCATCTGCGACTGTATCGACACGATGCTGCTTGAAGGCATGTAATTCTTTCAGACGGCCTGCCGTTCCCGAAAGCGGAGCGGCAGGCCGTCTGAAAATCATTTGCACAAAGGAAAATTATGAAAATCAAACACTATGTCAAGCCGGTTTTGACCGCCGCCGTATTGAGCCTGACCCTGAGCGGCTGCGTGGGCGCGGTTTTGGGCGGGGCGGCGGTGGGCGGCAAATCGCTGGCCGACCGCCGTACCACCGGCGCGCAGGCCGACGACAGCGTTATGTCGGTACGCGTCGAAAACACCATCCGTTCCTACCTGCGCCAGAATAACCAGGTAACGGGTTACACGCCGAAAATCAGCGTGGTCGGCTACAACCGCCATCTGCTGCTGCTCGGCCAGGTGGCCACCGAGGAAGAGAAAAAATTTGCCGAACAGGTCGCCCGTTCCGAGCAGGCGGCCCAAGGCGTGTACAACTACATCAATGTCGCCCCGCAGCCGCGCACGTTCGGCGATGTCGCGGCCGATTCATGGGGCACGTCCAAAGTCCGCACTTATCTGCTCGGCCTGAAGCCGGCCACGCAGAGCCGCGTCAAAATCGTTACCTACGACAATGTAACCTACATCATGGGCATCCTGACGCCGGAAGAGCAGGAGCAGGTTACCCGAAAAGTCAGCACCACCTACGGCGTGCAGAAGGTCGTTACGCTGTATCAGAATTACGTTAAACCATAATAAAACCAAACGGTCTAATCATTTCAAAGGCCGTCTGAAATCCTGAGGCATCCGGTTTCAGACGGCCTGTACGGAAACAGTCTTTCATCCCAAGGGAATCTATTAAAAAGGAACGGAAACAAACTATGCCGGTATCCAGAAAACCTAAACCGCAGCCCTTCCAGCTCAAACCCAAACACCTCGTTACCGCCGTGTTGAGCGTTTGTGCCGCAGCCATTGTCGCCGTCATCGTCGGCGTGGTGGGCACGTTCAATTCGCACGATAAAGCGCGCCCCATCGAGGCGCAGCCCAAAGACGAAACAGGTACGGGCCGCGTGGAAGTATTGAAACCCGAAGGATCGGGCGCCGTACCGGCAGGCGGCATCGTCATCAATCCGAATGCGGGCGGTCAGCATCCGACGGGCATTACGGATGACCGGATGGTTCCGCCCGCTCCAATCAATAGCGGAAGTCCTGCCGCCGCCGACAGCGGTTCCGCCCGCCAGCAACCCGCCCCCCGCAGCAATGCCTCCGAAGCCGATGCCGGTCCGAACCAGCCTGCTGCGGCCAAACAGGACAAACCCGACAATCAAGCCGTAACACCTCCGCCTCCGCCGCAAAACGAACAACCGGAGCCGGAAACGCGCAAAGAACCTCCGAAACCCGAACCGGAACCGCCCGCCGAAACCAAACCCGCACCGGAACAGGCCAAACCCCAATCCCAGCAGCAAAAAGAAGAGATGGACGAACTTTTTTAAGGCCCGCCCGTTCTGCCGGTTTGATTTGTCCGATGATACAGACGGTTTAAAACCGGATTCGGACGGTTTCAATTCTTTCAGACGGCATCGGAATCCCCGCAGGCCGTCTGAAAACATCAAGGAAGCATCATGAACGAAGTCATCATCAAAACCCCCGAAGAAATCGAAAAAATGCGCGAGCTGGGCAAACTCGTTGCCGAAGCCCTCGACTACATCGGCCAATTCGTCAAACCCGGCATCACCACCAACGAAATCGACAAACTCGTTTACGACTACCACGTCAACGTCCAAGGCGGCTATCCCGCCCCCCTGCACTACGGCAACCCGCCCTATCCCAAATCCTGCTGCACTTCCGTCAACCACGTCATTTGCCACGGCATTCCCGACGACAAGCCGCTCAAAGAAGGCGACATCATCAACATCGACCTGACCATCAAAAAAGACGGCTTCCACGGCGACTCCAGCCGCATGTTTACCGTCGGCAAAGTCTCCCCCATTGCCCAGCGCCTGATTGACATCACCCACGAATCCATGATGGCAGGCATCGCCGCCGTCAAACCCGGCGCAACCTTAGGCGACATCGGCTACGCCTGCCAACAAGTTGCCGAAAACGCAGGCTATTCCGTCGTGCAGGAATTTTGCGGCCACGGCATCGGACGCGGCTTTCACGAAGCCCCGCAAGTCCTGCATTACGGCCGCAAAGGCCAAGGCCTGGTCTTGAAACCCGGCATGATTTTTACTATCGAACCGATGATTAACCAAGGCAAACGCCACCTGCGCATTCTCCCCGACGGCTGGACAGTGGTTACCAAAGACCGTTCGCTTTCCGCCCAATGGGAACATGAAGTTTTGGTAACGGAAACCGGCTGCGAAATCCTTACTATCAGCCCTGCAAGCGGAAGGCCTTGATATTTAAGAGTGTTTATTTGTGTAAAATATGCTTTATAGCTTATTTACATAAAATTATAACTTTTTGATTTGTATAATATAATTTTTCTGAAAAAGTTAGTTTGGAAATATTTATCCAGATTATGACAACATCGATAAAACTTCTTTGGATTATGCTGTCTAAACTACAGTGTTTCGGAAAATTATAGAGCTTACACTTTAATTGTTGATAATCTGTGAGGTTGGCGGAGCGGTTCTCCGTCGGCCGGATTTGAGTTTTAGATAAATAAAGAAGGAAATTTCATGAAGTCGTTTGAGAAAATTGACAATATCCGCGATATCCGCAAAAAACTCGGTTTAAATCAAATGGACTTTTGGAGCCGCATCGGTGTGACCCAGTCGGGCGGTTCGCGTTATGAGTCCGGTCGCAACATGCCCAAACCCGTACGCGAACTGCTGCGCTTGGTGCATATCGAACGTGTGGACTTGGCAAAAGTCAACCGTGAGGATTTGGCCGTGGCCTCCTTGCTGAAAAACCGCGACCCTGAGTTGTACGCTTCCCTGAAAAAAGAAGCCAAATCCGACAAAGGCAAATAAGCCCGTTTTGGTTTGTTTCAAAAAGGCCGTCTGAAACGGAATATCGTTTCAGACGGCCTTTTTGCGCTATAATCCGCAATTATTTTTTTAACAGACGTTTGCCCGCAAACCCTTTTACAGACAGCATTTTTTACCATGTTAGACAAATACAATCCCGCCGAAATCGAATCCAAACACTATCAAAACTGGGAGACCCAAGGTTATTTCCAGCCCGATATGGATTTGACCAAACCGTCTTTTTCCATCCAACTGCCGCCGCCCAACGTAACCGGCACGCTGCACATGGGTCATGCCTTCAACCAAACCATTATGGACGGCCTGACCCGCTACTACCGCATGAAAGGCTGCAACACCGCCTGGATTCCCGGCACCGACCATGCGGGCATCGCCACGCAAATCGTGGTCGAGCGTCAGCTTGCCGCGCAAAACGTGTCGCGTCATGACTTGGGACGTGAAAAATTCTTGGAAAAAGTGTGGGAATGGAAAGAAGTTTCCGGCGGCACGATTACGCAGCAGATGCGTCGCGTGGGCTGTTCTGCCGACTGGACGCGCGAGTATTTCACGATGGACGACGTGCGCGCCGAAACCGTGACCGAAGTGTTCGTGCGCCTGTTTGAACAGGGCTTGATTTACCGCGGCAAACGCTTGGTGAACTGGGATCCGGTTTTGGGTACGGCAGTATCGGATTTGGAAGTTGAAAGCGTGGAAGAACAAGGCTCTATGTGGCACATCCGCTATCCGCTGGCGGACAATCCTGCCGAAGCCGTTATCGTCGCGACCACCCGCCCCGAAACGCTGCTGGGCGATGTGGCCGTAGCCGTCAATCCTGAAGACGAACGTTATACTCACTTAATCGGCAAAGAATTAATCCTGCCGCTGACCGGCCGCACCATTCCCGTGATTGCTGACGAATACGTCGAAAAAGACTTCGGTACCGGCTGCGTGAAAATCACGCCTGCGCACGACTTCAACGACTACGAAGTCGGCAAAC
>ERZ773075.620-NODE-620-length-25626-cov-49.0791_pt1 | contig 25626 bp, 19 predicted proteins | sample MGYA00580614_ERZ773075 | MGnify/ENA primary metagenome ERZ773075 (study PRJEB29015, sample SAMEA2738021) | human oral metagenome | biome: human oral; feature: human-associated habitat; material: dental | place: China | collected 2043 ... | reverse complement strand
CCCCGATCGTCACCTACCACCACTTCACCTCCCCGACCTGGCTCATCGCCCGCGGCGGCTGGGAGGACGACGGCACTCCCGGGCTCTTCGCCCGCTACTGCCGACGCGTCACCGAGGAGCTCGGCGACCTGTTCGAGATCGCCTGCACCATGAACGAGCCCAACCTCGCCATCCTCCTGGGCGAGATGGGCCTGTGCGAGGCCGCCCCCGAGGCGCGCCTGGGCAACCCCACCTGGGAGGGGGCCGCTCGCGCGCTCGGGACGACGGCGGACAGGATCGCCGGCTTCCAGCTCAGCGCCACCGAGGAGGCCTTCGAGATCAAGGTCGCCGCCCACAAGGCCGCGGTCGAGGCCATCAAGGACGTGAAGCCGTCGATGAGAGTCGGTTGGACGCTCGCCAACTCCGACTTCCACGCCGCCCCCGGCGGCGAGGAGCGCGTGGCGCGCATGATCGAGGAGAACAACCTGCGCTACCTGCGCGTGAGCGAGGGCGACGACTTCGTCGGCCTGCAGACCTACAACCGCACCGTTCTGGGCCCCGACGGCCCGGTGCCGCCCGCCGAGGGCGCTGTGGTCAACCCGGCCGGCGAGGAGATCTGGCCCTGGGCGATCGGCGCCGTCGTGCGCCAGGCCTGGGACACCGTCAAGGTTCCGATCATCGTCACCGAGAACGGCCTGAACACCGAGGACGACTCCCAGCGCGTGGACTTCCTGCGCACCGCCATCGCGGAGGTCGGCGCGGCGATCGCCGACGGCGTCCCGGTGAGCGGCTACATGTGCTGGTCCGCCATGGACAACTTCGAGTGGATCTTCGGCTACGGGCCGAAGTTCGGCGTCATCGCCGTGGATCGGGGCACGCAGGAGCGCACGCTCAAGGAGTCGGCCCGCGTCTACGGCGAGATCGCCCGGACCAACGGGGCCTGCCTGGCCTGAGCCCCCGTCGCCGCGCGGGCCGTCGTCTCGCCGAGATCGGTTCAGTTCCGTGCCGAGATCGGTCGGGTTCCGCGTCGAGATCGGTCGGGTTCCGGCTCGAGATCGGTCGGGTTCCGGCTCGAGATCGGTCCGGTGGGGCCTCTCCCGGCTACTGGAACCACGAGTCGGGCCTTTCGGCGCGAGTCCGACGACGCCGTCGTCCGACTCGCGCAGGAATGCCCGACTCGTACGGGAGAGCCCGGTTCGCCGAGGTGAGCAGGATACCGGGGCGCGCCGCTCCGGCCTGTAAGGTTTATATGATGAGCAGCCCTGGAGAGCAACGGCCGATCCTGCGCCGCCGCATGTCGGTGGAGGAGTTCGACGCCGGCTACTACTACGCGACGGAGATCAGGGCATTCGCGCATGAGCTGGGGATTCCGGTGGGCAATCGTCGCAAGACTGATCTCGAGGATCTGATCCGCGAGTTCCTGCGGACGCGAGAGGTGCCTGCGCGAAGACCGGTGCCGTCTCGAAAGCCGGGGCGGGCGCGGGACGAGTTGTCACTCAATACTGCGGTGACCAACTATGTGGGGGACCGAGCCACGAAGGAGTTCATGCTCGAGCACGTCCGAGCCGAGAACCCCGGGATCCGGAACAAGTCAGGGCAGTGGTATTGGCTGAATGACTGGCGTCGACGTCAGCAGGAGGCGGGGCGCAGATTCACGTACCGGGACCTGGTGAATCATCTGCGTGACCTGATGCTGACGGAGGGGAGGCTGCCGCAGATCCCGTCGGCGCGAATGAACAACTTCATCACCGATTTCCGAGCGGATCCCGACAGTCCCGACATGACGAGGGATCGCCTGCTTGAGGAGTGGTACTGGCTCAAGCAGCAGGCCGGTCCCTGCACCTATGCGGAGTATCGACGCTTGCGTCCTCATGGGACCGGGCTCGAGTGAGGGGAGAAAAGCGGGGAGCAGGAGTGATGGGGTGAAGCCCTCGAGGGGGGAGAGGCCGCAGCCTCCGGGCCACGAAGTTCTTCTCGCGCGAGTCCCATGCAGCCGGTCTCGTGCAGGAATGCCGGTGCCGTTCCGCGGGCCCGGAGCCTCGAACCGATCTCGATGCGGAACTGAACCGATCTCGGTGGGTACGACCGAACTCGACGGGAAGGGCCGGCGGGAGAGGGGCCAGCAAGAAGGGCGAGGACCTCGTCGTCCTCGCCCTGTTCGGCGTGCGGGCTGGTTCCCGCGTGTCTCCGGTTCACGGCTCCCGGAGATGAGCGTCAGCCGTGCTCGGCTGCTCGACGCTGCTCAGTTCTGCTCGTCCTGGGCCTGAGTCTCGGCGATGGCGCGCTGCATCTCGCGCTCGCGGGCGACGGCGGCACGGACGGTGAGGTCGATATCGAAGAACATGAGGGTTCCTTTCGCGGTTGCTTGCGCGGTTCCCGTTCCGGAGGTGGAACGAGAAGACGCACATCCGAACGGGGCTCCGTCGTCGTGCGTCCTGACCAGCCTAACCATCGGGGCGGTCGACTTCCATCCGCCTGGCGCTGTGACGTTCGAGACGGGTGGACCGGGGCGCTGCGGACGGGGAGCTCGGTGCACGCGCCGGGGCCGTCCGTGGATGTGGTTTCGTGGATGCCGTCCGCCTCGACGTGCGCATGGGGCGCCGTGCGGTCCTCCCGGCCCTGGTGGTCGCCTCCGGCGTCTCAGCCCAAGAGCGCCGGACTCGCCCCGGTTCGATGGGGACGGATTCAACTGGTTCCCAACACCGTGTCGGCGTGTCGCGGCCGGTGGGAGGGACCGCGGTGCGCCGGTGCGGTGCGGTTGGTGGTCAGTTGTCCGGGGTGCTGGTGTAGGCGGGGGAAGCCGTCACTGGTGTCGGTGGTCCGGGTCATCGGAGGCGTTCTCCTCGTCTCGTTGCTGGCCAGTCTAGTTCTGGTCGCCGTCATCATCGGCGGGCCGATGGCCAGCGCCGTCCGACCGGTCGTCGTCGTTGCGGGTGGAGATGACCTTGAAGTTCAGGTCGGTGTCGCCTCGTTTGATGCTGTCCCATGGCGTCGTCGGGCCCGTGCCCCGTGCCGGCGGGATCGTCGCTCTTGCTGCCGATCTTGTCCAGGACGCTCTTGAGGCGGGTGACGATGGGCTGGATCTTGTTCAGGAGCTTGGACAGGGCCTGGAAGGAGGAGATGAGGTCGTTCACGCGGCGGGTGACCTTGGTGACCTTGTCGGCGACCCAGGTGCTGATCTGGGCGGCGACCGCGGGGGTGGCCAGGCCAAGACCTCCTCCAGGACGGACTGGAAGAACATGCCGATGGCCTCGGCGATCAGGTCGCGGACCATGTCGTGGACGACCTGGACCAGGGTGGCGGCCACGCCCAGGCCCGAGGAGATGCCCTCGGCCAGGGACGACAGGGACTCCAGGGCGCCGGTGAGGACCTGTCCCTGGGAGCGCCAGGCGTCGGCGGCCCCGATCCCGGCCATGGTGCCCTGGGCCCACGAGCCCTGGCCGATGGCCTCCGACAGGTCCGAGATCCTCACCCAGACCCGTACCCGACCAGAACGACGACGAATCCTGCCGCGACGCCGCCAACGAGTTCTCGCTCACGACCAAACACCACCACCGGTCACAGCATGATCACGGGACATCGGGGACACCCCGATCACGCAACCCCAACCGCCCCCGAATGCGCACCCCCGAACTCGCTGGCCCGCCATCCCCACCGCTATCGCCACGATCGTCTCGGGGCCGCTCCGCGGAGCGGCCCCGAGCTGCTCATCGGGCGATTCCAGACTTCTTTAGACGGCCCTTCTTCAGACAGCCGGAGGCCGCCCCGGGGCGGGTCGTCCCGAGCGGGCTTCTCATCGAGCGGGCCGCCTCGGATCGCCTCAGGCCGTGGTCGGCAGATCGGCCAGGCGCAGCCCCAGCGTGTGCCGGCTGCCGACGGCGTCCGCCGAATCGACGGTGTCGGCCAGCAGACCGGTGACGTCGTGGACCTCGAACTCGGTGTAGTCGTGGTAGCTGGTCCAGCCCGGGGCCAGGACCGTGTCGCCCACCGGGGTCCCGTCGATGGACGCGTCGATGACGCCCTGGGCGCTCACGTAGAGGCGGGCGCGGGTGATCGGCGCGGGGAGGGCGGCGTCCGGGCCCGTGCCCGCACGGGCGCTCAGGTCGAGCTCCTGGCGCACCAGCTTGACGGGGTGGAGGTGATCGCCGGCGGGCGGGCGATCCTGGGGTGCGAAGAGGGTCTCGAAGCTGATGGGCGGCTCGGGCTCCACCGGCGTCTGGGCGGGCTCCACCCAGGGGGAGGCGACGTCGGCGGCCTCGAGGAGCGAGGTGGAGAAGGTGGAGACGGCCCAGTCCGACGGCGCCGGCTCGGGGGCGGCGGGCCGCGCGTCGGCCCCGGCCGGGTCCGGGCCGGGAGCCGGAGACGAGGCGTCGGACGCGCCGGCGCCGATCGCCTCTGGGCCGTCGATCGGTGCAGGGCCGTCGGGCCGCGCGCCGGCCCCGGCCGCCGAGGTCCACACGCGCACGCGCCAGGTGTAGTCGGCGTCCGAGACCAGGGGCGCCCCGGCGTACGGCAGCCACGGGCGCATCGGCGGCTCGGGGTCCTCCACGCGCCCGGTGGCCCAGGCGGCGGGGTCGAGGGGCTCCCCGGTGGCCGCATCGCGGCGGCGGACCTCCACCTCGTAGGCGGTGGCGGGCGCTGCTCCCGGGACCTGCCGGGCCAGGACGGGCTCGCGGACGGCCACGCCGATGGGGGCGTGCTGGTGGTCCACCGTGAGACGGGCGGGCGTCGGGCTGGCGGGCGCGCTCATGACGGGCTCCTTCGTCCTCGGATGCGGGCGGTGGTGGCGGGCGGCGCTGCGGCGTTCCGTTCGACGAGGTCACCCTATTGGAGAGTGAAACGATTCATAAGGATGGAGACGGGTCACCGGGAGCGCCTCGGTCGGATCCGCTTGCCGCGCGCGGGAGGGGCCGTCGGCCCCGCCTCCCGCCCGCGGTCAGCGCGGCCATCACGCGGGCGACCGCGATGACCGTGCCCTGGGCGGTGGCGCGCGGCAGCGTGAAGGACTCCTGGGCCCGCCATCATGCCCTCGAAGGCGAAGGCGCTGCCGATCATGTTGATGAGGAGGAAGGCCGTGAAGGCGTGAAGGTGCGGCTGGAGAATCCGAGTGCCGCGTGGATGAGCAGCGAGACGGTGAAGAGGGCGGCGCCGACGTAGAGGTGCCGACCGCCGCTGGACCGGGCCTCCGAGGGCCCTCAGAACAGGTCGGTGGGCACGTCGAAGGCCTTGACGACGGCGTGCAGCTCGGCGTCGGTGACGCCCTGGCCGAGCCCGCCCGTCATCAGGTTGCGGACCTCGTACATGGCGCCGGTCTCGGCGTACTCGACCTTATCGACGGCCGCCAGGGGCGAGTCGTCGGAGCGCACCATGATGCCGTGCTTGGACCACAGGACGATGACGTGGTCGCGCAGGGCCCGCACACTGTTCTCCATGAGGGTCTGCGAGCCGGGCACCATGAAGTCGAGGACCTCGATGCCGGCGGGCAGCTGGACGATGGTCTCGGGCTCCCAGCGCAGGATGCGGCGGTTGAACTCGCGGGTGGTGCGGATGTCCCTGATGTGGGAGAGCTGGACCAGGTACGGGGGCTGGGCGTGGATGACGGCCTGGAAGTCCACTCCGCGTCGGGCGACCTGGTCGTCGTGGACGGCCAGGTGGGAGTTGAACTCGCTCGTGGGTCGCTCGTAGGCCCGCTGCGGGTGGGTGTACCAGGTGCCGGTGGCCCCGCCCTCGTCCACGACGAAGGCGGACACGTTCGCCTCGGGGGAGTCGGCGACGTCGCGCAGCCGGCAGCCCGAGCCGGTCACCAGGACCGTGCGGCCCGCCAGGGCCGGGGCCGGCAGCGGCAGCTCGGTGCCGGGACGGGCCTGCGGGAAGCGGTCGGTCAGACCGAGCTCGTCGGCGCCCGCGGCGATGGACGCGGAGATGTTGCCGGCGCCGGCCTCGACGGCGCTCATGTGGTCCAGACGGCGTCCGGCGGCGCCCATCTGGGCGAGGACGTCGTCGAGGGTCGGGTGCGTGCTCATGATTCTCCTGGTTCTCTGATTCGAAATGACTCGTGGATGCTGGTCGCCTCCCGGCTCCCGCCCGGGCGGCCTCCGCGCGGGGCCGCCGGTGCGCCGCCCCGCGGGCGGCATCGGTGACCGGCCGCTCGAACGGGGAGCTCCCGGTGGGTCACCGCGCGCGTGCGAGGCGGGCGGCGAAGCGGTCGAGCGATCGGCTCGTGAGCGGGCTGCCGACGGCGTTGAGGTGCCCGTGGGGGACGCCCGCGCAGGTGACGCACTCGACACGGCGCCCGCCGCCGCCAGTTGGCGGGCGAAGGCCTCGCCGGAGGCGCGCAGGTCGTGGTCATGGGGCGTCCTCCTGATGAGCGGATGGGGCGTTCAGTCCGACCGGCTCAGCCGAGGAGCCTGCGCTCGGCGGCCTCCCAGCCGGGGGTGGTGTCGGGGTCCGGGGCGTACCGCGTGATCCGGCTGGAATCGCGGATGAGACGGCGCAGGTCCTCCAGCTCGCCCTCGATCAGGCCGGCGCCGCGGGCGGCGACGACCATGTTGCCCAGGGCGGTGCCCTCGGCGGGGCCCGCCAGGACCGGCAGTCCGGTCGCGTCGGCGGCCAGCTGGCACAGGAGCCGGTTGCGGGTGCCGCCGCCGACCATGTGCACCACCCCCACCTCCCGTCCGGACAGCTCGGCGGCCTGGCGCACGGCGCGGCGGTAGGCCAGGGCCAGGGAGTCGTTGATGCAGCGCACGTACTCCCCGACGTCGCGGGGCCGGGGCTGCCCGGTGGCGCGAGCGGCGTCGTCGATGCGGGCGGCCATGTCCCCGGGGGAGTAGAAGGCGGGGTCGTTGATGTCGACGACGGTGCGCAGCGGCTCGGCGGCGGCCGCGGCGGCGTCGAGCTCGGGCAGGGAGGTCTCCAGGCCCTGACTGCGCCAGGCGCGCACGGCCTCGTTGAGGACCCACAGGCCCATGACGTTCTTGAGGTAGCGGACCGTGTGGTCCACGCCGAGCTCGTTGGTGAAGTTGGCCGCCTGCGAGGCCAGGGTGAGCACCGGCTCGTCCAGCTCCAGTCCGACCAGCGACCAGGTTCCGCAGGAGATGTAGGCGAAGTCGGGCTCCTGAGCGGGGACGGCGACGACGGCGGAGGCCGTGTCGTGGCTGCCGACGGCGATCACCGGCGTGGGGGCGCCGTCGGGTCCGAAGACCTCCAGCGCCTCGGGCCGCACCGGTCCGATGACGGTGCCCGGCTCGATGACGTCGGGCAGGACGCCGTCCAGGTCGAGGCCGAGCTCGGTGCGCAGGCGCTCCAGCAGGGGCCGCGACCAGGTGCGCAGGCGCGCGTCGACCAGGCCGGTGGTCGATGCGTTGGTGACCTCGGCGACCCGCTGGCCGGTGAGGAAGCAGGCCAGGAGGTCGGGCAGGAGCAGCATGGTGCGGGCGTAGGCGCCGTTCGAGGTCCTGGGGATGCCATTGTCGCGCGCCTGGGCCACGAGCTGGAACATCGTGTTGAAGTCCTGCACCTGCAGCCCGTTGATCGAGTAGATCTCCCGCGCCGGGATCGCGGCGAAGACCTGCTCGGGGATGCCGCGGGTGCGCGCGGAGCGGTAGGCGTGGACCTGGGCGGACAGGGTGCCCGCGCCGTTGACCAGGCCGTAGTCCACACCCCAGGTGTCGATGCCGATGGCCGACAGGGGACCGACGTCGCGGACCGCGGCGAGCAGTCCCTCGCGCACCTCGTTCCACAGGTGGAGCACGTCCCAGAACAGGCGCTCGCCCTCGCGGGTGGGCAGAGGGATGGCTCCGTTGGCGAAACGACGCGTCTCGGTCACGGTGATGCGTCCGTCGGCGATGGTGCCGACCATGACGCGTCCGGAGGAGGCGCCGAGGTCGACGGCGCCTATGTGGACGGGGCGGTCGGGGCGGTCGGGACGGGTGGCGGTCATGGGAGGTTCCTTTCGGGCGACGTCGTGAAGTGCGGGCTCGTTCCCGGGGATGCGAGGCGCCGTCAGGCCCCCCAGCCCGCGGCGTCGCCGCCGACGCGCTCGGTGCGCACCCGCTCCAGGTAGCCGGAGTCGAGGAAGGCGCGCATCGGGTCGGGGTCCAGGCCCCGGGAGTCGCGCAGCTCGGCCAGCAGCGGGCGGACGTCGGTGTTGAAGGCGTCGATGAGGACATCGTTGGCGCCCAGCACGTCCCCGGCGACCTGGGCGGCCCGCAGGGCCTCGCGATCCACCAGGAGGGCCTTGGCGGTGGCCTCCTGGACGTTGGTCGCCGAGCGGATCTCGCCGGGGATCTTCTCCTCCAGGTTGTGGCACTGGTCGAGCATGAAGTTGACACCCGAGTCGGGCGCCAGCGCTCCGGCGGCCACGATCTCGTTCATAATGCGGAAGAGCTGGTAGGGGTCGGCCGCTCCCACGATGAGGTCGTCGTCGGCGTAGAAGCGCGAGTTGAAGTCGAAGGCCCCCAGGCGCCCCAGGCGGATCAGCTGGGCGACGATGAACTCGATGTTCGTGCCCGGGGCGTGGTGCCCGGTGTCCAGGACGACCTTGGCGCGCTCGCCCAGCGCCTGGCAGTGCACCAGGGAGGTGCCCCAGTCCGGCACATCGGTGTGGTAGAAGGCGGGCTCGAAGAACTTGTACTCCAGGACGAGCTGCTGGTCGGAGTCGAGGGCGGCGTAGATCCGGGCCAGCGAGTCGGCCAGGCGGTCCTGGCGCTCGCGGATGGAGTCCTGGCCGGGGTAGTTCGTGCCGTCGGCCAGCCAGATCTTCAAGGCCGGCGAGCCGGTGGCCCGCATGATGTCGATGCACTCCAGGTGGTGGGCGATCGCCTTGGCGCGGATCCTCTCGTCGGGGTTGCACAGGGAGCCGAGCTTGTAGTCCTCGTCCTGGAAGACGTTGGAGTTGATGGTTCCGATCGTCACGCCGCGCTCCTCGGCGTGGGCGCGCAGGGCCTCGTAGTCGTCGGTTCTGTCCCACGGGATGTGGAGGGACACGCGGGGGGTGATGCCGGTGAAGGCGTTGACCCGGGCGACGTCGTCGATCTTCTCGAAGGGGTCGCGGGGCACTCCCGCGGTGGTGAAGACGCGGAAGCGGGTGCCGGAGTTGCCGAAGGCCCAGCTGGGCAGCTCGATGGTCTGGGTCTCCAGCAGGCCGCGGGCCTCGGGGCTCAGGTCGGACAGGGTCGGGGTGGTCATGGTGATTCTCCGTTTCAGCGGGTCGGACTGGGTGTCGGGTTCGGTGTCGGATGCGGATTCGTGCGCGGGTGCCGACGTCGCCGGGGTCCGGCGGGCCGGCGACGTGGGGCGGCCGCGTCCCCGAGGGCCGGGTCGGTCGGGCCCGCCGGACTCGGTCGGGCCGCGGCTCAGGCGCTGGTCACGTGCTCTCCGTAGCGCTCCATCTCGATCTCCTCCAGGCTCTTGCCCTGCGTCCTCGGCGCGCCGATGGTGCCGACGGCGGTGGCGGCCACGAGGAATCCTATGAGGATGATGCCATCGATCATCAAGCCGCCGGGGCGCGCCAGGATGATCGGGAAGATCAGCGAGATGAGACCGGAGGCGAGGCGGACGACGAAGAAGACGATGCCCTGGGCCGCCGAGCGGTACGGGGTGGCGAACAGCTCGGGCGACCACACCGAGTAGAAGGCCTGAGCGGACGGGCCTGCGGACAGGCCCCAGATCATGGTGTAGCCGAAGGCGGTCCAGGCGGCGTCGGAGGGACCGAAGACGAGGATGATCCACGACGCGATGGCGAGCAGTCCGCCGACCAGGTAGTGCCAACGGTAGGGCACTCGGTCAACCAGGCGCATGAAGACGAAGGTGGAGGCGATGACGAAGCCCCAGGAGAGCATGGAGAACAGGTCGGTCTGCAGGGTCTCGTAGCCCATGGAGCCGAGGATGGTGGGCAGGAAGATGCCGTTCTGGGAGGCGGCCTGGTTCCAGCAGGTGTAGATGACCGCGAGGAAGACGAGGGCCGTGATGTTGACGCGGCGGTTGAAGAGCTTGCGGAAGGACGCCCACATCGACGGCGGCTCGGCGCCCGCGCCGCCCTTGGCGCTCTCCCATGTCGCGGACTCCTCCAGGCCCTGGCGGATGTACCAGGTGGCCAGGGCGATGACAACGAGGTGGGCGAAGATGATGCGGCTGCCGAGCAGTCCCAGCGGGGTCAGGGCGGCGGCGAGGCCGAAGCCGATGAAGGGGCCGCACGACCAGGCCAGCTGGGTGGCTCCGATGTGCTTGCCCCGCTGCGCCGTGGGCGCGAACTCGGCGATGTAGGTCCAGCCGGCGGGAACCGAGGCGCCCACCGCCAGACCGATGATGACGAACCCCGTGAAGAGCATCGGCAGGTTCATGGTGAACACGACGATGAGACCGCCCAGGGCGTAGAGGAGCAGGTCGTAGGTGTAGATGAACTTGCGGCCGTACTTGTCGCACAGCGGCCCGCCGATGAGGGCCCCGATGGCCGCTCCGAAGGCATTGGCGCTGAAGGCGGCCAGGAGGCCCGCGATGGTACCGTCGTCGTCGGGGAAGTAGGCGGCGCCCCAGAAGCCGAGGGACGTGGCGATGGCGATGATGGATCCGGAGTCGATGTAGTTCGACATGGCGACCGCTGCGGTCGCCTTCCAGCCGGTCAGTGGTTTCCGGGCCGAGTTGCGGGCCATGCTCTCCTCCTTGGGAGTCGTGGGTGATGGATGCGGGTGGTGGGCCGGCGGCGTCAGGCCAGGTGGAAGTACTGGGGCAGGACGGCGGCCCTCCCGCCGTCGGGCTGGATGAAGTACTGGGCCATCTCCGCCTGCCAGCGGGCGTTGACCTCCTCGCGCTCCATGGCGGCCATGGCCGCGGCGACGTCGTCGGACTCGAAGTAGCCCACCACCAGGCCGTCCTCGGGGCGCAGGAAGAGGGAGTATCTGCGCCAGCCGGTGCGGGTGAGCGCCTCGCGCATCTCCTCCCAGACGCGCTGGTGGACCTCGACGTACTCCGTGAGGCGCTCGGGACGCACCCGGAGCAGGAAGCAGCAGCGCTGCCGGGAGCGGGCGGGCGTGGTCTCCAGCAGCCGGGCGAGGTCGGCGGGAGTGGCGGTCGGGGCGGGGTCGGTCATTGAACGTCCTTGTCCAGGTTGTGCGCTGCCGTATGGCGGGGAGGCGCGAGAGGCGATGTGCGGCGCGATGTGCGTTATGAATCGTTTCAACATCGACGCGAAAGAAGATAGCCCGATGGAGGGCTGGCGTCAAGAGCGAGGGGTGGGGCGGCAAGAGGGCCGGCGGCGCTGCTCGGCCCCGGGCCGCGGGCACTGCCCGACCATCCGACCATGAGGCCCCCGCATGCGCGGGGGCGGCGGAACCCCCAACATGGACCGCATCCAACACGCCATAAGGCCCCCGCATGAGCGGGGGCGGGCGGGCCCGGGCGGGCCCGGGCGGCGTCGGGCTACAGGTCGATGCCGAGCCGCCTCAGCCAGCGGGACACTCCGGCGGCGTCGATGCTCGTCTCGAGGCGGGTCCCCGGCTTCCAGTCGCCCGTGCTCGTCAGGGAGGAGAGGTCGCGCGCGCTGGGACCGACCCCCGAGGAGAACGATGTGCAGAACGGGACCACGACCTTGCCCGAGAAGTCGTTCTTCCGCACAAAGTCCCCCAGGACCCAGGAGGCCTCGCCCCACCAGATGGGATAGCCGATCAGGACTGTGCTGTAGTCGGCGAAGCCATCGGGGGCGGGGCTCACGAGCTCGACGTGGCGCCGACTGCGATCGATGTGCTCCTGCGAGACCCGGCTGCGGGGGTCGTTGTAGTTCAGATCGGGCTCGCTGTAGGCGGTGGCGGGCGCGAGCGCGAAGGCGTCGGCGCCGAGCGCCCGGATAATGGTCTTGGCCACCCTGCGGGTGTGCCCATGGGCGGAGTAGTAGACGACGAGCGTTGACGCTCCCGCCACGTTCCGAGCGGTCATTGTGCGGACCTTTCTGGCGGACCTGATGGGGTGATATGCGGTCGACACTATCGATATCGCCGTGCGGCATGGTCGTTTTCACTTTCGTTCTCGCCGGAGCCGGACCGATCTCGGCGCGGAACTGAACCGATCTCGAGCCGGAACCGCCGCTCCCCGTCCCGTCTCTGCTCCGCCCCGTGCCCGCCGCCTCCTGCGGACGGTCGTCCCCGAAGACCGTTATCCTGGGCCCGGGATCAGTTGATGAGAGGGGAAGAGGGGCATCGTGGCGCATCCCTCGGTTCGCGACGTCGCCGAGAAGGCCGGCGTCTCCGTGGGCACGGTCTCGCATGTGCTCAACCACCCGGAGCGCGTGGCCCCCGCCACTCTGAGGCACGTGCGCACGGCGATCGACGAGCTCGGCTTCGTGCGTTCCGAGACCGCCCGACGCCTGCGGCACGGCGGCTCCTCACTGGTCGGGGTGCTCGTCCACGACATCTCCAACCCGTTCTTCACCGAGGCGGCCCGTGGTATCGAGGATCGCCTGCGCGAGGACGACCGGGTCCCCATGCTGGGCTCGACCGACTCCGATCCCGATCGCGAGCGCGAGCTCATGGGCCTGCTGGCCGGCCTGGACGTGCGCGGCGTCATCGTGACGCCCTCGACCTCCACGCTCGACAACCTCGAGGTTCTGTCCGGACGCGGCATCCGGGTCGTCCTCATGGACCATCCGCCGATCTCGGCCGAGCTGCCCACCGTCTCCGGCGACGACGTCGCGGGCGCGCGCGCCGCCGTCGCCCACCTGATCGAGCTCGGCCACCGTCGCATCGGCTTCGTCAACGGGCCGCTGTCGGTGCGTCAGTCCGTCGATCGCCGCGACGGCGTGCTGGCGGCGCTGTCCGATGCCGGTCTTGATCCCGCCGAGGCCCTCCGGGAGATCGAGGCGATCAGCGGGGGCCATGGGTACACGGCGGACGCCGGGGCGGCGGGGGCCGCGTCGCTCCTTCGGGCCTCCGCCCCGCCGACGGCGCTGTTCTGCGCCAACGACCAGCTCGCCATCGGCGCCATGCGCGAGATCCGTCGTCGTGGACTGTCCATTCCCGGGGACGTGGCCATCGTCGGTTACGACGACGTGACCATCGCCTCCGAGCTCATCACCCCGCTGACCAGCGTTCACGTGCCCATGCGCGACATCGGCCGTGCTGCCGCTGACCTCCTGCTCACCGACGCCCCCGAGACGCGGCACGTGGCCTTCGCCCCCGAGCTCGTCGTGCGTGCCTCCACGGTGGGCGTGTCGGGTGGAGGGGGACCGATCTCGACGCGGAATTGAACCGATTTCGGTGCGGAACCGGACCGATCTCGGCGTGCGGCGCAGTGACCCGAGCCGCTCGGTGCCGTAAGGTGGGTGTGTCGTGCGCACCGGAACGCCCCGGTGCCTTGTCGAAGGAGCCCCGTCGTGTCGGAGTCTCAGCAACCGCAGGCCAACACCCCCTCAACTCGGAAGTCGGACGCGGTTCCGCCCTCGTCGGCGCCCGCTGCCCAGGGCGGGCAGCCGGGGCGGACGGAGGAGTCCCAGGTGTCCGACCTCTCGTACTCCATGGAGACCGTCACAGTGGATCCCCGTGCGCTGGGCGTGGCGGGCGGCGCAGGGCGGCCGCAGGGGACGTCGCCCGCGCAGCCAGCCCCCTTCGCCCAACCGGCTTCCGAGCAGGGCTCGACGCCGTATGCGCAACCGGCCCCCGGACGGGCGCCCACGACCGGGGCGGGGAGCGGCGGCGCGAATCCGCTCCGCGGTGCCGACGCCGGCGGGAGCCGGGCTGCGCACAGAGCCCCGGAGACCGATCAGGCCGCCCAGTCCGATGGAGCTGCGGAGACGGTCTTCCTTCCCTCGGGAGGATTCGCACCGCCCGTGACGGATTCCGATGGGTCCCGGCCATCGCCGACGGACGGACCCGGCGCCGTCGGCTCCGCCTACGGGCAGCCAGCAGCGGCCGCGGGCCCGGCGAGGCCGACGCCCGCGAATCGCTTCGATGCGGAGGAGGCCACCAGGCAAGTGCCGCTGTCCTCGGCCGTTCCCGGCTCCCCGCCCGCGGGCTCGCCGCAGGCCGCCGCGCCCGCATCCCACTCGATGGGCGCTCCCGGTGGGTATGCGGGGGCTTCGAGCGGGTACGCGATCCCGCAGGGAGGGGGGTCCGCCGCATCCGGCCCGGCGATTCCCGCGGAGACGCCCATGCCCGTGTCGGGCCCGGGCGTGTCAGCGTCGGGTCTGACGGCTCCGGCTGGACCCGGCGTGCCCGCGTCGGCACCGTCGGGGCCTGGCGTACCTGCGTCGGCACCGTCGGGCCCGAGTTCGGATGCGGGGCCCGCGACTCTCGCCTCGGCCTACCCGGTTCCGACGGCCCCCCAGCAGCCTTCGGCGCCTGCGATGGCGGTTCCGGCGGCCGGGGGTACGGCCCCGGCGGGGGCGGGCGTCGCCGATTCGTCCGGTGGCGGAGCCGCCTACCCGGCGTCGCCGGCGGCGGGGGGCGCGCCTCACGACTACGCTTCCGGGACGGTCGGCTCGGAGGCCTTCGGCCCCGGATCGCCCATCTCCGCGCCCGGGGCCCCCGGGCTCCCCACCGTGGCATCGGCGCCGGCGGCTTCGGAGTCGCGGCAGGCCGCGCCCGGGGACTCATTCGGCGCCTGGATGCTGGCGGTCTTCCTCTCCGCGCTGCCCCTGATCGGCTTCATCTACCTCTGCGTCGTGTCCTTCGGCGGATCGGCATCGGCCTCGCGCCGCAACTGGGCGCGTGCCGTCCTCGTCTGGCAGGTGATCCTCGTCGTGGTGTCCGCGATCTCCTTCATCATCGGAGGCTCCGCGCTGCTGCGGATGCTCCCGTAGCACCGGACCTGGATGAGCCCGTGCCGTAGAACCTCGAACGCCCTTCGAGGCGGCTGCGGTTCGTGCCCGTACGAAGCACGCTCTGGCCGAGACCCGCAAGGCCCCGGGGGCGGGCGGGCCCGCGAGACATCAGTCGGGCCCGCGAGGGTCGGGCCGGGGTCGTGACCGCCGCCCGAGTACCATCGGCATACGGGTCGGGCCGGGGCCCTCGCGCCGTCGATCAGTGCGACGCGAGCAGGGCGAGGGCGCGGGCGTAGCGCGGCCCGATCTGCTCAGGAGTGACGGCAACGCCGTCGTGCTCCCAGTCGAGCAGGTTCTCGATCCGGAAGGAGCGTGCGCACGTGGCGCATGCCAGGGGGACCGACGGGCGTCGAATCCGGGTCACCGTGTGGCCTGCCGGGCACCGTCCCAGCCACCGTCCCTCCACGCGCGGCGCCTCCGGGGCGATCAGGCGCCGTCCGGTCGAGCCTATGCGCTCGGCCTCGGCCCGCCATACGGCATCGTGCCCGTGACTGGCGCCGACGCGCGCGTGCGCGATCTCGTGGAGGATCGTCTCGCGGACCTCGGCCTCGTCGTACAGGCCCATGAGATGACGCGAGAGGGTGATCCGATGACGCGCGTGGTCGGTTTGCCCGGCCCGTCGCCGGGCGCGGTCCAGGCCCAGCTCCCAGTCCTCGACGCCATGGGTCGCCATGAGGGCGCGGGCCAGGTCCAGGACATCGGGCAGGTGCACGGCTCAGAGCGTAGCGTGCCGCGGATCTTCGCACGCGCATATCCTCGTGCGGAACGGCAGCATCCGGGGGATCCGCGGTCTCGACCTCTGCGCATGTCCGCGCGCGGATGCGGCGCGTCGGCCGTCGGGGGACTCGCCCCAGGGGCGCGCTCGCGGTAACGAGACGCACGCGGGAGGACTGTCGTCGGGCGATGTGCCCCCGGAGCCGCGCTTCGCGGAATCCCGAGGTTGTCGGGTCCGCTCGGGTCGCGCGGACAGGGGGCCGCCGTGGCGAGGACTCGGTCCATCGCTCGGACTGTGGCAGCATGGCGCCGATGCCTCACCGTTCCCCTCCCTCCTCTCAGCGCCGCTCGTCTCAGGGGCGGCGGGGCTCCGCCACGGCGCGGTCCGCGTCCGCGCGCCGGGGCCGCTCGACGGGTGCGTCCAGTGCCGGGGGACGCACTCGGCGTCGTCGCGCGCCCCGCCGCAGCCCGTTGGCGCGTCTGCTGAGATCCCCACTGGGATTCTTCCTGGGCGCGTTCGCGCTCACCGTCGTCGTGGGGCTGTTCGCGGCCGGATTCATCGACCCCGCCCCGCTGCGGAACTCCGCGACAGTCATCAACCAGTCCAGTCCGACCCCCGTCAACACCGACATGACCGGTTTCGACGCGGCGCGCATCATCGACGACGACGTCTTCTACGACTCGACCACCATGACGACCCGCGACATCACCACCTTCATCGAACGGGTCAACGAGGGCTGTCAGACCGGTAGCGACGGTACGCGCTGCCTGGCGGAGGCCACCTTCGACACCGAGGACCGCGAGGCGACCACGGCCTGTCCCGGCGGCTATCGGGGCGCGTCCGCCGAGAGCGCCGCGCAGGTCGTCTCCAAGGTGGCGACGGCGTGCGACATCAACCCGCAGGTGCTGCTGGTGCTGATCCAGAAGGAGCAGGGGCTGCTCACCGCCTCGGGCGATTCCTTGACCGCTCGCGACTACGAGGCCGCCGCCGGCTACGACTGCCCCGATCACGAGCGGTGCAATCCGCAGTTCGCGGGCTTCTTCGCGCAGCTCTACGGGGCCGCCACGCAGTTCCAGGACTATCGCTTGGCTCCTGAGGCCTATCAGGTCGTCGCGGGCGTCCCGGTGCAGTTGGCCTATTCCCCGGATACCGCATGCGGCACTGGCGAGTTGACGGCGGCCAACCAGGCGACCGCGGGTCTGTACAACTACACCCCCTACCAGCCCAATGCCACCGCGGCCTACGGCGGCAACGACTGCACCAGCTGGGGCAACTGGAACTTCTACGGATACTTCCGCGCCTTCTTCGGGGACCCGACGCCGTCCACCGACTGAGTCATCAGGAGGGCGCGCGGCTTTCGCCGATCTCGGTGCGGGACTGAACCGATCTCGGCGTGGAACCGGACCGATCTCGGTGCGGGACTGAACCGATCTCGGTGCGGAACCGGACCGATCTCGGTGCGGAACCGAGGAGAACCGGTCGCCCCCGGCGCTTGGTGGGCGGCTCCGCGCACTCCGCGTGCGAGGATGCGGTCATGGAGTGGCAGTCGGTTCTGACGACGACCTGGGTCGTCGTCGAGTACGCGATCAAGGTCATCGCGCTCGGCACCGTCCCGGAGAACCGACGCCCCTCGTCATCGACGGCGTGGCTGCTGCTCATCTTCCTGCTGCCGCTCGTGGGTCTGCCGCTCTACATCTTCCTGGGCAGCCCGTGGATCCGCGGCAAGCGCCGCGAGCAGCAGATGGCCGTCAACGAGATCGCCCTGGAGTCCACCAGGGACGTGCCCTACGCGCCCGACGGCACCAGGCGCTCACCGCACCTGGACTCGGTCCTGCGGATGAACCGCGCCCTGACGGGGCTGCCGTGCGTGACCGGCGAGGTCATCGCCCTGCACGGCGAGGCGACGGCCACCTACGCCGAGATGGCCCGCGCCATCGACACCGCTGCGCATCACGTTCACGTCGAGTTCTACATCCAGTCCTGGGACCCGGTCACCGACGTCTTCTACTCCGCGTTGGAGCGGGCCGCCGCCCGCGGTGTGACCGTGCGCCTCCTGGTGGATCATCTCGGGTCGCGCAAGTATCCCGGCTGGCGGAGGCTGGGCGACCGCTTCACCGCCGCGGGCATCCAGTGGCGGCTCATGATGCCGCTGCTGCCGCACAAGCGGCGCTTCCGCCGTCCCGACCTGCGCAACCACCGCAAGCTCCTCGTCATCGACGGCGAGCGCGCCTTCATCGGCTCCCACAACATCATCGACCCGTCCTACCGGCTGCGCTCCAATATCCGGGCCGGACGCACGTGGGCGGACCTGAGCGCGGAGGTCACCGGGGATATCGTCGTCGAGGCCGAGGCGGTCTTCGGCATGGACTGGTACTTCGAGTCCGGGGAGGTGCTCGACGTCGAGGACATCCTGCCGCAGGGCGGAGGGGCCGACTCGATATCGCAGGTGCTGAGGCAGGCGGCGCCCGTCGGCACCCCGGCGCCTCGGCCGGGGCGGCCCAGCGCCGTCGTCAACGCCATGCAGCTCGTGCCCTCGGGGCCCGGCTACCCCACCGAGCCGAACCTGCGGATGGTCCTGTCCCTCATTGAGAACGCCACCAAGCGGGTGTCCATCACGAGTCCCTACTTCGTGCCCGATGAGGCGCTTCTTGCGGCGATGACGACAGCGGCCTATCGCGGCATCGAGGTCGAGCTTTTCGTGGGCCTGGAATCCGACCACCTCATCGTCAACCATGCGCAGCGCTCCTACTACCAGGCCCTGCTCGCCTCCGGGGTGCGGATCTACCGGTACCCGGCGCCGACTGTGCTGCACGCCAAGTACATGACGGTCGACGACGAGATCGCCGTCATCGGCAGCGCGAACATGGATTTCCGCTCCTTCGCGCTGAACTACGAGGTCATGCTGCTCGCCTTCGGCGGCGATCTCGACGACATGCTGCGCGCCAACGACGCCTACTACCGCACCGCCTCCTCCGAGCTGACCGCCGAGAAGTGGGCGACCGAGCCCTGGTGGCGCTGCTATATCGACAACGTCTGTCGACTGCTGTCCGCCGTCCTGTGAGACCGGGCTCGGACCGGCCGGGCGCAGCGCGGCCCGGCCGCGGCCGATCCGGAGGCGGGGGGGGCGGGCCGTCAGGACGGGTTGTTGATGACCGCCTCGAACAGCGCAACGCTGGTGGACAGGTCCCGCAGCCGCATGACGTAGGGGTGGTCGATGCGGAAGTCCGTGGTGGGGCCGGGATTCGGCGCGGTCACCCCATCGCCGTGCTTGGAGACGGCGGCGGCGACGGTACCGTCCTCGCGCACGATGAGCCGGACCTGCTGCTGGTAGGCGATCGTCTCGAACACCGGGTTGACGCGTCCCATCGGACGGATGTCGGCGCCCAGGGAGTCCAGGACCGGGAGGATGTCGACCCCGTCCGCCGGGGTCGACAGGTCGATGCGCGGCATCGACAGGTTCACCTGGGGAAAGATCCCCTCGGCCTCCGCCTCGTCGAGCAGGGCGCTGGCCGCGGCCCACGTGCCGGCCGGCAGCTCTTCCGGGAGCGAGCCCTTCTGCGGCAGAACGAGGTCCAGGATGAAGCTTCCGGAGTAGGGCACGCGCAGGACCTTCCAGGTCACCGAGTCGGTGCGCCCCTCCGTGCATGCCATCGCGCTCGTCTGCGTCATCATCTGGACGCGGGTGACCCCGCCGTCCGCACGGGTGAAGTCCGCCTCATCGCTGTTCTTCTCGTCGAAGAGCTTCTTCCACTGCGCGGCGAAGAGCACGACGTTCTGCAGCGCGACCTGGGTCCTGTCGGCCTTGAGCGCCGAGGACTCGATGAGACCCGCCGTGTTCCGGTCGACCCACGCATCCAGCGCGTCCTGGGCCTGATCGGCATCGACGCGTCGCAGATCCGCGGAGAACCAGTGGCGGACGCCGTCGATGAAGCCCTGGTCGATCTCGGACCGACCGTTGCGATCGATGATGACCATCTGGTCGGCGACGTGCAGGAGAGGGTTCTTGGGGGCCTTGTCCTCCGGGTCGAAGCGGGAGACGTCGCCGTCGTGGGCGAGCAGAGCCGTCTGGATCGCGGACCAGGTCGTGTTGCGGGCCTCCTCGTCCGCGGCCCCGAGGAGGCTGTTGAGCCCCTGGGACGCCGGGTCCGTGGCGCCGAGCGACGCCGTCGCCAGGTTGAGGGCGAGGGAGGCCGGGCTCGCCAGGGCATTGGCGTGCGATCCGTCGGCCAGCTGGGCCGATAGGAGCGCTGCCCCCAGGGCATTGCAGGCATCGACGGCGGCCTCCGGGTCGGGCGCCTCCGCCAGGGGCACCTCGGTGCGGGTCTGCTCACTCGACAGCACGGTCCCGCCGATATCGTGCTTCTCCCAGAGCTGGCCGCAGCCGGAGAGGGCGCCCGCGGCGACGGCGGACAGCAGCAGCATGGCGCGGCGGCTCGGAGCGGTTCCCACGCGCGCCGTCCACGTGGATCGGCGGCGGTCGGCGGGTGCGGGTCGGAGGCGGCGGTCGGCGGTGCTCATGGGTGAAACCTGCGCTTGTCGGACGGCCCGGGCAAGGGGAGGAGTCCCCGGGGAGAACGGTACTCACGAGCGCCCGGGGTCGCCTTCGCCAGTCGTTCCGACATGCCGGATCGGAGGAGGCGGAGGAGGCGCCGTCGGACCGATCTCGAGCCGGAACTGAACCGATCTCGAGCCGGAACTGAACCGATCTCGGTGCGGAACCGAACCGATCTCGGCGAAGGGGAGGAGGGGCGCCTGCCGCCCGGAACCGCTCGGCTAATGTTGGGGCCATGGTTCCCGAGAACGCCGATCGCGCCGCGAGCGCAGGCGATGCCGCCGAGCGCCCACCGCTGGAGCGGGTCGTCTTCCTCATGAACGACATGCATCGTCCCAACGGCATCGTCAGCGCCACCGATCTGCTCGCCACCGAGATGAGGGCGCGCGGCCTTCCCGTCGACATCTGGTGCTTCGGCGCCTGCGATCCCGACCTGCGCGAGCGTCACCACGTCATCGACGTCGTGCCCGGCCGCCGCCTGACCACCAAGATGCCCGGTTTCGCCCGTTCCAAGGCGTTCCTCAAGCCGCTGCGCCATGTCATCACCCTGGGCTGGTGGCCCTGGGCGGTGGCCCGCCTGCGCCGCCTGGCGGGCCGTTGGGAGAAGGGGACCCTCGTCATCGGCGCCGGCCTGGAATCGGTGCGGCTGCTCGATCAGGCCGGCGTCCGTCCCGCTCGCCTCGTCTCCCAGGTCCACACCGATGTGCCCGCCCTCACCGAGACTCAGCGCGCTTTGGTGCGGGGGGCCGCGACCGTCTCGGCCGCCGTGACCGCCCTGACCCCCGAGGGCGCGGAGGAGCTGCGCTCCTGGGGCGCGAACGCGGTCCCCATGGTCAATCCGTGCCCCGATCCGGGGGACACCGCCGATCCGGCGTCCTCCCGCACCGTCGTCTTCATTGGGCGCCTGTCGGAGGGAAAGCAGGTCGATCACCTCATCCGCGCCTTCGACGCCGCCGCCCGGTCCGGCTGGCGTCTGCGGATCTACGGCTCCGGGCCCCGGGAGGCGGACCTGCGAGGCCTGGCGGCGGGCGCCGACGGCGACGTCGAGCTGTGCGGATCCGTCGATGACGTCGGGCCGGTCCTGGCCGGTGCGGCGATCCACGCCTTGACCTCGCGCTTTGAGGGGCTGAGCATGTGCATCCTGGAGGCGAATGCCGTCGGCGTGCCCTCGGTGATCTACGACTGCTCGCCCGGGGTGCGCCTGGCCGGCGGACCGGCCGCGTCGCTCGTGCCCAATGGCGACGTCGAGGCCTTCACGGCCGCTCTGGCCGACCTCATGGACGACGACGCCGCACGCGCGGACGCCGGTCGGCGCGCCCGCGAGTACGGCCGGCGCTTCAGCGCCCCCGCCGTCGTCGATCAGTGGCTCGCCCTGTGGGACGAGCTCGCCGCGCGACCGGTGTGATCTTGCGGTGTGACTCTTCCAGGACCAGTGGGTGGACGCGCCGGGGCGGGGTCTTGGTCTGCGCTGCATGCGCTGCCACCATGGCACCATGGCACGGCGTTGGCAGATCATCTCCGTTGAGCTCCTCTCCGGGAGGGGGCAGATCCTCGTGCCCCCTCCCGGCCGGGACCTCATCGTGCCGCCATCGACCACCTTCGAGCAGCTCGGCGTGGCGATCGACCTCGCCCTGGCCCGCTGGGATCTGGGGCACCTGCGCGACTTCACGCTCGCCGATGGCACCCGCATCATCGACGACGCCACCGACCTCGAGCTGGGTCTCGGGGGGTTCAGTGGCGGGGCGCTCATCGACAGGGTTCTGCGCCACAATGTCAGGGTCAAGGACCATGTCGATGTCGGTGAGGTGTTCCGGTACGTCTTCGACTTCGGGGACGACTGGACCTGCCGGTGCACCGTGACCAGGCTCGGGGACCCCGAGAAGGAGGTCGGCGTCGTCGTGCAGGAGCCCACCGCGATCTGGGGCTGGGGCGTCCTGCCCGACCAGTACGGGCGCATGCGGCACGACGACGAGGACTTCCTCGGCGACGACCCGGCGCTGACGGCCAAGCAGGCGCGCGCCGAGGAGAACGAGGTGAACGCCTTCCTGATGACCTTCGGCCAGGTCGAGCCCGAGCGCCTCGACCTGCGGGCGGTCCGCGTCGCCCGGGCGTCGGACGACGCCGCCGCGCTGATCGCCGCGCTGACCGGTGTCAACGCCGACCATGCGCTCCAGCAGATCGGGCAGGCCCTCCTCGAGGTCTGGGACGGGATTCACGGGCCCGGGCGCCCGCGCGGGAGCAGAGCCGTGAGGGGGGAGCTCGCCTCGGTCATGGCGACCCTGAGCAGCCGGCTCCGCTGGCGCGACGAGGACGGCGACGCGATTCTCAGCGCCGAGCTCCTCGCCCGGATCCAGGGGCATGACCCGGTCGGACGGCCGCTGCCGGTCGATCTTGAGGAGCTCGCCGACACCATGGCCTCCTACGGCGACGTCAACGGCGGGTACCTCGACCTGGACACCGGTCAGGTCCTGCTCGCCGCCATGGTCTCGGCGCGCGGGATCAACCTCGACAAGGGGGACGACGAGTTCGGCATCGAGCCCGGACGCCGATGGGTGGTGGTCGATGACAGCGCGAAGGCGATCACGACCGCGGACCGGCGCGGCTTCATCCGCCACCTGCAGAGCAGCGGGCGGCAGGACGAGCGCGCCGCCGCGAGCACGCTGTCGGCGGCGATGCAGGCGCAGCACGCCCGCGGCTTCGACGATGCCATCGACGAGCTCGGTCTGGCCCCCGTGTGGGTCGGCTACCGGGACGACCGTCGCTGGGGCAGGGCCCGCGAGGCGCTCGCCGCGCACGGGGTGCGTCCCACTGCGAGGCGCTCCATCAACGAGATCGTGAGTTAGCACGGCGTGCGGACGGCCCGCGTGCGGCTCGCAGGCGACCCGCACGCGGCTCACACCGTGGCGACCAGCCTGCTGATCCGCTGGCGGCTGACCTTGCGACTGGTGCCCAGCGTCTGGGCGAACAGGCTCACCCGCAGCTCCTCGAGCAGCCAGCGCGCCTCGGTCAGCACCGCCTCGCGCTCGGCATCGGGCGCCGCGGCGGCGGAGCGCTCCCGCGCCTCGGCGACGATGGCGGTCGCCTCGGCCACCTGGTGGGCCAGGGCGGCGTCCTGGCCGGGGGAGGCCTCCGCCTTCTCCACGCGCAGCGCCAGCGCCCTGAGGAAGCGCGGCAGGTGCGTCAGCTGCTCGGCGGGCGTCGCCGAGATGAAGCCGTCGAAGACCAGCTCGGCGGCGTGCTCGCGCACCTCCTGGAGCGTGCCGAGCAGCGACAGGGACGTGTGGGCCCCGACGACGCGATCCACCTCCCGCCGGGCGGCGAGCGTACGGACGACCGTCTGAGCCACCCGGTGGACTTCGTCCTCGAGCTCCTGACGCATGACGTCGACGAGATCGGCGAAGACCTCGCGCTCCCGCACGCGGGCCGGGTCGCCGGCCACTGCGGCCACCGCGGCCGACGATTCGGCGGCCCACCGGCCGGCCACGATGCGAGCCGCAGCCAGCTCCATGTCCTCCACGAGCGCCTCGGTGCTCCGGTAGGGGCTGGCCGCCAGGGTCAGGGACTCGCCCGCGCTCCACCGGCTCGTCACCCGTCCCGTGGGCAGGAAGGTCCGCGCCAGGGCGAGCGCCGTCACCCCGGCCCCGTGAGCACGCGCCTGGGAGGCGGCGTCGGGCAGGATCCTCAGGTCCGCGCTGCGGGCGCCGGTGGCCACGAGGGCCGGGTAGCCGCGCACGATCAGTCCCGCCGTCCCGGTCGACTCGATCGTCTCCGGGATCGTCGAGCGGTCGGGCGGCTCCAGACCGGGCACGTCGCTCGGCCAGTCGGTCAGGCCCCCGCGCTCGGCCGGACCGCGACGGATCGAGCCGCGCCGTCCCCGCGCATCGGCCTCCGCCTCCGGACCGCCGCCCGGTGAGCCGCCGCCGGGCACCGGTCCGTCCGGGGCATCGACGCCCGGCCCTCCGTTCGAGCGGCCGGTCGAACGGGCCGCGGCGGCGCCGGCCCCTCCGCCGGCCCCGCGCGATCCCCGACGCCCGCTCCGGCGCCGCTTCCCGCCTCGCGTGCGGGCGCTCTCACGGTCCTCGGCCTCGGCCATCGCCTGCGCCAGCGCCCCGCGCACCGCCGAGCGCACCGCATGCTCCGTGCGCCCCGACATGCGCTGCTGGAGCGCCACGAGATCCTTGCCGCGGTCGATCTCCCGGCCGTGCGCGTCCAGGGCGGCGAAGGCGATGCGCAGGTGGTCGGGCAGGCGCTGCTCGACCTCGGCCCAGTCGGCGTCGGCGATCTCGACGTCGCGCAGCTGGAGCACGGCCGCCTCGAAGGCCTCCCGGAAGGGGATAGCGGGGGCCGACGGCGAGCCCGGCGCTCCCCCATCCCCGGCGTCCGGGACCCGCTCGCGCATGGTCGCCCATACCCGCGCCCCGACGTCGGGGGCGGGCACGAGCCGGCGGCGCACCCGCTTGGGCAGGGCTCGGATGGTCGCGACCACCAGCTCGGGCCGCATCCCGGGCACCAGCCAGTCGAAGCCGTCCGGCGTCAACCGCCCCAGCACCTCCACGGGCACCTGCACGCTCACGCCGTCGTCGGGGGCTCCCGGTGAGAACACGTAGTTCAGGCCCAGGGTGAGGTCCCCCTGGACCCAGCTGTCCGGGTAGCCGGACGCGTCGTCGCCGTCGGGCAGGAGCAGTTCCCGGGTGTAGTCCAGCAGGTCGGGGCGGCGCTCCCGTTCCCGCTTCCACCAGACGTCGAAGTCGTTCGCCCCGCGCACGTCCTCGGGCAGGCGGTCGTCGTAGAAGTCGAACAGGGCCTCGTCATCGGCCATCAGCCCGTGGACGCGGCGGCGGCGCTCGACGTCGCCGAGCTCCTCGACGAGCTCGCGGTTGCGCTCCACGAAGCCGTGCCGGGCGTGCCAGCCGCCCTCGACGAGCCCGTTGCGGATGAACATCTCCCGGGCGACCTCGCGGGCGGCGGGCGTGCCCACGCCGGCGAGGGTCGCGGGCCGGTCGGCCACCAGCGTCATCCCGTACAGCAGGACCTTCTCGTAGACCATGGCGGCGCCGTGGCGCGTGGACCAGTAGGGCTCGCCGTACACGTGCCTCGTCAGGCCCGCCCTCTCGCCGGCCTCCTCGACCCACCGCGCGTCGACCCTCGCCACCGTGCGCGCGAACAGGCGGGAGGTCTCCACCAGCTCGGCCGTCATCACCCAGTCGTAGGTCTTGCGCCGCAGACCCGAGCCCGGCCAGATGATGAAGCGGGTCCCGCGCGCCCCGGCGTACTCGCGCCGCCGCTCGTCCCAGGTGCCCACGTTGGAGAGCAGGCCCACCAGCAGCGAGCGGTGGATGGCGTCGGCGTCGGGCGTGTCCGCGCTGCGCCCGAGCGCCACGACGGCCGCCGCCACGTCCCCGTGCGCGACCGCTGCCGCCTGAGTGCCCGGCTCCAGCGCCGCCCCGGCCGCGCGGATCGAGCGCGCCGTCGGCAGCTCGACGGGGGCGGCGCCCAGGCCCAGCGGGCGGGCGAGCTGCCGCAGCTGGGCGTGGACGTCGAACCACTCGCGCACGCGCAGGTAGTGGAGGAACT
>ERZ773075.619-NODE-619-length-25659-cov-171.53_pt1 | contig 25659 bp, 29 predicted proteins | sample MGYA00580614_ERZ773075 | MGnify/ENA primary metagenome ERZ773075 (study PRJEB29015, sample SAMEA2738021) | human oral metagenome | biome: human oral; feature: human-associated habitat; material: dental | place: China | collected 2043 ... | reverse complement strand
TCAGGTAATGCACGCCACGCACGATGCCTTCAGACACTTTGCGGGAACGCTGATGAGCAGCCCCAAAATCGAAAGAGGCATTCCCCGAGATACCAAATGTTTTCGCCTCGTTGTTAAAAATGTGGGCCACTTCTGCATTCTTCAATAATGCTTTTGATGGAATGCATCCCACATTGAGGCATACACCACCCCAATACTGCTTTTCTACAACAGCAACCTTTTTACCAAGCTGAGCTGCACGGATAGCGGCAACATAGCCACCAGGACCGGCACCAAGCACTACTACGTCAAAATGTTCAGTCACGTATCCAGAATACGAGAAAATCACAAAAATGTCGCATTTTTCGCCCGAACATTACACGGTCGCTAAGTTAACGGAACCCTATCCACACGCTCTTGCTCATGCGTGCTGCAGGAAACCACCATCATCTTCCACCGCTTCGACTGAAGTTTTACTGTGTAGTTGGTTGCCAGGTTTTAAAGCATACCCAAGCTCTCGCTCAACGTGCTGGAGGTGGAAGATCCCAAGTTCAACAGAACACCCAAGATTTCATTGAGTTTGATGGTGATGAGTTCAACAAAAGATAGGTCCCGCATGAGTTTCTCCTTAGATCAATGTGGCTTGAAGCCTTTGACAGTGATGACATGAACAATTCATGTATAGAGCATGTGATCCATTCAGGAAAACCACATGAGCTATCACACGAATATGTGTTCTTCTCGTTCCTTCTTATTTATTACCACTGTCATTCTTCAGCGTTACATGGTAACTATGCAACCATGGGGTATGTTTCTCCCCCCAAATTGGTCCCCCTTATCTATTAACACATCATGGTAGCCTGCAGGCCCAACCGAAAATCGTTGAAGTTTCCATTAGTATCAAGACAATACCCCCTCATGGAATGCTACTACCCCCAGGTGGCGGGGTAATTTCTCACTAGGTCCAGCGTATTGCTGGTTTAACTTATGTAATAAACAGGGGTACCTATAGATATTTTGCGACTCGATGCTCTATCATCAGCCTTATCCTCAATTGTTTTAAGTCGATAAGACTTATAGATGAGTGTGTGTTGTCACAAGCTGATGTTTTCCGGCACTGTTAACAACTAAGCACAAACAACCGATGGTAAATACAGCATCTGTAACGTCTTACACGCTCAAATAATGATCACAGCTTTGGCTGGATGAATCAGTCAAACACACAATAGGAAAATTCGTCTATGAAGCTCACTCGTACATTAGCCGCTACTATTGCCGCACTTTCCCTCTTTGCCGCCACACCACATGCTGCTTTTGCCTCCGAAGTGACACCTGCACAGATCGCCGGTAATACTCCGCAATCCGTAATCAAGGTGGGCAAAAAAGAAGGCGAAGACCCTGCATGGCGGAAGAAACTGGATGCCAACGACAATCGGGTTACCGAAATGTGGGCAACCTCACCTGCCATGGATAACCGAGAGGTCCCACTTGTTGTCATCAAAGCCGCCGACGCCAATCGACCAGTCCTCTATCTCCTCAATGGCGCAGATGGTGGTGAAGGTAATGCTAACTGGATAGCCCAAACAGACGTTATTAATTTCTACAAAGAAAAGAATATCAACGTGGTTATTCCCATGGCTGGTAAGTTTTCTTACTACACCGACTGGGTCAGTGATTCAGCCAAGTTGGGCGGCAAACAAAAGTGGGAGACCTTCTTAACCAAGGAACTCCCTAGCCCCTTGGAGAAACTACTCAAAGGTAATGGCAAACGGGCCATCGCTGGCATGTCCATGTCTGCGACGAGCTCTATGTTGCTTGCTGAGCACAACCCGAAGTTTTACGACGGCGTAGCATCGTTCTCGGGCTGCTATGCATCTTCCAAGCCAATTCCTGCTGAATTCGTCAATGTCACTCTCAATCGTGGTGGCAGTTCCCGGGAACAAATGTGGGGTCCCCTTGGTGGACCGGAATGGCAGCGTAATGACGTCCACGTTCAAGCTGAGGGGTTGCGTGGCTCCCAAATTTACGTATCCAATGGCACTGGTCTGGCCGGTGAATGGGACATGCCTAATGGTCCTAAGCTCCGAAAGGCCGATCCCTTGGTCGCATCCGTAAGCTCCTCGATTCTCGTCGTTGAGGGTGGCACTATTGAGGCCGCGACCAACGCCTGCACGCATGACCTCAAACAGAAGTTGGAAAGCATGAAGATTCCGGCTAACTTTGTCTTACGTAACACTGGTACCCACTCTTGGTCGTACTGGGAGCAAGATCTGCGGGATTCGTGGCCGACATTTGAGAAGGCTTTCAGCTAAAATAGTAACTGGTTTTCTGCATTTCAGTAGAGGCAAGCCAGGAGTAACATTATTACTCCCGTAAAACCCCACTATTTACCGCGTTTAGTGGGGTTTTACGCATGTATGCTCTCTGTGGCTTCCAACCACACGCAACTTGATGGAATAACGCAATAGTGGTACATGCAAAACATCAGTAGACACCCCAGCACCCTATTTTTACCCCCGATCCCCCCATGCCCCCAGTTTTCTCCCATTTGATGAACACCATGTGTCTCATCTCATACCATTTTTCTGCGATGCTGTAATGCTACATGTAGCTGGCCATCAGTGAAATGTGAATCACAAATCCACTCAACTAAAAGATATAAACATGAATGACACAAAGCTGAATGATGTGAAACCACATCAACCTCAAGTGGAACAATCAATGCGGTGGCTATCAGTTGCTACTGCCATTGCTGGTATCTCTGGCTTTGCCGTGGTCATTATTCCCGGTCGAGCTTTCGGTAAAGAATCAACTATCTCCATAGAGTTCCTTGCCTACTGGGGGTTATTTTTTACAATTACGGGAATTATTACCGGTCTGACGCAGGAAACTACTCGGGCAGTCACTACAGCTTTGGAAGCCCAAAAGCCTAGAGATAACTATGATGATTCACACGGAATAAATCCCATCACCACGTCCACGGGAAAAAACTTGGCTCAACCTATCATTATTGGTTTGTGGATCGCCTTGGTCACCATGGTTACCGTCATTGTTGTGGCACCACTGTGGTCGCCGCGGATTCTGTCGCAGCATAACCTTGTGGGCATTATCCTGATGGCGGTTGGTTTAGCAAGCTATACCGTGCAAGCCACTATCGCTGGTCTCATTTCTGCATCTAGATTATGGAATCGTTACGCGTTACTCATCACATTGGATTCCGTCTCACGGATGGTGTTAGCGATTATTGCCTGGATTTTTGGCTGGAAACTTGTGGCATTCTTGGTGGTCACTGTGCTGGGGGCAGCATCATGGCTGGTGTTGGTAACTTTTAGCTCCCAGGTGCGTGAGACTTTGCGGTTACGTGCGGATGTTTCCACTAAGCAGTTTCTCCAACGTGCGGGTTTCGCCATGGCGGCTTCCGGGGCAACCGCGGTACTTATTACGGGCTTTCCGACCTTGGCAAAATTCACCCATCCTGATGTCACACCTGTTGGTGAGGTGTCAGTCAATGTGGTGTCTTATGGGGTGATCTTGACCAGAGCACCATTATTGGTGCCGTTGCAGCAGTTTCTCTCTGCCTTGGTCGTCCGGTTTGTCCAGCATCGTAATAAACCACTGCGGGCACTATCGCAACCATTCTTACTGATATGGTCTGTTGGGTTATTGGGAAGTTTTGCCGCATGGTTGATTGGCCCATGGCTCATGGTGGCCGTTTTGGGTGATGCGTATGTTATTTCAGGTCGATCACTCGCATTATTCACCCTGGGCGCAACATGCACCGCATCACTGATGATTACTGGTGCCGCCGCAATGAGTATCGATAAGCACCAGTATTACCTTTGGGGGTGGGCAACAGCCACACTGGTGGGTATTTGCTTTCTCGCTTCACCATTATCGCTAGAAAATGGTGCCTGGTTGGCATTATGCATTGGCCCGCTCTGTGGGCTGGTGGTGCATATGGTAGGAATTTTTACGGCACGAACGAACTCATCAAGCTTATCGACGTCTGTAGTTTAGGCAGCCGCATGCCCGGATGAGTCTGGATCTGCGGGACCTGGTTCCGGTGCTTCCGGGGTAGTGATCAGGCCACGTAGTTTCGACAACCGGTATCTGCGGGCCTCTCGAACAGCATTTTGCAGGTCAATTACGTTTTTGACCACCATTGGCTGGCATCCTTCTACCACAAGATTGCCCTTGTCATCCGCTACCGCCAAGAGTGTCACATCTGGGTCAACAACCGCATGAACGTGATCGTACAGGTAATCGGCGACTTCTTTACCAGCGGTTTGGGCAGCCTCAGCTACCTGTTGGTTGAATTGGGGTGAGTTTTCCTTGTCTATACGGATGATGATTTCCGTTCGGCCGTCATTCAGTTCATGATGCACCAACCGGCTTTGTTGTTGCTGTTTCTTCTCTTCTCGGGCCGCGACCCGAGCTTCTTCAGCCGCCCTGGCTTCCTCATCCACATCGAGGCGGGCGTTCTTTAGCGCTGCGCGAATGATAGTGGTTTTCACCCACTCATATGTTTCCTCATCGCTAGTGAATAGATTATAGATGGCTGGTTCTACCTCCATTATTTGGTCATCGTTGAGACCAGCAAGTTGTTTACCTATGATGATGAGGCGTTCCAGGTCAGCCGTGCCTGCATCGTAAATACGGGCACGTATATCGGGGAGAATGGTAAGAATGTGTGCAGTGGTCAACAAATGTTTGCCGTTGGCTTTGGTGAGTCCAAAACCATCACAAATCAGCATGAGTGCTTCATCGTAGTGTTCGTCGTAGATCAGCTGATATTGCAAGAGATGGTCCAAAACAGCGCGATTGTAGTATTGCGTGGCAGTCTTAAATGACTTGAATGATACGGTTTCATTGTCATCAGCAATATCGGGGGCGAGTGTTTCAACAATTGCGGGAAATTCTGCTAGCGCGGACTGACGAAGGGCTGCCTGGCGTTGTCGACGCTGGTTTCGGCGAGCTTGATGGTTTCGGTGGTTTTTGCGGTTGCGTGACATGGTCATCGTGCTCCTTAGACCTATATGGTGACTGGTAGTGGACTGGGAATTTGTCCCTTTAGCACCAGATTAATCAGCGCGCAACCATGCTCGCTAAGTAGCACAAAAGTTATCCACAAGTAAAGGTGCTATTTTCTAGACATATATCTTGAGCTGCATAAATGAAAATCACATTTAGGTCACACTACACCCGAATGCCTGTGGAATTCTACAAATATGCTACTTCTTCCCCGTGGAGTGTGTCGTTTTTCTGCCGACTGGACCCCGTATCATTAACTCTTATGAAGATGCTTGTTACAGGCGGCGCCGGTTTTATCGGCACCAATTTTGTGCGGCGCACACTAACTACTCGTCCGGAATATGAGATCACAGTCTTGGATAAACTCACGTATGCCGGAAATAGCAGTAATCTCACGGGACTTGATGTTCACTTCGTGCAGGGTGATGTTGCTGACCGGGAGCTCGTCGATAAGCTAGTAAAAGCTTCGGACGTTGTGGTGCATTTCGCGGCGGAAACCCACGTTGATGCTTCGCTGCGGGACCCGGCGGCGTTTGTGCATAGTAATGTTGTGGGAACGTTTGCGCTGCTTGAAGCCATACGAAAATATGATACTCGGCTGCATTATATTTCCACGGATGAGGTGTTTGGCGACCTGGAGCTCACCGACCCCCGCAGGTTCACGGAAACCAGCCCATATAACCCATCGTCACCATATTCCGCCACGAAGGCTGGTGCGGATCATCTGGTTCGCGCATGGATCAGATCGTTTAATATTCCTGCCACACTTTCGCACTGCTCCAATAATTATGGACCTTACCAGCACATTGAGAAATTCATTCCCCGCCAAATCACAAATATTCTCACCCACCGGACTCCGAAACTGTATGGTACTGGTGCGCAAATCCGCGACTGGATCCATGTGGACGATCACAATTCAGCGGTACAGCTCATTCTCGATCATGGCACTATTGGGGAAAGCTACATCATTGGCGCCGATAATGACCATATAACAAATAAGCAGGTCATCTCACTTATTTGCGAACTCATGGGGCTCAGCCCCGACGCTTACGAACATGTCAACGATCGCCCAGGGCACGATCAGCGCTACGCCATGGATTCCACAAAGCTACGCACCGAATTGGGGTGGCAGCCGCATTTTACCGACACCAACACCGGCATGCAGACTGGGTTAGCGGAAACCATCGCCTGGTATACCGAAAATCGCGCGTGGTGGGAACCGCTCAAAGCACAGGTTGAAGCAAATTACGCCGCGACCGGACAATAATGGAAACCAATTCGAAGCAATAGCCGGAAAGTAGTGCCAATAACCATGAAGTCACCCACCCCTTTTTCTGCAACATCCACCCCTATCGCCGGATTATATGTCCTGCATTTAGATGTGCGGCCGGATAATCGTGGCTGGTTTAAAGAAAATTGGCAGCGGGAAAAGATCGCGGCAATTCCGGAACTCAGTCGGGCATGCCGGGAATTCCGCCCAGTGCAAAATAATATTTCTTTCAACGCCCAACCAGGGGTTACTCGGGGTTTGCATGCTGAACCGTGGAACAAATTTGTCACCATTGCTCAGGGCGAGGTTTTTGGCGTGTGGTGTGATCTGCGTGCCGACTCCCCCACTTTCGGCAAGGTTTTCAGCACTAGAATCACTACTGAGCAGGCAGTTTTCGTGCCGCGGGGGGTGGCGAATGGTTTTCAAGCATTAGAGCCATCCATCTACACGTATTTGGTGGATGCGCACTGGTCGCCTCAAGCTCATTACAGTCACGTCAATTTAGCGGACCCCGCATTAGGTATTTGCTGGCCAATTCCGCTGGATAAGGCCGAAATTTCCGCCGCTGATCGCACTCATCCGCTGCTTGCCAACGCCACCGCTGTGCCTCCCGGAAAGATTCTGATCACCGGGGCGGATGGTCAGGTGGGGCGGGCTTTGGCCACCCAGTTTCCCGACGCAACATTGTGTAACCATTCGGATTTTGACCTCACCGCGGATTATCAAACTCTTGAGGATGCGGTGAATTGGGATAAGTATGCGGTGATTCTTAATGCGGCAGCCTACACCGCGGTGGACCATGCCGAGATGGATAGGGCCCGATGCTGGGCGGTGAACGCAGCAGGTCCGGCAAAGCTAGCTCGGCTGGCAACAAATCATGATCTTACGGTGGTGCATTTTTCTACCGATTATGTATTTTCCGGCGATGCACCCGGGGATCAAGATGAAACCACCCCGATTGCTCCCAGTAATTTCTATGGGGCGAGCAAGGCTGCTGGGGATACCGCGATCGCATTGACCACGAAGCATTATATTGTGCGTACCAGTTGGGTTGTGGGGGATGGTAAAAATTTTGTGACCACCATGGTGCATCTTGCACAGTCGGGAGCTCATCCAGCCGTGGTGAATGACCAGGTGGGACGATTAACGTTCAGCACTGATATTGCCCAGGCAATAGCGCATTTATTGGCCGGGAAGCATCCTTATGGGGTTTATGGTTTCAGTAACAGTGGCCAACCACAGTCATGGGCGCAGATAGCTCGCCGGATTTTCGAGTTCGCCCAGGTTGATCCTAACCACGTGACGGAGTGCAGCACGGAAGAATACACCACGCGGGTTTCTGCCCAGGCTTCTACGGCATCGCCCACACCGACAGCGCCGGCCACAGCAACAGTACCGACGCCGGTGCTGGCTGTGCGGCCGAAAAATTCGTGCCTGTCATTGGCGAAAATCGAAGCGACCGGGTTTATTCCACCGCTGTGGGAGGCTCGACTGGAAGAATATGTGAGGAATCTCGTGGCGCCTGATCCATCATCGTTCAATAGTGAAGAGGCAGAGTGATGAAAGGCATTATTCTTGCCGGTGGTACCGGCACTCGCCTGTACCCAATAACCCAGGGGATTTCCAAGCAGCTCATGCCCATTTATGACAAGCCAATGATTTACTATCCCCTGTCGACACTCATTCAGGCTGGGATCAGCGACATTCTCGTCATCACCACCCCTGAAGACCAGGGTGCATTTCGGCGACTTTTAGGCGATGGCTCGCAGTTCGGTATTTGTTTGGCATATGCGGTACAACAGCGACCGGAAGGGCTAGCGCAAGCTTTTATTATTGGGGCAGATTTCATTGGTGATAGCAGTGTGGCCTTGGCGTTGGGGGACAACATTTTCCATGGTTCCCAATTTTCGGCATCGTTAAGTCAATGCCGGGATCCACAGGGAGGCATCGTATTTGCCTACGAAGTGTCGGATCCTAGCCGTTATGGTGTTGTGGCGTTTGATGAGTCCGGTCAAGCATTATCTATTGTGGAAAAACCGCAACATCCACAATCAAATTTTGCGGTGGTGGGATTATATTTCTACGACAATTCGGTGATCGACATTGCCCACACCATTACCCCCTCCACGCGAGGTGAGTTAGAAATCACAAGCGTGAATGAAGCGTATTTACGGCAGGGAAAGTTGCAGGTCCAAAAACTAGCACGGGGTGACGTATGGTTGGATACCGGAACATTCGATTCCATGAGTGAGGCATCGTCTTATGTAGAAGTTTTGCAGAAACGCACGGGCATTATTATTGGTTCACCGGAAGCTGCCGCCTACCAATCTGGGTTTATTGATGCCGAACAGTTGCAAATTTTGGCTGCACGATTGGACAAATCCGGGTACGGCAAGCTACTACGAAACATTTTATAAAGATGTTCAATATGAAAGGCTGGTGCTTTTATGCCCACGTCCGTGCCCCCTGAATCCGCCACCCCCATGCCGGGAGCATCAACGCCTACAGTGAGCGTGCTGATGAGCGTATACCGCAACACTCGTGCTGACGAGTTGACCGCTGCATTGGATTCCTTGCTTCAGCAAACCCACCACGCCGATGAGATTCTTATCGTGGAGGACGGCCCACTCACGCCGGAATTATACGAGGTGCTAGAACAGCATTGCCGCGAGCATCCTACCAGCAGACGGCTACCGCTACCGGTGAATCAGGGGCTGGGCCCAGCATTGCAGGCCGGGTTAGAAACCATTGAGACGGATTTGGTGGCCCGGCTGGATTCGGATGATATTGCCGCACCGGAACGATTTGCCCGCCAGTTGGCGTGCTTTACCACAAACCAGAATCTTGATGTGGTGGGCTCTGCGGTATCGGAGTTTTACCATCATCCGGGAGACACCAATAATGTGCGTGCGTTACCGGAAACTCATGAGGCGATTCAGCGTTACGCCAAGATTAATAATCCGATAAACCACCCCAGTGTGATAATGCGGGTTTCGGCTGTGAAGGCCGTAGGCGGGTACCAAAATGTGCATTTCATGGAGGATTATGATTTGTTTGCCCGACTGTTAGCCCATGGTTACCGGTTTTATAACATCCCGGAGCCGTTAACATTTTTCCGGGTATCAGACGACCAGTTCCGGCGGCGAACCAGTGCTGGTATGTGGGCGGCAGAACGGCAGTTGCAGCGTAATTTAGTTACCTATGGCCTGGTTTCTTACCCCCGTTCGGTTGGGAATTTTATCATTCGTATGTCCTATCGAAAAATACCCCATGGGCTTCTTAAACGTGTTTATTCACTGCTGTTTCACCGTTCTTCGCAGTAAGCCAGCCGCTACCCCCGCGGTACGATGAGTCCATTATGACAATGCGATACCAATTGAACAGTAATAATTCAGCTGATTTTTCTGATACTTGGCTGATAATTCCGTGTTATAACGAGGGCCAGGTCATTCAAGGTGTCATTGAAAATGCTCGGGCTGTCTTCCCTAACATTGTTGCAGTGAATGACGGTTCACACGATGATTCGGCTTACCGCATTCATGCGGGTGGGGCGCATTTGGTGAACCACCCGGTGAATTTAGGTCAAGGGGCAAGTATTCAAACCGGGGTGGAATATGCCCGCCAACAGCCGGGGGCGCGGTATTTCGTGACGTTTGATGCGGACGGCCAACACCAGGTGAAAGACGTGATACGGATGGTGCAGCGGTTGCGCACCGAACCGCTGGATATTATCGTGGGGACCCGGTTTGGGCGGCCCAAATCGGATCACGATCAGGTTCCGTGGATTAAACGCCTAGTGCTGCAAACCGTGGTGTTATTATCACGGAAAACCCGCAAGTTAGGGTTGACAGATGCTCATAATGGGCTACGGGCTTTCAATAGACGAGTGGCTGATGAGTTGAATATTCGGATGAACGGGATGTCGCACGCATCAGAAATTGTGTCACAGATCGTGGACAACCAGTGGCGGGTGTCGGAGGAACCTGTGGATATTTTGTACACCGAATACTCGATGAGCAAGGGCCAATCATTGATTAACGGGGTCAACATTCTAGCTGACGGGCTGTTGGTAAAGGAAAATTTGATATGACAACTATAGTTCAGGCATTATTGCTGGCCACCACGATTTTACTGGTGTTGTATTTCCTCACGAACCGTCGTAAAGCGCGGGCAAAAGCCGGAGTGAAACTAGGGTTCGTGCTGCTGGTGTTATTGGCAATTTGGGCGGTGCTACGGCCAGACGATGTGACGGTCGTAGCGCAGGCTGTGGGGGTTGCCCGGGGCACAGATTTAATGCTCTATGTGCTCATCATGGCATTTGGGTTTACCACATTGTCAACGTGGATTCGGTTCCGAGAGCAAGAACTACGATACGCACAGCTAGCCCGGGCGATAGCACTGCAAAATGCGGTACGGCCGGAAGAAGAGTTTCTCACATAGGTGGCCAGGCCATTAAACTAATGCCAGTTTTGGCTGATCTAAGGAGTATGCATGGCACAAAAACGCTTGCGGCTCACCCCTCCGAGGGTGGTGCGCCTTGTCATTATATTCGCCATCATCGTGGCTGTTATTGCTGTGATCGGATATTATGCGGGGTATTATAAAGCCTCCACTGGGCAACACAACCAGGCGGATTTGCGCGCCACAGCAACCTCCGAAACCACAAAACGGAAAGATCTTGCACCGGCAGGCACCGGCAGCGTGAAACCGGTATCGGACCCGGCACAGTTGGATGCGTTCATTGTGGGCCCCGGCGGGGACATCAAATCAGAGGCCGACGTGCTCAATGTTCATCGGCGTAACGCAAAAGACCCATTCGCGGTGGGAGCGGTTGATGCGCCAGTCGTCATTTCCGAGTTTTCCGATTTTGAATGCCCGTTTTGTGCCCTATACGTCAATGGTGCGCGAAAACAGATTTTATCGGAATATGTGGATCAAGGACTGGTGCGGTTAGAGTGGAACGATTTTCCCATCAACGGCCCCAACGCGGTTGCCGCGGCAAAGGCAGGACGAGCAGCGGCAGCCCAGGGCAAATTCCACGAGTTCCACGATGCGTTATACCAAGCCTCTGCGGGGGTGAAGGGGCATCCAGAAAATAAGACCGCCGATTTTGTGCGATTCGCCAAAGAAGCCGGGGTTCCAGACCTGGCAAAATTCGAAGAACAAGCCACCGACAGCACATACGACGAAGTAATTAAGAAAGCGCAAGGGTATGGGTCATCGTTAGGCATCGATGGGGTGCCTGCGGCATTGGTGGGGACCCAGTTTGTGAGCGGGGCCCAGCCAATCGAGGTATTCCGGCAGGTCATCGACGCGGAACTGGTCAAGGCAAAGGCCAAGACAAAAAGTGCCTAGTCACGCATAGCTGCCGTAGGCTGCTACCCCAAAGCAGCCATGGAGATTGCTAAAGAAACATGGTCGTTCACCGGCATAAATGGCGTACGCCGCTAATAAAACACCATGCCTTTTCGGGGGTAATTCTCATGGCTGTAATAGGTATCTTCTGATAGTAAATTCCCAGGAAATGCTATGGTTAGGCCGCTGCGCACCGATCAGCATAATAGGATGCTGGAGGTAGCAGCGTAACCTTGTCACAGCAGACGTCGATAAGTAAACAAAAGATACTTTTGATGACGGTTAATTTCTACCCATGGTTAGCTTCTTCACCGTTGTGATCAGTGTCAATCCCTCATTGGCCTTGAACTATATTACGGAGATACGCCGCTTATGAATAAACTTGCTTTTACCAAATTTGCCCGCACCATGGTGCAGCTCAAGGATTTAGTGCCAGCATTGTTGAAGTCTGGGGTCATTTCCACCGAAGGCGGATTAAAAGCAATGCTGGCAACACCACTGGTGCTTGCACGGTATCGGTTCACCACGGCACGAGAGGTAGAACAAGGCGCCATTGCTTGCCCACACCGCACCGCGCTTATCGACGACTCCGGGTCGCTGACGTACTCCCAATTGCGGGCTAACGCCCGAATATTTGCCGCCTACCTGCGGGACACCATGAACGGCAATATCCACATGGGGGTAATGGCACGCAATGGTCGAGGAATTATTTATCCCATGGCGGCCAAAGGGTTCGCCGGGGCAACCATATATTTACAAAATATTGGCTCATCAAAGGAACAATTGACCAATTGCCTGAAACGGGACGGCGTCAACATTCTGGTCATTGATGAGGAGTTCATCGACCGGTTTGATGCCGACGCAATGGATATTCCGGTGATTATTGCGCATCGGGATTCGAACCGGGATTACGGCTACCCAGACTTAGAATCAATCATCGCAACCTATATTCCGCAGCAACGCCTACCGTTCTTCCCGAAACACGGCCCGATTGTAGTCATGAGCTCGGGGACCACGGGCACGCCAAAGGGGGTTGTGCGGGTAGAACCGGTGGCGCCAACGGTGTTGGCGGGAATCCTAACAAAGGTGCCGTGGCGCGCCGGGATGCGGGTGCAGATCACCGCATCAATGTTCCATGCGTGGGGGTGGGCGGTGTTCAACATTGCGCTAGGGATGCGAGGCACCATTGTGACGCACCGAATCTTCGACCCGGAACGGGTATTCCGGGATATTGATGAGGGCAAATTGGATGGCATGTTATCATCACCGATTTTCCTGAAGGATTTGGTGAATCTGCCGGATAACGACCGGTATGATTGCTCCAGCTTGAAGTTTATTTTCTCTTCCGGCAACGCACTATCACCCTGGCTCGTGGAAAAAATGCATGACCGGTTTGGGAAGAATTTGTGTAACCTCTATGGGTCGACGGAGATTTCGGCGGTGGCAGTGGCCTCCATGGAGGAGATTGCGCAGCACCCAACCACGTCAGGGCCGATCTGCACTGGCACGGATTTCATCATTTTGGATGAGAATGATCGTCCCTGCCCGACGGGCACCCCGGGGCGGATTTTCTGCTACAACACGGTGACGTTGCGTGGCTATACCGACCCGAATATTCCCATGACCCAATATGGGCATTTAATCCAGATTGGTGACCGGGGTTATTTGGACGAGAACGGGTTCTTGTTTGTGTTGGGTCGCGCGGACGACATGATCATTGTGGGTGGGGAGAACGTGTATCCCCGCAGCGTGGAGGAAGTTTTGGAGGAGATGCCGGGCATTGCGGACATGTATGCCGGCGGCGTCGAGGATGAGGACACTTTCAAACGCATCGCGGTGTGGGTGGTGCGATCCGATGATTATGCGGGGCAGAATCTCACCACGGAGGCGATCCAAAACTGGGTGTTGGACCGACTAGCAGCCCATTCGGTGCCCCGGGATGTGCATTTTGTGGATTCCCTTCCCCGCACCGCCACGGGCAAGGTCATGCCGCGGCAGCTGGTTCCACCGCAACGCTAAGGCTAATGCCGACGAAAGTTCATACGGGATTACGCGGGGGTTGTCCGCCTAGGTAGGCCCGTCTGTACTCCTAGTGAAGCTGCTGGGTGGTACGGAAATAGTCCACGGTTTTGGCCACGCCTTCGACAATGCTCACCCGCGGTTCCCAACCCAAAACGTCATGGGCATGCTGGTACGATAGGGCCGACCTGGGCACATCACCAAGGCGGGCGGGAGCATAGTTGGGGGTGTCGGGGGCGCCGGCGGCCCGGGCCACTAGGGTATGGAGCTCCCGGTCAGAGGTTTCTATGCTAGTGCCAATATTGAAGCGATCACCGCCACCGATGGGGCCGGCCGCCAGGTAGAATGCGCGCACCACGTCTCCAACATAAACATAATCGCGGGTATTGCCGCCATCGCCAAAAATGGTGGTGGGGTGACCGTTCAGGAGTCGTTGGGCGAAAATCGCCACCACACCGGCCTCACCATGAGGGTCTTGGCGCGGACCATACACATTCGCAGGGGCTATGTGTGAGCAGTCGAGACCATAAAGGTGGCGAAAGGTATTGAGGTAGATTTCGCCGGAGATTTTTGCGGCGGCGTAGGGGGAATGCGGGTCGATGGGGGTGTTTTCAGTGACGGGGAATTGCTCGGGTTTACCATATATGGAGCCGCCGGATGATGTGAAGACAATTTTCCGAACATTGTTTTTTCGGGCGGCTTCGGCAAGCCTGATTGTGGATATGATATTGGTATGGGCGTCGAAAAGCGGCTCAGCGACGGAGCGCCGAACATCAATTTGGGCTGCGAGATGAAAAATAACTTCTGGTTGTGTGTCGACAATGAGCTGTTCCAGGTCCGAGTCGAGTAGGTCCTCCGTAATGACCCGAACGTTACCGCAGGCGAGCGCGTTATCAAGGTTAGACATCTTGCCACGGGAAAGATTGTCAAAAACAGTCACACTGTGGCCGTGAGCAACAAGGAAATCAACCAGATGTGAACCTATAAAACCGGCACCACCGGTAACGAGAACGTGCATATGTTTAATGTACAGGTAGATCAGTTAGACTGCTTTCCAAATGTTTTGCACATAGTAAAGAAAGGTTTTAGGGGCAAGCCATGAAATTACGGTATTGGACGGTACGCGCGGTCCCCAGCGCTAATAGCATCACCACCATTGGCATTGGTGTCATTGTCGAAGACATGGCCACTGGGGAGATCGCCGCAAGGTTTAAAAAGGATTCCTCCCAATTGGCGTACATGGAGTCACAACAATCCATCATGCGGCTCGCCGATGAACTAGAACAACATGTGGTGCATCTCGCCTGCCAACATCACAGACACAGTATTGGTCATGAATTAAGCGTCAATGGTTACCTCGCATCATTGATGGACTACTGGAATAATATGCTCATCATTGACGAGCCAAAACAGGTGGATTCGACCTCGATCGAGCAGGCAACCCAGCTATTATTCGTCACACTCATTGGCGACGAACACTATTTGGAGCATTCCCAATTAGAAATCCAGGCCCGGGACATGGTGAAGGCAACATATCGGCGCCATAAGCAGCTAGAAAAGAACATGTATCTGCCCGCATCGGTCGATGTTGACGGGTTTGAGATACCACTGAATTTGGTGATTATAAAAAACGCAAACGTTTTCGAGCTTAATAGTGTGTTTTCGTTTGAGAGCCTGCACCCGCAAGAAACTATATCCATGGTGGAGGCATGGACACTCAAGATCGATAAGCTACGCACAAAAGGCGGCCGGCTACATACCGATAATCATGTGATTAGCCTGGCAAAAGACACCGACATTACCGCGGTATATTGGCCGCCGAAAACCCCACGGCAACATGAGGTGTTTGACTCGGTGACGGTGCCGTGGGCAGGCTTGGGGATTACGGATATACCGCTAGCCGAAACCGACGAACACGCCGGGGAGCTTGCAAAACGATTGGATCAATAACACCACCCCACATGCCCGACCCATAAGGGGGTATTTAAGCAATTTTTCCACCACACCCATATAGAAACCGCTCATGGCTGGATAAAATTTCTCTTAAACATTATTTACATAAATTTTAAAGGATTCGGTCATGCCCCCAAGCGGTTATGATGCACGCCCCACGATCGACTGGTACGGCCAAAGAGTTGTGTCGACTGCGGACCACGCCATCGTGTTGCGGGAAATTGTGGCGCATGTGCCACGAAGCGGCAATTTTAGGCTTTTCGACGCCACCCTCGTGCTGGAGATCGACAACCCGCAGGCCTCATCAGGCTATGCGGTATCAGTTCGATGGCAAAGCCAGGTTCTTGGCTATCTTCCCGATTCCGACATTGAACCTTATTTCCCCGAACTGGCCCGGCTCGCTGCCAGCGGAGTTGACGCCGTCGTCAAGGCGCGATTGTGGACGAACATGGACGACCCAAGCCACACGCCGGGCTCTGAAGAGTTCACGGTCACGGTTGGGGTGCAACCGGCGGGCGAAATCGTACCGTTGAATGATCCGCCACTGGCACAGTGGGTGCTGATTCCTCGTGGTACAGCCATTACCGCAATCACTGATCGGCAGATTTTCAAGGTGGCAAAAAACCGGGATAGCGGGCATTATCTTGTTACCCTCCACCTTATTACTGGCGGCATTGAAATCCGGCTTGATGATAAATACATTGGCACCTTGCCGGCTTCTACGAGCGAGAACATGCGCGCACTCGTGGAATCTTACGACAAGCAAGGCCTTGTTGTCGCATGTCACGCCACCATTGATGTTCCAGATGTGCTGGTGGATGTCAATCCAACCTATAAGGAAACGGGGAAACCGTTGGTGTCGCCGCTTCCCGCCTTGGCACCTTATCGAAAACATCCCCGTGACTATCACATACCTGGGCGGTATCAGGAATCACGCCGCCCCTCCCCTGCTGCGCCACCTCAGACAGCGGCGCAACCTACACGTGTATCTCGACTCCAGCAGCCCCAGCCTCAGGCAGCACCCCAGGCCCAAGCGGCTTCCGCACCAGCGAATGCAGCACCGCCGCGTAATGCGAGTCGCCAGGATTTCGCGGCATCGGCCCCAAGCCCACAATCAGCTCAGTTCTCACCCGCTCCACCAACCTCGCAGTATCGGGGTACTGCCGCGGCCAGCACGGCACCGGCTTCCCGCACGAAGCACCGGCTCATACCGCTAATAGTGATAACTGGTGTTCTTTTCTTTCTTATTATTGTGCCGGTGTTTATCTCCTGCGTTTCGCAGCTCACGGATTCCGCAAGCTCTGCACATTCCACAACCGGAAGCAGCTCAACAAGCGCAACATATTCGGATGAATCCAGTGTCAGCGAATCGACCAGTTCCGCCAGCGAAGATTATGCGTCCGAATCTGCCGAGCCAGATATTTCCGATTCGGATTTAACGGAAGACACAAGAAACATGACCGGCACGACGGGAGCGAACGAGAAAATCAGGGGGTGGAGTGTATTTCAGGCTCGTGAGCTGTGTCATAGGAGAGTCGCCCAGCAGTTACGGTCACCCCAATCGGCAACGTTTGAGTCGGAATCCGAGTTTGCGGCACGGCCGAATGCAAACCCACCCGGGTGGGTGCTTGCCGGGTATGTGGATTTGCCGCAACGTTCCGGAATAGTGCGGTTGACATGGGCGTGCGCGGTAGTACCAGTGAGTTCGGATAGCGCACAATCCCGGGCAATCCTCGTCAGGTAATTTTCAAACAAATAAACAGGTGATATTCATGCGTAGACATGCTGCAATTTTTACGTTGGGTTGTGTGTTTTTGGCGGGCTGCCAAAGCGCACACAGCACCCCGGCGCCGACGTCGAAACCGGTGACTGTGACAGTGACCACGACTGCGACTCGCACAGTTACCGTCAGCGCCACTCCTTCCGTCTCAGCGACGGTCTCGACGACCACGGTGACGCGGACGCAGGAGGCTGGTGGCTCGCTGGAGGATAGCGAACCCTATGATGGGTACTCTTACGAAGATGATTATGAAGATGACTACGATTCGGGAGTAGAAGGTTATTATCGCTCGGAGCCAAAGCTGTTTATGCATCGCAATCCGGGTAATAATGTCGCGCCGAAAATCCCGAGTCAGAAGCGATATAATTCGACGCCCAACCATAGTGGTGGCAGCAAAAGCAGTGGTGGTACTGGTAGTGGTAGAAGCAGCAGTGGCGGTGGCAGTAGAGGTGGCCGGCGACGTTAGCTTATCGACGCCAACGCCATACTAGCAAAACATGTGAAAAAGAGTAGCTTTGCGCCATGATTAGCAATGGTCTTCGCATTTTTAGGACACCTCCATATGGAGGTGTCTGTACATGAGCACTAGCCAAAGAAAATTGGATTTAGTAGTCTTCACTTAAAATTCAGAGTTTTTCTAGTTCTCACAGGAGGATCATATGACTTCACCATATAACTCTGGTGACCCTAATTTCCAACAACACGACTCAATTTTCGGCCCTCCGCAACAACAACCGGGTGGTCCTGGTCCAATGCCGCAGCAACCGCAGCCGGCTATGAATGCTGGTATGCCGCAGCATGTTCAGCAGGTTGTGAATGTGAATCTGACGGCTGCTCAGGTTCAGGGCATGGCTGGTGCCGAACCGGTGCAGCATGTTAAGAGTTTTGGGGTGTATATGATGTGCCTGGCTTTTGGTGGGTATATTGGCGCACACCACTACTACACCGGCAATATTGGCAGAGGGCTGCTGTACACCTGCACCTTCGGTTTGTTTATGTTCGGCTGGTTAGGTGATCTGGTGAATGCTCGCCGTAATTTCAACCGGGAGATGGCTTCCCAGGGGATTTTATCCGCCCAATACCGAAGCTGATTCGCCTTTGGAATATTGCCATAGAGTATAAACCCCAGCTTACAGTGTCTGGGGTTTGTACTGTTTAGTTCGTAGTTTGGGGGTGGAACTACCTCCGCGTGTGCGGAGAATATAGAAAACCCACGGTTTTTCGGGGAGGGCACAGATTGCGGGGGACTTTCAGTTTTTAAGTCCCAGTGGTTAGCTAAGTTCTCCTTTCCCAGTAAGGGTTGTCCTGTTCCTCATCGGAATACGGGTCGAATACCACTGGGTTAGACGTACCAGAAGGCCGCCGCAAGTATTCAAAATCCCCAGGAAGTACAACCTCAACTCCATCCCAATCGAGCTCCATACCCCAATTAGTCTCGGCACAAAGCTTCATGAAAACTTTCTTTAAGAGATCCAGTCGCTCAGGTTCCCGAGACTGCGCAACATCGATCTCAACGATCCCGAACTCATCTCGCTCATCATCGGGAACGGAGAGTATCCGCACCGGGTCACCGCCATCTTTCCTGCTGAAAGACCCAAATATGAGCTTATGGGCAGACGCGATGATTTCTTCCTGCGAAATATCAGCTTCTCTGACACTGATTGAAGCAATGTAAGACATTATTGCCAACTTTCCCATAAAAATATGCCATAAATCAAAACCGCCTCCGCGTGCGCGGAGAATACAATAGCTATGACGAAAGGTTTGTACATGTTATGTCTTTACTCTATTGCGCTAATGCCGGGGAAGGTGGGGTATCTTCATAAAGTTTCTGGTGAGACTTTGGAAGATCTCTGGAATGAACTTCATAAGTATCCTCGCCAATCCGATGGCCGAATCATCGAGGGTGATAATGAGCAATACATCAAAGAGAAGGACAATCGTCCTCTTACTCTTGAGCGACTGATTGGTATTGCTTCCACTGTATGGGATATGCCGGAATACACGGTGAATTTTCGGGAAGTCACACGTGATTTTATTAGTCGTGGTGATCTGAAAGCAGCTCGGTTTGCTTTAAGCGTAACGCCTCCAGAATATGCACGCATGCTTAATATTCGGGACCGAACAATAAGTGCTTGGATTAAGGGAAGATGGCCTATTCCTCCAGGAGTTGGAGACGAAGTTGATAAACTCTTGGCCGAACAGGATGAAGCGGTAAAATTTATTGCTGATGAGTATGATCGTGGACGCGAAATTATTTATGATGAAATCTATTTCGAGGATAAGCCACAGGGATGGAATCGTCGAGTCTTGCAGCGTGCCATGACTGAATATGGTGTTGAATTATTGCTTGAAGGAGAATCAATCAGTTAACACATGACTACGCTCTGGAAACAAGGCAAATGACATGATCTTTCCGATTCGTCATCTGTTGGTACGAATAAATTTTCTCCAGCGACTGAATAAGCTTCCTACTTTTTATATGTTCGAAAACTATTACGTAGAGGTAGACTTTCCCTAACTTTGAAGTAATGGAGGTTCCTCCACATGCGCAGAGAATACATTCACCCCCGTGACCAAGCTTTCCCGTGAGGGAACTCCTTCTTAGAAAGCAGGAAATTCGGAGGCAAGCATCGGAAGCGGAAATGCTACCGCCACGGTAAGCGCCAATGGTAACCCCGCTACCCTACCACACGAGCCTGCTTAGAAAGGAGGAAACCTCATGAAAGCGCGACCCATGTACATCGTATCGGTAACCACATTTACCGCAGCGATAATCACTGCGTTATATAACAAAAGCGTAAGCATTGCCACTGCTACACTACTCGTTATTGCCGCTGTAATCCTCGGGTATATCACCTATACCGGCCGCTGGCGCCACTAACCAACAACCCCACCAGCTTCGACTAGTGGGGTTTTCGAGTTGAACCCCAGCTTCCATTAGAAAGACTCCACGATGATTGATATCACCCTCACTAAAAATATCCCGCACCGAACAACCATCACCGATAACGGAATAGAATACTGGACCGTCACGGCTATCACCCAACACATTGGCGTCACTAAGTCTACCTTCGCTAGCTATGTTGCCCGTGGCCAAGCCCCACAACCCGCATTCCAGCTAGAACGCACCCGCCTATGGGACGCCGCCGAAATCAAACAATGGCACGCCTCACGCCCCACAAAGTAACCACACCCCCCTCCAGGGTGCGGTGAATACCACCAGTAGTTGAACCTTAGCTTTACCATTGTTCCACACATACCATCGAACTATCTCCGCGTGCGCGGAGAATACTCCTGATACACTTGGGCAAACCCAGAAATAGGGTTTAGGCAGATGGTATCAGGGGTTTCACGTATGAGAAAACACGCGGTTTCACGGGGAGAACACGGGCTGCGGGGGATGTTAGTTTTAAGCGCCGGCGGTTAGCTGGGCTTCCCTTTCCCAATAAGGATTGTCCTGTTCCTCATCGGAATACGGGTCGAACACCACAGGATCAGACGACCCTCGGGGGCGGCGCATGTATTCGCTGAAATCATCGCTGAGGTCTTCAGCACCATCCCAGGCGAGTTCCAATGCCCAATCAGTGTCGGCACAAAGCCTCATGAAGATACACCGTAAAAGCGATAGCTTTTTAAAGTCACGAGACTGCCCAATATCCACCTCTACAATCCCGAAATCATCTGCCCGATCTGGGAAATTAGCATTAGAGAAAACTCGAACACTACTAACCTCAGGCTCGAAAAATGACGTTTTAATAATGGATTCTGTGATATTAGCAACCTTATCAGGTGGCTCTCCTGCCTGCCTGATGCAAATCATAGCTGAATAAGACATTATTGCCCTCGTTCCCATAATAATGTTTTATTTACTAAAACTACCTCCGCGTGCGCGGAGAATACGACAAATCAACAAAGGAGTATTCACCGCCGAAGTTGTTATCGCTATTGCCCGCGGCTACGGAGAGTCACCAGTCAAGGCGCTGGTTACTACCGGATACATCACAGCCAAGGAAGCAATAGGAATCAATGAAACTTCTGCTGCGCAGCTGCTGACCGACCGCCAACTGATTCAAGAGCTAGCTAGGCGAGTCAGCTCAAAAGATGACATATGGAAAGAAAGCTTCAACTCCGTGGTACAACAAAATACCCCGTCCCCTGACAATGGTTGGCAATACGAAAAGATGGCGGCGACGGATGATTCGCCGGATGAACCGATGCCGGGTGATGACGATTACCATGATGGCCCGTAAGCTAATTTGATATTTTTGTTTCATTTCTCTTATGATTATCCTTAATTTTTTCACACCTCTAGGAGAATGATGTTAACGATTGATAACCTTGAAGATTTAGCAATATCTCTGGGAGTTACCCTATGCACACATGTTGGCGGCAAGAAGGGGCTCTGGAATGCGCCCCGGCGCGCGATCAGTATTCGGCGGGGGCTGCATCCGGTGGCACATTTGTGCACATTGGCACATGAGGTAGGGCATGCGGCACTGGGACATGATTCGGCTGCCGTGGGTGGTGGCGGGCGAAGCAGGAGTTAGCGGCTAATCGGTGGGCAGCAAGACAGTTAATCACGATTGAGGAGTATGTAGCAGCTGAGTGCGTCCACCCGTCGTTAAGCGGGGTCGCCTATGAGCCAGGAAATGTATCAGTCAGGCACATATGCGAGATTCCTTATGGATGCCTGATAAACCCGAAAGAGGGTATTGCAAACATTATTCCATCAAAACTATATACAAGCACCTAGGTGAATCATAAGATAAGTCTTAACTGCGGTTTATATAAGGTGAAGAAAAAGGAATGGGGCCATGGTTGGTATCTATGATGCGAAGCCGGCGAAAACCTGGTGCGGCCAAAATGTGGTGGGGATGCGGTACCATGCGGCGGAAGTTGATACGGTTATCAGGCAGGTGCGAGCTGATGCCGAGGGTGCCCGATATTTCGACGCAACACTAGTGTTGGAGCCGGATAATCCGTATTCCAATAGTGGGCATGCGATCTCCGTGCGATACAACGATCAGGTGCTGGGGTATCTGCCGGATGAAGACACTGCGAAGTATTTTCCCGAGGTAGCGCGGTTGGCTGCGAGCGGGTTTGATGTTGGAGTTCGGGCACGACTATGGGGTGACGCCCCATATTACAAACTAAAAGTGGGGGTACTGCCACCTGGGGTTATCGCCCCGTTTAATAATCCCCCAACCTTGGATTGGGCACTCATCCCTCGGGGCAAGAGTATCAAGGTCACGAAGACCCAGGAGTATTTCGAGGCGAACAAGAATGTCTTATCAGCTGGAGACACGTGCTTTCTCGCCACGCTTCATAAAGTTATGCGGGGGACGAAAGCCCCGGTGATCGAGGTATGCCTCAATGGTCGTCATCTTGGTGAGCTCACTGAGGTTTCCAGCAACAAGCTTATGCCGTTTGTTGACCATTTCAACGATAAAAGTCTTGTGGCTGTGTGCTATGCGCTGATATGGATTCGAGCTAACGGTATACAGGTCAACTTAGATGTCACCCCTGCCGCGAGCGCAAGCTACTCCCAGATACACGATCCCACAGTCAACCCGTTGCCTGAACTGGTGAGGAAGGAACGGGACCCATGGTCGTACCAGTTACCGGGGCGGTTTAAGGGGTCGGGAAGCTCGTCTGGTATCGCCCAAGCGCAGAGCGCCGCTACCCAGGGGTATGTTAATCAGCGATCCCCAAAGTTTGCGCATGTCCAATCAGCAACATTCACCGAAGCGGAACGGCGCAAAGAAGCAGCCAGGCGTGCTAAAGCAAATGAGCGGGAAATCATGGCAAGCCGCGCCACGCCAATGCCTTCAAATCCGCCTACGGCGAGAGCGTCGGCAACATCGGACAAAGAAACAGGTTGCGCTCTTATCGGGCTCTGCATAGGCTTCATTCTCATTTTGTGGTGGGTGTCATCATGCTTTGGTGATACCTCTTCAGGCAGTTCAACGCCTGCGACTACTTCTTCCACTAGTGATTATTCGTCATATGGCGACTCTGGCAGCAGTTCGTCTAGTTATGATGCCGATCAGATCAATGGGTGGACCAAAGCCGCCGCACGGAACGCTTGCCATAAACAGGTTGAAGCGCAGCTCAAGTCGCCGTCTACTGCGAAGTTTGAAAGCCTTTTTGATTTTACTGCTTTGCAAAACGACGCCCACACTAAATGGACGCTGCGGGGGCACGTTGATTCTCAAAACGGTTACGGGGCGACAGTCCGTGCGGAATGGGTGTGCACGGTTGTCCCGACAAACTCTGATAATGCCAGGGTAGAAGCCCTGCTGGTCCAGTAAAACAGAAGAAAGGAAAACACAATGACGCATCAGGCACCGGCACCACAAGCCCCGCAGGAGCCACAACAACCGCAGCAGGGGGAACAGCTACCGCAACAACCCCCTTCCCCTCCACAACAGCAGGCGTTTCCGCAGTATCAACCACAGCCTCAGGGGTATGTTCCGCAGCCGATGCCGGTTGCTGAGGCGGGGCCCACCGCAACAAAGCCGTTTGAGCGGCACCAGACCATCGCTATTCTAATCGCCAACCTCGGGCTTGTAGTGTTCATCCTTGGGCTTCTAGCGATCTTCACCGGCAACGGGGTAGATGACCTTGCTACTGGCCTGACGATGACGGGCGGATCGCTTGCGGTCATGCTTTTGGCCGGTATTTGGAACACCCTAGCGACTATCGGCTATAACCTTGCCATCAGCCAGCAACTGCGGCAACGGTAAGCGCATTGGAAATATTTTTGACCCCCGCTCCAGATTCTTGGCAGACATGAGCGGGGGTTTGAGGAAACAAAACCCATGTAGATGGGTTTTTTAAGGAGTATATCATGGCACATGTACGGGACCTATGGACCAAACCGGGGGCGCAGGGACAGCGAGTGAGGTCCAGACGATGGGGGCAGGGAAACGATGGCAGGCAGTATGGGTCGAGAACGGCAAGACCATCACCAAAATGTTTGATAGTGCCGATGCCGCCAACCTGTACGTCAGCCGCACCGAGGTAGGCCAGGCTGAAGGCACATGGATTACTAAAGACCGCTTAGATGTGACGCTTGGCGATATGTGGGGCGTGTGGATTGCGGCAAAAACTGGGCGGGCTGCCTCCACTGTTGCTGGGTATCGGGCGGCATGGCGGCACATCGAGCCCACGTGGCAGTACGCCCCCTGCTGGAAAATCACCCGAGCAGCATTTAGCACATGGATCCCCACCGTCACCCGGCTAGACGGCACCGGTGCGGCGTTGAGCGGGGCGAGCCTGCGTAAAGTAGGGATTGTTTTCCATGCGCTCCTGGACCAAGCTGTCGAGCTGGGGGTTATCACGAAAAACCCCATGCGGTCCAGCGATATTCCCAGGCAGGGGAAGTCGGATCGGCGGTACTTAACCGTCGCCGAGATCGACCGGCTTGTGCAGGCGGCGCCGACAGAGGCTGCAGCCCTCATGATCTCGGTGCTGGTCCAGACAGGATTGCGGCCAGGTGAGGCAAAGGGGCTGCAGGTTCGAGACCTCGACGTACTACGGGGCCGGCTCATGATCCGCCGTGACGTTGACGCCCTCGGCAACCCCGATGAGACGAAAACCCGCACCCATCGAGACGTCCCTGTAGGCGGCGATCTTCTCCTCGATCTCGAAGACATTGCTGATGGCCATGCGCCCACCGACTGGCTCCTCACCGATGAGTATGGTCACGTGTGGACGACAACCCGATGGCGCGCAGTGTGGAAAACCACTTGCGCTGGTGCCGGTCTCACCGGGGTGACCACCTACGAGCTACGGCACACCGCGGCATCACTGGCGATTGCCGCGGGGGCGGATGTCAAGACTGTACAGCGGATGCTGGGGCACGCAAGCGCGGCCATGACGCTTGACACCTACGCTCACCTATGGGAGACGGGGATTGATGCTATCCCCTATGCGGTTGTTGAGCACATGGCCGCCGAGCGGAAACGAGAAGCCGACAGGGCAGCCCGACGCGCCAAACGGCGGGGGCGGGGCTTGCGGATCGTCGATGGGTGACTCGAACAAACTTTCCATAGAAAACCGGGCTTATTGAAAACCCGGTTTTTTTCTGTTCGGGATTTGTTCGGGATGAATTCGGTCCGAGGTCCAACGACCTGCAACGACTCTCAACATGCCAGAGTGGGGGTAGCATTAGTGAAACCCCAGCTCACACATGCTTTGAGCTGGGGTTTTGGTGGAGCCGCCTGTGGGAATCGAACCCACGACCTTTTCATTACGAGTGAAGCGC
>ERZ773075.618-NODE-618-length-25701-cov-4.9026_pt1 | contig 25701 bp, 23 predicted proteins | sample MGYA00580614_ERZ773075 | MGnify/ENA primary metagenome ERZ773075 (study PRJEB29015, sample SAMEA2738021) | human oral metagenome | biome: human oral; feature: human-associated habitat; material: dental | place: China | collected 2043 ... | reverse complement strand
GGCGGAACTCGCCGCAGTAGGCGTTCGTCGATGGAGAAGTGGGCCTGGGCCGGCATGCTGCGGGCAAATGAATGGGTTGGGCCCTTGAATTGTAGCGTGTGCCCCCATGCAGGGGGCGGGCAGCCCGCTTGTGGCTCCGGTCAGGGGGCGCTGCGGTCCATCACGGCCACCCCCTGGATGGTGTCGGTCTCGCCGCTGTACTTCGGGTTGCTGACGGTGTAGCCGAAGCCCAGCTGGGCGGCGTCCTGCCCGAAGAAGGCGCCGTTGACGTCGGCGCGGCAGTCGCCAGCGCCGCACTTCATGTTGTCACTGCGGCCCAGGGCATTCACCTGCAGCTGGCCGGTGAAGGTGTTGGGGGCGGTCATGCGCAGGTTGGTGTTGCCGATGGCGTTCAGACGCCCCTGGGCATCGAAGCCGGCGCCCTCGGTGACCATACGGTAGTGCTGATCGTTGCCGAACTTGAGCTGGCCTTCCAGCGCGATGCGGGTGCCCGTTCCGGGGCCGAACTGCACCAGGCCCTGACCCGAGAAGCTGCCGGGTGCGGTGCCGCCCTTGCCGAAGGTGGGGGCGGTGGCGCCTGACAGCGTGTAGCGTGCCATGCCGCGGGTGGGCATGGTGACGGTGGGAATGCCCGCCAGATAGTGGATGCCACGATCCTGTTGCAGCTGGTTGTCCAGGTCCATCAGCAGCAGGCGCAGACGTGCATGTCCGCCGTTGAAGCGTCCCCAGGTGACGGCACCGCTGTGGCCGGACTCGGCGAGCCTGGCCTGACGGAAATCCAGGCAGTTGCCGAACATGCCGCAGCTGCCCAGACGTTCGGGGCGCAGGTTCCTGTTCAGGCTGATCTGTGGCCCGCTGTCTTCCAGGGTGTAGTTGAAGGGCCAGGGGGCATTGTGGGTGAGCAGGTGCAGCTTGCCGGCCGCGTGGCTGCCGGCGGGCAGGGCAGGCGCAAGGCTCACCGGAGGCGGTACCGGGACGGGGTCCGCGGGCCGAGGCGCCGGCGTGGGAACGGGGCGTGGTGCTGGCGTGGGGGCCGGAACAGGCGTCGGGGCTGGCTCGGGAGCGGGTTGCGGCGTAGGCGCAGGCACGGGAGCCGGATCGGACTCGGGAGGCTGTACCGGAGCTGGCGCAGGCTGTGGTGCCGGTGTTGTCGGTACGGGGGCTGGATCAGAGCCAGGCGAGGGCACCGGCAGGGGGGCTGGAGCCGGCTCAGGAGCGGGCTGCGGTGCAGGCGCGGGAACGGGAGCCGGCTCGGAGGGCTGTACCGGAGCCGGTGCAGGCTGAGGCGCTGGCGTGGGCGTTTGGGCTGGATCCGGGGTCGGGCCAGGCGCAGGCGTAGGCACCGACTCGGGCGATGGAGCCGGAGCAGGTGTAGGTGCGGGTTGTGGCGTGGGCACGGTAGCCGGACCCGGTACGGTGGGCTCGGGTGCAGGAACGGGCGCAGGCTCGGGCGTCGGGGCTGGACCTGGGGTCGGCGCAGGCAGCGGTTCCGGCGCAGGCGTGGGTTCCGGTACTGGCTCGGGCTCGGGCGGGCGCGGACGGATGGGCTCCGGCGTCGTGGGCAGGTCGGGCTGGACCGGCACGACGGGAGGCACGGTGGGGGCAGGCGTCGGCTTTGGCGTCGGCAGCGGGACGGGAGCCGGCACGACAGGGGGTGGTGCCGGGGACAGGTCCGGTGCGGGAGTGACTGGGGCGGGGGCCACAGGTGCCGCTGGCGTGTCAGGCACAACAGGCACTGTCGGTGTGTCAGGGGCTGCGGGAGCAGCAGGCGTGATGGGCTTGACGGGGGCTACAGGGATGAAGGGGGCGACCGGCGTGGCAGGCGCTGGCTCGGGAGCAGGCGTAGGTGTGCCTGCCGGTGTCGGTTCCGGAGCGGGCGAGACCGGGCCGACCGGTTTGACGGGTGCGGGCGCGACGGGATCCGGCTGGATGGGCGAAGGCGTTGGTGTGGCGGGAGCCGGTGCCGCAGGCGAGGGCGCAGGGGCGTCGGTCGCCGGTTGCACCGCGGTGGGCGCTGGTGCCGGCGTTGGCGTCGGACGGGGTGCAGGTTGCTGTGCTGGCGCCGGTGCCGTATCTGCCGCGGGTGTCGCAGCGGGAGCCGGTTCCGGTGTGGGGGCGTCTGGCTTGGGGCGCGACGGTTGCTCGGCCGACGCATCGGCGGCGGGCTGCGAAGATGGCTTTGCAGGGCGTCCTTCAGGGGCGGGCGCAGGCTGGGGGCGCGCCTCGGGACGGGATGACGAGATCGGGGCTGGCGCGGGCGTGCGGCTGCTCCGCTCGACGCCGGGCAGGCTCAGGGCGGGGGCGCTCAGTGGTCCTGGATGTGCCGCAAGGCTGCCGTTCATGGAGGCCGTAGTGCTGGTGCTGGCCTTGGGGCTCAGGGTCGTGGCGCTGGCGACTTGCTGGCCGGAGACACCGTCTTGTGTACCGTCACTGGAAGCGGCATGGGCGTCCTGCGTGCCGGCATCGGTGGACGGCGATTCGGCCGGATCCGATGCGTGCGTGCTGCCCTGATCATGCGTGCCGTCCTGATCGCTGGCGGTCGTGCTTTGCTGGCGGGTGTCTTCGTCACCGCTGTCTGAAGAGCTGGCGGCGGTTTCTTTGTTGGCCGGGGAGGGCGGCTCGGCCTGCTGCTCTTCCTCTTTCTGCTGCTGTGTGGGCGGTACGCTGATGACCGGGCGGCGGGTGGTGGGTTGCGGACGCGAGCTGGCCGAGGCCACCCAGGTGGCGCGGCCGGCCGACAGGTCGATGGCGCCCGCACCGTTGAAGACGAGAACGCGGCCGTGGCTGACGGCGACGTTCAGGCCATCCTGCTGGCCGGGCTTGCAGCTGGGCGCGCAGTGGATTTCCTGCACCAGGAATTCGGTGCCACGAATGCCGATGGTGGCGGTGGGCGTGTCCAGCCGGAAGTCGTCGGGGTTCTTCTTGCCGATGGCGCCGGAAATGGCACGCAGCGTGCCTTCCAGCAGGCTGTAGAAGCCGCGCTGTTTCGTTTCGCCGTAGGCGTACTGGTCGATGCGAAAGCGGGATTCGGGTTGCAGCGAGATCAGCGCGCCGTCGCGGAAGCGGATCTGGGCGCGACCGTGGCTGCCGGTGACGACCATCTGGCCGGGCTGCAGCCAGTCGCCCGTGTGGGCGGGACGGCCCGATGGCGTCGTCTGTCCGTTCGTGACGGGCGACGTTGCATCGCTGCCGGCATCCACGATGCGCACGTCGCCGCTGGCCATGATCAGACGTCCGGCGATGGTGGCAGGTACAGCGGCGGCAGGGGTGGGCGCAGGCAGTCCGCTGGACTGCGCCAAGGCGGGCGTGTGGCCGGGGGGCATGGCCAGCACAAGCAGAGGCAGGCCAAGGTGCAGCAGCCAGTGGCCGCGCAACGGGCCCGGGCGCTGGCTGTCCGCCGTGCAGGCGCGAGAGGCGTGCGCAATGGGAGTGAGGTGTGTCAGGCGTTCCGGGTGAACGGGGCGCAGGTCTTGCGCCTGTCCGTCGGTGGGGGCTTCTTCATGGGCTGCGGGCGTGCAGAAGCCGCCAGCGGCGGCACGCAGGGTGCTACGGGGGCTGGCGTCCGGAAACGACAGAGGCTGATGAGGAAGTTCCGCCAAGAGAGGAGCCGCCGTAAGGCATGAAGGACGCGGCGGTCATTGTGGGTGTGGCGGGGGCGGTCGGGCAGGGGCGTGCGGGCCGGCAATCGACGCCTGCCGCCCGCTGATCGGTGGTGGGCGATGGATGCGGCGACGGCCCGGAATGAATGGCCGATGCCGGAGGGGGCAGTGGCGACCCGTGTGGGTCAGCGGCAACAGGGGCGCGAAAGCCCAAGGGCTCAGCCAGGTGTCCAATCGAGTCGATCAGTGCTTCAGCACCTCAACACCTCAGTGCCTCAGCGTGTTCCCTCACCACCGATACTGGACATCCACCAGCAGCTGTGTGCGCCGGAAGTCGTTGGGCGCGAGGGTGGCGTGGTTGCGCGTGTGCAGCAGCTGGGGGTTGATCAGCAGGCGCGGGCCGATCGGGTATTCGGCGCCCAGGCGCAGGTCCAGCTGCCGGTCATGGCGGGTGCGCCCAAAGAGGGGGTCGGGGCCACGGTGGCGGCGCTCTTCCCACTGTACGCCCAGGTTGCCGCGCCAGCCGGCACCCAGGTCACACTGCAGGCCCAGGCGCAGGCCGGCCAGGCGGAAGGTTGTACGGGGCAGTGACTGTCGCGGGCTTTCCTGGCCGCCGTAGGGGTTGGCGATGAAGACCGTGTTGCCCGGACCGGCCAGGGCGTGCGCCCAGGTGAGCCCCAGCACGGTGCGGCGGGCATCGCGCAGCGGCTGGTCGTCGAAGTCCAGCCGGAAGAGCTGGGCGTAGAGACCCAGCTGGTGTTGGGGATCGGGATCGAACTGCCACTGGGCCAGCACGCCGCTGGCGCGACGGAAACGATGGCCGTGCAGCCACATCTGCTGCAGGTTCAGGGCAGCCGACAGCCGATGGGTGCCCCGGGTCCAGGCCAGACCGCTGCTGGCGCCCAGCATGCCCGTGTCCTGCGGATGCTGGCGGGTGTTCATGCGCTGGCTGCCCTGCAGGCCGTTGCTCCAGACCAGGGTTTCGGAAAGCGGCAGGGTGTGCTGGAACTGCAGGCCCAGCTCCAGGAAGGGGCTGGACTGGGGGCGGTTCTCGGCCAGCGGGGTGAGCACCTGGCCATCGTCGACGACCCAGCGCGAGCGGGTGCTGCCGGCGTTGACGTTGCTGTCCTGGCCTGCGGTGAGGTTGGCTGTCAGCTGCCAGCGCCGGTTGGTGGCCTGGGGCTGGCGGCTGATGATGTCCAGGTAGCGCTGGATGCTCTGCCGGGCGTCGTCGGGCAATGCCTGTGCCTGCATCAGCTGCTGCAGGGCCTCGTGGGCGCTCTGTCGTTCACCCAGGGCCAGGTAGGCGCGTACCAGTTCGGTGCGGGCCGGGATGTCGTCGGGATGGTTGTTCAGCACGCGCTCCAGCGCCATCACGGCCTCGCTGGCGCGGTGGCTGTCCAGGGCGGCCACACCCAGCAGGTAGTCGAAGTCGCGGCTGCCGGCGTAGTGCCAGGTCTGCGGCTCCAGCAGCCGCCATGCGGCCTCGGGCTGGTCGGGCAGCAGGGCGCGTGCCTGCTGCAGCAGGGCGGGCAGGGCAGAGAAGCTGCCTTCCGGTGCGGCTGCGGGGGGCTGCGTACCTTGCTGGGGAGCGGCTGCATCCGTCAGGGTTTCCGGCGTGCCGGCGTGTCTGGCCGCAACGTTCTCGGCGCCCTGTGCCCAAGGAGCGGATGCACTCAGGGCCAGCGCAAGCGCCGTCATCCACCGCAGCTGCCCGGCCCCTGGTTGCTTCATGATGTTCAGGCCGCGCGCGGGCGGACCACTTCCCGGGCGTCCAGACCGACCTGGGCATGGCGCTCGGCGGCCGCCCTGGCCAGCACCTCGGGCAGCTGTTCGGCCACGGGTTCGCCCCGCAGCGTGTGGCTCATGGCAGAGGTGATGTCCACGTCGATCAGCTGGCCGATGAGCTCGGGCGCGCCGGGGAAGTTGACCATGCGGTTGTTGGGACAGCGGCCCGACAGTTCGCTGGCATCCTTGCGCGACGGGCCTTCGACCAGCACGCGCTGGCGCGAGCCCACCATGCCGCGGGCAATGGCCAGCGAACTTTGCTGGACCACGGCCTGCAGGCGCTGCAGCCGCTCCACCTTCTCCTCGTGCGGGGTGTCGTCCTGCAGGTTGGCGGCCGGGGTGCCGGGGCGGGGGCTGTAGATGAACGAGTAGGCGTCGTCGTAGGCCAGATCCTCGGCCAGCTTCAGTGTCTTCAGGAAATCGGCCTCGGTCTCGCCGGGAAAGCCCACGATGAAGTCGGTGGTGAGTCCGATGCCGGGGCTGGCGGCGCGCAGGCGACGCACGATGGAACGGTATTCCAGTGCCGTGTAGCCGCGCTTCATGGCGGCCAGGATGCGGTCGGAGCCCGACTGCACGGGCAGGTGTACCAGCGGCGCCAGCTTGGGCAGCCGGGCGTGGGCGTCGATCAGCCGTTCGGTGAACTCGCGCGGGTGCGAGGTGGTGTAGCGGATGCGCTCGATGCCCGGGATGTCATGGATGTAGTCGAGCAGCGTGGCGAAGTCGGCCGGGGCGTCGAAGCCTTCCACCTGGCCCAGGTAGGCGTTGACGTTCTGGCCCAGCAGCGTCACTTCCTTCACGCCCTGTTCGGCCAGGGTGATCACGTCGGACAGCACGTCCTCGAAGGGGCGGGAGATCTCCTCGCCGCGGGTGTACGGCACCACGCAGAAGCTGCAGTACTTGCTGCAGCCTTCCATGATGGAGACGAAGGCGCTGGCGCCCACCTTGCGCGGCGGCGGCAGGGCGTCGAACTTCTCGATCTCGGGAAAGCGGATGTCGACCTGCGAGTGGCCGGTCTGGCGACGCCGGTCGATAAGTTCGGGCAGGCGGTGCAGGGTCTGCGGACCGAAGACCACGTCGACAAAGGGCGCGCGCGCGACGATGGCCTCGCCTTCCTGGCTGGCCACGCAGCCGCCCACACCGATGATCAGTTCGGGTCGGGCCGCCTTCATGGCCCGGAAGTGCCCCAGGTCGGAGAAGACCTTCTCCTGGGCCTTCTCGCGGATGGAACAGGTGTTGAACAGGACGATGTCGGCCTCGTTCGGGTCGTCCGTCAGCTCGGCGCCCTCGGTCTCGGCCAGCAGGTCGGCCATCCGTTCGCTGTCGTAGGAGTTCATCTGGCACCCGAAGGTGCGCAGGTAGAGTTTTCGGCTCATGCAGTCGTGTCCTTGCGAAGACCCGGACGGGGCCTGCGGCATGGGGTTGCCGGAGCCCCGTGGCCGGGTCCTTCCGTGCCAGGCAGGGGCCGTCGTGCGGTTGCCCTGTCATCCGGAAATGTCCGGAGCCTGGGACGGCGGGAAACGGGGCGGTGCCGGCAGCATGAAGCGGGTGGTGTGGCCCGACCCGCCCGATGGCGTGGCCGGATCAGCGGCCGCGCTGCCTGCGCAGTGCCCGGTATTCCTCTTCGCTCAGGATCCAGACGGTCATGATCATGCCCATCGTGTCCGTGACATAGCCGACCACGTAGCTCTTGCCGTGGACGGCGATGGGCGGAACGATGAGGTTGTCCTGGTTCAGGATCCGCGCGCCCGGCCCCAGCCGGACGGGCTTGCCGTTGAGCGTGGCATCGGGGAACTGGCCGAAGCGGATCCGTCCCAGCTGGGTATTGTCGGGGAAATGGCGATTCTGTGCTGCCGTGGCCGGCATCGTCAGCATGTCCAGCACGAGGGCCGTGCTGCCGGCGATGCAGGCCGGTGCAAGCAGCCACGCGCCGGCACGACGCAGCAGACTGCGTCGCTGCGGATGCGACAGGCCGGATGCTGCAAGCTTTTCGTTGCGTAGAGCGTCCTGGCGGGCCTGCACCTGTGGACGATAGGCGGTCCGGCGGGCAGCGAGGAAACGGGTGATCATGACAAATCCGATACAAGAGCAAGGGTCCGCCCGCAGCATTCAGGTGCCACGGAGCGGGATCCGGCACAATGGACCGGATCGGATCGACAAGGAGAGGTTCCCGGGTACCGACGGCACTGGGTAAACAGGTCAGGGCAGTGGTTCCTGGCGACCGCTGCAGCCGGCGGGAAGGCCTCGGGGCCTTTGTTGTTCGTTCAGTTGTTTGTAGCGAATGAGAACATCGTGTTACCAATTGTCGATAATGTCAGAAAAATTACCCAATGCCAAGTGGTCAAGAACGTAAAGCGTTGTTTCAGCATCGATTGCGGGGGAAATGTGGAATGACCCGGAGTGGGATGGGCTTGGCCGGGGCCGGACGACGGTGGCTGGCGGGACTGCTGGCGCTTGTCGGGTTTGCGTGGATGTGGGCAGCACAGGCTGCCGGCGTGGATGCGGCGGGAGGGCCGGCGCGTTCGGTCGTCGATGACCGGGGACGGGACCTGGCTCCGCCTGCTCAGGTTGTACGGCTTGTGTCGCTGTCGCCGACGCTGACCGAATCGGTCTGCGTGCTGGGGGCTTGCGATCGGCTGGTGGGGGTGGACCGTTTTTCCAACTGGCCGGAATCGGTGACGAAGCTGCCCCATCTGGGGAGCCTGGGCAGCTTCAATGTGGAGGCGGTGGCGACCCTGCGGCCGGACCTGGTGCTGATGGCCGGTGATGGCCCGCTGGTGAAGCAGCTGGAACGGCTGGGTATTCCGGTGCTGGTGCTGTCGCCGCAGCGGCATGCCGACGTGGCCGACACGCTGGCGCGGCTGGCCCGGGTTCTGGGCCTGCCGCCGGCGCGTGCGCAGCAGGTCTGGAACGACATCCGCCGCGAGCTGCATGATCTGGCAGAATCCCTGCCGGCGCGCGACCGTGGCCTGCGCACCTGGGTGGAGATCGATCCGGCCCCCTGGCTGGCCGGACCGGATTCCTTCCTGGGCGAGACGCTGGCGCTGCTGGGGCTGGCGAACGTCGTGCCGGCCGGCTCCGCCCCCTTCGTGCCGATGAGCCGCGAATGGGCGCTGCAGGCAGACCCGCAGCTGTTCGTGATCAGTGATCCGCAGCGGCAGGGGCTGGCAGCGCTGCGGGCCAGACCGGGCTGGAGCAGGTTGCCGGCCCTGCGCGAGGGACGTGTGTGCCTGTTCGACGGGCCGGACCTGGATGCGCTGGTGCGCCCCGGTCCACGCCTGGCCGAGGGGGCCCGGCTGCTGCGGGACTGCGTGCTGCGGGTGCGGGGCACGCCGGCGACCGGACAGGCAGGACATTGAAAGGAAACAGCATGGAAATCGAACAACCGCCACGCGAGAAACCCTACGAGAAACGGGAAGGGGAGCGGCGCGGGCTGATCATCGTCAACACCGGGGATGGCAAGGGCAAGAGCACGGCCGCCTTCGGGCTGGCGCTGCGCGCGCATGGCCGCGGCAAGCCGGTGCACATCTACCAGTTCATGAAGGTGCCGTCGGCGCGCTTCGGTGAGCATCGCACCTTCGAGCAGCTGGGCGTGCCCATCGAGGGGCTGGGCGATGGCTTCAGCTGGAAGAGTCAGGACCTGGAGCGATCGGCCGCCCTGGCGCGTGAAGGCTGGGAGCGGGCCCGCAAGACCATCATGGCCGGCGAGCACTTCCTGGTGGTGCTCGATGAAATCACCTATCCGCTGATCTACGGCTGGATGCCGCTGGAGCCCGTGCTGGAGACACTGGCCAACCGGCCGCCGCACGTGCACGTGGTGCTGACCGGACGGCGCTGCCCGCCCGAGATCATTGCGCTGGCCGATACCGTCACCGAGATGACCAAGGTCAAGCACGCCTTCGAGGCCGGGGTGCCGGCGCAGCGGGGCATCGAGGACTGATGGCGCTCGTCGGGGCAGGCAGGCGCCCGGCCCGCTGCGTGATGGTGCTGGGCACCAGCAGCGGGGCCGGCAAGAGCTGGCTGTGCACGGCGCTGTGCCGCTGGTATGCGCGGCAGGGGCTGCGGGTGGCGCCCTTCAAGGCGCAGAACATGAGCAACAACGCCCGCGTGGTGGCGGGTGGCGAGATCGGCAGTGCCCAGTATTTCCAGGCGCTGGCGGCCGGGGTGGAGCCCACGGTGCAGATGAATCCGCTGCTGCTCAAGCCCGAGGCCGACACCCGCAGCCAGGTGGTGCTGCTGGGCCGGGTCAACGCCGAGCTGACCGCACTGCCCTGGCGGACCCGTTGCGCCCAGGTCTGGCCGCTGCTGGCGCAGACCCTGGATGCGCTGCGCCGCGAGTACGACGTGATCGTGATCGAGGGGGCGGGATCGCCTGCCGAGATCAACCTGCAATCCAGTGACGTGGTGAACCTGCGCGTGGCGCGGCATGCCGACGCCGCCTGCCTGCTGGTGTCGGACATCGACCGCGGGGGCGCCTTCGCGCACCTGTACGGCACCTGGGCGCTGATGCCCGAGGACGACCGTCGGCATCTGAAGGGCTTCGTGCTGAACCGCTTCCGGGGTGACGCCAGCCTGCTGGCCCCGGCGCCCGAGCGCATGCTGGAACTGACCGGCGTGCCCGTAGTGGCCACCATTCCGATGCGGACTGGTCATGGGCTGCCGGAAGAGGATGGCTGGTTCCAGGATCGGGACCGGCGGGCGGCGGCACGGCAGGCGGGTGAAGTGGGGCACGGTGGAGTATCTGACTGCGGGGACGACGGTAGCGAGGCAGCAGGCGTCGACGAGGGCGGCAGCGCGGGGCCTGGTGTGGGCTCCCTTCCTCCGGCCGTGAACGCCCCGGCCACGCCCGAACAGATTGCGCTGCTGGTGCCGCCACGCATCAGCAACCTGGATGAGTTCGAGCCGCTGGCGGCGCTGCAGGGCGTGCAGCTGGTGGCGGTGCGCGATGCCGGCATGCGGCCGACATTGTCGCCGCAGGACTGGATCATCCTGCCCGGCTCCAAGCACACCAGCACCGATCTGGCCTGGCTGCGCCGCCAGGGGCTGGATGTCTGGGTGAAGGCCCACGCGGCACGCGGTGGCCGGGTGCTGGGCATCTGCGGCGGCCTGCAGATCCTGGGCCGGCGGCTGCTGGATCCGCTGGGGCTGGACGGCAGCGGCGAGGGACTGGGGCTGCTGCCGTTGCAGACCCGCTTCGAGCACGAGAAGGTGCTGCGGCATCGCAGCACGCATTTCGAGACGCTGCCGGGTGCCTGGGCCGCGCTGTCAGGCGTGCCGGTGGCCGGCTACGAGATCCACCAGGGACGCACGATGCGGGTGGATGCTGCCGATCCGGTCGATGCAGACGGGGCGTCGTCGTCTGCGACCGAGGGTATCCGGGCGCTGCCTGATGCGCTGGGCTGGTGCAATGCACGCGGCAACGTGCTGGGCATCTATCTGCACGGGCTCTTCGAGAACGATGCCGTGCTGGCGGCACTGTTCGGCCAGCGGGCACGCACCATGGCCGAGGTCTTCGACGGTCTGGCCGACCATGTGGCGGCCGGCTTTGCGCCGGGCGTGCTGGAAGGGCTGCTGGACTGAGGCAGCCGGGGCCGTGTTGGCCGATAATGCCGTTTCCCATGGCATTTCCGGTTCCCCTATCCATGTCGCTGCATGACCTGTCTTCGTCCTCGCAGTCCGAGGCTGTCGTTCCTTTCATCCATCCCGTTCTTGACGCTGACCGGGCCGCGGCCATCCAGGCGCGGCTGGACGCCCAGGCCCGGCCGCCGGGCTCGCTGGGGCGGCTGGAGTCGCTGGCGGTGCAGATTGGCCAGATCCTGCGCACCGAGGCGCCTCGGCTTCAGGAGCCCACGGTGCTGCTGTGTGCGGGCGACCATGGCCTGGTGGCGCAGGGCGTCTCGGCCTGGCCGTCTTCCGTCACCACGCTGATGATGCAGGGCATCCTGTCCGGTGAGGCGACGGTGAGCGTGCTGGCCCGCCAGCATGGACTGAATGTGCAGGTAGTGGATTGCGGCGTCATCGATCCGCTGCCGGAGCAGCCCGGGCTGGTGCTGCGCCGGGTGGGCGCAGGCACGGCCGATGCGCTGCTGCAGCCCGCCATGACGCCCGAGCAGTGCCGGGCGGCCATCCGCAATGGCCGCGAACTGGTGGCCAGCCTGCCGGGCAACGCCATCCTGCTGGGCGAGATGGGCATTGGCAACACGTCGCCGGCCTCGCTGCTGCTGGCGCGCCTGGCCGGTCTGCCCATCGAGCAGGTGGTGGGGCCGGGCGCCGGGCTGGATGCGGCGGGCCGGCAGCGCAAGATCCAGGTGCTGGGCCAGGTGCTGGAACGGCATGCCCAGGCCACCGAGCCGCTGGATGCGCTGGCGGCGCTGGGCGGCTTCGAGATCGCCACGCTGGCGGGAGCGGTGCTGCAGGCGGCACTGGAAAACCGCGTGATCGTGGTCGATGGCTTCATCACCAGCTCCGCGGTGCTGGTGGCTGCGCGCCTGCAGCCGACCGTGCTGGAGCGCTGCGTGTTCTCGCATGTCTCGGCCGAGCCCGGCCACCGGCTGATGCTGCAGGCCATGCAGGCTGATCCGCTGCTGCAGTTCGGCATGCGGCTGGGCGAGGGGTCGGCCGCTGCGCTGGTGTGGCCGCTGCTTGAATCGGCCTGCCGGGCGCTGAACGAGATCGCTCCGCTGGAGAAGGTGATGGCGCGTGGAGCCTGAGATGCCACAGTCCGTGCCGGCGTCTGACCGGCCGTCCCGTCCGGCCGGCTTTGTCCGTCACCTGCTGCTGGCGGTGCAGTACTTCACCCGCGTGCCGCTGCCGGGACGGTTGGCGGCGTGGGTGGGCTACAGCCCGGCCATGATGAAGGCGGCCACGGCACACTTTCCGGGTGTGGGCTGGCTGGTGGCGGGCGTGTCGGCGGCGGTTCTGGCGCTGGGCTGGTGGCTGCTGCGGGGGCAGCTTGCCCTGGTGGCGCTGGTGGCCGTGGTGCTGTCGATGATTGCTTCGGCCTGGATCACGGGCGCCATTCACGAGGATGGCCTGGCCGATGTCTGCGATGGTCTGGGCGGCAGTGCCGACCGTGAGACGGCGATGCGCATCATGAAGGATTCGCGCCTGGGCAGCTATGCTGCCATGGCGCTGGTGCTGGCGCTGCTTCTGAAGGCCGGGCTGCTGGCGCTGCTGCTGACCGGGGGGCTGGGCCAGGCCGTGCTGGCGCTGCTGGTGGCCCATGTGCTGTCGCGCTGGGCGGCCATGGGGTTGCCGCAGTGGCTGCCCTATGTGGGTGGCAGCCAGCCGCCACGCAGCGTGGCGGGTCAGGGTGAGGGCAGCAAGGCGCGTGCGCTGGTGGCGGACTTGCAGTGGGCGTCGTTCGGGGTGTCCACGGCCTGGGCGCTGCCGGCCATGGCGTGGCTGGTGTGGGCGTCCGGCTGGGCCACGCTGGCCTGGACGTTGCTGGCCATGGGGCTGCTGACCTGGCGGCTGGGGGGCATCTTCCGCCGTCGGCTGGGCGGCATCACCGGCGATTGTCTGGGCGCCACCCAGCAGCTGACGGAGCTGGCGGTGTACCTGGTGCTGGCGGTGCGGCTGGCACCGTCGATGCCGCCGGTTGGCGCCTGAGCACTGGCATGGCTGTGCGTGAATCGACCATGGCGGGTGTGACGGTGGCCGGCTCCACGATGGCTGCTGGACGGGACAATGCCGGGGAGGGCGATGTGATCTCGCCACGGCCCTGGCGCTGGCTGGTGCGCCATCCCAGGCCCGAGGTGGCCAAGGGCCTGTGCTATGGCCGGCTGGATGTGCCTGCGCAGCCGGAAGACACGGAGCGGGCGGCGCAGGCCCTGGCGCGACGCCTGCCCGAAGGACTGGTGCTGCGCAGTTCGCCACGTCAGCGCTGCCTGGCGCTGGCCCTGCGGCTGCATGCGCTGCGACCGGACCTGGCGTTGCAGTCGCCGGAGGCCTGGCTGGCCGAGATGGATCTGGGGGACTGGGAAGGTAGGCCGTGGGCTGAATTGCCCGAAGCCGAGCTGGCGGCGTGGACCGAGGACTTCGGCCATTACCGGGCCGGTGGCACAGGGGAGTCGGTGGGCGCTTTCCTGGCACGTATCGAGGCCGGCCTGCGCGCCGAGCGGACGCAGACCGATGCCCAGGTCTGGATCACGCACGCTGGGGTGATCAGGGGTATTCACTGGCTGCTGGAGGGGCGCCTTGCATCATCGGGCCTGCCAGGGGAACCGGAAGGATCTTCCGTGATGGACGCAGCCATCGCCCAGCGCCTGCCCACGGCGCAGGAGTGGCCCCGCATCGAGGTTGCGTTCGGCGAGCCCTGGCCGCTGATGGCGCGTCACCGGTTGCGGATCTCGCTGGCGGGCTGCTGACGGCGTGTCATCGGCTGCCGCGGATCCTGATGGCTGACAGGTGGCGGTTGGCCGTTGGCCGTGATTCTGGCCGGATGGGTGCAGATTGTTCAGAACAGCATGGGGGCGTTGCGCAGCAGCACGTATACCCCGGTGCCGGCGAAGATGCTGAGCAGCGCGTGATGCCAGCGCCATTGCAGCCCCACCGTGACCAGAATGGCGATGAGGGCGGGCCAGGCGCCCACGGTGGGGGCATCCTGCCGGATGAAGCCGACCAGCGTATGGATGAGCAGCAGCGCCAGGATGGCAGCCGGCAGGAAGCGCCCCAGGGCGCGGATGAGGCGGTGGCGGCTGAGCAGGCCGGCCGCCACGAAGGGCAGGGCCCGCAGGGCGAAGGTGACGACCGCCATGACCAGGATGGCGGTGATGGCGCTCCAGCCGGTCAGCATGCGCGATTCTCCGGCTTTTTCCACGACAGGCCGATGCAGGCCACCACCGAAAGCGCAATGGCCGCGAGCATGGCCTGATCGGGGAAGAGCGCCCAGCCGAAGGCATAGGCCACGACCGCCGTGACCAGCGGGGCCACCTGGTGGTGGGTGTTCCACTGCGACATCACCAGGATGGCAAACAGCGCCGCCAGACTGAACTCGAAACCCTGCAGCGCTGGCGAGACGCTCATGCCGATGAAGTTGCCGATGCAGCTGCCCAGTATCCACCAGCCGTGGTTGAGCATGGCCACCCCGACGACCTGGCGGGGCGTAGCCTGCGGAGGCAGGGTGGTGATGAGCGAATAGCTCTCGTCGGTCAGTGCCCAGGCCAGGTAGGCACGTGCCCAGCGTCCCCTGGGCAGGCGGTCCAGCACCGACAGACCGTAGAAGATGTGGCGAAGATTGACCACCAGGGTGGCCACGGCGATGGCTGCCAGCGATTCGCCGGCCGCGAACATGGGCACTGCCATGAACTGTGCGGCGCCGGCATAGACCAGCAGGCTCATGAGCGGCGCCACCCACCAGGCGGCGCCTGCCTGCGCCATGAGAAAGCCGAAAGCGATGCCCAGCGGAATGTAGCCCATGGCCACCGGAACGGACAGCCGAAAGACCGAGAGCGGCGGGGCAGAGGCGGGGGAGGATTTGGCAGATGCAGCCATGGGCAACGACATGAGGCGGCCCGATGGCCAGAAACGAAAAAAGCCCCGGAGGGGCTTTTTGCGGCTGCCGGCAGCAAGGAAGTGGTAGAGAAGGGTGGACTTGAACCACCGACCTCACGATTATGAGTCGTGCGCTCTAACCAGCTGAGCTACATCTCCACATTCGCTGCAAGGCAAGTTCTGCATTCTACACGGTTTTTGCCGGACTTCAATACCCTGCGTGCAATGTCTGGCATCAAGGGCATTCGGGACCCATCCGGGCCCTGCTCAGGCCCGGGGAGACCTCATGCCCTGGCCGCATCCCGCGCCGCGCGAATGGCATCGCGGGTGGCCACGGCCACCTTTCGCGCCTGGTCCGCAAAGTCGGTGCCCTTGCCGGCGTACAGGATGGCGCGTGACGAGTTGATGACGAGCCCGTACCCGTCGGTATCCAGGCCGGCGCGGACGGTGGCGTTCACGTCACCGCCCTGGGCACCCACGCCGGGCACCAGCAGCGGCAGCCGGGGGGCCAGGGCCCGCACGCGGGCCAGCTCGTCGGGGAAGGTGGCACCCACCACCAGGCCCAGCTCGCCGTTCACGTTCCAGGGGCCGGCAGCCAGCCGGGCCAGGTGTTCATAGAGCTTCTCGGGCTGCGCGCTGGAGGCCGTGTCGGAGGCTGACTGGCGCGGGGACTGCGCTCCAGGGGGAATCCCTGTCGCATTTCCGGCGGACAGCACGGACAGGGCCTGCAAGTCGTTGCCGCCCGGATTGCTGGTGCGGCACAGCAGGATCAGCCCGCGGCCGGCCCATTCGAAGTAGGGCTCGATGGAGTCGAAGCCCATGAAGGGCGACAGCGTGAGCGCATCGGCCTTGAAGCGGTCGAAGGCCTCCACGCCGTACTGACGGGCGGTGCTGCCGATGTCGCCGCGCTTGGCGTCCAGGATGACCGGGATGCCGGGGTGCGCGGCGTGGATGTGCGCAATCAGGCCGGCCAGCACGTCTTCGGCCCCCTGGGCGGCGAAGTAGGCGATCTGCGGCTTGAAGGCGCAGACGGTGTCGGCGGTGGCGGCGATGATGTCGCGGCAGAAGCGGTCGATGGCCTCCGGCCCCGTACCCAGATGGGCGGGGATGCGGGCCGGATCAGGGTCCAGCCCCACGCACAGCATCGAGTCGGCGGCCTGCCAGCGCTGGCGCAGCGTGTGGGTGAAACTCGGGGTCGTGTTCATGGCTGCGGCTGGCCTCTCAGGCGCGGGTCTTCTCGAAGTCCTTCAGGTAATCCACCAGCGCCTGCACGCCTTCCAGCGGCATGGCGTTGTAGATGGAGGCGCGCATGCCGCCCACCGAGCGGTGTCCCTTCAGGTTGGCCAGCCCGCGTTCGGCCGCGCCCTTCAGGAAGGCAGCATCCAGCGCCTCGTCGGCCAGCGTGAACGGCACGTTCATCCACGAGCGGTCTGCCTTGGCCACGGGATTGCGGAAGAAGCTGCTGGCATCCAGCGTGTCGTACAGCAGCCGGGCCTTTTCCTCGTTGCGACGGGCCATCTCGGTCAGGCCGCCCAGCTTCTTCAGCCACTGGAAGACCAGCCCGGCCAGGTAGATCGAGTAGGTGGGCGGGGTGTTGATCATCGAGTCGTTCTCGACCTGCTTGCCATAGTCCAGGATGGACGGCATGGTCTTGCGGGCACGGCCCAGCAGATCCTCACGGATGATGACCAGCGACAGGCCAGCCGGCCCGATGTTCTTCTGGGCGCCGCCGTAGATCATGCCGTAGCGGCGCACGTCCAGCGGCCGCGACAGGATGTGCGACGAGGCATCGGCCACCAGCGGCACGTCGCCCACGTCGGGCGTCTGCTGGAATTCCACCCCGCCGATGGTCTCGTTGCCGCAGATGTGGACATAGGCGGCCTTCGGGTCCAGCTGCCAGGTCTCGCGTGCCGGCAGGCGGGTGTAGTTGTCGGCCTTGCTGCTGGCGGCCAGCCGCACGGTGCCGAAGCGCTGGGCTTCCGAATAGGCCTTGCCGGACCAGACACCGGTGTCGATGTAGTCGGCGCTACCGCCTTCGGGCAGCAGGTTCAGTGGCAGGGCAGCAAACTGCAGCGTGGCGCCACCGGCCAGGAACAGCACCTTGTACTTGGCCGGGATGTCCAGCAGCTCGCGCAGGTCGGCCTCGGCCTGGGCCTGAATGCCCATGTAGTCCTTGCCACGGTGGCTCATCTCCATCACCGACATGCCGGTGCCATGCCAGTCGGGCATTTCGGCGGCAGCCTGGGTCAGAACGGCCTCGGGCAGCACGGCGGGACCGGCACTGAAGTTGAAGAGCTTGCGCATGGGAAGACTCCTGCGGGGCGGAAAACGAAAAGGGATGTCGAAAGGGCACACCCTGACATGGGCGGGCCCTGAAACGGGTGCGCACTATTCTAGTCGCAGCGCCTGCTGCCACCCAGTCCGCGAACGCGGGGGTGCTTGGGCAGCCTGCCGGGTGGGCGGTGCATGGCGGCCATGTATCGCCATGTCATCGCCATGAAGCGGCTTGTTTCCGCTTTGTTGCGGGTGTCGGCAGGCGGCCTTCATGATGCGTTGTGGGGGGCGTGACCGTGCCGGAGCGGCATCGTCATGCCGATGAACGGCGGGTGGTGAATTGACGCCCTGCGCCGTGATCGGGTGATAATTTGCGCGTTTCATCGAACACCGCGGCCCGATGCCGCCAGGAGAACAGCATGTCGACAGTTTTTGATCGCACGGCCTCGGCCCAGTCCCTGACGGCGCAGGCGCGGCCCCAGACCGGTACGGGACGTGGCGCCCGTCAGGCCGTGGTGACGGCCGTGGCCGTGGCCCTGCTGGTGGCGGGATGTGCCGGCATGGACGACACCCAGCGGCGCACGGCCGCCGGGGCGGGCATCGGCGCAGCCGTCGGTGCCGCCCTGGGCGGCAATGCCTCCGGTGGCAAGGGCGTGCGCAACGGTGCGCTGATCGGTGGCGCCATTGCCGGCATCGGCACCTACATCTGGTCGCGCCAGATGGAAGAGCAGAAGCGCGCCATGGAAGAGGCCACGGCTGGCACCGGCGTGCAGGTGACGCAGACCCGCGAGAACCTGCTGCAGCTGGACATCCCCAGCGACATCTCGTTCCGCGTCAACAGCGCGGCCATCCTGCCCAACTTCCAGCCGATCCTGGATCGCTTTGCGCAGACGCTGGTGGCCAACCCGGCCACCACGGTGCAGATCATCGGCCACACCGACAGCACCGGCACCGATGCCATCAACAACCCGCTGTCGGTCAACCGTGCGGCCAGCGCGCGTGACTATCTGGTAGCGCGCGGGGTGCAGGTCTCGCGCATCATGATTGACGGCCGTGGCAGCCGTGACCCGATTGCCGACAACAGCACGCCGGCCGGTCGTGCCCAGAACCGCCGCGTGGAAATCTACGTGGGTCAGGCCGCCAGCCCCGAACAGCAGCAGCGTGCCGGCCAGTACGGCAACGGCCAGAACGGTCAGTACCAGGGGCAGGGCCAGAACGGTCAGTACAACAATGGTCAGTACAACCGTCAGGGCGGCCAGTACAACACGGGCTACCAGGGCGGCCAGCGCAGCAGCTATCAGCCACAGCGCGGTTCAGGCCAGTGGAGCCAGGACGGCAGCTATCAGGGCAGCGACGGCTACACGCAGACCATCCAGTAAGTTTCCAGGGCCTGCATGAGGCCCGAGCTGCACGGTCCGCAGCCTGTCCGTCGTGATGGGCTGCGGACGCTTTCATTCACCCCTCCCCATTCACCCGGTCTGGTTGCTGCCGGGAAAGCGTCGCCGGATGTCCTTTGGTTCCGATGCTTTTCTGCGGTTGCCGGCCGGGTCATTCGTTTTCATGAAGGATAGATCCACCGCCGGCAGCCATCGCGCTTCGGGCAAGAGCGCCGCCGACAAGACAGGCTCCGGCCGAGGCAACCCCCAGCTGGGTATCGGCTTTCTGTACCGGGAACTCTGGCGCTTTGCCGCTGGGCGGCGCAGCACGCTGATGTGGGCGGTGCTGCTGCTGATCGGCTCGCAGGGTTTCAAGCTGGCGGTGCCGGCGCTGGCAGGTACCGCGCTCAACACGTTGCAGGCGCAGGGGCTGGCCGGACTTTCGCAGGCGGCGCAGATGGTGGCACTGGTGTTTCTGGCCACGCTGGCCAGCTGGCTGATGCACGGCCCGGGCCGCATTCTGGAGCGCAACGTGGCACTGGTGGTGCGCCAGCGCGTGTCCACCGACCTGATGGAGCGGCTGTATGCCGCGCCGCTGGCCTGGCACGAGACCCAGCATGGTGTGGAGACGGCGCACCGGGTGCAGCAGACCACGCGCGCGCTCTACGACTTTGCGCAGAGCCAGTTCATCTATCTGCAGAGCGTGGTGCGGCTGGTGGGGCCGGTGGTGGCGCTGTGGCTGATCTCGCCCTGGGTGGGCGTGGTGGCTGTGGTGGGCTATCTGGTGCTGGCGGCCATCATTGTGGCCTTCGACAAGGTGATGATGCGCCTGGCGCGTGAAGAGAACGCCGCCGACCGGGAATACTGGGCCAGCCTGTCCGATGGTCTGGTGAACGTGCTGTCGGTGCTGGCGCTGCGGCTGCAGCGCGGCGTGCTGAAGCTGGTGGAGACGCGGCTGGATGCCGTCTTTGCGCCGGTCCGTCGTGCCATTGTCTACAACGAGGGCAAGTGGGCCACGGTCGATCTGCTCAACTGCGTGCTGTGGATCGTTCTGCTATCACTTTACGTCTGGCTGTCGATGCAGGGCATGGTGCCGGCCGGGCCGGAGGTGCGGGCTGCGGCTGATGCGGCAGCCGGTGCCGCGAGCAGTGCTGCGTCGGCGGCAGAGGGGGCAGCCGAAGGCGTGCGCATCGGCAACCTGTTCATGGTGTACGAATATGCGCTGCAGGCCGGCAGCGTGATCACCGGCGTGGCGGCCCACTTCCAGTCGCTCACCCGGCAGAAGGTCGACTACACCAGCGGTGACGAGATCCGTGCGCTGCCGCTGCCGGCCGAGCAGGCTGGTGCCGTCGGTGCTCCGGAGGTCGCAGCGATTCCGGAAGACTGGCAGCAGCTGAAGCTGTCTGCCGTGGTGTTCGAGCGCCAGCCTGCCGATCCGTCCAGCCCCGAGGCGGCGGGCGGTTCGCTCACCGGCATCGACCTGCAGCTGCAGCGCGGCAAGCGCTATGCGCTGGTGGGCCCCAGCGGTTCGGGCAAGACCACGCTGCTGCGGTTGCTGGCCGGCCTGTATGCGCCGTCGGCAGGGCAGCTGAAGGCGGATGGCCAGGGCCCGCTGCCGGCAGCTGCCGTGGCACCGGCGCTGCGCTCGGTGGCCACGCTGCTGCCGCAGGATGCCGAGCTGTTTGGCGGCACGCTGCGCGAGAACCTGGCCATGGCCGATGCCGTGGGGGGCAATGCCGAAGCGGCTCAGCGGACCGGGGACAGCCACTATGCCCGCGCCCTGGAGACGGCGCAGGCCAGTGCCTTCGTGGCGAAGATGCCGGGCGGGCTGGATGCCAAGGTGACGGCTCGCGGAGGCAACCTGTCGGGCGGCCAGCGTCAGCGGGTGGCCATTGCACGCGCCCTGGTGGCGGCCGAAGCCAGCAGCCTGCTGCTGCTGGACGAGCCGACCTCGGCACTGGACCCGTCCACCGAGGCGGCGCTGATCGAGTCGTTCTTCGAGGCACGCGCCGATGCCACCATCGTGGCGTCCATCCATCGTCCGTCGCTGCTGCCGAAGTTCGATGCGCTGATCATGGTGGAAGCCGGCCGGGTGGTGGCAACCGGACCGCTGGGCACGATCCATTCCGATTCCCCGCAGCTGGCCGCCTTCCTGAAGCAGGGCGAGGAGGCTGCAGCGTCGATGAAACGGAAGGGGTGATGGTCATGAGGTCGGGATGACGCACATGTGCATCCTGCATCGGCACCCGGGTGCGTGGCTGCATCCATCACCGCAAGCACGTTGATGGCGTGGCCGGGGAAGGAGGGAGCACGGCAGTAGAATGGGCTCACACGGCCCGCCTCATCCGGCTCTTGCCTTGACGGTGCACACCGTCGGGACGTCCGGATACTTGGGCGGGCTGCTCCATCATCCCTTTGCAAGGAGAACACGATGATCCAGTTCAAGCTTCCCGACATGACCTGCGGCCACTGCGAAAAGACCGTGCGTGCCACGGTGGCACAGGTGGACGCAGACGCCAAGGTCACGGTGGACCTGGCCACGCATCAGGTCAGCATCGATGGCAAGGCCGATCGTGAGACGCTGGCCCAGGCACTGACCGAAGCAGGCTACCCGCCGGCGCAGTGAGAAAGACGCCAGGCCCGCAAGGCCTGTATTGAATGGAAAACGGCCGGCGCCCCCGAGCAGGAGGCGCCGGCCGTTCTCATGGGGTGTCCCGACATTTCCGGAAGGCCCGGAGCGTCAGCTCAGCCAGTGCACGATCATCGGGGCGATGATGGCGGTGATCAGGCCGTTCAGGCCCATGGCCAGGGCTCCAAAGGCGCCGCCGACTTCCGAGAGCTGGAAGGCGCGGGCGGTGCCGATGCCGTGGGCTGCCAGACCCAGGGCGAAGCCGCGCACGGCATCATCCTCGATGCGCAGCAGCTTGAACACGGCCGGTGCCACGATGGCACCGAAGATGCCGGTCAGCAGCACCACGGCCATGGTGAGCGAGGGCGAGCCGCCCAGGTTCTCGGCGATGGCCATGGCGATCGGGCCGGTGGCCGATTTGGGCGCCATGGCCACCAGCACGCCCTGGCTGGCACCGGCGATCCGGCCCAGGCCCCAGGCCCCCAGCACGGCTATCAGGCTGCCTACCAGCAGGCTGGTGAGCAGCGGCCCGGCCAGGCGGGTCAGCGGCTTGATCTGGGCGTACAGTGGAATGGCCAGGGCCACCGTCACGGGGCCCAGCAGGAAGTGCACGAACTTTGCACCGGCAAAGTACTCCTGATATTCCACCCCGGTGAGCTTGAGCAGGCCCACCACCACAATGACGGCCAGCATGATGGGGTTGGTGAGCGGGTTGCCGTGGCAGCGGCGGTGGATCCAGACGGCGATCTGGAAGGCCACCAGCGTGAGCAGCAGCCCCAGCAGGGGGCTGGCCGAGAGGTAGGTGCGTACCTCGTCGTAGTAGTTGTGGGGACCGTGGATCACGACTCGGTCTCCTCGTTCTGGCGGTTGCCGATGAGTTTCTGCAGCAGCCAGGCCGTGATGGCGATGACCAGCGGCGTGCCCACGACCACGCCCAGCAGGATGGGCAGCCATTCACGCTCCAGCGTGCCGAAGTGCAGCATGATGCCGGCGCCGGCGGGGATGAACAGCATGGACAGATATTGCAGCAGCTGGCGACTTGTCTCGCGCAGCTCCGGCGAAGGGCCTTCGCGGAAGATCAGGGTGATGAAGAGCAGCAGCATGCCGATGACAGGGCCCGGGATGTGCAGGTGAAAGACCTGAGTGATGATTTCGCCGACCAGTTGATAGGCCAGCAGCAGCGTGAATGCGCCGAGCATGGGGGTGACAGCCTGTTGTTGTTCGGAGAAGGAAGGACTCCGAATGGGAATGCCGTCATCAAGGGAAGATCGCTGCCGTGCCGAAGGGGTGGGCTGGACCTTGCCGGAAAAGGTGCCAGGAACAGGCCCATTCGGAGGATCGCTGCGGAACGGCGCTTGTTCTGCCCGTCCCAAGGGGCGGTATTATCCGCCTCCGGTCCCGGGCCTGTGGGGCGCGTGGCGGTCATGCGGGCCGTCTGTTGCTTTGCAGCATCGGATATGACCTGCCGTGATGATGACCATATTGTCCAGGTGTAGGTCACACGTCTGTCCGCGGCAGGGCCCGGCCTTCATCGATCATTTCAGACGGAGCTTGCAAGAACGATGCGCACGACGAAGGATCGCATTCGCCACCTGGTGCTGTTCGAGGTGACGGCACTGCTCATCCTGGTACCCATCGGTGCCGTCTTCTTCGGTTTCGATCCCTTCGAGATCGGCGCGCTGGGCGCCACCACGGCAGCCATCGCGGCGGTCTGGAACTATGTCTACAACCTGGCGTTCGACCGGATACTGAAGAGGCTGACCGGTTCGGTGCACAAGCGCATGCGCGTGCGGGTGCTGCATGCGCTGCTCTTCGAGGGCGGACTGGTGGTGATGCTGGTGCCGCTGATCGCCTGGTGGCTGGACATCAGCCTGTGGGAGGCGCTGGTGGCCGACATCGCGCTGGTGGTGTTCTACGTGGTGTTTGCCTTCGTCTACAACCTGGCCTACGACCACATCTTCCCGATCCCGGAAGGCAAGGCAAAGCCCGCAGACGGCAGTGCCGGACGCTGAGTCCGGCTCATGGGGCCTGCCATCCGGATGGTCAGGCCCCGGCGCTTCCCGTTCAGGCCTTCATGAAGGTCAGCGCGCGCGCATCGAAGTTGCGCAGGTTGGGCAGCACCTGCAGCAGGTTGCTGTCCGAGAGCCCGAACCAGCGGCCCAGGGCAGCGGCATACTGCTCCACCGAATAGCGGGGCACCAGGCGGCCGTTCACGTCGTGGCCCACATCCCGTCCGAACGCCGGGAACTGGCCATACAGCCGTCCGCCCTGCACGGCGCCGCCCACCACGAAATGGTGGCTTCCCCAGCCATGGTCCGTGCCCGAACCATTGGTGAGCATGCTGCGGCCGAAGTCCGAGGCGGTGAACAGCGTCACCTGATCTTCCACGCCCAGGATCTGCATCTGTCGCACGAAATGTTCCAGGGCCTGGTCGACCTGCACGAGCAGCCGGTTCTGGGTGGTCTTCTGGCCGCCATGGGTGTCGAAGCCGCCCAGGCTGACGAAGAACACCTGGCGGCGCACACCCAGGCTCTGCCGGCTGGCGATGATGCGCGACACCATCCGCAGCTGCTCGATGAGCGGGTTGGCGCCGCCGCCACCACGGATGCCGGGCACGGCCAGCAGGCGTGAATCCTGCTCGTTGACCAGGCCGCTGCGCATGCGTTGCTGGTAGTCCAGCGTGCGGCGGTACAGTTCGCTGTAGGTCTGGGCCAGCAGGTTGTCGTTGCTGCGGGAGATCGACAGGATCTCGCGCAGCGGCCGGCCTCCATTGTGAACGTCACCCAGATGCATCTCGGTCTGCACGAAGCCGATCTGGCCGGTGAGCGGCACGCTGTAAGGCGAGACACGGTTGCCCGTCAGCCAGGCGGCGGCACTGTTGCCGGTGGAGATGGCGCTGAAGAACGGCGCGCCGGGGTTGTAGGCCTCGGCCAGCATGCCGGCCAGGTTGCCGCCCCAGCCGCTGCGGCTGCCTTCGGGCGAGAAGGTCTGCCAGGTGGACTGCTGGTCGTTGTGTGAATACAGGCGATCCGGGAAGCGCCGCGACAGGCGGCGGTATTCGTCCGGGGTGATGGGCTCGATCAGCGGCCCCACGTTGGCCACCATGGCCAGTTTCTTCTGGTTGAACAGCTCGCGCGTCTGGATCAGGGCCGGGTGCAGGCCCAGCGTCAGCCCCCGGTTGTCGAAGGCGGCCAGGTTGTCGGGGCTGATGGGCAGCAGACCGCCCGCCGATCCCGGTTCGGGCAGGCCGATGCTGCCACCGCGCAGCGTCTGGTAGCGGTCCCAGGAGCCGCCGCTGGTGGCGACCACGGTGTTGGCCTGATCGTTGCCGCCGTACATGAACAGGCAGATGAGGGCCTTGTAGTCGTCGCTGGACGCACTCTGTGCAGCGGCGGCTCCCATGTGTGCCAGGTTCAGCGCAAAGCCGCCGGATGCGGTCAGCGCCAGGCCCAGGCCCGATTTCAGCAGCTGGCGACGGCCCTGATTGGTGCCGCCATGGTCATGATCGTGAGAGTGGTCGTGGCTCATTTCAGCACCAGGTAGTCAGTGGACAGCAGGGCAAGGTAGAGGGCCAGCGAGACGCGCTCGCGGTACACGCGGCGCATGTCGTCGTTGTTGCGCTTGGGAACGGCTTCCGAGACGGCGCGGTGGATGATGGTGCGGGTGTCGGACTGCATCTGGCCGTTGAGAAACAGCACGTTGATCTCGTCCAGCAGCTGGTCGACGTCCTTGGCCTTGGCAATCAGCGGTTCGAGGTTGAACTTGATCTCGCGGGCCTGGCCGCCGCTGTGACGTTCACCGTCCGGATGGGGAATCATGTCACCCAGACCCACGATGTAGATCGAGGTGCCCCCCACGAAGCGGTCCAGGTAGTCGGCATAGCCCGCCACGCTGCTTTCCTGCGTGATCTGCATCTCGGGGGCCACCAGGCCGGCGCGGGCGACGGGCGTGCCCGCCGGCGAATAGCCCGGACGGTAGAAGTTGAACACCGAGGGCGCGCGCATGGCGGTCTGGTTCAGGTTGCCCGGCACGTCGGTACGGCCGATTCCCCAGTAACCGGTGCGCGAGCTGGCCTCGAGGGCGCGCATCAGGTGGGTGAAGCGCAGCACCGGTTCGCGGATGCGGCCGAAGGAGGGCTGCTTGCGGGCATTGTCGCCCCGCGCTTCTTCATCCAGCAGCACGGCCCGGATCACGGCCTTCATGTCGCCACGCACGCCCTGACCGTTGTTGTTGAAGGCGCTGGCCACACGCCGCACGTAGGCGGGCGAGGGGTTGCTGGTGACCAGACGCTGGATCAGCTGCCGACCGATGAAGGGGCCGACGTTCGGATGGTTGAAGAGGGTGTCCAGTGCCACCTTCAGGTCGGCGGTGGTGCGGGACTGGCCTTCGGCGATGGTGGTGCCCAGGAAGCGCTTTTCCAGCGTGGAGTGGTATTGGTCATAGGCCACCATCGGTCGCGTCTCGCGCTCGTTGGTGTTCTCAGCGCAGTAGCCCGCACGGAAGAAGCACTCGTGGGTCAGCCGTCCGCCGTTCCAGCTCCAGC
>ERZ773075.617-NODE-617-length-25796-cov-8.07401_pt1 | contig 25796 bp, 23 predicted proteins | sample MGYA00580614_ERZ773075 | MGnify/ENA primary metagenome ERZ773075 (study PRJEB29015, sample SAMEA2738021) | human oral metagenome | biome: human oral; feature: human-associated habitat; material: dental | place: China | collected 2043 ... | reverse complement strand
TTTCGCCGCCCTGCTTTTTCTGCCACTCGTGATAGCGGCGAATGCGCGCGGCCGCCTGCTCCAGCGCCTGGCGCTGCGCGGCGGGCAGGCTCTCGAAGGCCGCCTGCAAGTCAGCCGCTTGCAGCTCCAGCGCGGCCATGCTGGCGGCGGGCAGCCGGTCAAACCGGGCCGTGAAGGCCAGCACGGCCTCGTCGCCGCGCGCGCGCACTTCGCGCAGGATGTCTTTGACGCGCTGCTCAATCGCCTCGTCCTGCTCGGCGCTCCAGTGCAGGCGGTCGGTGAAGCGCTCCTGGAAATCAGGCTGGGCCGTGGACAAAAACAAAGGCGAGGCAGTAGGTGACATGGCAGGCCGTATGAGGGTGAAAAGCAAAAGGCAATTGTCACACCCGGCCCAGGGAGCGGATTGCGGCCCGCCGCGAAAGGAGCGAATCGGAATAAAGCGGGGGCCATGAATGGAAGAAGCCGGGCGAGGGCGCATTATTTCGCTCCTTTATCCATAGCGTTACGTCCTAGTAGAACCTGCGCAGAAGGGTATTTCTACCCCTATCTATTTGCTCCTGTTTTTGTTATGAATGACTGATAAAACCAAGCTGGGCAAACCTGGGCGCGGCGTGCCATAGGCCTTGTCGGCAATAACTGTTTTGCCCGGCAGGAATGCGCGGTGCCTTTCCCTTTCAAGTCGTGCGCTGCCTGGGCGTGGTTTGCGCCTCGCGCCCATCCTGATCCGCGCTTTTGCCCCTCACAGCCAGGTTCTGAACAGGGCCTGGGCGAAGGCCGCCCCGCATCCGCCTGCCGTTCACTCAAATAGCCAGGGCGGCCAGATCGGGCGGGCCTTGCTCCAGTCTGGCCAGGGCGGCCAGCAGCCGTGCTTCGGTGCGGTAGTGGGCGGCCAGCGGCTTTTCGCCCAGCACGCCCGCCGCGCGCAGCGCCTGCCGCACGGGGCGCTTGCAGCCCACCAGATGCCAGCCTATGCCGTGCGAGCGCGCCTGCACGAGCAGGCGCGTGAGGGTTTCCGCGCCCGTGGCGTCGAGCCGGTTGATGGACTGCGCCAGCAGCACAACGTGCTGCGTGCCCGGGCGCGCGGCCAGCATGGCGTCCACATACTGTTCAAATGAATTGGCGGTGGCGAAGTCCAGCGCTGCGTCCATGCGCAGCGCCAGGGTGTGCGGCGCCAGCAGGGGCAGGCCATAGGGGTGGCGGTTGCGCAGGCTGCCATCGGCATGCAGGCCCACTTCCACAATGCGCGGGTGCAGGCGCTGATAGACAAAGCGCGCCAGCGTCATCAGCACGCCGGCCAGCACGCCCCAGTAAAGCGCCGGGGCCGTGGCAATCGTCAGCGCCACCGTCAGCAGCGCCATCACGGCCTCCGCGCGCGATACGCGCCACAGCCGCCGGTATTCGCGCGGCTTGATCAGGCCCGCCACCGCCGCCACGATGATGGCCGTGAGCACCGCCTGCGGCACGTGGCGCAGCACAGGCGTCAGCAGCATGAAAGCCGCCAGCACGGTCAATACCGTGAACACGGCGGCCCAGCCCGTTTGCGCGCCCGCATAAAGGTTGAGCGCCGAGCGCGTGAACGACGTGCTGGTGCTGAAGCCCCCTGAAAAAGCCGAAGCCAGCTTGGCCAGCCCCTGGCCGATCAAATCCTGATCGCGCTGCCAGCGCACGCCCTTGCGGGCGTTGTCCACGCGGGCGCTGGCCGCCGTTTCCAGAAAACTCACCAGCCCCAGCACGAACATGGGCAGCACCAGATGCGAGAGGGCCGCCAGGCCCGGCCACTCGGGCAGCGCCAGCGTGGGCAAGCCGCGCGGCAGCTCGCCAATCACCGCGCCGCCGCCAGCCTCAAAGCCCGTCAGCCACGACAGGGCCGACGTCAGCATCAGCAGCGCCAGCACACTGGGAAAAGCAGGCCGCCAGCGCCGCACCAGCAGCAAAGCCGCCAGCGACAGCACGCCATACACCGCCGATGCGCCATGCCAGCCGCGCGCACTCAAACTGCCCCAATCCCAGCCCTCAAGCCCCAGCAAATGAGGCGCTTGCGTGGCAATGATGAGCGCCGCCGTGCCATGCGTGAACGCCATGAGCACCGGCGTGCTCACCAGATTGAGCAGCCAGCCAAAGCGCGCCAGCCCCAGCGCCAGTTGCAGCGCCCCTGCCATGAGCGCCAGCCACACGGCCAGCAACACCCACTGCGCGCTGCCCGGCGCAGCCAGCCCCGTGAGCGAGGCCGACACCAGCAGCGACGACAGCGCCGTCGGCCCCACCGACAGCCGGGTAGATGCGGAAAACAGCGCTCCTGCCAGCGCGGGCAGCAAGCTGGCATACACCCCGGCGGCCGGGGGCATGCCCGCCAGCTGCGCATAGGCCACGGCCTGCGGCAGCATCATCATGCCCACGGTCAGGCCCACCAGCGCCTCGCTGCGCAACAGGGCGGGCGTGGGGCGCGGCCAGGCCAGAAAAGGCAGCAAACGTTGCAAGCGGAGTGGGTCAGACGCGGCGCTGGCGCTGGGGCCGGACGCCAAGCCGCCTGCCGCTGGCCCGGCAGGCGGATCGTCTGGAGGGGATGCAGGCGCGGATGACATGGCGGGCCGTATGGTAGGGGCGCTTCAGAGCCTGTTCGGGGTCTGGCCGTGAGAGGGGCGAAAAGCGCCGCCCCGGCGCCGCGCCAGTCAGCGATTACTGCTCTTCCAGCAGCGAGCGCAGCATCCATGCCGTTTGCTCGTGCAGGGTCAGGCGCTGCGTGAGCAAATCGGCTGTCGGCTCGTCGCCCGCCTTGTCGGCCAGCGGGAACAGATCGCGCGCCGTGCGGGCCACGCCCTCGTGGCCTTCCACCAGGATGCGCACCATCTCCAGGGCCTTGGGCGGATGCGCGGGCGCGTCTTTCAGGCTGGCGAGCTTGCCGAACTGGGCGTAGGAGCCGGGCGCCACATGGCCCAGCGAGCGAATGCGCTCGGCAATCGGATCCACCGCGTTCCACAGTTCCGTGTACTGCGCCATGAACATGTCATGCAGGGAATTGAACAGGGGGCCCGTCACGTTCCAGTGGAAGTTGTGCGTGGTCAGATACAGCGTGTAGGTGTCGGCCAGCAAATGCGACAGGCCGCTGGCGATGGCGGCGCGGTCTTTTTCTGAAATGCCGATATTCACGGCAGGCGCGCCGCTTGCTTTTCTGACGGCCTTGTCTGTGCTGGCCGAAGCGCTTTTGACGGTTTTCTTGACCATGAGAAATCTCCTGGAATGAAGGGGAAAAGAAGAAAGAAAAAGCCCGTTCTGAATAACAGGCATTCTCACTATATCCACCTCCTATCCACCTCCTGGCAGCGCCTTGCCGCCGCGCCATCCCCGGGTTTCGTTACGGTCTGTTCACCCTGCCGCCTTACCATCGCCATTCCTGAAAAACTGCACGTGCTTGCCTGATGAAACTCTCTTGCCTGACATGGGGGCGGCGCCTGCCGGGGCGCCTTGCTGGCGTGGCGGCCAGCGCCTGGCTCGTGGCCGGGTGCGCTGGCGTCTCCGGCTCGCCCCCGGCGCTGCTGGACTACCAGCCCGAAGACTTCAGCGCCAACACCCATTCGCATCTGTTCGCCGCCACGCCCCAGCACACCTGCGAAGCTGCGCGGCGCGCCCTGCTCAGCCAGGGCTACGTGCTGGAAGAAGGCAAGGGCGGCAACGCCCAGCAGGTGGTGGGCCGCAAATTCTTCCAGCCAGACGCCAACTACCACGCCCAGCTTGAATTCCGCGTGGTCTGCGCCGCCTTGCAAGACAAAGACGGCCAGCCGCAGACCATGGCCTTCGCCAGCGGCCTACAAGAGCAATACGGCCTGCGGCGCGTCAAGGACTCCGCCTCGCTGGGCGTGGGCGTGGCCTCGCTGTCGGTGCCGCTGGAAGGCGGGCACGACTCGATGGTCAAGATTTCCAGCCGCACCGTCACCCGCGCCCATCTGTACGAGCAGTTTTTCGATCTCATTGGCCGCTATCTGCCCACCGTGGCCGCTCCCGCGCCAGCCACGGCCATCGCGCCCGCCGCTCCGGCGCAGCCGCCCGCCGCGCCCGAAGTGACCAAGCCAGCCGCCGCCGCTGGCCCGGCGCAAGCCAGCCAGTGATGCGGCGCTGATTGCGCACGTCAGGCGGCATCAAAAAAAAGAGCAAATTTAGAGGCATGAAAACACCCGTTCGCGCAAGCTCCACTAGGACGTATTGCTATTTATATAGGAGCGAAATAAGTCCCTACTGCCAGCCTGTCCACGGGTGCGGAAAGCGCGAACTCAGGCGCTCTGCTGCGTGGCAGGCCCTCGCGGGGTTGCTGGAGCAGCGTCTTGCAACCCATCCCCGATCCGCCTTTTCGCCCTTCACGGCCCCGCTCTAAACAGTCTCAGGCCGCAGGCAGCAGCAGCGCCATGCGGTGCAAGGCTTCGCTGGCTTGCCGGTGGCCGTAGAGAAAGCCGGTGCGCGGCCACCATTGCCGCATTTCGCGCAGCATGGGCTGGCATTGGCCCAGGCTGAAGGGCTGCGGCGCTTGCATCAGGCACAGCACGTTGGGTGCGGGCGGGCGGCGGGCGGCCAGCACAAGGCGGGCCGTGGCGCTGGCTTGCAGGTTTTCAAAGGCGGCCTGCTGGCTGCCGCCTTCACCGTACAGGGCGATGAGGCGGCCTTGCGGCGCTGGGCGGGGCGGCGGCTCGCCTGCGGGTGTGTGCAGCCGGGCCATTTCAGCAACGCTGGCCCAGTCAAAGCCAATGCGGCGTCCCTGCGGCGGCTCTGGCGAGTTGTCCGCCAGCGCGGTCAGCAGCGCCAGCACAGGCTCCAGGTGCTCATGGTGGCCGCACAGGTGCAGCGCGCGCACGCTTTCAATGGGCGAGTGCGGCAGCAGGCAGTCGCTGGGCAGCGATTCGGCCACGCCAATGGCGTGGCTGCGCATGGGGCGCGGGCACAGCAGAAAGGCGGTTTCATGCGGGATGCGGTCGCGCTCGGGCGGCCAGTCGAGTTCCGACACCAGCAGGACGTTGGGGTTCTCAAGCACGAAGGGCGAGGGGCGCATGGCGGGTCTTCAGCTCATCAGCTCTTCGATTTCGCTGGCCGCCACGGGCACGCCGCGCGTGAGCAGCTCGCAGCCTTCGGCGGTGATGAGTGCGTCGTCTTCAATGCGGATGCCGGTGTTCCAGAATTTTTCCGGCGCGGCGCTGCCAGCGCGCACGTAAAGGCCCGGTTCCACGGTGAGAACCATGCCGGGGCGCAGAACGCGGCTGGGCAGGGCGCCATCGGCCTGGCGGGGCGCGCCTGGCTCGGCGTAGCTGCCGCAGTCGTGCACGTCCATGCCCATCCAGTGGCTGGTGCGGTGCATGTAGTAGGGGGCGTAGGCGCGGGCGGCCACGGCGTCTTGCACGCTGCCGTGCTGGTTGTGCGTGAGGATGCCCAGGTCGAACAGCCCTTGCGTGAGCGTGCGCACGGCGGCTTCATGCGGCTCATTGAAGCGCGCGCCGGGGCGGGTGGCGTCAATGGCGGCCTGTTGCATGGCCAGCACCACGTCGTAAAGCGCGCGCTGCGCGGCGGTGAAGCGCCCGCTGGCGGGAAAGCTGCGGGTGATGTCGCTGGCGTAGCCGTGCAGCTCGCAGCCGGCGTCTATCAGCACCATGTCGCCCGGGCGCACGGGCGCGCTGCCAGCCGGGTAGTGCAGCACGCAGGCGTTGGCGCCGCTGGCGACGATGTTGCCGTAGGCCGGAAATTCGGCCCCGCTTTGGCGGAATTCGTGCAGCAGCTCCGCTTCCAGATGGTGTTCGCGCGCGTCCTGCCCCTGCCGCAGCATGGCGGCGCTGCGTTGCATGGCGCGAATGTGGGCGCGCGCGCTGATGGCGCAGGCGCGGCGGATCAGCTCCAGCTCGTGCGCGTCCTTGATCAGGCGCATTTCGTCCAGCGGGGCGCAGGCGTCATGCAGCTCGGCAGGCGCTGTCACGCCCTGCCGCGCGCGGGCGCGCACCTTGCCCAGCCAGCCCTCCACGCGCGCGGGCAGCCCTTCATGCACGGCAAAGGGAAACCACACGGCGCGGCGGTTTTCCAGCAGCGCGGGCAGGCGCTCATCCAGCTCGCTGATGGCGTGGGCCTCATCCACGCCCAGCGCGGCGGGCGCGGCTTGCGGGCCTAAGCGGATGCCCGTCCAGATTTCGCGCTCTTCATCCTTGGGCTGGCAAAACAGCACGCTTTGGCCTTCGCCCGTCAGCGCCAGCCAGCTGCCGGGTTCGGCAAAGCCGGTGAGGTAATAAAAGTAGCTGTCGTGCCGGTAGGGAAAGTCGCAATCGCGGTTGCGCAAGCGCTGCGGCGCGGTGGGAATGAGGGCCAGGGCCTCTGGCCCGATGTGCGCGGCCAGGCGGGCGCGACGGCCGGCATAAGGAGTGCAGGGAATGCTCATGGGGAACGGCAATGCGTGAAGTTTTGGGGCGGGAGTGTAAGAACCTGTGTGAAGCCCATCCAAGGGCGCGAAAAGCGCCGTCTCGCGAGGGCTTGAGACTCGCTTCCCCAACCCAGTCCGTCACTCCTCATTGCCAGGCTCTGATGCGGCGGCGCTATCTGCTACGCCAGAAAAAGAAGAAAGAGGTAATCAGCTCTTTATTCCATAGCAAGAGGTCCTAGTGGAATCAGCGTAGAACAGCTTTTTCAGCCACTGGATTTGCTTTTTTTGAACTGACGGAAGCGGGAACGGCGCGATCCCCCCTATGGCAGTGAAGCCGTCATAGGCATTGATTTCAAAGACAATAAGAATCGTTTGCAATCATTTGCATTCAGATGCCGTTTTTCATCAACACATTGGCGCGCAAAGGAGTTTCGCCATGCCCATCTCATCCCATCCCATCCGGCGGCCTGCCATGCGCGCGGGCCTGATCGCTCTGGCAGCCTTGGGCTGTGTGCAGGCCGCGCAGGCGCAGACGGCGCGTGATGACGGCCAGGCCAGCGGCGGCGCAGCCGCCACTCTGCCAGCGGTGACGGTGCGCGAAAATGCGGCGCTGCGGCCCATGGATCTGCCGCCCGCGCATGCCGGCCGGCAGGTGGCCAGCGGCACGCGGCTGGGGCTGCTGGGTAGCCGCGAGGTGATGGAAACGCCCTTTTCCACCATCAGCTACACCAGCGAACACGTGCAAAACACCCAGGCACACGGGCTGGCAGACGTTGTCAGCCGCACAGACCCGGCGGTGTTCAACAACGGCGCAACAGGGATGCTGCTTGAGAGCATGAGCATTCGCGGCTTCAACGTGGCGCACCGCGACATGGCCCTGGGCGGGCTGTATGGGCTGACGCCCTTTTACCGCGTGACGCCGGAGATGTTCGAGCGCGTGGAAGTCCACAAAGGGCCTTCGGCGCTGCTGGGCGGCATGCCGCCGGGCGGCTCGGTGGGCGGCGCGGTCAATCTCGTGCCCAAGCGTGCGGGTAGCAAACCGCTGACGCAGCTGACGGGCGCGTTCATGAACGAAGGCCAGTGGGGCCTGCATGCCGACGTGGGGCGGCGCTTTGGCCCGCAGCAGGAATGGGGCGTGCGCTTCAACGCCGTCTGGCGCGACGGCAAAGGCCCCGTCAAGCCGCAAAAGCTGGGCGCGCGGCTGGCGGCCCTGGGCTTGGACTGGCGCGGCGCGCGGGCACGCCTGTCGGCCGATTTGTTCGAGTCGCGCGACAGCCTGGATGGCGTGAACCGGGGCATCAGCCTGGCGCCGGGCGTGCCGCTGCCGCGCGCGCCCAACCCGCGCACGCTGCTGGCGCCAGACTGGACTTTTGGCAAGTCCAAAGACAGGGCCGTGATCCTGCGCGGCGAGTGGGACGTGACGCCAAACGTCACCCTGTGGGCCAATGCCGGGCAGGGCAAGTTTGATTTCGACTCCATCGCCAGCTCCGTCTACGGGGTGGCCGACACGCAGGGCACGTTCATCAACGACTTCGCCCACCAGCGTGACCGGCGCGACCGGCGTGCGGCCAGCGCGGGGCTGCACGCGCGCTTTGCCACGGGCAGCGTGGCGCACCAGCTGGCGGCCAGCTTTGACTGGCAGCACGAGCAGCGTGAATTCGGCTTTCTGCTGCGCATGCTCTCCGCGCCGTGGGTCACCAACCTCTACCGCCCCGCATGGGGGCCTGCGGTCAGCCGCGCCTTCAGCAATGCGGCGCTGCCGCCGTCGGGCAACTCGCGCCTGTCCGGCTTGGCCGTGGCCGACACGCTCTCATTTGCCGATGGCCGCGTGCAGCTCACCGTGGGCGTGCGCCGCCAGAAGGTCAGCAGCGCCAGCAGCTCATGGTTCAACCCGGCCGCGCCGTGGACGTTCTACAAATCCAGCGCCACCTCGCCCGCCGTGGCCGTGCTGCTCAAGGCCAGCGAACAGGTGTCGGTGTACGCCAACTACATCGAAGGCCTGAGCGAAGGCCAAAGCGCCCCGCTGGGCACGGCCAATGCGGGGCAATTGTTCGCCCCCTACAAGACCAGGCAGCACGAAATCGGCGTGAAACTGGCGCAAGGCGATCTGACGCACACCGTGGCGCTGTTTCAAATCAAACAGCCCAGCGCCTGGACCGACCCCGTGACCAACCGCTTCGCGGCCGACGGCCGCCAGCGCAATCGCGGCCTGGAGTGGAGCGTGACCGGCCAGCTGCGGGCGGGCCTGCGCGTGCTGGGCGGCGCCAGCTGGACGCAGGCCACCCTCACGCGCACCGCTGGCGGCGTGAACCAGGGCAAACAGGCCGTGGCCACGCCGCGCCGGCAAGCCAAGCTGGGGCTGGAGTGGGACGCGCTGCCAGGCCTGACGCTGGCGGGCAACCTGCGCAGCGCCTCGCGCCAGTACATCGACGCGGCCAACACGCTGCACACGCCCGGCCGCACCGTTTTTGATGTGGGCGCGCGCTACGTGCTCCCCACGGCAGGCCGCCGCGTCACCTTGCGCGCCGCTGTGCAAAACGTGACGAACAAGGCTTACTGGGCCGGCGAGCTCTACTACGGCCTGGGCGCGCCGCGCACCGTGCTGCTGAGCGCGACGGTGGATTTTTGAGAGCCTGTTTGCAATCTGCCCGTTCGCGCTTCGCGGCCCATCCTGCCCCCGCGCTTTTGCCTTTACGGCCAGACTCTGAACATGGCTCTCAAATCACCCGCTTGCGCACCCACAGCACCAGCACTTCGGCGGCGATGACGACGGCGAAGATGGTGATGAGCACCAGCGCCACGCGGTCCCAGTAAAAAAGGTCGATGGCGGTGTTCAGCGCCACGCCGATGCCGCCTGCGCCCACCAGGCCGAGCACGCCCGATTCGCGCACGTTGATGTCCCAGCGCAGCAGCGCCACCGACCAGAAAGAGGGCTTGATGTGCGGCCAGTAGCCGTACCAGATTTGCGCAAAGCGCGTGGCGCCTGCGGCCTGCAAGGCTTCGATGGGGCCGCGCGGGGCCTGCTCCAGCGCCTCGCCCACGAGCTTGCCCACAAAGCCTACCGAGCGCAGCGCAATGGCCAGCATGCCCGCCAGCGGGCCGGGGCCGAAGATGGCCACGAACAGCAGCGCCCACACCAGCGAATTGACCGAGCGGCTGGCCACCAGCAGCACGCGCGCCACGAAGTTGAGCAGGCGGTTGGGCGTGACGTTGCCCGCCACCATCACGCCCAGCGGCAGCGCCAGCGCCAGTGACAGCAGCGTGCCCAGCGTGGCCATGTGCAATGTTTCCAGCAGGGCGCTGCCCACGGCTTGCCCGAAGTAGCTCCAGTCCACGGGCCACATGCGCCGGAGCATGTCGCCCATTTGCTCGGGCGCGTCGTAGAGGAATTCGGGAATGACTTCCACCGTGCGCGCGGCCTGCACGATGGCGGCAACAATGAAAAGGCCCAGCGCGTAGCGCAGCAGGCGCTGGCCCATGCTGCGCCGCTGCCAGGTTTGCGGCGCGGCGGCTGGCGTTGCGGCGGGTTCAGACATCGAGCGCCTTTCGCACGGCGTTGACCGCCACTTCACCCAGCACGATGATGGCGATGACCGTCGCCAAAATGGTGCAGACAAAACCGTATTCGTAGCGCAGAAAGGCCGAAAACAGCGCCCCGCCGATGCCGCCCGCGCCGACGATGCCCACCATCGTTGAATTGCGCAGGTTGGAATCGAGCTGATACGTGGCAAAGCCCACAAAGCGCGTTGTCACTTGCGGCAGCACGCCAAACAGCACCACGTTGGCAAACGAAGCGCCCGTGGCGCGGATGGCCTCGATGGGCTTGGGCGAAATCTCTTCGATGGCATCGGCAAACAGCTTGCCCACAAAGCCCACCGTGGCCACCACCAGCGCCAGAATGCCCGCCAGCGGCCCGAAGCCCACGGCCTTGACGAACAAGATGGCGCTGATCACCGGGTGCAGCGCGCGGCAGGCCGCAATCAGCGTTCTGCCGGCCAGCCGCAGCGGCGCGGGCGAGAGATTGGCCGCCGCCATCAGCCCCACCGGCAGGCTCAGCGCCAGCCCGACGGCGGTGGCCAGCACGGCAATTTGCAGCGTTTCCTTGATGCCTTGCCAAAGCTCGTCCATCTTGCCCAGCTCGGGCGGGAACATGCTGGCCAGAAATTTCGCGCCTTGCCGCCAGCCGTCGGCCAGCCGCTCGCCCGATACGCCCATGTGCGCCAGGCTCCAGGCGCAGTAGGCGGCGGTGATGAGCAGCAGGGCCTTTTGCCCCGCGCTCCAGGAAAAGGGGCGGCGCGCGGCCCGTGCAGCCTGGGCGGCCTGGTTCAGTTCAGCCATGCGCGGCCCCCGTAAATCGTGTTCAGGTGCTCGTCCGTCAGCTCGCCCGGCGCGCCGTCAAACACCACATGCCCGCCGGTCATGCCGATGATGCGGCTGGAGTAGCGGCGCGCCAGCTCCACGTCGTGAATGTTCACCATCACCGGAATGCCGCGCCGCACGCCCTGCTCGTGCAGCAGCTGGATGATTTCGACGGAGGTTTTGGGGTCGAGCGACGAAGTCGGCTCATCGGCCAGCAGCAGCGCGGGCTGCTGCATGAGCGCGCGCGCAATGCCCACGCGCTGGCGCTGGCCGCCGCTCAAGGCGTCGGCGCGCTGGCTGGCGAAAGCGGCCAGGCCCACCACTTGCAGCAGCTCGAAGGCTTGCTGAATGTCGGCCTCGTCGAACTTGCGCCGCCAGGCGCGCCAGGCCGAGAGGTAGCCCAGGCGGCCGGTGAGCACGTTTTCCATCACCGTCAGGCGCTCCACCAGGTTGTATTCCTGAAACACCATGCCGATGCGCCGCCGCGCGCGCCGCAAATCGGCGCCCTTGAGCTGCGCCATGTCCACGGCCTGCCCGTCCGCTTGCAGGATGATTTTTCCCGACGTGGGGTCCACCAGCCGGTTGATGCAGCGAATCAGCGTGGATTTGCCCGTGCCCGAAGGGCCGATGATGCTGGTCAGCCCCGTGCCCTGCACGGCAAAGCTGATGGACTTGAGAACCGGCTGGCCGGGGCGGTATTCCTTGACGAGCTGCTCAATGCGCAGCGCGCCGCATGAAGATGGCGTAAGAGTCTGTCCGGTCATTGCAGACGCGATGAAAAAAAGCGGCCCGGAGGCGGCAGCACGCACTGCGGGCATCAAAAAAAAGAGAGCGAATTCAGACGGGTAAAAATGCCGCCTCGCGCAGTTTCCGCTAGGACATCATGCTATTAAGAAAATAGCGAAAATTCATGAAAAAGCCCGCCTGGGCGGGCCGTTGATCAGCCGCGTTACTTGCGGGCCGATTGGTTGTACGCATCGCGCGTGAACTTCTCGCCCGCCGCTTCGGCCACCGTGCGCACCAGCTCCCAGTCTTTCTGGTAGGAGATGGGCAAGAAGCGGTCGCCGCCCAGGCCCTTGGCCATTTCGGCCGGCGCGCGGTAGGCGAAAAAGCATTGCTTGATCTTTTCCTGCAATTCGGGCTTGAGGTTGTAGGCGTAGGCGTAGGCGTCGGTCGGGAACATTTCGCTGGTGTAGAGCACGCGTAAATCATCCTTGCCCACGATGCCCCGGTCGGTCATGTGCTCCAGCACGTCGCTGGCGACGGGGGCGGCGTCGTAATCGCCCGTTTTCACGCCCAGGATGGACTGGTCATGCTTGCCGGAATAAACCACCTTGTAGTCCGCATCGGGCGTGAGGCCAATCTTGGGAAAGAGCGCGCGCGGAGCCATGTTGCCCGAGTTCGACGACGGCGAGGTGTGCGCAATGCGCTTGCCCTTGAGGTCTTGCAGCTTCTGGTAGGGGCTGTCTTTGCGGACGATCATCTTCAGATACATGCCCACGGGGCCTTGCTCGTTGCCGCGAATGGCAAAAGGCACCGCGCCCGCCAGGTTGACGGCGTAATTCACCGGCCCCGGCGAAAAGGCGGCCACATGCAGGCGGCCCGAGCGCATGGCTTCAATCTGCGCGGCGTTGGACTGCACGGGGAAAAACACCACCTTCTTGCCCACGCACTGCGCCAAATCGGCCATGAAGGGGCGCAGCAGCTTTTCATACACCGCCGGGTCTTCCACCGGCGTGAAGGCAAACACCAGCGTGCTGGGGTCCTTGAGCTGGCGCGCGTCAGTGGGCGTGTCGGCCACCAGGTCTTTGTTGGCGTCGCAGTACTGCGCGTCCAGATCGCCCCGGTGCGGGCAAGCATCGGCGGCATGGGCGGGGGCCAGCGCGGCCAGGCCGCAAAGGGCGGCCAGCGCGGCCGCGCAAGAAGAAGCAAGGGAAAAAGCCCGGGGCTTGAAAGCAGTCAGGTTCATTCGGAAAAAACCGGGGAAAGAAAAAGGGCGTGACTATAGGCCAGCGCATGAAGCAGCGCACGCGGCAGCGGGCCGCCATGCCGGATGAAAGCCGGTTTCCGGGCACATATTCAATGAACGGAAAATATTTTCATGTTTTTCTGCATAGAATATTTATCCCATTTTCATGGAATGCCATTGAAAATCAAATAAATCAATATGAAACACGGTTATGTTTGTTTTTTGAATGGCATTTGGCTTTTCCTGCCTTCAAACCTGCATCAGGGAGATTGACTTCATGGCGTCTTTTGCCCTCGCCCGCACCCGTCCCTCGCCCTTGCGGCCCGCCCACACGAAAGCCCAGGCACAAGCCAAAACGCAGCAGCAGACGCAGCAACAAACGCAACAGCAGCCCCAGCCTCAGCCCCAAACGCAGGCTGAAGAACAAGCCGCCCCGCCGGGCAAATCAACCTCACGCGCAAGCGCCCGCAAGATGCGCCGCACGTGCTGGGCGAAGCGGCGCTGGATTCATGGAAGCAGCGCCGCGCCACCGTAGACGTGAACCGCCGCCTGCTGGCCGATGGCAGCCTGGGCGTGCGCCTGATTGCCAGCCAGGCCAATCGCGAATATTTCTTCCGCACCGCGCACCGCAAAAACACCACGCTCTACGGTGTGGCCGAGTGGTAGGCGGCGCGTGGCGGCTGGGCGGCCGCGTGCCCGCCGCCCGCGTGAGCCAGGGCGGCTACGCCATCTGGGACGCCATGCTGGCCTGGCAGCCCAACCCGCGACAGATGCGCACACAAAAACAAAAAGGAGCAAAAAAACAGACGCCAAAACCCCGTCTTACGCACTCTCCACTAGGACATCATGCTATTAATAAAGGAGCGAAATAAGCCGCACATGCAGTCAGCGCCAGCAGTGCGCTGACTGCGGTCACCGAGTCATCTGGCGCGATGCCCAGCGCACAGTGCCGGGCTTGGCGACACCCAGCAAGCGAGACAGCGCAAAAACCACGGCGTGTGAATCAGGCTGGCTCTGTCTTCGCGATGTCACCACGCAAGCCCGCCCTCCCAGCGGCAGCGTCAAAAGGCGCTGGCTGTGCCGGAGCGCAGCCAGCACAGCCAGGGCTGCCTGCAAAGCCTGCTGCGCGATTGCGGCCTCGCGGGTCAGTGCACAGGACGTCAAAAACATCCTTGGCGAGCATGTGACGGTGCAGATAGCCAGGAGAGGCGAACTTCACGCATTCAAGGTGAAACCCAAGCGCTGAATCGTTGAGCTCTGCTAGGTCTGGCTGAAAATTTCTGGCTCTCTTGAGCAAAGGCTTTTGAACAGGCTCCGAGCAAAGCAGGGCGCAGGAAAGCGCAAGACGCTGTTGCAAACCGTTAAGCTTCAAGCCCTTTTGTTTTTCATTTCGGGAAGTTCGCATGACATCCAGCCAAACCGCCACTCATGCCTTGCCCTCGTACCTCAATCCGGAGCGTCTGGGGCCGTGGGGCATTTACCTCACGCAAGTCGATCGCGTCACGCCTTATCTGGGCTCTTTGTCCAAATGGGTGGAAACGCTCAAGCGCCCCAAGCGCGCGCTGGTGGTGGATGTACCCATCCAGATGGATGACGGCAGCATCGCCCACTTCGAGGGCTACCGCGTGCAGCACAACACCAGCCGGGGCCCCGGCAAGGGCGGCGTGCGCTTTCACCAGGACGTGACGCTGTCGGAAGTGATGGCACTGTCGGCCTGGATGTCCATCAAGAACGCCGCCGTCGGCGTGCCCTATGGCGGCGCCAAAGGCGGCATCCGCGTCGATCCGCGCAAGCTCTCGCAAGGCGAGCTGGAGCGCCTCACGCGCCGCTACACCAGCGAAATCGGCATCATCATCGGCCCGACCAAGGACATTCCCGCGCCTGATGTGAACACCAACGAAAAAATCATGGCCTGGATGATGGACACCTACTCCGTCAATCTGGGCGAAACCGCCACCGGCGTGGTCACCGGCAAGCCCATTTCGCTGGGCGGCTCGCTGGGCCGGCGCGAAGCCACGGGCCGGGGCGTGTTCACCGTGGGCGTTGAAGCTGCCCAGCGCCTGGGCCTGAGCGTGCCCGGCGCGCGCGTGGCAGTGCAAGGCTTTGGCAACGTGGGCGGCATTGCGGCCAAGCTGTTTGCCGAAGCGGGCGCGCTCATCGTGGCTGTGCAAGACCACGGCGGCAGCATCGCCAACGCCAAGGGGCTGGATGTGCCCGCCCTGCTCGCGCACGTGGCGCAAACCGGCAGCGTCGCGGGCTTCAAAGGCGCTGAAGCCATGGATGCCGCCGATTTCTGGGCCACCCCTTGCGACATCCTCATTCCCGCCGCGCTGGAAGGCCAGATTACCGCCGCCAACGCCGGGCAAATCAAGGCCAAACTGATTGTGGAAGGCGCCAACGGCCCCACGGTGCCGGCCGGCGACGACATTCTGAAAGACAAGGGCGTGCTTGTCGTGCCCGACGTCATTGCCAATGCAGGCGGCGTCACGGTCAGCTACTTTGAATGGGTGCAGGACTTCTCCAGCTTCTTCTGGACGGAAACCGAAATCAACGAACGCCTGGTGCGCATCATGAAAGAAGCCTTCACCAGCGTGTGGGACGTGGCCCAGCAGCACAAAGTCACGCTGCGCACGGCCGCCTACATCGTGGCCTGCACGCGCATCCTGCAAGCGCGCGATCTGCGCGGCCTCTACCCCTGAAGCGCAGCCGGCGCATCGCACGCCAATGACACAAAAACGGGGCGGCAACCTCCACCCCGTTTTTCATTTCAGCCAGGCATCCGAATACTCAATTGCTCAAGTGCCTTGGCGCAGCCTGAATGGGCTGTCATGAATGCCGGGAGCGACTTTGGAAGCCTGTTTGCAATCTGCCCGCGCGAGGTCAAGCCACTCACCGCGAAACGCCGAAACAGAAAAGAAAAAGCGGCCTCAAGGGCCGCTTTTCTCATGAAACGCGCCTGTCCCTATTCAAAAAAGCAGGCGCGCCAGTGGTTTACAGCAGTTCCAGCGCCATGGCCGTGCCTTCGCCGCCGCCGATGCACAGCGTGGCCAGGCCTTTTTTCAGGCCGCGCTTTTTCAGCGCGTAAAGCAGCGTGACGATGATGCGCGCGCCGCTGGCGCCAATCGGGTGGCCCAGCGCACAAGCGCCGCCATTGACGTTCACTTTGTCATGCGGCACTTTCAGCTCGTGCATCAGCGCCATGGGCACCACGGCGAAGGCTTCGTTGACTTCCCACAGATCCACATCGCCCACTTGCCAGCCGGCTTTTTTCAGTGCCTTTTCGCTGGCTTGCACGGGGGCGGTGGTGAACCAGCCCGGCTCTTGCGAGTGCGTGGCGTAGCTGACGATGCGCGCCAGCGGCTTGCAGCCCAGCTCCTTGGCACGGCTTTCGGTCATGAGCACCACGGCGGCTGCGCCGTCATTGATGCTGGAGCTGGCGGCGGCGGTGACGGTGCCGTCTTTTTTGAAGGCGGGCTTGAGGGTGGGGATTTTTTCGGGCTTGATGCGGCCCGGGCCTTCATCGGTGTCCACCACGCGCTCGCCTTTGCGGTCTTTGATGGTGACGGGGGTGATTTCATCTTTGAACGCGCCGGAGGCGATGGCCTGCTGCGCGCGCTGCACGCTGGCCATGGCGAAGTCATCCTGCATTTGCCGCGTGAAGTTGTACTTGGCGGCACAGTCTTCGCCGAACAGGCCCATGCTGCGGCCTTCTTCGTAGGCGTCTTCCAGGCCATCGAGCATCATGTGGTCATAAATCTTGTCGTGGCCCAGGCGGTAGCCGCCGCGCGCTTTTTTGAGCAGGTAGGGCGCGTTGGTCATGCTTTCCATGCCGCCAGCCACCACCACGCTGGCAGAGCCTGCCTTGATGGCGTCAGCGGCCAGCATGACGGCCTTCATGGCCGAGCCGCAAACCTTGTTGAGCGTGACCGCGCCCGTGGAGATGGGCAGCCCGGCCTTGATGGCGGCTTGCCGCGCGGGCGCTTGCCCCTGGCCGGCGGTGAGCACATTGCCGAAGATGACTTCATCGACTTGCTGCGGCTGCAGCCCCGCTTTTTCAACGGCAGCCTTGATGGCCACGCCGCCCAGTTCGTTGGCGGACAGCGGAGTGAAGTCGCCCTGGAAGCTCCCCATCGGGGTGCGGGTGGCGGAAACGATGACGATGGTTTCACTCATGAGAGAGTCTCCTTTCAGGTACTTGCAAAACGCCGCTTGGGCCGGGGCGCGGGCGGCTTGGAATCTGTCTGCCACCGGCAGCGGTGGCATGGCAATGCGGGGCGCAAACAGGTTCTCGCCGGGAATTGTTACCGTTTTTGAGGCGCGCCTTCCTGCGAAACATCAAGCGAAACGTCAAGCCTTGGCGGCCGCGCACACGGGTAGCGTTGCAGGGCGGCGCGGTAAATCTGCCCGGCGTCTTCGGCGCAGCTCATGGTCACGCCCAGGTCCTTGACCTTGCCGTCTTTCAGGCCGTAGCACCAGCCATGCACGCAAAGCGGCTGGCCGCGCTTCCAGGCGTCTCGCACCACGTTGGTCTGCGCCACGTTGAAGGCTTGCTCAATGGCATTCATCTCGCACAGCGCATCTTCCTGCTCGTGGCGGCACAGGCTGGCCAGGCGTGCGTAGTGACGCATCTTCACGTCGCCAATGTGACGCAGCCAGTTGTCGGCCAGGCCCACGCGCTGCCCGTGCAGGGCCGCCAGCACGCCGCCGCAGCCGTAGTGGCCCACCACCATGATGTGCTCCACCTTCAGATAGTCCACCGCGTACTGGATGACCGAGAGGGCGTTGAGATCGGAGTGAACGATGACATTGCCCACATTGCGGTGCACGAACACCTCGCCCGGCGCGAGCGCCACCACCTGGTTGGCGGGCACGCGGCTGTCGGAGCAGCCAATCCACAGGTAGCGCGGGCTTTGCTGCTTGGCCAGCTGCTGGAAAAAGCCGGGCTGCTGGCGGCTCACGCCCTCGGCCCAGGCGTGATTGGCGTCAATGAGATGCTGAAGGCTGGAAGAAGTCATGGCAGTCAATCCTGCCCCAAAGTGTTGGCCTTTGCTGCCCGCTTGGGAATGCCGGAAATCCCTACTGCGGCTTGATGCCGCCCGCTTGCCATCAACCCGCACCGCAGATCCAGATTGGGCAGCAGACGGGCAAAGCCGGATTGCGCAGCGGCTCTGCAACAGTCAAACATCATCAAAAACAATAGCGAATTCAAGGGGCCTGAAATGCCTCTTGCGCAGTTTCCACTAAGACATCATGCTATGAATAAGAGAGCGAAATATCGCCATTTACCCAAGTCCGGCTGCGCCTTGGCCGCATGAAAAAGGGCGCTGCCAGCGCCCTTTGACGTCGTGAAAGAGGCCGCGCGGCCAGCGGCGCTCAGCGCGCGGGCAGGTAGCGCAGGGGATCGACCAGCTTGCCGTTGTTGCGGATTTCAAAGCGCAGCATGACGCGGCTGGCGTGGCTGTCGCCCATTTCGGCGATGCGCTGGCCTTTCTTGACAGTCTGCTTCTCCTTCACGAGCAGGGCGCGGTTGTGGGCGTAGGCGCTGATGACGGCGTCGGTGTGCTGCACGATGAGCAGATTGCCGTAGCCGCGCAGGCCCGCGCCGGCATACACGACCTTGCCGTCGGCGGCGGCCACGACGGGGTCGCCCGCCTTGCCGCCGATGAACAGGGCCTTGCCTTTTTCGCCCGCGCCGCCGCTGATGACCGCGCCGCTGGCGGGCCACATGAAGGAGACTTTCTCGTCCAGCGCGCCGGCTTGGCTGGCCGTCTGGGCCGTGGCGGCGGGCGGAGAAACCGGCGGGGGCGTCGTGGCGGCAGGCGTCACGCCCGGCGTGGTCTGCGTGGCCACGGCCACGTCGCCAGCGGCCGGGGTGGTGGTGGTGGTGGAGGCGGCGGGCGGCGTGGCGCTGGCGTGCGCAGGCGCTTTGGCGGGCGGCAGAACGCGCAGAACCTGGCCGATTTCAATCACGTCCGGGTTGGGCAGCTGCTGGTTCCAGCGGATGATGTCGCGCCAGTCCTGGTTGTATTCGGCGGCGATCTTGCGCACCGTTTCGCCTGGGCGGACGGTGTGGTAGCCGGGCTTGCCCGCGTTTTCGGCGCCGGGCAGGGTGGAAGGATCGACCGCGGGGGTGGCGGGCGCGGCGGCCGCGCCCGTGCCGCCAGGCTGCGCGCTCCACGCACCGGGCAGGGTGACGTTGGCGCCGGAAGCGCGCGGCGCGCGTGTGGTGGAGCAGCCGCTGATGACCAGCGCGGCGGCCAGCGTCAGCGCCGCCCAGGCCCGCGTCGTGTGAGTGCTGCGTGTGAGAAGAACCATGCTGGATTTCCTTTGTTCGGTGGGGCCGCCTGCCGCCGCCTGCATGGGGCGGGGCAGCCTGGCGGAGGGCTGAAGCGCCTTCCGCCGGGCGTGGCCCGCGCCTGAACGCCTGCCCGGCGTTTTTGTGAAGGCGCGTTGCCAGACTGTGAAAATTTTCTCAGGAAATGCCGGATTTTAGGGGCACGAAGTGCACGGGTTCGAGCACGGCGTGCGTCAGCCCCTGGCGGGTTTTCTCGATGACGACGAGCGCCTGCCCGCCGTCGCCGCGCACGTCCACCGGCGCGACGATGCGCCCGCCCACGGCCAGCTGCTCGACCCAGGCGGGGGGCACGGCGGCGCCGCTGGCGGCGGCGATGATGCCGGCGTAGGGCGCGCCGCTGGGAAAGCCTTCCATGCCGTCGCCCAGAATGAGGTGCACGTTGCTCACGCGCAAGGGGCGCAGGGTTTCGCGCACTTTCTCGTGCAGGCCGCGCAGGCGCTCCATGCTGTAGACCTCGTCGGCCACGTGCGAGAGAACGACGGCCTGATAGCCGCAGCCGGTGCCGATGTCCAGCACGCGGCCCAGCTTGCCGGTTGCGGGGTCGGTCAGGCCGCCGCGCAGCAGCGCCACCATGCGCGCCACCACGCTGGGTTTGGAGATGGTCTGCCCCAGGCCAATGGGCAGGGCCGTGTCTTCATAGGCGCGGCGCGCCAGCGCGGCTTCCACGAAGCGGCGGCGGTCCACCGCGCCCAGCGCGCGCAGCACCTGGGCGTCGCGCAGGCCCTGCGCCGCAAGCTGGCGCAGCATGTGGGCGCGGGCGGGAATGGGGTCGTTGAAATCGCCTTCGGCGGGCGCGCGCGCCTGGGCTTGCAGGGCGGGCACGATGCGCCCTGGACGGCCCTGGCCCGGCGGCGGGCGGCGCGGCGGCGCGCTCATGGCTGCTGCGGCCCCTTTCCGGTGAGCGTGCCCGCCAGGCCCTGGTGCCAGTAGGCCAGCCGATCGTGATCGGTCAAATCCACTTGCAGCGGCGTGAGCGAGACGCAGCCAGACGCCGTGGCGTGAAAGTCGGTGCCTTCGGCGGCGTCCAGCGCGGGGCCTGCGCCGCCTATCCAGTACATCGTGTCGCCGTGCGGGCTGACTTGCACGCAGGCTTTTTCAGCGGCGTGGCGGCGGCCCAGGCGGCAGACTTTCACGCGCCCCAGCTGCGCCAGCGGCAGGTTGGGAATGTTGATGTTGAGCAGCCAAGGCTGGCCGCCGGCGCCCTCGCCCACCCGCCCGGCGGCCACGCCCAACACCACCTCGCGCGCCTTCAGCGCGGCGTCTTCAAGGTGCGCCCAGCCCTTTTGCACTTGCGAGAAGGCGATGGCCGGAATGCCGAAGAGATAGCCCTCCATCGCCGCGCCCACGGTGCCTGAATACAGCGTGTCGTCGCCCATGTTGGCGCCGTTGTTGATGCCGGAGACGACCAGATCGGGCCGGTAGCCCAGCAGCCCCGTCAGCGCCAGGTGCACGCAGTCGGCGGGCGTGCCGCTCACGTAGCGAAAGCCGTTTGCCGCCTCGTGCACGAACAGCGGCGCGTGCAGCGTGAGCGCGTTGGACTTGGCGCTGTTGTTGCGCTCCGGCGCCACCACTTCCACCTGCACGCCGGGCGCGGCCGCCAGCGCGGCATGCAGCGCGCGGATGCCGGGGGCCTGGTAGCCATCGTCGTTGCAGAGCAGAATCTTCATGAGCAGGAGCCTGGAGTGCAACGGATTGTATTGGGCGGGTACATTTGCTCCTCCTGCTTTTGCCTCTTGCTTTTTTCGCTCCGCCCCGCTTCGCGCCTCGCTTCGCCCGCCCATGCCCGCCAGCCTGCAAGACCAGCTCGTCGTCGCCATTTCCTCGCGCGCGCTGTTTGACTTCGAGGAAGAAAACCACTTGTTTGAAACGGGCGACGCCGCCGCCTACATGCGGTTGCAGCTCGACCGGCTGGACGCGCCCGCGCGCCCCGGCGTGGCCTTCGCGCTGGTGAAAAAGCTGCTGGCCTTCAACACGCCGGAGCGCAAGCGGGTGGAAGTGGTCATGCTCTCGCGCAACGACCCTGTCAGCGGCATGCGCGCCTTCCGCAGCGCCGCCGCCAATGGCGTTGCGCTGGAGAGGGGCGTGTTCACGCAGGGGCGCGCGCCCTTTGGCTACCTGCGGCCGCTGGGCGCGCACCTGTTTCTCTCGGCCAACGAGGCCGATGTGAAGCAGGCGCTGGCGCTGGGCTTTCCGGCCGCCCGCGTGCTCACCGAATCGGCCCCCGCCAGCGAAGCCCATCCTGATGAAGTGCGCATCGCCTTTGACGGCGACGCCGTGCTGTTTTCCGACGAAGCCGAGCGCATCTACCAAAGCGGGGGCATCGCCGCCTTCCACACGCACGAGCGCGAAAAGGCCCGCCAGCCCCTGCCGCCCGGCCCTTTCAAGCCTTTGCTGGACGCGCTCAACCGCCTGCAAAACGCTGGCGGCGGCGATGGCAGCGATGGCGGCGCGCCGAAGATGCGCCTGCGCACCGCGCTCGTCACCGCCCGCAGCGCCCCCGCGCACGAGCGCGCCATTCAAACGCTGATGGCCTGGCGCATCGCCGTGGACGAAGCCATGTTCCTCGGCGGCCTGCCCAAAGGCGGTTTTCTGCGCGAATTCGCGCCCGATTTCTTTTTTGACGACCAGACCGGCCACACCGAACACGCCGCCCGCCACGTGCCCGCCGGCCATGTGGCCGCCGGCGTGGCCAACGAGCCGCCCGCCCGCAGCCAGGGCGCAAAGCCGCCAACGGCATGATTGCGCCCCCATGAAAACACCCGCCCTGCCCGCTGGCCTGCTGGCGCTGCTGCTGGCCCTGCCTTGCGCTGCCGCCGATGCGCCCGCTGCTGAAACATCTGCCGGAAAACCCGCCGAAGAACCCGGCCAGGGCGAGAAACAGGCCCGCGTCTGGTTCGACATGCTCGACACCAACCACGATGGCCGCCTGGAATGGAAGGAAGTGCGCTTCGTGCCCTGGAAGCCCCTGCGCTCGGAATTCCACACCGCCGATACCAATGGCGACGGCTTTCTCACCCCTGACGAAATCCGCGTGCTCGCCAAGCGCCGCGTGCAGGAGCGCCGCGCCAGAAAAGCCCGCGAAGCGCAGGAAAAAGCCGAAAAACTGGCGCGCGAGCAGGCCCGCGCGCAGGACGCCAAGCCATGAACAGAACGGTTTCTTTGCTCCTTGTTTCATAGCGCACTGCGCAGATTCCACTAGGACCCCAGCCGTTTCAATGGGCCTGAATTTGCCTCACTTTCAATAGCAAAAAGCGTTTTGACTCCCATGCCAACCACCCACAAAATGCAACGCCGCTCCCTCCTGCTGGCCGCCCTGGCCGCCGCCGCGCCGCGCGCGCAGGCCGCCGATGCTCCGGCCGCAGGCTGGCCCGTGCAGCCCGTCAAGCTCATGGTCGGCTTTCCCGGCGGCTCCTCGCCCGATCTGACGGCGCGCGCGCTGGCCGAGCCGCTGGCCGCCGCGCTGGGGCAGCCCGTGATCGTGGAAAACAAGCCCGGCGCGGGCGGCAACATCGCCGCCGCGCAAGTTGCCCGCGCCGCCGACGGGCACACGCTGGGCATCGCCATCAACGGCAACCTCACCACCGCCCCGCTGCTGTACCGCAAGCTCGCCTACAACCCGGCAAAAGACCTGGCCCCCATCAGCCTGCTGACCACCGCCCCCGCCGTGCTCGTGGCCCCGGCCGGCCTGCCCGGCGGCAAGGAATTTCTGCAAAAGGCCCGCCAGGAAGGCGAGCGCTGGAACTACGGCTCCGTGGGCGCAGGCTCCATCGCCCACCTGGGCGTGGAACTCATCAAGGCCCGCCTGCCCGGCTTCAACCCCCTGCACGTGCCCTACAACGGGCAGCCCGCCGTCATCACCGCCCTGATCGGTGGGCAGATTCAGATGGGGCTGATGGCCCCCGGCGTCGCCATGCCGCACGTGGCCGAAGGGCGGCTGCGCGCCATTGGCCTGACCACCGCCAGCCGCAGCCCCCTGGCCCCCGGCGTGCCCGCGCTCGCCGAGCTGGGCGTGCCCGATTACGACTTGCAGGTGTGGAACGCCCTCATCGCCCCCGCCGGCCTGCCCGCCGGCGCGCGGCAAAAGCTGGCGCAGGCCGTGGCCGCCGTCATGCAGGCCCAGCCGCTGCGCCAGCGCCTGCTCGCCCTGGGCTGGCAGCCCGTTGGCTCCAGCCCCGAAGAGCTGCGCCAGCACATCGGCAAAGAGGCCGAAGCGCTCGGCCAGATCGTGCGCACCCTGGGCCTGCGGCTGGACTGAAGCGCCCCATGCCCGCTGCCACTGCGCTTTTGATAGCTGCCCGCGCCCAATCCACGGGCGCTGGCGGCGTTTTTCCTGATTTTTCGCGGCCCTGAAAATCCGCCGCTGTCCTTTTTCAGCTTTTCTTTTTCAAACGCCACGCCATCATCAACATGAGCAAACTCACCAAAATCGCGGCCGCCGCCGCCGTCATCGCCGCCGCTGGCTACGCCGGCGCCAGCTGGTGGATGGGCCAGCAGGCCGAGCACCACACCGACCAGGCCCTGAACTGGGTGAAAGACAAGCTGGGCGAGCACGCCGTGGTGCAAAGCAATTACCAGCGCGGCCTGTTCAGCGACGAAAACACCATCGTCGTGGAACTCAAACGCCCGCCCAAGGCAGCCCAGAGCGCCGCCGCAAAAGCTGGCGAAGGCCATGAAAGCCAGGCGGACAGCGGCGCGCCGCTGCCGCCCGTGCGCTTTCACATCAGCCAGCACGTCAGCCACGGCGCGCTGGGCGTGACCACGCGCCTGAAGCTGGCCAAGGTGGAGGGCCTGCCCGATGAAGTGCGCCAGGCCTTCGCCCAGGCCGAGCCGCCCGAAGTCACGCTCCACCGCCCGCTGGCGGGCGACATGACGGCGCAGCTGCTGCTGCCCGCCGGCCGCTTCGCCGTGCAACAGCCCGGCCAGCCCGCCAGCCAGGCGAGCTGGCAGCCCCTGACTTACGACCTGCGCCTGAGCCAGGACCGCCAGCGCCTGTCCGGCCAGGTGGACTTCAAAGGCATGGAAATGACCTTCGCCCCCGCCGTCAAGGCATCTGAATCTGTGCCTGAAACAGCGCCTGATGCCGCGCCTGAAGCCGCCCAAACCGCGCCCGGCCCCGGCGGCCAGCCTGCCGCGCTGCAAATGCGCGTGGGCGGCATGCAAGGCCAGTTCAGCGCCGACATCGGCTCCGGCCTGTGGCTGCTGGCCCCCAGCCAGCAAGAGGGCCGCGTTGCCAGCATGCAGGCCAGCATGGGCGGCAAGGACCTTTTCCGCTTCGACCAGCTCACCTACAAAGTGGATACCACCCGCCAGGGCGACGCCATCAGCTCCCACGGCCACTACGCCACCGCAGGCGAAATCGGCGGCGTGGCGCTGCAAGCGCTGAGCTACGACGTCAAGCTCGACAAGATCAGCGCCGCCGCCTTGCTGCAAGCCCAGCAGATGCTGGCGCGCGCGTGGGGCGCGCTCACCGACAAGAGCCTGCAAGGCGAAGAGCGCCAGGCCGCGCTGCAAGCCATGCAAGAGCAGTTCAAGGGCGAAACCGAGGCGCTGCTGCAAGAGCTGCTCGCCGGCGAGCCAGCCGTGCAGGTGCGCTACGGCGCCACCATCGACCAGCAGGCCGGCTCGCTTGAATACAGCGTGGCCCTGGCCGCCGCCGACGCGCAGCAGGCCAAGCAATCGCCCATCCAGCTGCCCACGATGTTCAAGCTGATGCAGCGCGCCAGCATCAAGGCCAGCCTTCACATCCCGCGCGCCTGGAGCGCCGTCGTCGCCAAAATGACTGGCGACCCCCGCGTCAGCGCCGAATCGCTGGAGCAAATGGCCGACGGCTTTGCCGCCCAGGGCTTCGTGAAAAACGAAAACGGCGCCTGGAGCGCCAACTTTGAAGTCGAACCCGGCGGCAAGATGCTGCTCAACGGCCAGCCCCTGATGCGCTGAAAACGGGCCGCAACGCATCAAAATCAGGAGCGAATTCGAGGAGCCTGAAATACCGCTTTGCGCAGTATCCACTAGGACCTCTTGCTATGGATACAAGAGCGAAAATGTCATGCCTCTGATGCGCCTCTTTCCACCTTCCGGCCCGCTCCTTCTCCGCAAGAAAAGGCTGCGGGCCAGCGCCCAAAGCTGACCGCCGCCATGCGCACGCCCCCTGCCCTGGCCCACCCCGCTGGCCGCGCCAGCTGGCTGGCGGCGCTGCTGCTGGCGCTGTGGCTGCCCGCGCTGCTGGCCACGCTGGCGGCGGCCTTGAGCGGCAGCGCCCGCTCTGGCGCGTGGCTGGCCGCGCCCTGGCTGGCGCTGGCGCTGATAGGCGGCGGGCTGTGGCGCTTTTGGCGGCAGCAGACGCCGCGCGAGCTGGCGTTTGACGGGCAGGGCTGGCTGCTGCGCGAGCCGGGCCGCCCTGACCAGGCCGTCTCACGCGTTCAGGTGGCGCTGGACGGCCAGCGCTTTTTGCTGCTGCGGCTGGAGCGCGCGGGCGCGCCGCCCCTTTGGCTGTGCCTGCGGCGCGGCGCGGGCAGCGCCGCCGCTGCCGCATGGCGCCTGCTGCGCTGCGCGCTATATTCGCCCGCCCCCGGCCCTGCCCCCGGCTCCGCCCGTTCTTGCGCCCGGCGCTGACCGCGCTGCGCCCATCGTCCACGCCCTTGCCCTCTGCGCCAAGACGGGTCAGACCCAGCTGCCGATCTACTCCGACAGCCGCAACGCCATTGCGTGGGTCAAGCAGCGCCACTGTCGCA